>Ga0179593_1498087_pt1 | contig 23840 bp, 17 predicted proteins | sample CZODoug2_1_08_16_FD_185931 | JGI IMG/M metagenome (GOLD analysis project Ga0179593, IMG submission 185931) | Vadose zone soil fungal communities from Angelo Coast Range Reserve, California, USA - CZODoug2_1_08_16fungal (PacBio error correction) | ecosystem: Environmental > Terrestrial > Soil >... | reverse complement strand
TTCATCGATTAAGTCACGGGTTCTTCCTCTTCCATTGGAAAGGTGACTCCCACAGTCTCCGCCTTCACAGACGTAGCCCCTTAGCAGTGATGAAATGCTTAGGGAATGGAATTTTTTTTCAGTGCCTGGAAGAAAACCGAATGTTGCGTAAGGAAGGTGCTGGCAGTGTTTTCCCAGCGACTTCGCCCCTCCCTCAGGTGACCCCACGCTTCCCCTAGTTGCAGCAAACCCGCTGTCTACGCTGATTTCCCACGCCTCGTTCCCTTCTCGTAGAGAGCGACTCCGTTGTTAGCGTGGTCGCCGCCCGCGCCAACCGGTCTCGGTTTTCTCGTCCTCCTTACTAACTGATCGACGGGTATTGGCGCGAGGCGCCCCCTGACCGCAGCGTGTTTCGCACCTCTTGAGTCCCCCCTGTTCCCTTACTTTTATTTTTACTTGCCGGCTTTGGGTATCGAGGTCGTCCGACCTCCCTCCCTGATCACCCCCTCCGAGAACGTGTCACGACGCCGTCCGTCTTTGGTTTCGTCTCCGGGATTTTGGTCATGCATTTTGGATAGAGCACTTCTTTCTGATTCCTCAAATGCCCTTTGTTCGTTCCCCCTTGTCTGAGCCCGAGGGCTTGTTGGCGCGGTTCCAATGGCCCCTCTCTTTCTTCCCGGATAAAGCGATACCATATTTGCGATGTACCGCCCCCCATCGTTTAGCCCGACAGGTTCCCACCCCGACTCCCGTCTGAAGTTGCGTGCCTGCTTCTACGCAGGCGAGGGTGCGCGCGGGAATCCCCTTGCGATCTTTACACGAGGCGTCTTCGTTTGTGGTGAGGATGACCTCTCCTTCCCTTTCTGTGAAGGCCTCGGCCGTTCGAGGTCCGGCTGTTCTCTTGACCGTTATCGGCATAACTCGTGAGAGCTCCCCTCCCTGAAATGGTTTCCAGGGACCCAGCCACCGCTACCACCCCGTGCCCTCCGCCGTATCTCCGACGAGATTGACCTCTGCCGTCCCCGCAGCCTTCTGACGTGCAGCGCACACGAACTTTTTCCCGCCTGGTAATTCTGGTTTTTCGTCCTTAGCGAATGTACTTCCCGGTTCCTTTTCACCGGCGTCCCCTTTTGGCACTCCCTTTTCCGACACTCTCTCTTGGAGTGAGGCTGATTTCTTTCCAGCGCTCCTTAGCAGCCCCCTGTCTCTTGCGTTTCGATTAAAGCGGCGGTATTTTTTCCCTATCTGGCCGCCCTGTCGCCTCTTTTTTTTTTTGCTCTTATGTCCCAGACCTATTTCTCACAGGCTCCAAGTCTCTTTCTCTCTGGCGACATCAGACCCCGTCCCCTGGGGCCCTCTCTTCAGCGAGAAGCCCTTGTTTATGATTTTACGGGGACGACGTCCCACCAGAGCCACCTCCGTCCTCCCCGGTTGAGGATTCTGGCTGTTGATCTTGGGAAGATGGATCGACGTTTTTAACTCCAGGTCCTCGAGGTTTTTCCCCCTTGTCCTGGCACCTTTTTCTCATGCAGCCCTGTAGAGAACCCTGTTGTTCCTGGTTTTTCTCGGATCCATCGCTGACCCTTGAAAGAACTTAAATTGTGCTCGGCGGCCTCTACCTTGGTGAGATATCATTTTCTCCTCCTCAGTGTTGTTGTGTCGCTGTCATATCTCTACATTCTACCAGAGAGGCGTTTGGTCGAGATCGCCGGCCCCTGCAGGCTTCCACACAATCCCGAGGAAAAGCTGTCCCTTTTTAAATTTTTTTTGCGGGAAGAGACGTGCGCGACCTCTCCCTTTGCCCTTGGACTTTTCCGTCTAGCACGAGTTCCGTATTCCTAACTACCGGAGTTTTGTCTGTTTTGGTTTTGCCATCTGGACTAAGGACGGGTTGCGGAAGGTCGCGATTTCTCCCCCTTCTTGCCAACGTCTTCACTCGCTTGAAGTGCTTATCACGTCACACCGCTTTAAGGTATTCACGCCTCTTCCCTCTCGATTTTTCTCTTTTTTTCTGAACGATCTGAAAGGTTTCCCTGGCGGCTCCCAGACGCGCTTCTGCTTCCCCCCAGAGACGCACACAGAAAGCCTACTTCAAGGCAGTGCTCCATCGACCCTCACCGAACTAATGTCCTTCTTTTCATCTCTTACCTAATAACCCCTACGAGTGGCCGATCGAGGGAGGTTCCCTTTCTTGAGGGTCCGTTGAATTAATTCAGTTTCCTTCTGCGGGCTTATCTGTCCTTTCCCAGGTCCTTTGTTTGGTTAGAGTACTTTTATTTTTTTGATCACGCCGGTCTGGCAATCCCGCTTAACCTGTCTGGCAGACTCTTCCTTGAGGTAGAGTTTAGCGTCATGCCTTCCCCGGGCCGTAAGTCGCTAGATGGTCTCTCCCGTCCTAGTGTGCATACTCTGTTCCATCGGTCCGCGTAAGACTACTTTTTTCACTACGGTCCCCTTGGCATTCCGGAGTTTGCATAACCCACGACCATCCCTTGCCGGACTCGTTCATGTTTTGCAGCTCCCTGACAATTTCCTTAGCTCACCATAGAAGGGCATAACCTTTTACTCACCCTTCCTGAGTTTTTCAATATCGGGCGATCATTCCCGGTCATTACCCATCTGGGGCGCTGACTTTTCATCTTTTGAGATTCTTTATTCTGGGAGAAGCGCCTAGGTCCTACGGTTGCGTATTTCCCCTTCAGATAACCCGGGGGATGATTCCCCAGAAGGACGCTTCCGTATATCCTTCTTCACAGTCCACACTCCCGGCCTTACTGTCCCCGTGTTTTGAGTCGCCGTACCCCTTTCTGCGGCGTTTTCATCTTGCTGTTTGCGACCCCATCTCCCCAGGCTCTCCCCGGACCTCCCTCCTGTTTGGTTTTCCCCGCCTCATTCCCCCCAGATTAGGCTGCTCCTTTTGCGCCCCGACTCACTACCCTTTCTATTTTATAGGTTTTCTAACCCGTTGGGCAGTTTCTCAGAGCAAGCCGTCTGAGACTTCTTTGATCCTTTCACCATTTCGTTTCCTTTAAAATTGGCTTCAGGCGCTCAGCGGGGCCAGGTTCCGCTGACTCCCTTTACTAGAGGCCCCGTCCAGGCGACATGAACGTCCACCTCCAGAATCCCGAAGTGCGAAGGTGCTTCGCCCACGCGGCCGTTACCTCGGTTTTCCCCTCGACTGCCTGTCCGACGCAGTGGGAAGTAGTCGGATTGTTCAGGCCAAGCTGCGCCCTTCGTCTCACCGTTTAATCCCCCTGATCGAGACACTTTATCGTTTTTCCTCCTCCTCGTTTTTTGTTTTATACCCGACCCAGATTCACACCTTTTGTGCAACTTTAAGCCCCCGCCGACGCTTAAACCAGTCCCGTAGAGACGGCCCCGCGGAGCGCCCCTTTGCTGTTTCACTGGTACCCCCGTTTGTTTTTTTGCAAAAGAATTCCCTTAATTTCGGAGCGGCTTGTTTTCTTTTCCATTCACGAGTCACCTGCTGCGCGTGAAGCCCCTTCCCCTAGGACGCCCTCACGTCCCTGTATGGCCTCGGCCCCCTCATTTTTTTTCTTTCTAATTCTTTTCGGCGCAATCTACTTTTCCTTGCGGTCCCTCGTGATCTTGCCAAATGTTCCGAGGTGCTGTAGAAGCGGTCTATAAAGTTTACTTGGCTTTTTTTCTGTCTGACGGAGCCCCGAAGCTTGGATACAGATTCCGGTCCACAGTTAACGCATGTGGTCTTTCCTGCCAAGCTTTTCCCGGGTCGGCGCCGCCTCTTTCCGCACCCCGGCCGTCTACTTTGTACTCGCTCGCCTTTAAGTAGAATTTTGCTGCCTTCCGGGGATAGCGTTGTTTCCCTTCTATAAAATTCCGTTTTTTAGGCTCAGGTTTTGCATCCGCACTAGGTCCAATGACCTTTTGCTTACCAAAGCGTTAAAGCAGCTGTCATTCCCCTATGAATTCCCCTCCGATATTCTTTCGATTGGACGGGGATTCTCTCAGTCCGGTCTTACCGATCCGTCAGCGGCCTGTGTCGTTCCCCTGGGAGCTTCCGGCTAGCGGTTAAGCCCTGAAGATTTTTGATCTCTAGTTTCCATGTTCATGCCCCCGGTGGGGTGAAGACTCCTTCTTTTGCAGGCCAGGCTGGACAACTCTCCTCCTTTTATGATCGTCGACCCGGCCCGGACCCTTCGTCGTCACACCTGATGCGATCTACCCAGCCCGATAAATGGTGCTCACAGTGCCAGCAACCCTCCGCCCCCGGAGAATGAACCCTCCGACAGCTTGACTTGCCGTCCCATCTTGGTGCGTGCTCCCGTCAACCTGGAACCGCGCACGTCCCGGCCTGATTCTCCGCGCGTATTTTAAATTCCGTTTTTTTTGGAGCCCGGGGAAGCCTTCGCACCCCTTGTTCGTCTTCACTGGTCGTCTTCGGCTGATTTCAGCGACTGCAGTACATGGCATGCGTCTGGCCCTCTTCCTTCCGTGAAGTCTTGGTCCTTTTTCCTATCTCAACGCCCTGGAGTCTGGGTGAGTCTCCGCCCTTGCTGAAGATCTATGCGACAGGACGCATCCCTATTCTTTACTGATGTATGTATTTTGAGCTTCGGCTTGCCTCAGCGAGTAGCCGGGTCTTTCTTTAGCACCTAGGTTTTTTGCAACTCAGCCACCTCCTGACGTCCCTTTTGGCGAGGTGCCCTCGTTCGTGTATGGAAGATAGCTGTTTGAACTTTACTTCCCCTGCCCCCCCCTCAGGGCTTTTCCCTATTCCTGTTGCCCAGTCATAAGGCCCTTTATAGTTCTGCCTGCGGTCTTTCCTGGTCTCCCTCCTCACTCTCCAGTCGCCCTTCGATTGGCTGCCTTGTTGCTCGCCTCTTTTTTCTTCCTAATCTTTTGGTCATCGATCGAGCAAACTGCCGTCCCCCCCCTCCTCGCAGGGTTCGTTGTCTCTATCTCCGGCCCCCTCACTAGACGTTCGATCCAATCCCCTTTAGCCCTCAGGCGAGCTCTACCTTTCTGTCTGGCTGTTTCCGCGTACGGCTTGTTCCGCACTCTCTCTCCCTGTAAGTTTTGCCCGAGTACGTCCTCCCTCTCCCCCTTTTTCCCCTGACCGCGCATTTCCTTCAGGTTGCGTGTCCCTGGAGAGAAGTCGTTCCTCTCACCAGGACCTCTCTCCTTTGTAAGCCCTACCGCCCCCAATCGCGGCAGTTTTCGTATACTTTTTCATCTTCCCGTTTGCTGCTCATTTTACGCATAGATACTCTCAAGTTAGGCGACCGCCCTCCTTTTTATAAGGCTTGCAGATCTTCCCCCCCCAGCGGCCTACTTAATCCTTTTATCATAGCTCACGTGAAACTCCACTTCCCTTCTTCACGTCCTTGCAAGCATAAAGCACGAGCCAGAGACTTGTCTCTCAACTCTGACCCTCTGGACGCATTGTGTCATCCCTTCTTTCATAGCGGCGCCCTTTTTTTTTCCCCGGTAGTACCAGTTGCTCTCCTTTCCTACAACCCCCAACCCACCCACCACACCCCTTTTTTTTCGGCTTTTAATGTGTGCGATGATACATTCGTCACGGTTTTCATTGGCTGTTTTTGAGTTGGATCTGCGGAGGTGATTTTTTCGCCGTTCTATTTTCCCTGAAACGTGTTTTTGGGTTTCGCTATTCCGCGCTCCCCTGGAGTGTTACCTAGGTTACTTCCTTCCGCCCCCGAGTATTTACTTACGTGCCCGTTAAAGGTTGTCTGGTTCACTCTCTTTCGTCTTCATCCAAATAATATGCCTACTCTGCCTCCATCGGAAATTTTTGCTTTAGACCACATCTTTTTCCCAATCCTACTTCGGCCGGCGCCGTTTGCCCCTCTCGGTGCTCACCTTCTCGAGCCATCTTACCATAATGGGGTCCCGGCTTTGTAATGTGGCCGCAAGCACTATTTTTTTTTTTGGTTTGTGAGCTTAGCACCGCGGCATAGGTGTGTTTCCTTTTTCACCCTTCTCCGACCGTTTAGGAGTCGACTCCTTGCTATATCCATTCAGGCATGCACCATCACGGCATAACCCATTCGTCGAGAGTTTGACACAGTATTCGGTTTGTTGGCGCGATAGTCGGCCCCCGCTTATCCACAAGTCCCTTTGCAATGGGGACACTTCTCCCCTCTTGCAATGGGCGCCGACTTTTCCAACCCAGCGGTCTAGCGCCTCCTTGCCAATTGCTAAGCACTTACCGTCGTTTATCCAAGCTGCGCTCAGCATTTGTTGGCGGCCGCGTTTTCATCAGTATCACAGCCTGTTCTCTAGCCGACCAGACTGGCGATTCTTTTCATTACGTGTCAGAGATGGGACAGTCCCCATCGGGATGGTTTCTCCCCCTAGCCCTCGACTTTTTCACTTTTCCGTGATAGCGTTAACCCCGCGAACTAACGCACTCGCTACCCCAGTTCCGGGTAGGTTCTTCCGCCGGACAACTCCCGTTTCCTCGGGCATGCGGCTGCTCGCCGTCCGAGTTTTTTCCGGGTCGCTGTTTGGGACAGCCCGGAAGAAATGTTTAGGCGCCCCTTGAATTATTCTCACATCCTTCATTCTTTGTTTTTTGATCAGAGATCCCCGTCCCGGTCGCAGTTCCAGTAGTTCCTTTTAAAACAGTCCCCCCTTTCCCCCGCCGTCGCTCCGGCCCCGAGTCCTCCCTCGTTCTACTTGTCGCGTGAGCCCCCCGACCCCTTCACTGTTCGGTCTCTGGTGATTTTTTTTGCGTTTTTGCCTGCCGAGAGGCCCTTCGGTCTTGACCCAATTCTCCCTCGCTCTCCACCATTTCCCGCCTCTTGTGCCCTGGCCCCTCTCCTGCCTCGAAGGTCAAGGCCTTTCCCAGGAGCGTCCTCTGACTTCCTTTTTTCCCCGGACTGCCTGAGTTTCCCCGTTTCAACCCCCCCTTCCCGATGTGCGGCGCGCAGGCCGTTGTTTTTGTCTCAACTTTGACGTGTTTTGGCGACGACCGTCGTCCATTGACAGCTTTGTTTGAGAACCGATTCCCCCCTCCAACCGGGTGTCCTTGTTTGTCAGGGGGCTACCCTTTCCAGTTTTGGATCGAGGGGCGCAGAGCACGCGCACCCCGCCTTGCCATACGGGTACACCTAGCTCGCAGTTTCTTTAGCCTGTTTGTTGCCCGCTTAAGGGTTTCGTCTCCGTTCCTTCTGTTCCAAGCCTGGTCGTAGGTTTTAGAAGTCCATATTTTGCGTGCTTCCGGCTCCCCCTCCCCTTAAATCTCGGGAGGCATATGATCCTCGCTCCCCCCCATTTTGTCTGACCCGGACTTTAGCCCGAATCATGTTGCACCGAGCCTGTTCAGACTTTTTTTTATGATGCCCTATTCTCGGTTTGCCTTTTCCTGCGGGCCGACTTGACCTCTTGCAATTATTTTTCCGGAGTTTGTCTGTTTGGATGGACGCCGTTGCATTGAAGGATTCGGCGTCCCTGCCGGTCGCGTCTTTTCGCGGGTCCGTTTTCCATCGCGCTTTCGCTCAGTCATCCTTTCGAGCGAGCCCTTAACCTGCCTCCCTTTTCCCATGCCCCAGCGAACTTTTTTACCAGCCGATTCCCCCGGCCCGAAGATGCCCCGCTGGCATTGCCCTGGCCGGTCTTCCCTGACAGAGCAGCCGCCACGAACAGCCTTCCAGCCGGTATAGAAAATGCCTTTTCGCGTTTCTGAATTCACTGCGGTCAACGGTTACTTTTCCTAGCTCCCCCCCCCCCCCCCCGGTCAGAGCTACGGTTTTTGATGATTGGCAGCTCTCTGAAGCGTCCCCCTTGCGATGCCGTAGGATCATTTCTTTCTGGGTATCTGCGTCGGTTTTCTCTCTGTACGAACTGCGAAGCTTTCTGGGGTAGTTTTCTTGCTGCCCAGCTCCTGCTTCTCCACATGATCAGCATACTATCGGGGAAGATGCCTTTCTATCTAAGGCTGATTTTTTTTTTAGCTGATGATCTCCTTAGTAGCCGGTCTGATTGACTCCCTGATGGGCTCCGTTCGCTCCTACATACCAAACCCTCCGAATACCTTTACTGTTCCCTCCGGTTGCTTTGCTTCCGATCTAGAGGCCGGCGGGTCCCCCCCATAAGTTCCTCTGAGCTTTCTTTCTCGTCCTCGGCACGCATTTTTGAGCACGGTTTTGTCCTCGGTCTTGGAAGAAGAAATTGACCAACAGGATCTCTTCCCGGCGCCTTCAGCGGAGTGAATTAACGTTGATTTGACTCTCTCCTCCTCCATTTTTTTTTTCTATTGCGATATAGATTCATTCAGTCACGAGAATCCTCGGGAAGGCCTTTTGCAACGAGTTTCGATCCAATCTTCGAAAAGCGTTCTTTCTACCGCATCTTTTTCGGTGTGGGTTTGAGCAAAGAGTTTATTAGGCTGGCCGTCCCCGTACGGCTGCCTCAGTCTTAGTCATTCATCGCTACATTCCTTTCAACCGAGCCCCAATTTTTCTGGTGGCATTTTTATTGTAGTTCTTTCTCCCCCTGTTCGTCAATGCCCGAACTTAGTGATTTTGTCCATCAGGCCTCCCACAGTCGCCGCACCCTCTATTCACGGTTAATTTTCCTGATAGTTAATGCTGCTTCTATGTTTCCATAGATGTGCCAAGTTGTACGCCCAGACGATTCAGTTGGCTTTGGCCCAAACAAACGGCCCTTCCCTGTTCCGGTCTCAATATACTTTCCCTCTCCCTGTCTTCCTTTCAGCTCATTTTTTTAAATAGCACGTCTTCTGCTCTGACAGGTTTGGAAAGCGCTTCAGCGTCTTGCAGCTTTTTCCCCCCCCCTCATTTAATTTTTCTCATTCGCAGGGCCCAGCTCTCTTTTGTTCCCGCCCGTGATGTTGTTCAAGTCCGTTGGTGTTTCGTTTTTCATCTAGAATGGCCTACTTTAAGCTGAGAGTAGGGTCTCCTCTTAGGTAGCCCTTTAGTTTCCCGGTTTTGTCCAAACTAGGCATGGGCGATGCTTTCTATATATAGTTGTTCTCTGACTTCCTATTCGTCCGCGAGCCCTCGCGCCCTTAGGTTATCTTCCTTACTTAATATAGTTAGTATTCCCCCACTGTCAAAGTGTGCCTCGCTCGGTTGCATCTCGGCCCTCTATCTTCAATTATCCGCCCCACCCCCCCCCTGGCCTCGGGAATCAGTTCGCATCGGTCCCCCCATTCGGGTGCAACGCGGAAACCTAGACCTTTTTTCGCCTCATCCTCCTCGGGTTTACTCCCGGAGGGGTCTCCCGTGGTCCGACCTTTTTTTCTTCTTTTTGGCTCGCGAACGAATCGGGTCTCTCGCCGCCCCCTTTCCTTTCGTATCCATCCTAAGGACGCCTGCGATCACTTCAGGCATGTCCAACCTCCCCCGGCTATTCCCTTCGTCCTGAGCGGGTGACCCCGTATGAGGTTTGTTTTGATATCTCAGGATCACCTCTGAAAATTTGTACCAGGGCTCCCCCTCCCTGCGTGCAGTTTTCTCTCTTTTTCCAACCCCCACGCTTCTGTTGCCCATTGCCAACCGCCCCTCCTTTCGTTCGAGGCCAGTCTGCGCCAGGAACAGCGGAATTTGCCGAGGAGAGTCATCGAACAAGCCCTCTAGCACGGTTCGATTTCTACTTCTATTCATTTTGAACATTAGCCGGCAGAGCTGGAACACTCTGTTCCATATTGATGGTTCGTTGCTTTCTTATCTGTTCTTGACGATCTCGGTCATTCCCGTGAGGACTTTTCAGCGCCAGGACAAGCTCACGATATCCAGCGCTTTTTTCCTTTTTCTAAAGAGTCCAACGTTCCGCGCGATGGCGCGCCACGCCTTGACTACGGACCAGTGACTTCGTTTTCGGTAGGTGGAGTCCAGTTCTTTCGCCATGTTGAATGCCCCGACACCCTGTTATACGTCAACCAATATATTCCCTTCTTTTTTTTGTTTTTAGAGCTATGTTATAGACTATCATTTTCCACCTGCTTGCATGCTCCAAAGCGAATAATACCGCCCGTCTAATCGGCGCTCTCTCCCCTCGTAGTTACAGTTTGTGAGACTTTTCCCGGCCCCTTTGAGGGAAATTTCTTGATGAGGGTTTTGGCGGATGGCTGGCCCTTTTGAGCGACTCTCGCGTACCCAGCGGAAATCTTCCCTCTCCACATGCAAAAGACTCTTCGGCTTTCCCCCTTCTCGCCGCGTTTTTTTTTTTCCCGGCCCCGGCGATCCGCCCTTCGGCCGGCTTCTAGAGGTTGCCACCGGGCCTCGTTGCTTTCGCTGAATTCGTTCGAGGTTAGTGCGTTTCTTATTTTCCTCGCATTGGAGTGTGGAGTCAACAGATTCGCGTTTCCCGGTCTAGGGCTTTTTTTTTATTTACTTTTTTCGATGTCTTGACGACCTCCTCTCCGCGCCCCCTCCTCCCCTCAGGGGTAATTAGATCGCCTCCACTTGGTTGCTTTCGTGGGGTGGTGGGGGGGTTTTTGGTTTGAGGGATGTTTCTGCTCGAGGGATTAGAGCAGCTTCGTCCCCTTACAACTTCGTGTTAGTGCGCCCGTTTGTTTTTTTGAAGCAAGGAATGGTTCCCGGCTAAATTTCCCCCTAGAGTGGCCTCTTTATCCCCTAGACACAATCCTGCAGTCGACGTCCGACCGATGTAGGTGCCCCTTTTTTCTGATTAATTTGGACGCAGGTTCGGTTTGATCGTACAACTTGAGATCTTGCCCTTTTCGTCCCGGAATCTGGTATGTTTTATGTGCAGAAGAATGTCTCGACGGGCTGAGGCCCCTTTTTTTCAGGTACGATTTCCCTAGACGAACCTTTCCGTAGTGTCACATAGTTCCCGCCTCTACAAAGCTCGCCACATTTTTCCGAATGGCCCTCACCTCGTCAACGGCGACCTTTCCTCGGCTGACAGATTTGAATTCAGGCCCAGTCCTTGTTCTTGACTTCATAGACCCCAAGGTTGACTGGCCCCTCCTACCCCCGTCACTTTTTCGACCGCCGATCGCCGATTTTTATGACGGAAGTTTTGCCCTTCTTCCTTCGGGTATCTGCTGAGACCCAATTTCCTAGGCGTGGCGTGAGGCTATGTCCCTGCCTTCTGACTGCGGACAATGGCTATTTCTCTTCCTTCTTATCTTTTTGTCATATGCGTCCTTTGTCATAAGCAGTTACAGTCTTTTGTGCTTCCTTCCGCCACCTGAAATCTATGCCGACCCTTGGCAGAACCTATAGGGTCAGATTACCGTTTATCCGATTTGCTCTGCGGTGGGAGTTAGCCTTGTATCTTTTTTTTTCTTTGCTTGCCCGTCACGAGGGATAAGGGCCACGACTCCACTCGCCGGTGAGATTCCCTTTTGGTGTCTTTTCCTCCGTACTGTTTTCGGACTTGACCCCTCCGGGCCTCGATTTTGTCGCAAATCGTCCTCTCCCTCCACAAGCCTTCTCTCTATTTTTACTGTCGGTTAATGGATTGGATCGACTCCTGCTTACTTTTATAAGTTCGCGCTGTTCTTTCCTTTTTCGCACTCTCATCCTTTTCCCTCCCTCCCTCCCCCCTTTTTTTTTTTTTTTCTTCTTAGCTCGGAAGCAACGGCATTCCGTCGAAGAGTTGTACGTTTCCCGCGGCTTCCCACTCCCCAATAATCGCGAAAAGCAGGTTTCTTTTATCCCGTCATGCTGGATTTTTTAATCTGGCTATTTTTAGAACGATATAAGGACCATGTACCCTCTTCCTCTAGGAAGTCTTACTCCAATCCCGATGAAAATAGACCCCCTTCAGAAAGACCGGGTTGGTGCGAGTTAGGTTTTCCTCCGTTCGACCGTTTTCTGTTCCCCTCATGACTCGCTGAAGTCCCCCCCCATCTGCAACCCTTGCCCCGACCTCGTTCTCAGTCCCTTTCCCTACTGCTGATCCTTTATTCCTCTATTCTTCATGCCATTTCCGTCTTCCCAGAGCAGGTGCGTCCAGGATCTGACCACGTACGTAAGTGCAGGTTATATCGCCTTCCATCCTTTTTGTTAATTTTTTTCCCCGCTCGCTGGCCCTCATCCTACACGACGATTAGAAAAGTTTTTGCAAGATCGTTGTTCCCGTTGAAAGCTTACGTTCCTTCGCGGTTTGAACTGCCCTGTTCTCCCCTTAGTCTTGTCATCCAATTTTTTATTTTGAGTGCTCGTCTCTAAAGGATGGTCCCTTTTCCCCTCGTCAATCTTCGTTCCTCAGGGTTAGGAGGACTCTTCTGGTTGATGAGGCACGCAGACCTTGAGCAGTTGTTTTACCGCGATATAGTCGGGGCCTATTCTGTCCTGACTCTTGTTTTCTACTCTTTTGGAACTGTCCTAGTAATCTCCCTGCGTCTCATCCCACCGACACCATTGGACTCGGGCTTCCCTGTCCCAGGTCACCGTCCTCGCCCTCTTTCTCGGGCCCTCCCCCCCTCGGAAAACGCCAGGTTGCCCTTGGTGGACAGGTATCCCCCTCTGGGTGTCGGCGGGGTATCATTTGGCCGCCTTCGTCCTGCTTTTAGCTGCTATATTTTTTATCGGTTCTTTTTCCCCCCCTCCCCTGCCCGCAAACTGGCTGACGCAGTCCGCGTAGCCCCCCCCATACTTAAGGAATCACACATACCCAGAGCTCCCCCCCCCCCTTTGGCGGAGCGCTTTTCGTTCGTGTTGCTCGATCTTCGGCAGACACCTCCCTCTCCATTTTTTTCACCGACCTACTCCCCCCTTTTTTTCCCGTGGTTTTTTTCATCGGTTCTCCGTTCTGGTTGAGAAGTCAGAGAACAAGCTCCGCCGTCCCGCGTTAGAGAACGTTTCGCGCCTCCACTCCAGTATTGGGCTCGACTTATCCCCAGAGACAGGTGATCCCCCTCTTTTTAGACATGTTCGCGGCGTTCCCCTTACAGGAGAGAGAGATTCTGTTCGTACCAATTTGCGTTCGGGCTCGCCCCGGGGTCCTACTTTCACGGTCGCCGTTTTTCTTCACCCAAGGAAAGCCAAGTCCGTCCTCCGCCAGTTTGGTCTTTTAGCAACCTGACCTCACTCGCGAGGGCGTTCCCCCCTGGCCGGTCCGTTGAAGGCGGTTTAAGGCGTACCTCCCCCCTTTTTGCCGGCTTTTTCCTATGTGCCTCTTGTAAGGTTCGAGCCTCTCTTCCTCTCCTCTTGTTTTTTTTTTCGAGACTTGTTCTCACCCCCGGACGGTAGTTTACCATTTGTGCACTTTTCCTAACGCGTTCCCACCCTTCCAGTTCACGCCGACGTTCAATTCGTTTTGCCAATGATCCGGTTGGACGTTCGCTTCGCGACCAACATGCCCTTGGATTCGGAGTGTCGTGCTTTCCCTTCTGTACTGACCGATTCCCGCGCTTGCAAACTCAGGAATAGGCGTCCCCGAACGACCTTCGGCCTCTTTTCACGCTCGCCGCCTTTAATTTCCCCGGCCTCATTTACGTAGCGCCTCCTCCTTCGTGCTCCCCGAGAAGAGCGCTACCAACTGCCTAGGTTTTCTCTTTTCCGTCCCCCAGCAGGTGATCCTCCCTGCTTGGGGCCTTCTTCTTTTGGCCTCTCCCTGAGATTAGCAGAAGGGCGTTTTTTTATCAACCGATTCGTGCACCGTGGCCCGGAAGGATGGCGGTCATCGTCTTGGGACAGATTTCTTCTCCTAACTCCTGATAGAGGACTGTGGGCCTCCCTCCTTCTGCGCATTTTTAGCCTTTCTTTTTCATTGCCTGAAGGTCTATCGCCTCGTTTCGTGTCTTTCCCTCAAGACATTGTTTGCGTCAGGTTGAGAAGGCACCTAGTCCTGATTAGCGCTAAAGTCGGACAACTGACCCCTTGTCGTTAAACCGCTTCCCCCTTCCTCACAGAACAGATGGAGCGCCATCTCTCCTTATTTTGAAGCGGATTCCGAAGGAGGCCGCTTCAGATGCTTTTCATCTTTGTCTTGACTTAAACCTTTCTCTCTTCATCGCGTGTTCCTGTGGTCCTTTCGAAGCCAGGAAGTGAAGGCCTGGAGGCCAATTTACCTCTGCGCTTCTTCCTTCGGACAACATCGAGTCCCTATTCACCCCTTTTAGAGATACCCAGCCCTCGAACAGGAGCAAGGGCCCCGCACTTTAAACCCCGCGCTCCCTCCTGCAGCCCCTCGGCCTGACAGTCTTTACCTTAATTCCATTCCCGTTTAGATCTCAGTTCTGTCCCTGCTACAATCATTTTGTGCAGTCCTCTTTCCTGAGCCCGCCCTATTTTTTACACAAGAGTTGAATTGCGTCGCTCTAGGTACCCCAAAGGTCTTCTGCTCCAGGTGTGAGTGTATGTCCAATCTCTCTTCACAAGCTGCCCCCATGTCTGCTTTGTGCATTAGGGATCCAGGACATAGTAGTATTCCCTTGTCCTGCAGAACTGTTGAGCTCGTTTTCTTTTTTATAGAAGAACTTTCTTTTTTCCTGATTTTCTCCCAGGCTCCTTTTTAAGATAGTATTACTTTAAGAAGCCCGGCCCCCCTCCCGCTGGTAGGAATGTATATTAAGCACGCCGGTATGTCTTTTTTTGATTTCCTCGTTCGCAAGTAGATCACGCTTTCCATCCTCCCTGTTTTGCCTGACGTGTTGGAAGGTGAGAGTTCGTTAGACTTTCCTAGCGTCTTTGACTTTTCCCCTTCATGCGAGCTGTCCCTTCGTCCGGCCCAGGCCCAGTCTTCCTTTAGGCCGTGCTGCGTGGACCTCTTTTTTGCTACCATCCCGCCTCTTTGTTTCTGCTATCTCGACCCCCTGGCGTTCCTTTTCAGTTGACTCCTATTTTCATATTTTTAAGTTCACGTTTGTTTTTTTTTTCTCGATTCGAGCCACCGTCATCCTCCTCTCCCCTTCTCCCGTGCAGAGATATTTGGGCGTCGTTTCCAAAATACCTCGTACGGGAACGTGCTCTAAAGCACCGCTGTTGGCTTGACGATCTCTGGTGCCCCCCCAGCTCGAGGCCGTCAGTTGTTTGCTTTTTGTGGGTCTTTTCAATGTGTCCGTTTTCCTCGAGCCAGTTCTTCCTTCTTGTCTCATTATCCGGCTTTTTTTTTTTTTGGTTTCACATGTGTGCATTCCCCCTCGCTCAGGATTCTTTTTTTTCTGCTGTCGTGAGGCGACCAGACAGACAGTAGGTGGTGTTTGCATCCCGGTGATTTCCTCTGCCTGCTCATTTTTCCTCCCTTCTTTCTTTTAACGTATTTCCCGTCTCGCGTCGTCTCACGCGTCACCACCCAAATTGTGCACTTTTTCGACCGATATACAGTGCCCGTCTTTTTTTGTTTTTTTAGATTGTGTTAAACTTTAAGCGATCCCCATCTCCTTACACGACCCTTACCATTCGGAATGGTTATCTTTATACTCCCACATTCTCCCTTGGAATTCTCCCTCTCTGGACTGTTTTCCTCCCACGACATCCTGCGCAGACCTTACAGCTGTTCCTTCCAAGGGCGCCTTCTCCCGGGGACGCAGAGGAACCTGGAATACTCGGCGTGACTTAAGGTACCAACCCCCCTTTCCCCTTATCCCCCCCCGCACCCACCTCTCCCCCCCGTTCCCGCCCTCCCTTCATGCAGTTCTTGTTTGGAGCTGTCTGGACAGTGTCTGTAATTCCCGGTGTATGGCGGTTCCATGTTTTTGCAGGCGCTGCTTTTCCGCGTTTTCTTCACACGTCCGCGTCGGAGAGCTGTCTTCCTGCGTTTCACAGGTGGTGAGTGTTTGTTTTACGGCGCTGCTCTCCTTTTCGCTGCTTGGTCTCCCTCCCCCCCGTCATCTGTGCAATGGTCTTCTCTCTTGGTTACTCCGATTGCGGTGCCCCTTCCTCTATTGTTTTATCAGCCGCGTCTGTGCACGGCTTGAACTCTGGGATCCCCCCGATTCGCCCTCGGCACTTCCCCTTCTCACCACCTAACATGCACAGTGTCACGGAGGCTTCGCTTTTTTCTTGCATGCCAGCCCTTTTCTCCCTTCTTCAGAACCAGAACATTCTTTTACCCTTCTGCGATCTGCAGGCTGTGCTTCCCCCTCTTGTCCTTCGCTCTCCACCCTAGTCGCTTCTTCTCCCTTCGCTGTGCTGCTCGTGGTTCTCTTCTTTGCTTCCAGTGCGAGCGGCCTCCCCCTCGGTTCGCTGTTTGCACGCGTTTTCTCAGGATTCTTTTTCTCTTGGATCGACTTGTCACACGGTCTGCGTTAATTTCATGTAATGTGCACTCCCTTGGCGCTCTCACCTTCCTGCCCACTTCGGGATATGTGACACACACCTTTTATTTTGTGATATCTTGTTTATTTTTTCGTCCTTTTGTGGGCCTTTCTGTCTTTAACTTCGCCACACCTCACGACAAAAAGCCCACCTTGCTGTCCACGTCCTTGACCTCCTTTTTCGGTCGATCCTCCTTTTATACTCCAAATTTACTAGCCCCCGTTGTTCGTATCCCCTCAGATCAGTCTTTTCCCATCTTTGTTGAACAAAGTTTATCTTCCTCAGCCCCCTGCCTGGTCCAGCAAGTAACGTAGCCTCCCGCCTTTCGCATGCCCCTTCGCGATTTTTGCCGAAACAAGTCTCTCGGGGTCCCCTGGTCCCCCACATCTGTTTTGGAGTTTATCCGTTTCATCCTCTCTTTCCTTAAACTTGTATAGAGGAATACTTCGTACTCGCCAGCCGCCCCACCCCTCTGACCTTCCCATTTTCTTTTGTGTTCTCCGCCCCTAGTTACCATTGAGCCCCGAGGCGCGTCCCTCCCGTGGCCGTCTCTTTTCAGGTTCTTCTCTTCCTGTCCGTTTTGCGGCCCCTTCAGCCAATTTGACGTTTACCTTTCTTACTGTCTTGACCGAGGGATTTTACCTTTAAATCTTCTTTTTAAATCCCCTTTTTGTTCTTTTTTTTTCGAGTCTTTTCCGTTAACCAAGTTCTGCCTTCCCCCCCTACAATGTCTGGCCCGTCTAGTTCCCTTTTTCCCAACTACCCGCCGTCTCTCCCCGGTACTCTCGTCCTGACTTTGGATCTTTCCTCTACCCATGCACCCGGCAAAATGTCCTTCTTTCTCGCGTGTCTTTTGATTGGCGGCCCGTCACCCCCCTCTTTCCCCTTTTTTTCTATTTTGTGACCCCTCCTCCCCGTTCACCCTGATTTCGCTCCCGAAGTCAAGATTTCCGCGGGCCCTTTTGTCGTACTGTTACGGGCCCCCTCCTGGTCCGAGGCCTCGACCTTTAGCTTGAGATCGGGAAGTTCCTCGACCACCTGCCTCACCTGTTCCTGACGGTCCGGGTTCTTTTGTGAGGGTCGTGGTTTCTTGCTCTCACCGATCTCTTGACCGTTGTTGAGAACCTTTCTTCCAGCTGACCTGGAAGCTGGGACTTTCCCTTTCCAGCGCTTGTCTCTCTGGCCCGCTCTCTCCCACCCGCCTCCGTTTTTTCCCCGATCCGCCGCATTTGGAATCGGGTCTTGTTTGAGGGATGCGCCGCGTCCTTCTTCTTTTTCTCCCTAACTGCCGGGTTCGGCCAGTTCGGCAACAATAGGATTGTGTTCCCGCGGACACCTCGCGGGCGGCACGATTTTTATCCCCTTGCCGCAACAGATTTCCCGATTTTGACCTGCCTTTTTTTCTGCTGATTGCCCTTTTTGCACGGATCCTGGTTTTTTTTTCTTTTTCCTGCTCTTTTTCCTAGCGGGACTCGCCGTTTTCTTGCACGAGTTTCCAGGAAGTTGTCCCTTGCGGGTGACCCTACTCCGGAGATGAATCCATGCGGACCTTCCCCTAATGTCCTCTATCGCCTATTTCTGTCGTCTTTCCTGTGAGCGCTATCCAGTCTTTGACATGGCCGCCGTGTTGCACCCTGACCGCGAACCGGTAGAAATGAGATACCCCCTGGTCCCCGACCGTGACGAGCGGCCAGTTTTCGATGACGACATCCTTTACCGGAACCTCTCCCCTCACTTCTTCTCCGCCCCGCGTCCGCTTTTTTTATATGAAAAAGGCGGTCCCTGGTCCCGCCGTAGCTGTTGAGCAACTGTTTTTTTCTTGTTTTCTGATGATGGCCCTCCCTTTCGTCTCAGAGTTACATGGGCGTTGCGTAGGGATTTCTTCAGTCGGCAGTCGTTGTTCTCTCGGGCTCATTGAGTGGTTCTCCTACGACACTTGTTCCAGAATTCGCTTGCCTAACCTGAGCAGCATACGACCCCCCGTATAGACCGTGGAGCCCTATGAGGTGCTTGACGTTTAAAGTAGCGTTACGGTCTGCTTACGAAGATTGCTTCGGCATCGCACATACTTCCTGCCCTTTTTGCGCATTTCTTTTCGGTTGAGGTGTAGGTAAGACCTCCCCGCTTTTTACGTTGCATTACAGGGCCCTCGCGTTCCCTACTAGTCCTAGGCCCAGCCCATGCAGGAGGTTCCTATTTTTCTCTTTGCCTGTTGGTACGCTGACCGTGGTCCGTCGCTCTTCGATCTCTCCCCGGCGCTGCTGTCCTTGCGGACCTTCAGTGCTCGATCTCTTTTTCCCCTTTTTTTGTTTCGTCTCTGACGAGCAACTTTCATTCCCGTCTCCAGCGCCGGTCGACTGCCGTCCGACTCGGACCCCTCTCTTTTTCAAGCAGGACCCGTTCTCCACCTCCTGCTTGTTTTTCGTGCAATCTTTTTTTGTGTGGGTTTTTTTTTTTTTTTTTTTTTTTTTGGGGTTTGGTGGGGCGTCCTCTTGCCCTGGACCTGTACTTCCGAGCTCTGACTACCATTACACCAGGCCTTCCTTCCCGTCCTTCTGCGGTCCGGGCTTCCTTCGTCGACTTCGTCGTTCGCAGAACGCTATTCTCTTGTCAGAGACCTTCGCAACCCAGCCGTCGTCCACCCTTTCATTTTCTTTGATCTTTAGTGTTTTTTCGCTCTTCTTCTTCCCCTGCTTCTTGCCCCTCCGAGCTTACATTTTCGGCTTTGCCCCGATTTACTTTCCCGTTCATCCTCTCCATAGAAATGGTGCGGTCTTCAGCCTGGTTTATTTCACAGCTGATCTGCTCCCGATTCTGCTAGTCGCGTAGCTTTTTTGACCGAAATGGTCCCTCGGCGACGAATTTTCCCTTTTTGCCCTCATGTGTTAGACTGTTCCGGTCGTTGACTGATAGTTTAGCTTGGGTTTATTGGCTTCAGTCTTTTCCAGTGTCGTTATTGAATCTGATTCAGAAGTTTTTTCTTTTTTGTTCACGGCGACATTGTCGCATTGTAATCGCGTCCCTTTTTATGACTTTATTATGCCTCTACCGGTTTTCCGAGCAACTCGTCGTCTTTCTTTCAGTTTTTCTCCCCCTTCATCCCCCTTGATTCATGAGTGCAGATCGCAAGTTTTTTTACCCTCTCGACCCCTTCTTAGCACTACGGTTCCTTCGGGCACCAATTCTCCGTGCACCTTTGGAGATGAATTTTCGCGGTTATTTTGGGCGCCCCTTAGGGGCCATCTGCCTCGGCAGTTCCGCGTTTGCGCGCGCACTGCAGCGGTGCGTTCCTCACCTTTTAGCTCCTTTCTTTAGGATCGCCCTTCCTTTTTGCTCTATCCACTCAAGTATGCAACATTCCTGCTCACTGCCCCCCCCCGTCATAGAGTGAACCTTCGGCGGTTTTCGCGATTTTTTTAGCCCTGACCTCCCCCTCCCCAATTCCTCTCCCCTTTAACATCCCTACTTTTTAGTGGAATGCGCGCATGTTTTCCCACAAGCCCGCTCTCCGCGTAGGGCTTCCTTTTTTTAGAGCCCTGTCTTCCGCTCAGCACCCTTTTTTTTGGGCCTTTTGCGAAACATGCTTCTCCTTTCTCCGGCGAGTCTTGACCCTTCGTCCCCTAGATGGTCCGATTCAAATACTTTTGGAGGGGAGCCGAGGGCCCCTTGACGTCCCTTTTTCTGAGGACGTCCAGCGAAAGCCCAGTCCCCTCACTCCGACATTTGTTTCCCCCCTTTCTCCCGTACATTCCCGCGCGTCTTTTTTGCGTTAGGGAAGGATTTCGGGGTTTGCGGTTGCCTTGCGTTTCAGTAGCACCACTTTGACTGCAGGGTGTCCTTTTTTTCATCTCTCCTCTTTAATAATAATAGGGTGTTGGTGGCGAATTATGTTTCCCCCCTAACCTGAAAGGTGCTTTTCCACATTGCTCTGGCTTGCCCCACGTTCAGCCTCCTATACCTTTATGAGCGTTCCCCCCACGGGCGCCCCCGTGCCCCTTGGAAAGGGGTAAGATCGCGACACCGTCACCCTGTCTTGATCGGAGTGCTTTTCTGTCTTTTTAAGAGAGAGGCCCTCGCGCGTTTTCCTTCCTCCTTCGCGCCCGAACCCTCCTCTTTCGGGCCCATCCGATTTAAGGCCTTCTACTTGAGTAGCATAGATTTCTTTGATCGAGTTGACGCTGCGCGGTCAACTTCTGATTTGCTGTCTCGTCTTCTTTGTTTTCCCCTTTTTTTGACTTCTTTGTTCAGTCCTCCGTCCTTGAAGAGTGTGGGAAACGCTCTCGACCCTTGCACTCCTTATGGCTTGCTCTGGGGATTTCGGCTTTGTCCGCTCGCGCACATTTCGATACGTTTTTTTCAGAGTCTTATTTCATTTGTTCCTTAGCTCTGTTCTCTTTTGAAGGCCTCGCGAAGATTTCATTAGGATCTCCCTAAGCCAGGTTTTTTTTGTCCGTAGGGCCTGCTTCCGCGGGCCTCCCCACGCCCTTCAACGCTCTGGTTACTTTGGAACCTCTCCTTCCAGATGGCGCCTCCGTCTCGCCGGCGAGGTTGCCTTCCCCTGTTTCCTTTATTCTCCCCGAGGACGGTTGTTTTGAAGCCCCCTTCCCCCCTCTTTCTCACGATCCTGATCCTTAGTTCCCGTTCGTTTTTGGTGAACGATCCGGGGATTTAAGTTTCCCGTGCCGAACTTTTCGCGATCGTCTTCTCAGCCTCTTCCGTAGTAAACAATTTGCGCCCTCCCCCCCCGTGCACATTTGCCGCCTTCAGCCCCGAGAACCAATTAGCCTTCCTGCTCACCCCTCGTCCTGCGTTTGACTTGCCTGTGCTATTTCCGAGGCATCTCCCCACGACTGTAACAGCCCCTTTTTCTACTATCTCCGCGCTCCTCTGAACGTCCCTGCGTGTCCCCCCCCGGTGTCCGCGCTTTTGCCCCGGTCCCGCTCTCGGGTCGGTCTTATGGACAGCGAGCTGACTATTATGGACGATTCGCCTGTTGATCCGGCAGTGAAAGTTTGGTCGGTTTCTCTACTGGCGCCTTTGAATCCTTTCTTTCTTTCGCCTGTGATGAAGATCCACATTGCCTTTCTTCTCCTTAGATCGGGCCTTGTTCCTAGACCCTTTTTTTTTTTTTTTCTTTTGCGTTGTTTTTCTCTCATCTAGTAATTGTTCGTTGACGAGGAGAGTCGCTTCACCCTCCGCCCCACTCTTTCCTCCCCCTTTTTCCGGGTGAAGCCGGTCGCTGGGTTCCTCCTTTCTCTGTCCCTGACTTGTCCCCTTCAGTTTTGCCATCGTTTTTCGCCCGTCCTTTCCCAGCACAGAATTCGGTTTGAAAGGCAGGGTGTCAGCGGTCTTTTCTCCGAGTCGTTCTGCCGGCCTCTTTTCCACTCGACGGTTTGGAGGAGTAATGTCTCCTCTCTTTTTTTTTTTTTTAGATTTCTCGAGCACCATGTTCACTGTGTCCTGCTTTGGTCTTGATCGCAGTTCCCTTGGCGTCGATTCCCCATCTCCTGACCCCGTTCCCCACCCTATTTTTTCGCTGTCTTATTTTGTCCTCCCTTCCCTCTTCCCCTATGTAAGGCGAGAATAGAGGTCTTCCAGTTTGCCCGGCCCCCTTTCGCAACCGGTTGCGGAGGTTTGGGCCTTTGAGCGAAGTCCTAAGACGTATTCACAGCCAGCAGTTTCATGAATCAGCGACGGCTCTTCGTCTTAAGGTCGATTACTTTCTCAATTCTTCTCGCATTATGATCAGCAAGGGGGTCGTTCCCACCTTCCTCCAGGTCCTTCAGATCAGACACCTGCAATAGAAACTTCCGGTCTCCTTCTCCCTCCTCCCCGCCCCGGCTGATTAAGACGCTCTTCCTTTCCCGAGGCGCGAGGACCCCCACCGTTTTTTAGGTTAAGCTTTCTTGTGCCCGCGGAATTCTCATCGCATGCGCTGATAACGTTGACACTCTTTTTGTACCGCGTCATGTTTATTCTTCATTTTCAAAGGATTTGGTGCTCATTAGGGAATCCATGTTCTCTCGGTATCTCGAGCTTCTAGACGTGGTTCGTCCATTTGCGTTTCTTTTTCTACTCGTCACGAGTTTTTTTCCCGGGAAGATATTCCCCCTTTCTCCCCCCGTATCGCTTTTCCCTTCCCGGTCCTTGGATTATCTCTTTTTTTCCTTCATTCCCCACGCCCGCTGGCACTGAAGCCTTTCCCAGATCGGCTTTATTAAGCAGCACCTTTCGGAAAGTCAAGTCATTAGTCCCATTCTCTTTCCATTCGGTCGAGAAACCTTAGATGTCAAGCCCTGTTTGCCTCTTCTTGGACCCCTCTTTTTCTGGGAAAGAGAGTTCCTACTGGTTTTCCTAGCCGAATTGACCTTAGGTTCGTTCCCCCCGCGCACCCCCCCGGGCTTTAGGTATATCATTCTAGGTCTTACTTTCTTGACCCCCACCCTCTCTACCCCCATGCGGCGTAGGAGAGGCCCCCCTTCATTGTGGGTTGAGAATCTTCTGAGAAGAACCCCGACCCCCCCTTTCAGGGACCTCCCTGTGCCTTGGTCCTTATCCCCTTTTCTCCACACAGACTTTTCTAGAGCAATAAAGCCGCACGCGTTTCTGCGTGACCCGGCTGCTTGCTAGACATATTTCAGGTGGAATTTAGTTCTTTAATCAGTTAGAGGTCTCCTCCTGTCCCGAGTAAGTGTCACCTGCCCTCGAGTCTGTTTGCGGGTAAATACGGCGTTGAGCTGGGCCTCTTTTAACCTCTCCGCCCTGCTTCGGCGTACGCCTCCCTCAGCAATCCAATTCCCTAGACGCTGCTTTCCGTTTTCTCATCTTCACGCTTCAGAGAGAGCTTCACAGGGATTCCGACGTCCCCCCTGGAAGTCGTCAGTTTGGTTCTTCATCCTGCCCCTCCCCCCCCCTTTGAAGTCTCCCTTGCCCATTGCTCGCGACACCCTTCTTCTAAGGCCACTAAGAGTTGTTTTTTTTCTCTCTTTTCCTCTTCCCGTTACAACGGAGCTTTCCACATTGAAATAGATGTTTTCCCCAAACGTCCTCCTCTTACCGCTCGTCGAATGATGGCCCTGCCCCTTCTCTGTGACACGTTTCACGAGTGCTCCTACCCTGCACTGTTTAGTCGGAGTCATTGCGTTTCCTTGGCTCTTTCCTTCCCCTCTCTTCGCTAGTCGTTCCCTGGCCCCCCCTTTTCCTGCCGACCTCCCGATGGACATTCTTCCCCCCTCTCTTGCAGAAGGTTCCACCCGGCAATAGCCCGTCCCCTATCGCCTCAGCGGACGTTTCATCTCTCGTGAGAGCGCAACCGCCCTATGTTGTTCTCTAGCTGCTCTAACTCGGTTCAAGTCCCCCGATTGGTCAACTTTCCCCCTTTTGAAGAGTGTTTGTCTCCCCGCTTGCTACCCTTTCACTCATGGTGGTCGACACTTTTGTTTTAGATGGGCGACGCAGAGTGACTCCCCCCCGCCGCCTACTTCTTGGTCCCGGTTTTCGCACTCATTGGAAGCTCCGGGTTGCCCTTCCTTCCCGTGTCTTTCTTCCGCGTCCTTATATATACTAAACCCCCCTTTTTTTTCGTTTGTTCGGCGCAGCTTTTCTCACGAAACTAACTAGGATGATATGCGGTTTCCCCGCTTCCCCTGCTTGCTTTGT
>Ga0179593_1639079_pt1 | contig 23842 bp, 25 predicted proteins | sample CZODoug2_1_08_16_FD_185931 | JGI IMG/M metagenome (GOLD analysis project Ga0179593, IMG submission 185931) | Vadose zone soil fungal communities from Angelo Coast Range Reserve, California, USA - CZODoug2_1_08_16fungal (PacBio error correction) | ecosystem: Environmental > Terrestrial > Soil >... | reverse complement strand
CCTTTTTTCCCTTGAGAGGCGTGCCCACGGTCCCTCTCTTCTTTTGGTTTTGGCCTTCCTAGCCTGCAGTGGTGAGGACCCCCTTTTCGGCGTAAAAAGACTTTAACCACTCCCCGAGGTAATGGTTAAATTCGAGCCGACGTCCAAATTTTCGGCCACCCCGACTGTTGGGCGTCTTCTGTTTCTTTTCTTTGGGTGGAATCGGGTTTAAGGATCTGTCACGACTGCAGCCACGACCGTGACCCTGTTGATCCTCCCTCCTTGTCTGTTCTTCCTCCTAGTTTCTTTGCTGCTCCCCCTTCGGGGCGCGCTCTTTAGAGAGCCTTCCTGAAGCGGTCTTTCAATTGCGAGGATTGAGCAGGTCTCGAGTTTGTAACACTTACAGGGAGAGTAAGGTCCCTCTTTTTTGGTCCCTTCTTTTTCTCGTGTTTCCCCAGACCTCGCGGAACGCCTGAACGCGGGAAGCGTCCCACCGCACTCAGCGCCTTGATGTCCTGTGCCGAGCACCGGATTCGAGAGCCCTCCTTTTATTCTTTTTTTTAATCGTCGCCTCACTCATTCCTCGTGAAACGGCCTGCTCCTCCACCCTCGATTGTCTTTGTTAGGGTGGGACCCTCAGGGTAGTACAGCAATCAATCTCTCAGGTAGATGAAACGGCGCCGGTGAAGTCTTTTTTTTTTCTTTGGACCCTCTCCTCCTCCCTTCCCGCAGGGGCATTTTTTTTCCGCATTCTCCGATGTCCCTCCGCGGCCCGCCACCCTACAGACAGCAGATTACTCTGCTTTCATTTGAAGCGCCTTAAGACGACTGACTGAGCGCTCCCCCCCCCGTGCCACGGCCCCTTCATCCTGGCGAATAACCCGGTCGTTTAGCCGGAAGGGATCATGCGTGCGCTTAACACCCCCCGGAAAGTGAGCCAACCCCCGTTTTTAAAAAGACATTTTTTTCCTAGGTGAAACCCCCTGTCCGACCCTTTTCTTCCTTTATACCCTTTTCCTGGCCATCTTCCCGTGCCAGGGCCTTCACGAGAGTGAAGTAGATTCTAGCGAACTTCCACCTTCTCCCACTCCTCTTTGGACCGAATGGACTCTTTTCGGACCACAGTAGTCGGGCCTTTTATAGAGAATGTTAGGCCATAGGCTTTGTACGCTCTCGTCCCCCCTTTTCCCCGCATTTTTCTGCACTTTTTCTCCCTTCTGGCCTTCGACCCCTAGGCCGCAGGCGCGCGGAGATAGTAGGTCTACTTTTTCCCTGCAAGAAGAGCCTCTTTTTCGGATGAATCTTGTCTCTGAGTCTCCCCCCCTTTTTTATCTCTTTTCCCCCGACTTTCCTCGAGTAGGCAGACAGAGGTGGTAGTTGGAGGGCTGGAGAGTCCCCCCAGAGGTAGACGGCCCACCTTAGTCCCCTCAGGCCCTCTCGTTTCTCCAGACCCTCCTGGGCTTATTTGACCTCTTGGACGGATAGTGAACAGCCCTAGAGGAGGTGCTATGTTCGCAGAACTTTGACCAATAGAGATTTGCTGGCCTTTGCCTCTCCGCCTCGAGGCTCAGGGCCGTTATATGAAATGTCACCCCTCCATTCTTTCTTTGACTTCCGTTGAGCACCACCTTCTTTCATATCCCCGTGCAACTTCTGTCTCCGACGTAAACCCTACTTTCGATGCAGCTTGGGCTCGTCCTTTTTTCTCATGTGGAGATGCGCTGGCGAGTAGGAAGAATATGGTATTTCAGGGGCGCCTTGCGCTTCATGTGGATTTTATTTCGTTGCCTCTAGGTAGTGTTCCCCCCTTTTTGATGAGTCATCAGATAGCGGTTGGTGTTCTCGAGCGAAAGTCCACCGGGTATCGTGAATAGGTGCCGCACACCTCGTACATTCCCTATTTTTTTTTTCCTCGCCTTCCTCCTTTCTTTTTTCGAGTCCTGAGGCTTCCCTGAGAGTAAGCCGAGACCAGCTTGTCGCTCAACGCTCCCCCTTTTGAAATCATCAAGTGAAGTCCTCTCCTCAGTCCCCTCCGTGCATTCTTTAGACAGGGAACGCCCGCACTGTCGATCGCTCGGGGATTTTTTTTTTCTCTACCTCTTTACCTTTCAGAATAGCCCAGAACTCCGCCACCATCGCACTGAATACGTACGAAAGGTTTTCGAATTTCCTTTCCCTTGACCTGGAAGGAGCTAGGCGGCGTACTTTTCTTCAACCTCTTCTCCTCCCCTCCTCTTTACCTCTTTTTTATTTTCTTCGCCATTCTAACGGCTTATGGATATAGAAGGGTACCGTTCCCCACCGCCAGTATGCAGCGACGCCTTTGAGGTGAATTCCTCTTCCCACTTCCTCCCCTATACTGCCCTTTGGCGGTGATTGTCTTTTTTCAGTCTTCTAGGGGAGTCCCATTATGCATGTTGAGTCTTGAGCGAGTTTTCGCCTTGAGCCCTGCGCTTTTTGTGACGTTCCAAACTCGTCTTGCTTCGGCTTTCAGACGTTTCGTTCTCCCCGTTCTTCTTCTGACTTTCTTTCCTTAGGATTCAGAGTTTTTTTGCGACGGGGAAGTAGATGGTAAAGTGACCTGGACCGGCACGGATGCGACCACGATGACAGATGTTTCGGAGAGTTCCCCTCTCGAGCCCACTCCCTCTCGCCCACTTTTGACTCCCCCACGATAGCGTCACCTTAATCGGGAATTGGGACCGTTTTCTTTATAATTTCCTGACCTTTTCATTTCAGGTTCCCTCGTTGTTTTCCTTTCCGTATGATAGTGTCGTCACCACTGGAAAGGACTAACGATGTTGAGCGAGGGTCTCTCCTCTTCACCCCCCATTTCTTTTTTGGTTTCCCTTTTCGCCCATAGTGCCGCGCCGTTACGCCCAACGCGGCATTGCTGTGTCGACATCGGGAAAGGAACCCCTTTCCATATTTAATTAAACGTCCCCGACCCTCCCCCCTCTTGCCGCACTTTCAACACCCCTTCCTCTGAAGAAGCCGGGGTTCAGAACACGCTGCTCCAAAGAAAGCGTGGGTATACATACACGCTCCTTGAAAGGCCCCTTCATTTTTCCCATTTTTCATTCCTCTTTTTCTGACGCCAGGTGACGTTTCGACCTCACAGACGTGAGCGAGACGTACCTCCCCCGCCGGTTTTTTTGATTTCCCCTGACGACACTTCTTTAGATGCGACGGAGATCCCCTTGTGAAGCATTCCTCCTAATATCCAGACCTCAACTTTTTTCTTTTGGGCCTCTGATCTTCGACGACGAGCATCGCTTCAGGCGGGCGGACGAACAAGCAGTGGACTGCAATCCGCACGCCGAGCGTTCTTCGTTTTTCCCTTTGCAAGTCGTTTTCTACTGGATTTGCTCCGAGAATTGTGCTCAAACCTCGTGCCCGTGTGATTCCCAGTTTCGGACCCCAGTAAAGATTACTTTTCCCTCCTCCCTATATCGGTTTTGAGTTATGTCCTCATTCAACCTTCGCGACCCGCTGCCCGAGATCCTAGAGTGGCCGCTCGTCCCCGTGAAGAGGGTAGTTCCTTAAGTCCTGTTTCCAACCAGGGGCTGTTTTCTTTCTCGGCTTCCCTTTTCTTTTTCCTCTCGGAGATTCCTGTCAATATGATGCGATACTCAAAGGGGAATGCAATCACCGGTGGCCCGCGAGGCCCTTCAACGTGGAAGTGCGTTCTTCTTCTACTCCCCCCCCCCAACCTCTGGATTCCTCCCATGGCCTTTTCCCCCTCTACCCTCCATCAACCTCCACATGACCCCCCCCGTTCCCTAGAGCACTCCCTAAATTAAACATCTTCGTCGAGGTCCTGCCTCTCCAGGAGCCCTTCCCCTACTTTCCTCGCCATTCTTCCTGGTCTTTTTCCATGTTCCCAAACGTAGAGAGTAGTTTTGATCACGATGGAGAGAGCTGTGTTGATCACACAATGTACTGACCTATCTTCATTTCCTTTAGTCACCCCCTCTCCCTGCCCTTTTTTTCCTCTTTTTTCTTCCCTTTTTCAGCAACGCCCCCCCCCCTAGTAAGTGGTCGAGCAGGTCACATAAAAGGGGGCTGCCACCGAGTTCTTCCCCATCTCTCCCCCGCCTCTGATTTTTTTCTCCGCCTCTCCCCAAGCTTCAGCCTTTGAAGGTTTGCTCAGTCGGCGGACGTATGAAGACCGCCTCCCCTTTCGTCCTTGTTGCCTTTTCCGAATTTTTTTTTTTTCCCCGCCCACAACAACCGATTGATGAACTTCCCCCCATCGTTTTCTCACACCATATCCTGCCACCTCCCTTCTACCCTTTTTCCCCGAAAGGCTGCAAGCCCCCTCCTCTTGATTCTCGTTTTTCTTCCGGCGCGGAACGGCACATTCTATGTCCGAGTTCATCTCAGAAGCTTTTTTTTTTTTTGTGGTTTCATGGATACCAATATCTCGCGCTCTGAAGAGTTACGGGATTGCCGACCGTTTTTCTTCTAATCTTTTTCTCCTTGTCCCGGCGCCGCCTTCTCCGATGTGATAGAAAAACTGTTTCTGTACAACGGCCTTTTAGCACGTGCCCTCCAGACTTTTCGCTTTGTTCCCTTTGTGGTACAGGGTTCTGCATGGATGTGGTGCCTTATTTTCCCACTCCCTACGGATTCTAGATTTTTTTCCAATTTTTTTTCCTTTTCCGGCCCTACCCTGGCCCAAGTCCTCCAAACAGAGTGGCGAATTTTGGCAAAATAGCATACTTCCGGCGGGTGGTTCCCCGTTCTAAAGGGTCCCCTGTTTTTCGCAGTCCTTATTCCCTTCCCTTCTGATAGAGTCTTTACTCTCCTGGTGCAAGTTTTAAGTGAGCGATTACAGGAAGTGATTGGGGCAGTAGGCTCATCGCGCTGCAAGCGCGTACCCCCTTTCTTTCCCTCCTAGTACTTTTTTTTCGGTGACCCCTAGTTGCGACCACGAGGGCCGTTAGGCGGTCCTTAAAAGTTTTGACCATTCTTTACTACTCGTCCGTGTGGTTTTCCCTCCTCGCCCGGCACTTCTTTTCTTGATCTGCATTGGGGTAGGATTCGATCGTGATTTTCACCAAGACCAACCTCTCAATGAGCGCCGCTCCCTTTTTAGCCTTTCTCTTTGACTGGGTTTTTTCAGGACGGGCCATTTTAACTATCCGGGCGATTTTCCGAGTGATAGAGCCATCCCGTCCCTTTTCGCTCTTGCCCTGTTCCTTATCAGGAGGTTTGTGTAGCGGCTGTTTTTCTGGCACCCTCGGAAAAAACTCCTCACCCTCCCAAATGTGAGAATATTTTCCCTCAAGCCTTGGACTTTTCCCCCTCGTACCCGCCCCTCCTTCCTCTTCTTAAGTCCGCTTTTTTTCTCTTTCAGGAGCTCTCGCTCAGGTCCGACCCCACCATCTGGGAGATGAAGTATAGAGGAAACGCACGTCGCGATGGGAAGACAGACTCCCCTAGCACGGCGTGGCGCAAACTGAATACCTGCTATACAAATATTTAACTTTTCCCTGGAGCTTCCCCCTAGCGCGATTCGCATTGCGGGAGGGCGTAGGGGTGGTCCTTTTTCATAAGGTTAGTAGGCTAGCTCGCCTTGAACACTTGAGTCTTGTGTTCCGTACCTACTGAATGTGCCTTCTTCCCTGTCCTTTCACTAACGGCTTTCCCCCCGAGGACTACTTCTTAAACCGATGCTGATAGACCCTCCTTTTGGAAAAATATAGGGGAACGCCGCTCCTCTATATTTTACTACCTATTTCCCTGGTTGTTTGTTTTTTTGTGATATAGTTAAACCGAGAGGGTTTCCCCCCCCTTTGGAGACTCCCTTTTTGTTATGGCCTTTTGGCTCTTCAGGGAGATTGGCCGGACTGTCAAGGGGCCAGTGGCAGGTATGGAAGGCGCTTTAAATCTTCCCTTCCCACCCTCACGATCGCTTCCCTTCTCTCTTTTTACAGCCCCATGCTTTGTCTTCACCCTTCTTCTTTTGGTCGTAGCGCGCGCTTCTTTTTCGCCACTTTTACAGGGGGAAGAGGTGTTCAGGATATGCAACCGATTCTGACTTCCTCTCCCCCCTGTGATCCCCCTCGTACTTTCTTCCCCCTTTTCATCTTTTTTCCTTTCGGTTTCTGCCTCGAGCGCGCTGAGCTCGACCTCGAAAGACAGCGGTCGGGACACTTACAGCTTGGCGCTTGAGCAGGTCGTTTAAGAGTGTTTTTACCATCTAAATGGCGTAAGGTTATGTCTCTCCTTGTGATGACTTTCGTGCGTGCAGAAAACAGAACGCGGCCCCTCCCTCCTGACAAAGCGGGACCCCCTCCACTCCTTTCCTCTAGTGTAATTTCTTTTCTTCTTTAGGTTTTACCTCCTTCCTCTCTAGCTTGACCACGACAACGTCGACTTCCGGCCGCAGAGGCCCACGGCGGGAGCGGCCAGAATTTCAGCTTTTTTTTGTGGGGAATTCATCCAGATAAAGCCCCTCCCCGTCCTCCGCTTTCTGAGCTCCCTTTTTTCGTCCAAACAAGAGTACTTCTCCCCCGATCCGCAACCCCCCCCCCCCCTTTGGAATTAAAGGAGCCGTCTTCCTGGAATAGAATTGTTTCCCCCTCTATTCTACCTCTTCCTCCCGCCCTTTTTTTCCTCTGCTTTTTTTCGATCGAGAGATACCTCCCCACCCGCCACGTTCAGAAGCGCTCCATCTGGCCACGGCACAGGTCGTCTAGCGATCCGCAGTTCTTAAAAACCCGTTTTTGGACCACATCCGGGCACAACCGCAATCAGATTCGAGGCAACCCTTTTCTACGGTGCATTTCTACTTTCCAGTCATTCCTGTCCTTTCTTTGCCATAGAGTGCTTAGATGCGGGGGTCTTAGGCACCAGGCCCCCCCCAGGCCTTCCCCCGTTACCAACACTTCCCCCTCTTAGTCTTCCCCCCTGGGACGTGAGCCCGTTAGGACAGATCGCGTGTCGAGACGCCGGCGCGATCTTCCCCAGTCGGGAGGCCTCCTTCGATTCGGACAGTCTCTTCTCCCTACCCCGCTCCTTCGATCTTCGGTACTTTGTATGATAGTCAGACGCGCTCGCGAGGATGAACCTACATGCGAGTCCCGCGCCGCTCTCGCCCTTTCCTCATGACCCTTTTTTTTCAGGCCAAGCGTTAGCTTGAGCCGGAGAGCCGTTTCTTGTCGCGGCGGCCAACATTGTCCTTTACCTTTTTCACCTCTTCGCGTTTTTTTGCGAGATTGCGGTACAGAGTGGTCCGTTCTATGCCCAGACCTTCCGGCGCGGCCTCTTTTGACGCCTCTTTTTTCTCAACCATTTCTACTCCCTGTTACTTTTTTGTCGTGCTTTTCCCCTAGAGTCAGGGCGCGTTGATCTACCGGATTCCGCGCAGGGATGTCCCCCCGGTGAGCACACCTCCGAGATACAGAGCGTTCTCCCCGCTAGCGCCACTTTGTTTCCTCCCCCCTTTATCCTAGCCTCCTATTTTTTCTCCTGCGTTTTTTTCTCCGCAGTTCGCTTCTCCGAAGATGGGGAGTCGTCGTTTCGCGCAGAGGGGGTTTGGATGTTTGATGACGTTTTTTTTGATTTCTTTCTCGTTCCCATTCCTGGCCGAGACGTTCTGTTCGTTCCCTCTGTTTGGTTGTCTTTTCTCGCATCCCCCTTTCTCCCCGTTGCCTCCCCCCGTTTTTGACTCCCTGTTTGTAACAGAGCAGCAGCTGACCTTCGTTTAGGGGAGAAAATCTTTCCTTCGGATAGGTCCTCCCGTGTCCTCCTTCGCCGCCCTCTACCAATGTTTTGTCTGTCCCCCGTTTTTCACTTAACTTGACCTCTCGTCCTCATCGAGCAGACTCTCGGGAAGCCCTTCAGCCAGTTGATCGACAGGACTACCTGAAATGCGGCGCCTTCTCTCAGCGTGGATTTTTTTCTTGCCTATTACCCCGGTCCGTCCCCTCCCATGTCCTGGCTCTCGTGGTCTCACTCCTTCCGGGCGAGGAATCATAAAGTCGACGACAGGTAGACTGCTGCATGGTTGAGCTCTCTCTCTTCTTATTTTACCCCTTTTCTCCGCACGTTCCAGAGGATCTCGGCGCGCGAGGCCGCACAGGTAGTAGTTGGAGAACCGGATTATGTATAAGTCCTCCCCTTTTTTTAGTGTTGTTTTTGGGTTTTTTTTTTTGTTTGGTTGGGGGTTTTTTTTTTTTTTTTTGGGGGTTTTGTGTTTTTTTTTTTTTGGGGGGTTTGTTTGTGGGGGGGGGGGCTAAAGGGGGGGGGGGGTTTTGGGGGGGGGGGGGTGGTTTTGGGTTTTCTGCCTCCCCTTTCAAGCATGGTATCTCTTTCTCTTTTTTTCCTCCTTTGGTTCCCTCTTTTCCTTGTGAGGTGTCTTTTGACGTATGCGGCATAAGAACATCGTGATTTTTTTAACATGTCAGCATGTTGGTTTGCAGTAGAGAAAGGCCTTGCTCCCCGGTGGTACCTTCTCACCCATCGTCTTGATGATTTTGTGCTTTTCGAGGATCCCCGTCGATGCTCTGACTCATGCGGCTCTTTGCTTTCTGTTGGCCGGGAAGTTCAGATGGTTCCCCTTTTTTGCCTGGGCCCGGCCCTCGCCTTCCAAAGAAACGATGCATCGTCCCCTAAACGGCTCTATGCACCCTATTCAAATGTTTCCCCCCCTTTTTTGGTGACGTTTTCCCTTTTCCCCTTTTCGCTCCTCCGGTTGCAGTGAAGGGAAAGGTGCTACGCGATCAGGGCGACTGGGATTTTTAATATACACCTTTGTTTATGCTATATCCGACCCCGATCGTGTACTCTCCCAAGGCTTCCCCCCGCTTTTTTGTCGAGCCGTTTGTAACGACCGGGGGAGAACGGGTTGGGCCCAATCGTGCATCCAGCCCACCCCAGCATGCGTGCTGGCATACCTGGCCATTCCAACTTTTTTTTTTTTTTTCATCTATTACCTTGGCCCCCGCCGCAAAGAGGTCAGACGCATGAAGCCCATACTGTCTCCGAATAATAGTAACGTCTACTTTTCGAAACTCTCCTCTCCCCCTCCCTTCTTTTTCTTCTGACGTCTTTCCCTTTTCCGTCCCTTTTGTCCTCCTCGCTCCTCAAACAGGAAGTTACCGGGTCCTCACCGTAGGGATTTGAAGAAGGTTTTCTGTTCATCTGACCCCCGTGGAGCGAGCTCCAATCCTTTTCTTCTCTCCAGGTTTACAGGGCGGGAACCGCCCCAGTTATTCTACTAATATCAGAAGAAGTTATACCCCCTTTACAGACATGGTGGCGATCTGCCGCCTCAGACGAGAATCTGCCCCTTACTTCTTCTCACCCTGACTTTTTGAATCCCCAGACTATCACAGGGTTCCAGTTTCCAGTCGAAAACTGTTATTTTTAAGTGATCGGAAGCCCTGAATGTGGACGCCCTATAGGGCCTCCCTTTGATGCCCTGTCTCCGTTCCCCCACGGTAATCGTTCCTCCTCACGGCTAAACCCTTTCGATAAGGCGCGCAGTGATTTGTTGCGTTCCTGTCGATCAATGTTCTCTCAGAGAGTATGATTTCCTATCTTCCCTCTTGGTCACTTGGTCGTTCCGGTTGAGAGAACCAGGTCTTTAGATGAGAGAGAGCCGGCGGGCAAGTTCTCGCGAAGAGCGTCGCCCTCCTTTAAACTTTTTTCTTTCCTGCATTCCCGGTTGCGGCAAAACCTGTTCCTCTTCCCGGGGCCTTGCGGCTCGTCGTCCCAACCCTCTTATCTGTCTGCCTCCGGAGCGTTCCGGTCGTTTAACCTCTCCTTCCACGTTTTTCGCTGCGCGCTCATAGACCATACACATCTTAGTCGACGAGTTTCTTCGGCACGCCAAGGAGCACGGCTTCGAGCCCAAGCTGCCCTGCCATTCAGGCGGTTTCCTCTCTCATGTTTTCCAAGTTGGTTTCCTGGCGTCTCTTTTTTTTCGAGAGAACGCGCTTGATGGGTGCTCACCAAGGTTGGACATCCGCCGCGGCTGCCTTTTTGAAGATCACCGAGACGCGCCTCGATCTTGTCGAGAGCCCGCATCCCCATCTCGACGTGTTCCCCCAACCCCTTTTCCTTCCCTGCGGCAACAAGACCGCGCCAGTCCTTGGTCTGGGATTCAGCATCACGCTGTACCGCAAGCTCAGCCTGGACGAAGGCGGTCTTCCCTTCTAGCCGGACGATGACGACCGTTTCAGAGGGCCGTTCCTTCCCTCTCTTCGCCGGCGCCCTAAACTCACAACAATGGCTGACAGACAGGTCTCCGCCGATCGGGCGGCGCTGATGGAGATAGTCGCTTGCTGCAGCAGTTCCTCTTTCAGACTCGACGCTCTCCTTTGCCTCCCTCCCCTATCTCCCTGAGGAAGCGGTAGGTTTTTTAAGGAAGACTCATCACGAGTTGTCTGCCCCCTCAAGGGGACTCTTATCCTCTGTTCCGAGTCTAGACACGCTTCTCACAACTTTTCTCTCCTGTGAAAGCTACTGTGGGGAGATAGAGGCCATTTACTTGGTGGTCCCCGGGGGGGCTGTGATAAGGGTTTCTAACCTCCCTCTTCCGTCCCTAGATGAGGGGCGCCCCACGTGTCTTCTCCATCGTCCCCTCCCTTTGACATTATCGCAAGTTTGCAGGAGGGAGCATGGTTCCCTAGAATACTTTCATTGGCGGGGTGTGACCGGATTTACGTTTTTTTTTTGCTCCGCCTTCTTTTGCTCGTCTGTAGACCTGTCCCAGTTCTTCCGCAATGGAGAGCTTCGTGGCGGGTGTTTTATAATCGCGATCGCTTCCCTAACATGATCTTTAACGTCATAGTTGCTGTGTGGTGATCGTGCCGGTTCCCGGCCATCGAGGCTGCGGTCTGCTTTCCGTGAAGTGCCGAGGATCGCTGAGTAGACGGTGGACGTCAATCTAAAAGAAGGCCCGTAGCCGTTGCTCTGATTCTCCGGCGGGGTCTTTTTTCCCCGCGTGAACCCCAACAAGAAAACCATCGGAAAGGGCGCCTTCCTCAGTGGCCCTCTCTTTTTCCAGTTTCAGGCTACCTTTCGTGAGTACAATGATCCCTTCTTGGCCTTCTATCTGATTTTTCCCCCTCCCTTGACCCATCCAACGGTAAGACTGATGCGGTCTCCTCCAGATTTTCCTGGGAAGCTGCCGAGTTTCTGGGCACGCTTCGGTTTCCCCCCTTCCTCCCCCTCCGCCCCCTCCGCCTTCCTGGAGGACGTCAACCTCAGCGCCGACCTACGCAAGAGTCCTTAATCGACCGCTTCTTTTTTTTAGGAGAGCTCACGCGCCTAGGAGCGATCAGCAATTTTTTTCGGCCTGATCATCTTCAGCATCTCTTCCTGTCTTTCCCTCACTATTGGCCTTCCAATATGCATATACTGAGATACCCCTCTTCCACCAGGGCGCCTATTGGCGGAAACCGACCCCTCTAGAGCAGCGACGCCCGCGTCGGGCTTCTGGGTGGCTTCATAATGTTCGTCCCCGTTCTTTATTTTTCCACCTTTGTGTTCGACGACTTTTACTTTGCTTGCATCGCCCTGCCCACGGTTTTTAACTTTCGTACAGCCAATTATCCCGGGCTTGACAGAGGCCCTCACTGACTCAACCTCTGCTGTATCGCACCGCGTTTCATCTTCTGTGTACGCCTGCCTTTCCTTTTTTTCCCTCCCCTTTCCTTTTTTTGTCTATACTCCCCTCCTTAGAGGGTGCCAAGGGTTCAGAAGCGGTGTCGAGCGGAGGGTAGTTCTTCGGCGGCGCGACGGTTCTTCCTCGGAAGAAGCCTTGCCGGTCCCTTGAGGCCAGGGCCGGCGTAAATTCTCGGAAACACGCTAGTCGTTTTCCCAGGCGAGCGCGTCCCCCCCCCCCTTCTTTTTCCCTTCCGACGGGCGGCGCGCTCTGTGCCGGTTTCCGCCAATCTTTTCCGCCCGGGGGGAGAGGTTGTATCGCAGGATATGCCGATCGCCACTGGTGTCTCGCCGTTAAATTAAGTCAACTTCATCCCTTTTTCTTTCTTCCCCCAGATTTTGAGCGAGCCGCGCCTTGAGCTGCACCTCGTCAGCCGCAGCGGTAGGACTGGCAGGCGGCTTGAGCAGGTCCCTGCGGACGAGTTTGTAACACTTTTCGGGAGGTGTCCGATAATGTTGGACATTCGGTAGTGGTGCCTTCTTAGACCCTTTTCCCGCCAAAGCTTTTCAAGTACAACGACTTTCTTACGACCGTTTGGATTGTGCGCTCGGAAAGGAGTTCATTTAGCCGGATCGCCTTCCTTCTTCTACCCCCCCTCGCCGTGAACGCCGCGATGCCATGCGGAGTGCGCCTTGCACGCGGTTTTTTGGTGAATCACGCGGTTCAAGAAATCCCAGGATAGAGGTGCTCGGCCTCCGGTTCCGTCCCTCGTTCCCCCTCCCTCTCTTTCTTCATCTTTTCCCTATCCTTCCACGGGCCTCTTGTTCAGGGGTGGCGTTTCCGTAGTAAGAAGGCAAGTTTCCCAGCAGCAGATTACTCTTTTAAGCTCATGTGCCGCCCCTCTACTTCTTCTTCCCACCCTCCCCCCCCTCTCCCTGCGGAAGACTTGCAAGGGAGTATGTACAGATCGTCGTCCTCCGGAAGGATCATTGCTCGTTCAAAACCCGGCCCCGACCCAATCCGGGCCCCAGGTTTCCTTATTTGGTTGTGCGGCGATACGTTTGCAGGCGCAAGGACGATAGATCTCTGAACCAGGGCCTAAGAGATTTTTTCCGTAATGGAGGTTTCCTCCAAGGCACCAGGATCTAAGGACCCCCCCCCTTTTCCCCCACCCCCCGAACCCACGTCGGGCCCCTTTGACTAGCAACTATGACAGAGCAAGTCTTTTGTCGAGCCCCTTTCGTAGAGAGACGTCCAGTCTTTTTGAGGGCTCACCTGATCCTCTGAATTCAACCGCTCCGCATTAGAGAGATGGTAGTAGGTTTCTTTTCCCGGTGTAGGCTCTGAACGAAGCGATCTGGTCGAGGATGGACCCGCTGCCTTCCGACTTCCCCCCGCGCCCTCCGATACCAATTTGAAGAATTCGGTCAGGAAAGTTTTTTGTAGATTGAGGTTTGGACTGAGGGCAGTTTGATAGTGAGGCCGTAACTCTCTGAGTCCGGCTCCTTCCCTGCCCGCACTTCGAGACCGCGTACAGGACTGAGATTGAGGTCCCCCGAGTGACGGATCAGATTCCCTCCTAGGAGGAGAGGATCTTGTACCTTCGGTTTGCCCTCCTTTGATTTCCTCCCTGCCTAGTCTCTTTTTCTTTTTCCGATCTTCCCCCCCCGTTGCTCTCAGGATCTTCACTGGGAATCCACCCTTAAGGCCGCGGCCGGGATGCCTGGCCTGGTGAGCAAAAAACCTCTTGAGAGGGATACCAAGACTCCGGCCCTTTGCCCGGACACTTCCACCATGCTTCCCCTCTTTCCCGCCTCCTTCCAGCTTGGCTTTTTTTTTCCCTCCCTCTCCTGTCGATTTCAGGAAAGCGTCTGTCGAGATGGGGAGGTCGTTTTTTTACTCGCGCAGCGTGGTCTTTTTTTGATGACGTTGACTGTGAGGTCCGTGCGGAACTGCTGTCGTCCTCCCCTTTTTGTTTTTCGCTGCCGCACTCACGCATCTACCTTTGAACGAACATTTCATTCCCTTATTGATTTCCTCGCAGCAAGCTTGACCCTTTGGAGGGAGACATTGATTTCGTCGATGCTTTTGCCCCTCCTCTCCCCCCCTCCTCCCCCTGTTGTGCAACGTATGCCGGTGAACCTCCCCTTCAGTGACCGAATCTCTCCGACCTCTTTAGACTCTCGGGCAGCGCCGCAGGGTTTTTTTATCTCCCCTTCTTTCCCCATCTACTGCTCTCTTTTTTTTTTTTTTTTTTTTTTTAGGCGGAGTCGCCCCTCTTTAACGGTGCCCGACTCGGATCAGCACGGTTCCTTTTTTTTTTGAGAAAACTGATCGGCCATGCCCATCACGTCGCCCTTTCCTTTTCCTTTTCCCCTCTTCTTGCATTCTCGCGGCGGCATTCCCCTTGCTTAAACTTGCTTGTTTGCCCGCAAAGTTCATTTTTCTCGGCGGAGCGGCCGTTTAGATAGCCATTTCGTTGGAGCCCTGCTTCGGGATCTTATCTCGTTCCACCGCCTGTCCTCCCTTGCAATTCTACTCCTGGGATTCTGAGATCACCCCCTTGCGTCTAGGGATCCCCATGCTCGCAGCAACGGCTTTGAGATGTTCTCCGTCCCCTTCTTCCTCAACTCTTTCTCCTCCGGCATGTTGCGATAGTGCGAGAAATTTCTTGCCGCCCTGCGTTGTGGTGACGTCCCAACAATCGTTCTTCGGTGAGGCTTTAGCGTTTTCTTATCTGCGTGATGAGTGGACGGTAAGGTGTAATGCGGCTGCCTATGCGGCGGGTGGGCCAAGGAAGTAGATGTAAAACTTTTTCCCCCGTTCCCCTTCTTCTTCTCGCGGGTGCTTCACTGAGCACGCTTCAAGATGTCCTGTTTTTTTTCCAAGCCAGTTCGCCAACGCGAACTTGAAGAAAGGCTCGACACCAAGCTCGCGCACTAATCTTTCCTCCGGTCCCTTGCCCCCTATCCGGGAGACTGGGACTATTTTCCGCCTCATCCCTTTTTGTTGGGAGAGACCCCCAGTCGCCCTTCGTGCATGTGGTCTTTCGGCCCCGTTGCGAGCTTGTTGTTAGCTCCAGTTCGTAAAATTCTGTGGGGGCGGCCGGGCTACTAGACATCTCAGCTCCCTGGACGACCACCGCTTCTCTGCTTTTTTTTTGTCCAGGTCACACGTATTTCACTTCCCGGCAACCCCGCTGCAAAGAGGTCCTTATGAGCCCATTCGTCATCCTCATAAGCAGCCCTCATAGGGGCTCCCCTACCCTCTTCCCTCCCATCCTTCTAGCACACCACCGAGAAGGTCCGGCCCAAGGGAATGGTCTCGACGAGCCAACCAACATGCCGGACCCCTTTCCACCGATTGGGCTCTTTTCGGGCCCCCGCCGTGCTTTTTGCAGTCCCTGGAAGAAGGATGCCTGACCGCCAGGAGTCCCCCTTGTGAAGACAGTCGGTGAAAAGAAGATTTCCATTCTACTATATCCTCCTCACTTTTCCCTTCATTTTTTCCCCCGAGCCGCAGAGTGCATTGGGAGTCTCACAAGCAGTGTGCCAGCAGGAACGCAGCCGCGATCCTTAAGGCAAGGTCAAGCTTAAAGTCGAAACCGTTTTATTTCGTCCGTCTCCGAAGCTCACGAAGCCACCGATCTTTCGAGTCGGGCCCCCCCCCGTCGAGGTCATCGTCCCCAAATCCACGACTCTATCTTTTAGTGAGGGTGATATGTTCGATCCCTTTCCCCCAGGTCTTCGTGCGTCTCTCAGCTTCCGGTCCCTTGTATGTTTCTCAGGATCAGGTTCAACAGGGGCTGCTCTCGGCAGAGCGGCGGACCGTTATTACTCGACGACTCGTTCCGATGTCGCACGTTTTGAAGGTCACTCTGTCGTCCCAGACATGGTGAACTCCGTGCACCATTTCGATTAAAGTGGACGTTGCGGCTCGGCGCAAGCCCCAACCGCGATCGGAGGACCCGGAGCGGTACCGCATTCTCTACTACCGTCCCATCAACATTCCCCTTGCGAGAGCTCGACGCCCATTTCCCCCCCCTTTGTCCTCGCGTCCTTCGCATCGCCAAGGTCGCCACTGCGACGAGCCCAAGCTGCTCGGGAGGCGGTGGACTCGATCATTTGGTGCCGGGCAACTTTTTCCGATTTTTTTTTTTAGCTGCTCCGTTTATCAAACAGGGTTCCTGGACATCCGGCCGCTGCCTGGCCGGTGAGTTTCCCCCCCGAGCGCGCCTGCTTTTTCGGGGCCGAGCCTTTTACTCCAATCCCACCTTGTCGTCTTCCACTTTTTTGCACGAGGCGGCAACAAAGCCGCGCCTGAGGTGCTGTGCCAATCCGATCCTCCCGCTGTACGCAAGCTCCCCTTTAAGAAGGCGGCCGCGACCTTGAGCGGACGAGTGCCTTCCGCAGGACGCCGTGGCGCTCGGGTTTACTCTAGCAACTAGCCTGAGAAAGCAACTACACAAGCTACCTTAAGGCACCAGTTTTACGGCGGCGACGGATGGAGGAGATCGGATGCGTCTAGGCAGCTGTACGCTTTAAGAGAACGCGTTTTGACGTGATATCAGTCACCCTTCCCTACTATTCCCTGAGTCCCCCCCTACTTCTTCGCTTACGAAAGTTAGCCACTCCGAGTTTGCGCCTCAACCGACCGGGACGGTGCTTTGGACAGAAGAGGCTTCCCCCGCTGCTCGGTCCCCTTTCGAAGCCCGCCCCGATGTGTCGCTTTCCATTTTTTTCCTGGTGGTACCTTTTTTCCCTTTCCTTTTTGCTACATTTTCGCTCCCAATCACATCTAGCCAAGAAGATGAAATGGGGGACACGTGTATCGCAGGCTCCCTTGCGGGGGCCCTCCGTTTCCCTTTCTGACTGTTTCTCCAACACTCACCCTTTTTTTTTTTTTTCTTTTTTGCCCGGATTTTTTCTGCAGGTTTGAAGCGACCCTCGGATAACTGGAAGGATCGACCGATATGTAAGACGCCTGGTGCAGTTCTTGAGTTTTTTCTTGGTTTTTGGGCCTTGTTTCCTCTCTCCTCGAGTTGAGAGTCCCCTAGCCTGAGTAATTTTTGATGTCGGTGATCGTGACGGCTTCTCGAGGAGGCGGACCATCGAGGGCCGTGTCCCCTCCGTGAACGTTGCCCCCGCCCGAGATCTCCTTCTTGTCCCCCCCGCCCTTCCCTGCATCAGTGCCCCTTATCGCCGGTTGAGTGCGTATCGACCCCGGTGATTCCACACCCGACCCAACCTTAAGGGCTTTTGCTCCTCAGTTTAGCGGCCGTTTACTTTTTTCTCTTGACTCCAGACTGGAATAAGATGGGCTCTCATTCCTTCTAGCGCCAATCCAGTCGGTCGCTCGGAGGCGGGTCGCTTTCCAGGTCCTGTCCTCTGTGTTTTTTCTTTTTCTCACGTACCAATTCCATCACATCTGTCCCAACCTTTTCCGAATCTGTCAACTGACCCCTATGGAGATGTTTCCAAACTCGTCCGCGTCTCCGGCGCAAGCGCTGCTTAGTCCGACCCTCTCCTGAGGCCTCTCCGCCCTCCCTCTCCTTGAGCGCCCTATGTTTCTCTTTTACGATTCACCTATTCTCCGACGTACGAGGAGTTCGTAAGATCCATTGGGCCTCTCGCGATGGCGGCCATTTGCGATAATGGCTACAATAAACCAGGGCGTCGAGGTCAAACGCCCCCGCCCGCCTCGTTTCCCACTCGTGTTTTTGGGGGTGTTCGACCTCATTTATTTCTTCGGGCGCGATCTCTTTAACCATGTCCCTAGTCGGCTTTTTCGACGACAGGATTTTACTTCCCTTCTGGCCATAGCAAGGCCCTTGCAAGGCTTCGTCCGCCCCCCCCCCTCCAAGGGCGGCGGGGGTTTTTGTCCACCCCTGCCCTCCTCCCCCCGCCGATCTACCCCGCTTGTCTTCCACGATGTGTGGAAAACATCTCGGTGGACTGCCTGTATAGATATATTTAACATCATCCTTTTTGTTGTTGAGAGATATCTGCGTCCAACGAGAGGGTGCCCCCCGTTCGAGCAGAGCGGTGAGCCTTGTCTTTCTTTTCCTCCCTTTTCCCCTTTTCTTTTAGGGACTCTTCTTTGCCAGGGGCGAGGGCTTCCCCTGTTACAAGCCGTTCGTAAAAAAACACGACCGCGAGGTCATGGTTCAAGGCGAGCTCCTCCGAAACAGGATGAGCACCCCGACCTCCTCCTTTCTCTCGAGTTTTTCCTCCCCCCGTCCCTTTTTTGCATCGGTTGTCTCGCCTGACTATTGCCGATGGTCTCCCGCCCGTCTCTCCAGGTGATTTTCCTTTCCCTACGCGTACGGGCTCCTTATAGGTGATCAGGCAGCTCCCACTCTCGCGCCTGAGCGAGCCGCGTCCAGCTCGACCTAGAAGCCCTCCTTCTTAATCCCTCTTCCTGCTCCCCGAGTGGTCGGCGCGGACGATTTTGACCACTTTCCATTTCTTTGGTCATATCGTCCCCTGTTGGAAAGGAGGGGAAGTGGTTGAAGATATCAGCCAGAAAAAACCTCCGCGGTCCCCTCCCCCCTGACTCTTGAGCCTCAAGTCATCCCTTCCTCTACCTTGTCTTTTTTTCGCGGAAAGGAGGGCCAATCGACCGTCGTATCCAAGATCGTGCGGTCCCACGACCACGCTGAAAAGGTTTCCCCCGTCTTCCCGCTAACTGAGTTTTTTTCTGGGTTGTGAATCACTTTTCCCTCTATCACGACCTCCAAGGAGATCCTGGTCGAGAAAGGACCTGGTGAAGTAGTTGAGTCGTCACTCGATCTCTCTCGCCTTGCCCCCCGTAACCCGATTCGGCCCTACTCTTTCGCCGCCTCTTTACTAACTTGAAAGCTTTCCCCGAAAGAAGTATTACTCTCTCTAATGTGACGCTCTTATCCTCCTTTCTTCCCCCCCCAAACCCTTTGGCCAGGAACCTCCCGGTACGGAAGAACGCCCCCTGGCGTTTTCGTCCGATCGAGCGAGCCTAGGGATCATTCAAAAACCTTTGATCCCCCTTTCACTCCTTGAAGTATCTTTCCCCTGCCCTCGTTGACGGCGACCTTGTACCCGAAGGCCGGCAGGAAGATAGAGCCTACGTGAAAACAGTCATCGAGCGTGCCGTATGCTTTTCGGGAGAAGGCACAAGGCGTCCCCCTCCGGAACCCCTTGGACCCAGGACCGACTTGACGACTTTCCCAACGTCGTTCTCGAGAACGTCTCTACCTTTAGACTCTTTTAGCGCGCCGTCCTCTTCTTGCAAATCGTCTAGAGAAAGGTCGGCAGGCTTCGAAAACGATGCCGAAGGATCCGAGATAGTAGGTTGTGCGGAGCCCCACGCGCTAGACTTCGGTTCCGGCATGTGCCCTCCTTCCCGCGCCGCCTCCCCACCTGCGCGCCCGACCCCCAATGCTGTTTCAGTCCTCGGTCAGCCCAGCGGTTGTTCTTGCGACGGCGAGCACAGTGCGATCTGGCGCCCCCAGGTTGACCTGTTCTGTCACTTATTCTCTCTTCTCGTACCCTCTTTTTGGCACGGAATCGATGCCCTCCCTCCTTCTTCCGCGGCTTCTCAGGTTGATCCAGGTGATGTAAGCCTGTTTTTTTTTTTTTTTTTTTCTTTTTCCTCGACAGTCTTCTTTGGTCCCATGTCGATTTCCTCGCGGCTCATCCCCCCCCTTCTGTTCTCTTCACGGCAATTGCAGATTCCGGGATTTCCCCCTTTGGTGAGAAACCCACCGCCTCTGCTCCAGCGCGTTCTCCCAGTTTTTTTTTTTGAACGTTGCCGTGGCCCTTTTCACCATGATCGCGCACTCCCCTGTTTGGCCGCTTCGTCTCCCTTGCTCCTGGCCCATGCGTCAGGAAAGCTCACCTCCTATGTTGATTTCGTGGGCTGCCGCGCAGCGTGGGCATGTGGATTAAGTGCAGACGGTAGTAGTTTTGCGGAACCGGGCCGCGAATTTTCTTCCTCCTCTTCGAGTTTTTTATTCACTCAACGTTTCTTCTCGGTGCCCGGGATTCCTTCCCTTTCTTTCCTAGCAGCAGCTTACATGAGTGGCGGGCCTGACTATAGAACGATTTTCGTCTTTTTGGAAGAACGTTCCCTTCGAGCCGCCGAGAACAGCATTTTTCAAGTGACTATTGACCGATTTTCTCCCTCGAGCAGACCCTTTCCCCTGCTCCGCGATCGACAGGAACGCTTAAATGCGAGCCAGTTCCATTCTGGAGTGCGGTCGCACTATTTAACAGTGCTTTTCTCGTCTTTTAAACTTCCGCCAGACTCGGTATCCTCCCAAAGTAGACGAAAGGTTAGAAGTGCCCCCTCTTGATGAAAGGGGTCCCCCCCCTTTTGGGGAGCCGATCGCCTGTTTTTTTTTATTCCTCCCCCTCCCGCATTTCTTCCCCGTCGGGTCCCGGCAGTCGGCCCATGTCGTCGTGGAGAACGGCTGATATAGTAGAAGGCGCCTTCTCCCTGGATCGCCGTCTTCCTAATGGGAGGTCATCACTGGATCACTGCTCGCTCAGGCGGTTATTGGATGTCGATGCCGCCCTTTCCCTCCCACATCTGTGATCCCTTTTCAGGCATTTGGTCTGTCTTTCGTCGAGACCCGTCCTTGCCGCCCTGTTTGTGGTGATTCTACAACCCTCGTTCTTTCTTATGAGACAGCGTTTTACTCTACCATTCGTTTATGATGCTGTACGGGATTTTCCCTGTCTGGCTCCTCCTGGATGGTGGGGGAGTAGCTGGACCTTTCCCTGGAAGGCCTGACAGCACGATGCGCCCCTGGCATGCTTGCCGATTTTCGCCTCCCGTGCCCTTCCTTTGGACGAACGTAGAACAACCGCTCAACGTCCTCGTTCCTGCTGGCCGTTGTCCTGCCCCTTTCGATGGGACCTCTCTCCTTGTTGTGTTTTTATCCCATGTTCCGCCCTCCGTGCAGGACAACGGGCCCTGTTCCGATGCGTTGCGCTCTGTTGTTAGAGAAGTCGTCCCCTTTCGTGGGCCTTTGCTTGGGCCTATCCTTTACTGGAGCCCCACGCCTTTCTTTTTTGGTCGCATCCGGGACGGGCGGGCACCCAACGTTACATCATACTCCCCTCCACCCGCCGAACAAAGATTCGAATGAGCCCACCCTTCCATCCTCCCGACGACTCAATCGGTTTCTTCGAAACGCTGCGCCATCTTCCTCAAGAACGAGGGGTTCCCATTCCAGAAGCGCCCGGGAGGCCAGGCCCTTTTCCCCGGTTTTCTCCTTTACATGGTCCCACCGATGTGCCCTTTCTTCGCAGGTCGTTTACCCTCAAGCGTGCGCGGCAGGATCCCTCCTGCCAGGTGATCTCCCCTCCGCCCAGCGTCTCCTGTACAGGCGCGATCCCTTTTATCTCTCTTCCTACTTCGTTCTCCACGACTCCCCTGGTGGCGATTTGATCCGCCGAAGCATTCCCCATGCTTGCGGTGCGGAGAACAAGCTACAGCAGAAAAATCCCCCGCAGAGCGATCCGAGGTCCCTTTTTCATCGAAACTCTTCTCCTTCTTTATGACGTCCTCCTGCAGGCGCCCCCCCCAGAGTTGCACCGTTGCTCTATCCAGGGCCTGAGTAGGGGAACATCAAGAGGTCACTCGCGCCTCCCCTGAGCTATCGGCTGATTTTCCTTCGACCTTTTTCCTGTCCTCTTCTTCCCATAGTCGCAGCTCTTCGGTCCCGTGTTGTCGTCAAAGGCGCATATGGAGCGACAAACAGGGTGCTAGCGGACCGGAGCGCTTTTTTCCTCAATGAGGACTCCCACTCCGACCTGTTTCAAGTTCAAGTTGGGCCGTCCCCCCCTAGCGATTTACCGTGGAAGTCAGGTTCGCCATCCCCATGGGAGCTCTTCCGGTCGCCTTTTTCTCCTACTCTCAACATCCACAGCCCCCTGAGCTTTCTGGCGCCCCGACTCAAATCACATCTTTTCGTCTACGTTCATGAGGCTCATCGCCTTGCACTACCTCCTTATGACTTTCCCGGTTGTACTCGTTTGTACCCGGCTGGGCAACGTGCTGAGCTGGAGAAAAGCGCTGGCTGCGCGCGGTGGTGCCCCAAGGGGGGCAGGAAACATAGTTGACCGCGGACTTGCCGTTTCCTCTCACCTTCAGAGTTTCTTTCTCTTTGTGCCGCGTTTCCCAGCTCGTGGTCGAGCAGCTACATCACTTTTTGTGCAAAACCGAAGTGCGGAAACACTCTCGACGACGAGTGTTGTCGACCCTCTTTTTTTCCCCTCCTTTCTTTTGGGTTGTTTTCCCAGGTAAGGCGGCGAGAAGTCTTCTGACTAGTGAAGACCGTTACGAACTTTGTCGCAAGCGACTTTGCTGAACGGCTCGTCGAACCTACTGCCATGATCCCCATTTCGCTTTTGATACTGGTCGGAGTGAATAGGAGCATGTCAGAGTTAACATCGAACGCGAGCGTAGTGCTATAAGAAACAGATCCTCCGATCCGACATTCCTTTTTTGATCCGGCGCCCCCCTCTCAGAGTTTTTCCTCCCCTCCTGACAGGCTCCTCTGCGCCCTATAGGATAAGCCGCGCTCTGTAAAACGTGCTCCTTGACGTGAAAGAATAATTTTTTTTTTTATTTTCGCGTAGGCCTTCTTTTTCAACTTTTTGGTGTCCTCCCTCCTTCAATAACCCATTCTCCTGCACTCTCGATTTTCCCCCCTGGGGCACGTTGCTATAGAACGGCCTTTGAGGGAAACAAGTATAGCCCGCTTTTTCCCGAATCCCTTTTTTTTGATGGTTCCCGTGAGTGTTTCGCCTGATAACTTCCCTTTGCCTCGACCCCCTGTAAGAAGCACCTTTTCCGTCTTTTCGATTCTTTTTTTGACATTTCCTCTCGGACTCGCGCCGTAACAGGATTTTCCCGCAGAGTCAGAGTAATCTGCTGCTTTTTTTGATTCGTGAAGTCCTAAAGTTTCCTAGATTTTTCCGTCTCGTGAAGTGCCTTCCTTCTCTAGAATCTCGCGTTTGACGACGCGTCACCCCAGGGAAACGGGCCGCCCGTCTCTTCTCTTTTTTCCCTCGTTCTTCCCCTTTAAAAACGGCAAGGTTGCGCCGCGCATAAGAAGTGGGAATCGCTTCCGGTTCCGTTCTTTTTGAATACTACTTCTCTGCTCTCCCCTACGGAGCGCGCTTTTTTTAACCTTCCGCTTTAAGGCGTTTCGGAGCGTGAAGGTTTTTATGTTCGCTTTATCGGCAACCATCCCTGTGAAACCTTTCTCTCCACCTTCTTTCTGTTTTCCACTCTTCAGCGCTTTCTACCGCGACATCTTCTTCCTTTCCGAAAGTTCTTCTCGGTCAGCTAACGGAGAGGCTGATTCTGCCCCTCTTTTTTTATATTTTTTTTTTTGAAGCTTTGGCGACTGACCTCTCTTCCCTCCTGAACTTCTTCCCTTTCTTCCCAACGGCGCGATATGGACGTGAAAAAGCCCTAGCGCCCCGAGAAGCTTTTTTCTTTGGCGGTCCTGACCAATTTTTCTTTTCTATGAATTTCCAGAAGGCCTCCTTCCCCCTTCCCTGAGTCCTTTCCCCCCTTCTTCTTCCAGGGAAAATCTTCCTGCGCGCCCCGAGGACATCCCCCCTTTCTAAAGTGCGATCGTTTTGTTTGTCCCCCTATCGCGCTCCCCCCATTTTCCCCCTCCTATTCGGTCCCCCTCGGGGAGAGTTCTTTTCCCGGTTTGGTAGTTTTTTCTTGGCCGGGAGTCTTCCTGTCCTCATGACTTGCACGGGGACAGTTTGGGCCCTGCCGGCCGTAAACTCCTTCCTCAAAACACCTGTACTCGGTCCTAGCTGAGGGCTTCTTTGAAGACCGTCTTGAGATATTTCCCCCACTCCCAAGCCCTCCTCCCTTTGTGAATTTGGTTATCGACAGGATAGCCCTTTCCCTCCCCCCCGCTTTTGTGCCATTCCCCTCGTAAGTTTTTTCTATATTTTTTTTCTCTTCGTTTCCATGAGATTTTCCTTTTTATGCTAGACCTACTTTCCGACTGGTCTCCTTTTTCTTGGTCCAGCGATTGATCTCTTCTCTTTGACTCTTTTTATTTGTTCAGATCTTCCCCACATTAGGTTCTTCTTTTTGCCTGCGGACCCCCCCTTTTTCCCCGCGTTTTTACCTGCGGGGTCCCATTGTTTCCCATCAAGAGATCCGTTCTGGCTTGGAGCGTTCCATCCTTCTTATTCTTTTTTTGTGACCCACGTCTTCACG
>Ga0179593_1614939_pt1 | contig 23843 bp, 27 predicted proteins | sample CZODoug2_1_08_16_FD_185931 | JGI IMG/M metagenome (GOLD analysis project Ga0179593, IMG submission 185931) | Vadose zone soil fungal communities from Angelo Coast Range Reserve, California, USA - CZODoug2_1_08_16fungal (PacBio error correction) | ecosystem: Environmental > Terrestrial > Soil >... | reverse complement strand
CTCTTTCATCGTCTCCTTTTTAACGCTCTTTTTTCTTTTCGTAGGAATGACGAGGGTAATTTGACCCTAATCCTGCACGAAGCAGGGTATACGTCGTCCGTCCTTTCTTTACTTTGGCCTCTCCCCCCAAATCCTCCAACCATAGAAACGGGCCCTTCCCTCTGTACACAACCTTTTCCTTTTCTTAACACCTGGCCTTGAATGCGATGGGTTGATTTAGTCTTTTCCCTTTTTTTCCGAGTCCCGGCACACCTATTCTTTTTTCTTCTGCCCTCTTTTCCCCCTTGGTCGGGGAACGAACAGAAGTTAGTCTGAGCCCGGACGCCCCCAAAAAACTCCTAGCGGCTTTCTAGACTGACTGACCCCCTGATCTTCCTCTTGATTCCCCCCCCTTGACCACCTATGCCCCCGACAGAGGTCCATCGTGTGTGCCCTTCCCTTGAGCCCTGATAGAATCCCCGTTTTATTTTTCTCCTGGCTACCTTTCTCTCCCCCCCAAATTGCCTCGTCCTTGCTCTCGATGACGCGGCGGATTTTTCACGTTTGCATATCCCCTCCGAGTTTTCCCTTGACCTTTTTTCTGTATCAGGAAGCATGTCTTGTTGCCCTCCCCTTCCCCCAACCCCTCCCCTCTAGAGGGTCGTTCCCAAAAATCACCCCCGACGACACCTTCATTTATTTTTTTTTACCCCGACTAAGCCAATTTCACACTGCAAATCTCTTCCTCAACTCGCTTTGTCTTCTATCCCGTCTTGCCCGGCCGAGATGAATTACCTCCCCTCGTCTGCTCCCACACGAACCTGATGTCCGGTGTTTGGTTTGAATGACGTTACGTCGACTTGGCCCCGCAGAGGAGTTCTCGCGATGTGAATACGCGCACTGTAGTTTTTTGTGAACCCCCTCTCCCCCCTTGATGCTCCTATTCGTCCTTTCCTCCGGTTTCCTGGGTTGCATTTTACCTAGAGGCAATCCTTTCCTGCTTTTCCCTTTTTTTACGCACGCCCGCTCCTCCCCCGATTTCTTCGGTGAGCTTTTCTTTTAGTGACCCGGAAAAGATACGGATCTATTCCTCTCTTTAAGCCCCTTCTTAGTAAGTATCTCGATTACCTCCCCAGTTGGACTTTTTTTGGAACACCGTTTCCATCTGTGCCGAGAGATCCGGCCTTCCCCCCAACAACTGATCCTCTTTCATCTTGGTTTCTACTGTCAGATGGAAGACCTTTAAGAGCGCTCTCACTTAATTCCTCTTTTTTTTTCCCTTCCTTTTCGCCAGATAGAGTTGGACTGTGTCTATTACCCTTTTTTTTCTTGAGACCTCCCAACAAATCTCAAGGAAACCGGGGAAAAAGTCGTGCATCCTCTCCTGGGGCGTTCAGTACCCCGAAATGAATGCACCCCTTCCTCTCCTTCTCAGTAGTACTGACTTTTCTGGAGGAGATCCCTGCGAAGAAGGAAAGCCACATATGAGTGTCCTTCATTCTGTATATGTCGTTCCCTACCCCTCCCGCAAAGGACCCGGTAAGGACGACTCCGCCCATGTATCGGGTTGTTTCATTTTTGACTCTCTTTTTCTGTTGCATAGAATGATTTCGCCCGATGTGTCCCAAATTCCCCTACACCCCCCTCCTTCTCTGAGCACCTTTTCCTCCCGAAAAGCCACAGCAATGCCTCAAACTGCCGTGACCCTTTGGCGAAAAGTTTAGTGACCCTTTTCCCCCCTTTCGACCGACCCTACGTCACACAGTTTGAAGTATCTAAAGCGAATAATTCATTCGTCACGTCCCCTGAACTTCGAGCTCCTTACGCAAACCTTTCGGATCCCATCCGGTTGCTTCACAGAACCTCTCCTACCATTTCGCCGTCCCGCTTAGTTGATCTTTAATGTCATTTTGTCTCTCCCCCCGGGCAACCGCGGCGCCTTGCCACCTTTAAGACCTCCTTCCGCATCCAACTTCCACAGGTGCCATTTCCAGAAGACCCGTTCGTTCCTCCCAATTCCTTTCCCTCCCGATGTGGACAGGATTAGACGACCGCTGTCTCTCTGATTCTTTTTGCTGCATGCTGGCGTTAGATACTACTCCTTTATGGACGGTAGCACGAGAATCCACACAAAGTTTTTTGCATGTGAAAGGAGCAGACTGACACTTTCGCATCCTTTTCCTTCATGCTTCCTGTGTACTGCGAAGTCGAGAGAGATGAAAATCTTGCTCCCCCAGAGATGCCCCTCTTCTCTCTCGTTGTTGTTGTGTCTCGATCTGATTCCGCTTTATGGCCCAATTTTGGAAACCCCCCCCTTTTATTGGCACCAAGGAAAAACCCCTTTACGTGCTTAGATTTTCCTGTATCTTCTGCTATTCACATTTTTCCGAAGATGTGGTTTTGTTCTCCTTTTTCCAGCCCCCTTTGACCCCTTCTCCCTACAAGGAAAGCCGCCCTTTTCTTTAATTTTTCCCTTTTCACCTCGATGCAGGGTTTCTCTACTCTTTTCGAATAGCTTTCACCCTTTTTCTTTCGTTTTTTACTCACTGGCTTAATGGAAGCGCTTTAACCTGGGCTTTTCGTGGCTCTTCGGCCCCCCTCTCGGTGCGCCTGTGTTGGGCCCCAGCCATCCCACAAAAAAATTTTGGTGGTTCTTCCCCAATTCTACCTCTGGCCTCGCCGATCAAAAGCGTTCCTTCGCACCCTGTGAGCCTGATTTTTTTCCGATGTTGAAGTTCGGCTTTTCTTTGATCCTTTCCGATTGTGTTCCTTTTAATATACTTCCCCCGGTTTCTCGGTTCTTTAGAGGAGTTGCGCTAGGGATCCCTCCTCTTAACTCTTGGCCTCGGATTTTTGCTCATTGGCTTTGATTCCCCTTTTGCCTTCTCCCTTTCAGGCGTTGTTTGGAGACTGTCATGTTTAAATGCGGATTCCCCTCTTCCCCCCTTCAGCCTTTTTCGCTTTCAGCCTGAACCACCTTGTTACTACCTTGAGGCATCGAATTCCCCTTCAGTGGCCGCTTGTTTTTTTCACCGTTTGCTTCTTCCAGAATCGAAGCACCTATTCGATTTCCTGCGCTCGGTTTTTTCTCCTCTCTTCCTCCCCCCCCCCCCAAGTTCCTTTTGGAAATGTCGTGTACTCCTCTTTTGAACTTTTTCTTCTATCAACAGTCCGTGTTGACTTTTCCGATGTGATTGCATCCAAGGCGACAACGCTTGCTTACCACGATTTCAAGCTTCTGTCTGAGAAGTTTCAAAAATAGCCTCCCTCTGAAGGACTATCTTAGAGTAGGCATCGTCTCTAACTCCGATCTTTACTGGTTCAGCCCCCCTGGATCGCTTCCGCCCTACACTTCTGCCCCTTGTCCACCCCCCCCAGCCGGATCATACGTCAAGTCTCTCCAGTTAACATGACTCCCGATTTTTCCTGTTTTTCTGCCGCCGCATCTCGTTCTCTTTCTTGCAATCCCCTAATTCCTACCTCCAACTTAATCAGCACCCCAGGTCAGCTGGCCGTGGTATGCTATTCCCTTCTTGCCTCTTTTTCTTAATTGGGCCCTCAAGGTAAACTTATTGCCCTCCACGCGTTCTTTGGAAATATGTTCGTGGTCCCAATATTCGCTGACGTCTTCGACCCCCCTCTAGATTTCCTCTCTGAAACTCCCACCCCGGCCCCTTTCGCTCCTGACGAACGGAACGTCGGGTCACAAACACCCCCCCCGAGCCGCTCGTGTTTGCAATTTCCCCCTCTCCCCTCTTATTTCCACCATTCCGCTCCGTGATACTGTTCCTCGCTCACTCGACCGCTTCTGTTCGTCCGTAGCCTGGGCCTATGGCCCTTGGGATTCTTTTTACACCGAATGTGTAGTCTTTCGTTGGAACTGTTTTTTTTCAAACGCCCTCTGCTGCTTTGGCTTTACCCTCCTTTTCACCCCTGCATGCTTCCTGACAATCCAAAAAGAAACATTTCCCAACGTATCATCCCCCCCGTTCTTCCAACTCTTCTTCTTCCTTTCCTAACGTGACAATCCCCCCAGTCACCCCGTGAAGGTGAGAATGAGGTTGTCGAAGGTTAACCTTTTAGCGGAGACACAAGCGGTTCGGATTCTCCCTTAGTCCCTCTAAGTTCCTTTTGAAATCGAATTTTAGCAGATGTCAATTCCCTCGGGTTCCCAGCTTTAGGGGATTATAGTGCGCCTGCGCTTTTGTTTTTATCTCCCCCTTTATTTCTTGGCGCAACTCAGGAGACGGCCCCCTTCGGTTGTGCATGGTCTTATATCGCGGGCCAGACCTGAAAACGAATTCAAAATCCCCTCCCTTATCTTGTTTGAAACTTTCGTCCTATGGCCCGGATTCGTACCGATTCTTTTTCCCCCCTTGGCCGCTTCTTGCGTCCTTGAAGTTCTCTTTATTTTTCGTATTGTATGTACTTTTCTTCCCCCCCTTTCCGCTGCCACTTCGCGGAAATGAGACAATGATCATCAGAAACCCAATCTCTCTCATCTTCGATTTCTTTTCTGATGATAATTGGGTCTTTCTCCCTTCGTCGAGGGCCCTCCTCCTAAACTGATATACACGCAGAAATGCAGAAGGGATAGCGTCATGATTGACGAAGAGCCCCCCAAATTTTCTTTTTTCCCCCTCTAACCCCCTTTCCGAGGACAACAGACCCCAAATACACTTCCTTCCCCACTTTCCCGTCGATGTCTTTCTCCTCTTCTTAAAGGTCGTCGGAAAAGCGCCTCCCTCATACCCCTCCCAACCCTTCCGGCGCCTCGTTGAGCCCACCCCGGTTCTTTCAAATCCTTCCTTGGTGGTATCTTTTGGTTTTTTTTTGTGTACGCGGTCGAGCGCATCTTCCCCCTTACTCTTCTCTGTCTTTCCCCCTTTTGAAACCTCCCTCCGATTCGAAAGTTTGTTGTTCCATTCCGGCACGGCGTTTTTTTTTCCTGATCTGGGCACCACTATGCACTGACCCCCTCTTTTTCCGCGACCCTTTCGACAACTCAAATAGACACCTTTTGACCCGAATGAACGCGGCGGATTTTTAAACTCCATTGCTTATCCGCCGGCGGTTTCTTCCCTTTTCGCTCGCCCCTTGAATGTTCTTTTTCAGAAGCAGCCTCTGGTTCAATCCCCTCCCCCCTTGATTCGCGGGCATTTCCCAAAATACAGAGAACCTATAATTCGGTTTTCTCCCGTACCCCTTTTCCATCTCTTTAACCTATCCTTTTCCCATCTCGAAATCTCCTTCAGGGGAGAATCTGATGATTCAACCATAAAAGAGTATCTGGAGTTCACACCTACCCTCTCTTCTCAGTTTTTCTTCTCCGAGGTTAAGCGGCGTTAAATTTTAGTTCCTTCAGGAGCGCGTCGGTGGACTAATCGAGCCTCTTTCTTTTTTTCTGGCCCCCCCCCTCCCCTGATATTTCCTTTCCCTTGCAGTAGGACGTTTTTGTACGTTGAATACGTGACTTAACCACCTTCTCCCTCCTCCCATGGTACCTCATTTCCGTCGTGCCGATTGAGTGTGTTCTTCTTTCTGATGTTAGTGATTTTATCCGCAAAAGCCTAACCGGATTACCGTATTTCCCAAAGTTTTTTTAACCGTTTTCTTTCAGCGGTTACTTTCCCATTTGCGACTCCGTGGTGTGAGGACCCCGCAGAATTGATTGTTTCCGGACTCTCTCTTTCTCCCCCTTCCCAGAGCCTGCCGATTGACCTCCTTAATGTCTCTCACCGTGTTTTTGTTTCCCTTGCATGGTTCGCCGCGTTGGACTAAGGGGAATCTTACACCCTCTTTTGCCGGCCCCTTATCCTCCTTCAACCGGGGGATTCATCGGATTCCTTCCCACCCTTCCCCCTTTCGTTAAGTCCAACGAAAGTTACTTTTCAGCAGCTTATTGTACGCGCCTTTTTCCTTTTTTGACCTTTCAGATCGTGGAGGATACACCTCGTTATCGGTCTTATCTGTGTCCCTCCCTTCCGACGGCTTGGAACTCTCAGCGCAGTAAGGTAGTCCCGCCTTCCAGAACCTTCCAATTTCGAAACGCTTCTTCTCTCCGGGCTCCTTCTCGAATGTTGAAACTCCTCTCCCGAAAAAAAGCGGAATAGTCAGCAGGCTTCTCCCTTCCTCAATTCTCCCCCAAACTTTTTTTTCACTTTGGTGACCGGTAGCCCTACCTAACCTCTGAGACCCAACGTTTTGAATGCCAACTCCAGCGCCATTCATATGAAAAATTCCTACCTCTTTCATCAGAGAACGTCAGATTCTGAACACATTCCCCCCCTTGTTGCGAAACAGAACATGAAGCTTTTTCTCTCCGTAGACCTCTGTGATGGAAGTACATCTCTTTCTATGCCCTTCCAACAAGTTCTTCTCCCAAGCAGGTCCAGAGGGCAATAGACCGCCTTTTCCCCTTGGCCTCCCCCCCAGCCGTGTGAAAGAATTCTACCCCCTCAGGTTTCCTTGGAACCCACGAAACAGGATACATTGTCCGTTTTCGTTTCCCCGGTGTAGTGGATCTATGGGAAGATTATGCACCCTTTTGGATGATCAGCTAGCCTTCAAAATTTCTTTTCCCCCCCCAGGTGCCCGAGAATCCAAAAGCTGGTGACTGTATTAGCTATTATCTCCCGGTAGACCCTCCGTGGTTTTATGCTTGCCCCATAGTTTTTTCTCCTTATCACATCAACAATTGAGCCCATAAGCGCTGATCTCTCTCTTTTCCCCCCCTTGTTGTTTTTTTCTTCCCCTATAGAGGTTTTTTTGTTCAATAGGGCACCGATCCCTCTTTGCGAAGACCATCAGCATGAAAAAAACGTGCTTTCGATGGCACAGTATTTCTTGTTTTCCTTACTCCTCACAGTCACTTTTGACCTTGCTAAACGCAATCACCCTGTTGATCCTCTCTAGCCCTCCCCTCCCCCTGAGAGCTTTTATGTCAGACGACTTTTTCCCGAGCCAGAGGGTCAACGTTGTTCTCCCTCCTTCTCCCAGACCTTTTACCCCTCAATGAGGGCTCCCTGCCTCGCATTAATTCCCCTGGCCTGTTCTTTGGCTATGACGGCCTAGGTCTTATTTGGCCTCGTCTGGTTCGGCGTCGTGTGCTCCCACTCTGAAACATGTGCCAGACTCCACCCTACCAGCTGATATTCAAACGATCCTCTTTTTTCTTTTTCTCGGTTGGCTTTTTATTTACGTCGGACCCAGGTTTCTCCCTTTTTTGCGAGATTTATGCGAGTATTTACATTAAACGGTGTCTTCTTTTCTATCAGGGATTTTCCCAAGTAGGAAACGTCCCCTTTTTTTGCCTTCTTTGGGCTTTTCTATGAAAGCAGTTGCTATGGATCCCAGGAGTTTGTTCTGGCGATGCCTCCCTTTTCCTCATAATGTCCAGTATCTCTCCTATTTTCTCGCCTGAACATTTGAGTGTAAGCATAAATTTTCCTCGTAGGCCTTACCTTTCGATTGATGTTCTGTTGCCCTTTGTCGCCCTTCTAATCCTTAACGATGGAGTTCATGACGGGTACTTCTCCGACGCCCTTTCCTTCTGACGCAACTTGATAGCTAATAAGTCGCGGGCATTACCTTCACCTTCTCTCCAAGCCACGGGGAGGACTGCTCTTTTCCCTGTTGCTTTGTGAGATGTGTTCCCCTTCAGACAACCGCGGTGGAAAGCCGATCTCCGTCATTCCCCCCAAGACGTCGCTTAACCCTTTTCAGGACCATCAAACCTCGCCTCCGTTTCTATTTCTTCTGAGTAGTCCAATCCAGTAAGGAGGCGACTTTATTCCTTGTGTTTTCCCCTCTCCCTTCCCTTGTCTCCGTTCTTTCCTTCCCCCTCATTTTTTCCTCAACAAGCCTTTGATCCCTTATACTTTTTTCCTATCTTTCCCCCTGACAGGTGTGCGAATTCTCTAAGCTTATGAGATACGGTATGTTTCGCTTCCATGTCCACTTCATAAGCCCTGTTCTGGATTCCTTCTGAATTTCCTCTTTTCCTAATTTCGTCAGTGTTAACCTGGTCCTCCATTACGAGTCCTTTGTCCCACATCAACATTCTCTAAGGAGTCAAAAGAACAAACTATGTGCTCCTCCCCCCTCCGCTTTTTTTTCCTTTTAAGCTTCCTTTTCCCCCCCGTCGTCAAAAACCCACCTCTTTGGTAGTGTTTTCATCAGAGACGGTGTGAAGTAATCCTAAGTTCAAAATCTCTGAGCCTTTTCCGTTATTATACCACTCTCGCTTATTGTTTTTCCGCGAGGGCAGATGTTTCAATTTGGGATTCTTCTTTCTCAAACCCGAATCTGTCGGCCTGTTTTGGTGACCTTCAAAGACCCAGATGCTTTGGCTTTCTCCAGCGGTCTCCCTTTCTCTTCCCTTCCCATTTTTTCTCAGCGGCAGACAGCCCTCTCGTTTGCTCTAGACGCACCTTCAAAATCCGCCGCTTCATCTCGCTCCCTTTTCCTTCCCTTGGCTAGCGGAGCCACAAAATCGCGTTTTCCCGTTCCTTTTTCCCCCCCACAAGTCTAATATGCTTTCCGGCGACTGGATGCCTTTGAAATTGTCTTTCCTCCTTTTCAACGGATTTTTTCTACTCTCTTTTTGTGTTCTTTTCCCCCTGGTCCTGTTCGGGTTTTTCGTACGGGAGCTCCTCAACTTTTTTCTACAGTTCCTCCCTTGCGCATCCCCCTCGGTTGTGTGGGAGGATTTTAGCGTCCCCTACCCCTTGGGTTCCCCCAGTAAAACCATCATCCGACGTTATCGTTACGTCTTTACGTCATATTCTTACTTTTCGATTTCCCGCGTGTTAAAACTTTGTTCCTCTTGCGTCATCTTCCTCCTCCGCTTCTTCTTGTATCGCTTCGGATCTTTCCCCCTCTTCCTATCCCGAATGCGGACGTTCCCCCAATATCATAAGCCCCACTCGCTGACACTCTCTCTCTTTTCTCCCTCTTCCTCTGTAAGCTTTCTGTTTTTCATTGTTCCTGAATTCGCGGAATCGATCAGTTTCAGTCCCTCCGGACCTTTTCTACGTCGCCATTTTTCAGTACCCAGAGCGGCAAATTTTTGACACCGTCGCCGCCTCGTGCCCCGGGCTAGTACTCCATACGTTTTTCACCCCTTTCTGGTGTTTGCAAATCGGTCCCAAGTGGGGCGGCCCCTTCTATCTTGCAACCCCGATGGGCCTCCTTCGCCTAGTGGACGGTTGTTTGCTTTCCCAAAGTCACCCTTTTTCTTGCGACGGGACTGATCATGGCCCCGATATAGCTCAACGAGGAGTGACCACGTTTAACATTCGTGACATTCAGTATTCCCCCCTGCAGGTTCCAGTCGCCGGACCTTTGATAGATTCCTTTTTGCAAATCTCTAATCAAATTTCTTCTCGATTTGTGCCCGCTACGTTCTGGCACCCCTCCCCCAGACCCATCGTCGATGACACCGCGTTTGGATTTTTTTTGATGCCCCGTGAGCTCCGAGGAGAACCATTGGCTCTTTTCTTGATGTCAGAATTCATTGGTCAGATGGAGCAAGCCCCCCCAGCGATTCGCGGTGTTCCCCCCCCTTTCCTTGACCCCGCATCATTGAGTTTTCGACCCCTTGGCAATATCCCCCACATCCGCAGCTCCAGACGCCGACTTCTCTCTTTCTCTCGCCTTCGATTTTTTCTATGATCCCCTCGTCTCTGGTTCGTTCCCCCGTTCCTCCTTTCCCCTTTTGTTTGTCCTCCTTTTACGTCTCAATGAAGCGGAAATTTTCGCTCGCGTTCAGGATCCTGTGCTCGCGATTTTTTTCAGACAAAACAGGGCCACCTTGTCCCCTTTGTTCGTTGCATAAGTTGAACCCGCATGACTCCCCTCTTAATGGACCCCTCCCTCAGTCCTTCGTGACCATGTGCGGCTTTTTCTTCTGAGCTTAGTTCTTTTTTGACCAATTTTATCCCGATACCGGATCTATTCCGCGCCCCGTCCTCGGTCCCTTGGTCCCAGGCTTCAGCCTCGAGAGGCCCCCCGGTTCCGTGCGTTTTGCTGACACTTCCTCATGGATTGCCGCGGACGCTGCCTTTTCACACCTTTCTCAGCCTAAGATTGGCCGTTCTCTTCTCACGTAATCCTCTTGCTTCCTGAATGGGAGAAGTTTTCGAGTTGGATCCGTCTCCTTTCCCACCAAGGTTCCCGCCGTTGACCCCTCGACAGAGGCCCCCACGGGGGTTCCGTTTCACGCCAGGCTCCCCCGGCCCCCGTTTTTCACCCTCCCTGAAATGACGCGCGTTATGTACGCGCATTCCTTATTTCTTTTCGTGATCCCGACAGCCCAGGGAAGCCCAACTTTTTTTTCTTTTTATGCTGATTCCGGATTTTTGCGAACATTCCCTCCATCCCCTTCAATTCCTGGGCGGCACAGCAATTGGGTTGATTTTCCCCCCCAAACGTATTTACGAGCCGTTCCCTCGATATGATTTTGAATGTGAAATTCCTCTACCCAGTCCTTCCACACCTTTCGCCCCCCTTTCGAACCCAAAGCCACATCACACCCCCTCTTTCCCCCTCCCTTTGCCCCTGAATGAACCTTTCTTGTCTGTTCGCTTGCCGTGAACTATTTCCTCAGCCTCAAGCCCATACTTCGCGGACTTCTAGCCGCCCCTTCTGGCCGAACGTTGAGATCATATGTTTAAAAAATGCCGGCGATCAATGTTTCTTCCTGAACTTTGTGTCTTTTTTTTGATTTTGAGTCTTCCTTTTTTTGTTTATGTGCGCACCCCCACGTTTCAACGAGTCCCAAGGCTACGATAAATCCTTCTCGCCCCAACGAACCCCCATTTTCCACCCTCTTCCAGGACTCCCTTTTTTGAGAACGACCCCAAACCTGTTTGAAAGCGAGGATCGTAGAGGTGACCGCTCTTACTTGGTTTCTGGAAAGCGAGCCCCCGCTGATTTCTTTGATATAAAGACCGCGGAAACCGGTTCCCTTGCACGCCCCCCCTTGAGTCCTGCATATAGACCTCCGTTTTTCCCTCCAGATGGTTCGACCCAAATAGTGTTTCTCCTGTGGTAAGACGTATAGATGACACTAAGTGCCCCCCTCGCTGTTTTCTCCCTCCTCCGTTGTTGTGTCATACTCCCCCCCCCCCCCCTCTCACGTCTTTTATGCCTTAGGGAACGCAGATACTCGGCGGAACCGACACTATGGTCTTGAACACTTTGTGGCGGCAATTTGCTTCCCCCTTTCCCTTTAACCCTTCATCTTTGGTTTCTCCTTTCTCAGAAATACCGGTTTGAACAGGCAGAGTTATCCCTCATCAGCTCTGCTTTTATAAACTACTTTTTCTTTACATGCTACCCCCTTTTCCCCTTTTTTTTGGGCCTTCAATGCGGGCTTTTACTGGCAGCTATTCTTTCAATGGATTTTCTTTGGCGATCCCTCGTCTCCGTAGGCGTTAGAGTGTAACTTTTTTCGCAGCCATAACCTCCCCTTCAAATGGAAATCCGACTCAAAAATACGCTTTTTCTATCAAAGTCCGCGTTTTTTTTCTGTATGTTCTCCCCTCTCAGTAGAAGTCTTCCTTTTGAAGTCTGTTATTTTCGATCCTTTTTTTGATGGACGTCTCCTTTCACGGTGTTTCGTACTCCTCCTCTCGGACAAAGTTATGGTCGGCTTTTCTCAGTCTCTGAAATTCCTTTCAGTTTTTTTTGTCGATTAGCCCCTTTAAAATTCGGGCCTAAATTCATGCCCCCTTTCTTTCTAAACCTTGAGCGAAACCTTTTTCTACTTTCCTGCGGTTCGTTTCATGAAATTTTTCAGTGGAGATGGCGGGATGATGTTCTTATTCATCCATTTAAATCAGTCCCCCTGCCATCCTAAGCTTGGGGTTGGACCGAGGATTTCGTCCGTCGAAACCTTTTTCATTTATCTCGCCCTTCTTTAGAGGCTTCATTCCGCCGTCGTTTTCCCTTCCCCCGCAATCTTTCAGGCTTTCTTCCACCGACGTTTCCCTTTTCCTAGTTGAGAGAATGTTGCATCCCCTAAACTTCCCTAGATTTTTCTTCCCCCAACGAGGGAGAACTTTTTCCTTCCTATACCCCCCCGATTCCGGATCGCGCAGAGATCGAGGTCTCTATCAGTCGTCCGATCTTCCTCTCGTTTTCAGCGGGACTTGTCGTCCCCCCCCCCCTTACCAATCAATTCGTGGTGGCAGCCAACCCATCGGAGATCCCGCCCTCCAAGGGTCTCTCCCTGCTCTCCCTGGTGAAGCTTCTCGATTTTCTTCAAATGGCCTCCCCCTCCTACCCTCCTCCACAGTAATCTGACAATCGGTCAGCTGAGCTTGACTGCGCTGACAGATTTCCCCGGCGGAATTGCCTTTAAGGCACTTCCTCACCTGTCTATCGTTGTTCCTTCTTTCAAGCACATCGATTGACGGAGGTGTCCAGCCACACCTCCGCTTTTTTCTTTCCGTGGACCGACGTCAACCTTTCCCCCTCCGTAATTTTTTTCAAAAAACAACCCCCCCCCTTATCCAGTTTACGGTTGTGGGAAACTCCAGATGACTCTTTTTACCTTTACTCACTCACTCACGCTCTTCTCTTTTAATCGCTTTTTTGGTAGCAGCGATGTATGTTCCTCTTCGTTACTCCCGAATGATCTTCCGTTTTTCCTTCCCTGACTGAGTTTTTGAAATGCGCGTTTTCCTGCTTTTTGCGTGCCTTCGCGGTACCATCCCTCCAATCCCCCTGAACGGGCCCATCCCCCCTCTCTTCTATAGTCCAATCAACTCCCAAAATCCGACGCGTTCACCCGATTACGAGGTCGATTTGACTGCTCGTATCTGCAATCTCCTTTTTCTCCCGCTCGTTGCCCCTCATCTCTTCCGTCTTCGCTTCCCATGTGCTTTTTGACCTAAATGAGTTCGAAGCTGGTCCTCCAATTTCCACTCCGGTTTCCGCTTTTTCTTATCGTTGGACGACTTCGTGCGCAATAATCAACTTATGTTGTAAAGAGCAATTTTCGGCCACGCTGCCGGTTTCCTGTTGTTCTTTTAGCCTCGAGGGAAGCCCCGTTTCCCCTCCTTCCCCCCATAAATCTCTTTTCCCTTCTTTTGTGTGACTTAGATGGGAGTTTCAGTATGATGTCTTTCCAGGTCGTGTCGTCCTTTTTGTCTTGGAAGTCCATTGGTAATCCCCATTCCCCTCCGTATTTTAGGGCCGTGATTTTTCTAGATTTGCTTCGCCTTCTCGAATCCCCAATGCTTCCTTCTTCTCATCCCTCTCTTTAAACTCCTCGTTTGTGTTGACAACCCCTTCCGTTTTTGAGAGCTTTTTTTTCTGTTCTCGCGTCATATTCGTCGAGATGAGCCGAAAAGCCCAGCAGGCCCTCTCCTCATGATCCCCCCAAATTTTTACAAAAGTCCGCAACCTGGCAGAGCCTCCTCCAAATCACCCCTTTCCCCCTGGCTTACTGATGGATGGTTTGAATTCGTTTTTTCCCCAATGGTCGCGTTATGGCCCAACCATGGTTGTCCCCTTCGCTTTCGCCCTTTATTGACAAAGAAACAGAAGTTTATCTGCGCCCTGCGAGTCTTGGCCCCCCGCTCAATCTGGATCCCCTGGATTTCCCCTTGGCCCCCCGCTGCCCCTCCCTTCCTTAGCTTTCAACTCTTCCAGTCGCGGATTCAGATGATTCTCTTCTTCCCGATCTCCGACCGCATTTGTGCTCGATACCGGTCTTTCTCCACCCCCCCTTGCCCTCGTCTGCCTCCCTCTCGAAAGCGGCATTTTTCACGTTGATGCCTATCCTTTCCTTTTTTGCTCTCGGGACATCCTTGACCCTGTGCCCCCCGGAGATGAATGGTCCTCCGTGGAGACCGCAAGCCTCCTCGTTTTTAGGCCCTCAAGGAAGCACTCAATTAGTCCCCCCCCAACTTGCCAATTATTCCCCCCGAGGCCGCCCGAACCACCTAGCTCCTAGCTTTCACGGAGGAGACGTCAATAGCTCCTTCCCATCGTCTTTTTCACCCCCCGGCGTGATCAGGTTTGTCTTTTTTTTTTTTGACCGACGTACTTCTTCAATGAAGCGGCTTTAGCTTTTTGCTGATCTATTTTTTGTGGACTTCCCCCTCTCTCTTTTTGAAATTGGACAAGCTCCCCCGGAAGCGGTGTTTTATTCCTCTTTCCTGAATTAATGGCATCTCTTCCTTTCTTTGGATCTTAATTCTGTTTCGTTCTGGCCCCCGTATAAGAACAACCCTTTCCGGATATATTAGCGGTTCATTTTCCTTTCCTTTCAGATACCTTGGTCCCTTCTCCCGGCGTTTTTTTTAAAAACGGGCCAGAATTGTTCTTGTGCCCCGACGATCCGAGGCCCCAACCACCAACTTAGCTTTCTTTTCTCCCTTTCCCTCCCAAGTCTCGATAACGTAATTTGTTGGTCCCCTGGTTATTCCGTTGGGATTTCATCCGGGATTACCCCCCGTTTGTCGCCGTTTTTTTCCCCAACCACCTTTTTCCACTTTTTCCTTTTTAGGCGGTGCCCTCTGACCCTCTCCAGCCCCCTCCCCCAGGTGCCTTCACTAATTAGTACGCGAAGGGCGCAGTTTTCTTTTTCGGCGGCTTTTTCGAGTCTCCTTCCTAAAGCCACTTTCTGTACGATTGAAATTCGACTTTTTTGTTCCGAACAATTCTGGAAAAGGAAGGTTTTTCCGCCCCATTTTCAAATCTTTCTTTTGCAAAGGTCTTTTCGAGGGGAATTCGATCTTTTTACTTCTTTACTTTTCTTTTTCCTGTAGCATCGCCTCCCCACCAGCCTACGGCTTCAGAGCACCTCGTAACCTCCCCCCCTTCGCCTCCCCTTGGTCCTGAAAATTGAGTGCCCGGGTTTATCCCTCCCCTGCACAAGATTCCTAGAGAACACTTTCTTGAGCTACAGTCATAAGTCGCATTTGCAAAATCTTCTCCTTTCCCTTTTTTTAACGTCCTCAAAACCGACGGACTCCCAACAGCCTTTCAGACCCTGCTGCTTTTGATCTGAGCAAGAGATTTTGATTCCTTTTGTCCCATTTGACTTGCTTCTCGGCATCCCCCGGCTACGAGCAACGAGCCCGTTTCCTCACCAAGTCAACTTTTTGAAAGATTCCCCTCTATTCCCTCCTCCCGACAGTTGAGCCCTCCAAGCCCCAAACGGTTTCCCTCGTCTTTGTTAGCCCTGGATCTTGGGACGAGGTGACCCCTTTTTTGGTGGTTCCCTTTTTCGCCGGTTTCCCCAACCGGTGATGGCTTGTTGAGACCTCTATCACCCATAAAAGCTGTTGCTTCAGGAGCGCATAGCTCCCACGGCTCCCCCCCTCCTTTTAGCCGATTCCCCCTAGGGTCTCGAGTTGTCCTGAGTCTCTCATCACTTCCTTTCCTTTGATCGACATCCTCCGTTTGTTGAGAGTCGTCGATCAGCTCTTGGGCTAGGTTCACTTCTTTTTCGATCCTCGGCGACAACGCGTCCCGTGTTTTTTCCACCCATCGTTTTTTCTTCGATGATCCTCAAATTCCTGCTCTTTTCCCACAGCCATTTCCGGCGAGCTACTCCCCGAACAGACACTCTCTGCTGTGCCTGACCTCCCTCCTCTTTTTCGCGACGTTCCCGCCGTGAGCTTTCTTCATCCCCCCTGCTCTTTTTTTTTATTTTTAAATTCTATGAGGCACCCTTTTAGCTTTGGAATTCTTTGGCATGGGTAGCGTTGGCCCCTTGGGTGGCTCCTCACCTACTTCCCCCCTTAAAGACCCTCTGGCTCCGATAACAAGTTTTTTATCTTTGGTGCCTTTTCCCCTTTAAGATGTATGAAGTTCGGCCTGTTCCGGGACGGCGCTTTTCCTTTTTCCGCTTTAATCTTCGTGTCTTTTCGCTTGCATCCTTTTTCCCTCTCCACCAAGTCTGTCATTAGGATTTTTGACATTGGCATTGGGCTTTAGGTTCCTCCTTTGCTTGACTTTTTTTTCTTCCCCCTTCTTCCGCGTTCGAATACTTTTCTTTATTAACAATCGTCTAAGGGCGTTTAGGCCTTAATTTCACTTTTCTGATGTTCGGCAAGACAGTAGGTCACCATCTTAAGGTCCTTCAGTTAACCCTTCTCGCGCTTTAAGACCCATCCTGCGCAAGAGTCCCTCTCATTCACTTATCGCCACCTGAAGCATTGGGCTGGGACGGCATGATTTCCCCCGTTCCCTTTTCTTTTCCTTGTTGAATCCCCGGCGAAAAACGCCCTTCAGCCGATAGAGCCTCTTCCCCATTAGCTGGCGTAATTTCATCCAAACCTATTCCGTGGAGCGCTTCAGCATTTGACAACTTATCGAGCCAAGATGCCCCGTTGTTTCTCTTTTTTTTGTCGCGGCCCCATTCCCTTTTGTAATCACAGACGTTTTCTTAGCTGAATGTGCCCCCTTATGGACCCTTTGATCTGCCCTGAAAGATCCGGCTTGTTTCGATAACCCCTCCTTCCCCCATCCGTTTCTGCTATGACTTTATCTTATTCTCCCTCTGTCCCTTCGACAGGGCATCAGGTAACCCTTTCCTTAAAAGACATTTCCCCCCTATCCCCTCGATTTCGGAGTTTCAAGCAAACCCTCCCTGATGACTTTTTCCTCAGACCCTGAAACCTCCTTCATACATTTTCCGATTCAGTCCGACGGAACCTCTGCCCAAAACCACCCCCCCTGAGCGTTTTTTTCCCTCAAGCGACGATTTTTTATCGTTCCAGAACTGATCCGGACTTCTGATCACTCTGGCCCGCTTATTGGTTAGGCGTCTGCCGCTTCCTCTCCATTTCCCTCAAAAACCTCCCTTTTCCTGGCCGGCCTTTGGCCCTGCCCCGCATCGCTGCTTTTTCTTTCGTCCAGCGTGTTTTCCCCTTCCTTCTGCCTCCCCCGCCACACCACGCGTCCGGTGCAATTCCGCAAACTCCGCGGCGGTATAGCTCAATTCCCCCTCCTTATCCGTCTTCTTTGGTATATCGGTCTCAGGCTCCCGGTAGCGTAGCACCCCCCCATTGGCTTTTTTTTCCTTCCCTTTTGCCCACCCGTATCTTTTTCCTTTGAAATTTTTTATGCCTTTGTCAGGTGGTTCCTCAATTTAACCTTTGGTCAACTCCATCTGGTCCTAGGCCCCTTTCCGCTTTTTTTTCGACGGGTTTAATCCATTGTTCCCGACGCGGGGAGCACGAGTGCTTTACTCCCATCTGTTTTTTCTTATCTTTCTCCTTTTCTATCCTTTCCCAACCATCCATCTGCCCATTTTTTTTTTTTTTTTTTACTCCGTTCCGAGTTTTTACCGTAGTGGTCAAAAGTATTTGTCTTGCGTCATCAATGACTTTTCTCATTCTTCCTTCTTGATTCCCCGATAGATCTCATTCCTTTCTTCCTCCCAATCTCAAAATTCCCCCACGCTCTTCTTTTCCTCCTCCTTTTCGTTTTTGCTCTCTATTTCTGATTCTTCTCTTTGAAACGTTCCTTCGCGTCGCGGGCCCCGCTTCCCTCCGGCGGAAGCAGGGATCCGTTCGAGTCATTGATGACGCTTTAACTTCCTTTCTTTTTCCCCCGCCTTTGCCGAGATAGAAATCCATAAACCATCCGTCTTACCGATGGCTTTGTTTGAATTTTTTCCCAGGGTGATCGTCGGCCATCCGATTATAATCTACCCCGATTTTCTTTTTTTTGCGCACTTTTGGCTTTCTTTTGAGATCTGCTTACGAGCCCATGCCGCTATCGCGCTCCCCTCGGAGTTGAACCCCTTAGCCCCCTTTTGAGGACCCCCCTCCCTTCCAAAGGAGTTCCCCCTGTCGCGGAACCTTTTTTCTGCCTCCCCCCCTATAGCCCGAACACCCGATTTCCCCCCCCCAAGGGACGTTCCTCCCATCGGACGTTCCATCGCTCTTTGAACGCTGAGGATTTTTCGTTTTGATGCTATATCCACCTCCCCGGCTCTTTTCTTCTAATCCTTTTTCTTTGTAGGACTGCCTTGCTCTCCCCAGCAGCTTCGCGGGGCTCACCAAATCAGTCCTCCGACACCTTCCCCTCTAATCTTCCCTTTGATCTTTCCCAGGCCAGCTGCTTTCCCGTGGTCCGATTATCTCGAATTTCTACGGAGCGAAGGCTTCGATTCTCCCCCTCATTTCTTCCACACGAACCTTTCGGCCCGGTTTCGGCCCGGTCTCTTTAGCGGCGTTTCAGGCTCGGATAGTGAATCGCGCATCTTTATTCTTTTTCCCCCTCCCTCTCTATTTTCACTCCCAAGGAGGCGACTCTTTTCCTACTTGACTGCCCAATGACGCCCCATTAATGGGACAGCTCTTCATTCAGAACCCTCCCCGCGCTGACCTCTCCTTAATTTTTTCGTGCACATTTATCACTACCGATATTTGGAAGGTCGTCCCCTTTTTCAGTTGCGAGACCTGGCCCAGTGAGGCTCGGGCGTGTTGAGGCCCCGTTGCAGAATTTTCTTTTTTACGCTTCCCCACCACGGACACTTTTGCTTAATTTTTCCTGAAGCTACTTTCGCTACCCGCTCACGGATCGAGTTTTTTGAGATTTCCTAAATGGTTAGCTTCGCTTTTTCTTTTCGCTCATCCCGCGTTTGTCCGTCCGTCCCACCGAAGAACCGTTTACTTTCGTGATCTCCGTCCCGTCCAAGGGCGTTCTACGAAACGACCGTGTTCCTTGACTCCCTCCCTCCTTCGAGCATTGATGATGGCGGATCAGACCTTCTCTCCTCCCACATCTCTCTTTTCTGCTTCCTCGGCTCTCTCCTGCTGGCCGCCCCATCATCGCCACGAAAAGGTCAGGTCCTTTTTACTCCCCTCCCTTTTCTCCTGCTTCAGCGCAAGGTTGTCCCGTCGTTGCCTTTCTTGATTTTTGACCAAATTTCCCCAAACGCCGGAATAGTCCGCAGGCGTTCAGCGACCGCCAAAAGTCCCTGACCTCCCCCCAATTGCGTGGCCTGACCCTTCTTATCCTCTGTCAACCCCTCCCCCCGGACACCTTGACTGGAGATTCAAGCGCCATATTCCATCGGAAAATCCTTCTTTCCTGCACGGCCGGAGCCTGAAAAAAAAATTGCCGCGAACCCTCCGGTTTCTGACTCACGCGCCTTTCTTATCTCTCTTGCCATGGTGTTTTGACTAAAGGGGGCGACGCGGAAAATCCGGACCGAAGTGGAAGCATTCCCTAAAAGCCAGGTTGACAATGTCTCTCCCTTCCTTTGCGGGCCCCGGACCCATTTTTCCATCTCTTCCGGCGACGTAGACGGTGAAAACGGGCCGATTGTGAGGGACGAGGTTGCAGCAGAGCCCTCTGGCGGGTCGATAAACCGTTCCAAACCTTTTTTTTGTGCAAGAGTTTCCCAAAGATTTTGATCCTCATAGATTTTATCCCCCCTTCGAAAGCCCGATGGTTTTTCCTGCGGCCAATATTTTTTCGGCGAGTTGTCAGAAGCATCGATGCAACGAAGGCCAAGCGCTGATCGAATCTCTTACTCCTTTCCTTTTTCTCAGCGCTTCTTTTTTTACCCCTTCTTTCTTCCTTCACCGCGGACATTTCCCAACCCAGTTGGCTACATTGCTCTAATGCTGCTCAGGTTCACACTTTCACGAAAGACTTTGGGTGATTCCTTTCACCGCCATCCGGTTTCTCGCTTTCTTCTCCCCCTTCTTCTGCTGGCAGAACCTTAACCTTTCCTATACTCTTCTAGATTAAACGCCGGTTGGGTTCGTTCCCCCGCAAATGCGGGGTGGCAGAGAATTCCCTGGTTTTTATTCTCACTTCGGATTAATTTTTTTTACTATTCCTGTTCCTTCTTCTTGGGTCCCCACAGCCGGCAAAATGGAGAAATAAAAAATACCTGATAGAGATCAAAAGCGCTTTTCAACTTCTTTGACGCCTTTTTCTATCTTCCTCTCTCCTGTGACGTGCGCTCTTATTTTCACGATGCCTTATGGAGATGTTATCCTCAACGGTTTTTTATTTTTTTCTTCCGGGGATCATCCACCTCCCCCCTTCCCCCGTCCTTTTTTGTTTTTTCCTTCCCGCTGTCCTCACTCTTCAGAGTTGTTTTCGATGTCGAAGTTCCATTGCGAAATTAATATCTATCTCGATATCCTACGTTCGGACTTCGACTTCCTGCGTGGTACACTTTCCTTCGCCCTCACTTCTATTATGGTCCAGCAGTCTTAATGGACCTCAGCATCATCTCAATCTGATGTTCCTCTTTGTCGCCGCGCATTGGACTCCCCCCTTTTTCCCGGACCCTTCCCCTTACCTTGGTTGGGGACGCTTATGACTACGTTCCCGGTTGCCTCGGTGCGAGTGTGAATCCGCGCCCAAAAACGCTACTCCCTTCTCTCCGTAGCCCACCTGCTCCAGCAACGCCATTCCGTGAGCGAGCTCTTCAGAGGTAGGCCCCAGTCGAGCTCTTGATCTTTCTTTCCTTTTTTCCGCGGACTATTAGATTTTCCCCCTCCCATTTTTCCCCTTTGTCCCCCCGCCGGATCCGCACTGGGCAAGGGTCTCGAAGATGAACGTGACGCCTGTTTCTTTTCTGTCATATTTATCCCCTTTCTTCTTTTTTCCATGTCCCCCTCCTCCCCACTCTCCCAACGGTCATTCTTTGATGAATGATTCGGATGAAGTGTCCATGAATTCGGCTTTTATTGCTAAGGTCAACGATGCACCGAGTTTTTTTTTTCCCCCCCCCCCCCTATTTTTTTTCCCTCCGATTACGGCCCCCCCCTCTCTCACCGATCATCCAGGAACAGCCGCTACAATTTACGTTTACCAGACGTACGTCTTCAACCCCCCCCCCCCGCCGACTCCGGGTCGTGTGGGACCCCCCTATCCTCTTTTCGGTTAATCCTAGCTCCTTCTCTGATATAATCTTTACCGAGGTCTGGATATATGTCGGAGTAGCCAGCGATATGGCACATTGAGTACTTTTCGCATCTGATTTCCTTTTTCCTTTTCGGCTTTTTCAATGCCGAGAATCTTCTGATTGCCCTCCTCCCAGCGGGCGACATGATTCCTGAACAATCGCACTTCCACAGTGATTTTCTCGGCCCTTAGCCACTTCCTACTGGACCCTTCCTAACTCCAAATCCCGACGAGTTAATACGGAAGTTGACGCGGGCGATTGTTTGTAGAAGGTTAGAGGAGCTTTCTAGACATTCCGCGTGGTTTCGTGTGTTGATTGGCCGCTGGCCCAACCTTCCGTTTTTTTTCTTACTGAAATCCCTAATGAGTTCGTTGTTACATTCCCTTTCACCGGTTACTACAGCGTGGAGATCTCGTCTTTTTATGTCTTCCTCCCTAAATTTCTTTGGTCCCGACTCCCGTGGGACCTCGCTTTCCTTCATCCCATCTTTTTGCTTGCTTTTTTCTGGGTCTCCTCCACACACCTAATTTTCCCCCCCATCCCTTAGACTAAGCAAGTGTGTTCTGAGCTGATTTTAGCCTGCCGGTTCCGTTTCGCATTGTACACTTCTTTTCATTTCTCCCTCCTTTTCCCTGTTCTTATAGCTTTTTTTCTTCCGTTGCGCTCGCGTTCTTCAGCCCGAAGCTCGTCACCAATGACAGACCCTAATCTACTCTTTTCCCTCGTTTCTTGTCTCAGACTTTCTGATGGCTTCTTGTGAAACGTTCATTTAGAGGACTTATTCTCTGGGCCGGACTTTCGACCAGCACTCCGGCGACGTCTCTTTTTTTTTTATGATGAGCGTCCCCCCAAAATTTTTACACCTAGGTCTCAAAATCTCCCAGAGAAAATCGAAGCTCAGCTACTATCGTTTTTCCCTTTGGTCTCTTCCCCCCCTTCCCTCTATCCAGAAAGGCACAACGATGGGTTGGTGAGGAATCGTGGCGCCCACCGGTTTTTCGGGACAAAGAACAGAAAAGTGATGTTCTTCTCCCTTCGAAGCCTGCCCCTCCCTCTCTCCCCTTCCCCATTTTTTCCCGGACCCCGCTGCCTCAACTCATCGATTTCCAAATTTTTTAAGGTTCAGTCGCCGGAACTTTATGATCTCTTTGACCGGCAAAAGAGCCCCTCCCTTTTGCTACCTTTTTCTTCCGGACCCTCCCATAGCCACTCGTCACTGAGCGAGATGAAAGAGGTTCACGTGAGTTTTTTCCAGCCGCCGTTGCGGAAATAGCCTGGCTTTTTTTTTCTTGATCTTGTGCCTGGTCGCAACTCTTTTGAAAGAACAACTCCCCTTTCGATAGAGGGGCTCCCCCCCCAGGACGACGCCAAACCATAATTTCGGGTTTTCCCTCATACTGTTGCATAGGCCATCTCGGCTACGAATTTTTAACAATATCAGCAGCGGTCTCGTCTTCATTCTCTCTGAACGCGACTTTGTTCTCTCCTGTTGTAGTTCCCCCCCCCCCCTTTAAGTTCTCCTGTTGGTTTGTTTTTCACGACGGTTTAATTGGAATGAAGCCGACATTCCGGAGGTTTCACTCTTTTTTGATTCTCGCGCCGTTTTTTTCGTTCTCTCCCCTTTGCTGGCCCCCCCTATAGGTCCTCGGTCTTTGCAATCTTTGACCTTAAAGGCCCCCAATTTTCCCCGAATTAATGACAGCTGAATAGTATCCTTCCTCTTCTTTGCGGCTCATTCGTTAGGCGTTTCTTCTCAGACCCCTTTCGGTTCTGCTCACAGTCATACACAGGCCTTCAGAGGCGAGACCCCTCTTTCCCATTTGATCTTTCTGTTTTTTTTCACCCAAATTTCGATTGTTTTTCTTTACGTGACCCCCCCGTACTACGAGCATCTTTCGAATGAAGATTTGCTCTCGTCATTCTCTCCCTTCTTTGCTTTTTCTCTCGCCTTTTTTTGCGCCTTCGTTGGACTCCTTTTTTTGCTATTCTTTTCACACGCTTCGCCGTGGATGCAAAAACCTCTGCCCCCGAAGACCAGGGAAACGTTTTTCTTCCTGGCCTTTTTTTCAACCCTTCTCCAGTACCGTTTCCTCTTTCTGTCCTTTTTTTCGCAGGTTGCTGGCGGCGGAGATCACCTCTCTCTCAGAAGGAAAGCCCCTTTTCGGGTTTTTCTCTGCTTTTTTCTCTCCCCTTAGTTATGGCCCTCCCCTCCTAGCCCCGGAAATTTTTTTCCCTCCGACCAATTTCCGCGGCCATGCAAGGGTTTGGCGCAAGGTTCGACCGTAGGGACTATCTCGGTCCTCGATCTTCTCCGAACCGACTGGACCTTTCTCGACCCAACTCGGCCCTCCCCGGACGGTCCCACGAAAAAGCAAACCTCATGACAGTCCTTCCCAATCTGATTGGTTCCTGTACCTTTTGATTTCCCCCTTTCTTCCACTAGAAATTCCGGCCCCCCTTGCAGGCGATTCTTCCCTAAGTCGCCGGAAAATAAGTCCCGTACAAATTCTTCTATGCTTTCATCTGTACCCCCATTTTTCTCCCTCCAAATCTCTGCCATTAGTTTTCTCCCCTCTCAGAGTATTTGATGGCGTCCAGTGGGAATGCTTTGATTTGCTGAACCCCTTTTCCCGTCCCCCTTCTTAGGACACTCCTCCCTCCGCCGCATCGCCCGAAAAGAAGGTTGACAAGAATTTGCTTTTTGCAACTTCATTGCGGACCGACCTCCCCCTGCTTTTTCCACTGTTGCTCCTTTCTTAGAATTTCCCCTCTGGCTATGGGAAGAGGTCGGCAATACCGATGCGGGCTGGGTTCGTCGTGCCTGCTACCGCTCCCCCCCACGTTTCTTCTTTTTGAAGTCCCTCTCCCTTTCATCGAAAGCCCTCTTTTTTTTCTGACAATTTTCTTTCTTCTCTTTTTCTCCGAGGGATCTACACGAAGTGACTAGACATAAGCTTCCTCG
>Ga0179593_1425854_pt1 | contig 23847 bp, 23 predicted proteins | sample CZODoug2_1_08_16_FD_185931 | JGI IMG/M metagenome (GOLD analysis project Ga0179593, IMG submission 185931) | Vadose zone soil fungal communities from Angelo Coast Range Reserve, California, USA - CZODoug2_1_08_16fungal (PacBio error correction) | ecosystem: Environmental > Terrestrial > Soil >... | reverse complement strand
GAGGTTCTTTCCTTGTTGTTCTTTCCTTCCTCCTCAACCTTTTCCTCAATCGGTCTTTTCTCCTCGCGCCCCAAACACAAATGACCCAAGAGGTAGCTGGTTTCAATATGTACGATGCTACCTTTCTTTACTTCTTTTCCTCTTTCCCCCTCGGATTTGTTAAGAAATTATTTTGCCGTCCCCCTTGCGCCTATTGATGCCCTAAGCTCCCCCAGCATTTTCTTTCACTTATTTGATTCCTCTCTGTCTTTCTTGCTGGATCACACTTTTTTTCTTCCTTGTCTCTCTGAGATAGAGGGACAGGTGTCACCTTTTGCCCCTCGGCTAGCTTCTTTTTTGCCCCCTGATGTTTCAATCCTTTTTTGCTGCCATACGGCGGTTCCTCTTCCCGGTGTTGGCAGCCTATGCGCAACGTGGTCCGCCTTTTTTTCTTTCACCCTTTTCACCTTTATGGCAAAAACCCCCCGTCCTTCGTCCCCCGCGAGCACCTCCCTTGTGAAGCTAGTTTTCTTGAGTGTTGTAGTTCTTCACTGCTGCAACGGTGGTCCGCCAGAAGACCCTCTACCGCGCCCCGTCCCTTTTTATCATGGCCTCGAGACTTCCTTTTTCCCTTCTTCTAGCTTCACTTCCTTGGCGGGAGGCCTCCGCTTTCCTTTTTTCCTTGGCTTTCGTCCGTCATCAATGCTCCTATTTCAAACGCCACTTTTCCCCCGAATCATTTTTTTTGAGGCCTTTTTTCCATATCCCGCCCCCCATGTTCGCGGTTCTGCGTATCAATATGCAATTTACTTGTGGTTTTTTTTTTTCCCCTTTTTCAAATAGCCAGAATGTCTTCTGATAAACCTGGTGCCCTCGCTGCACTCTTGTTCTTGCACTGTCCCTTTATTTGTCCTTTCTGGTCACTCCACTTCCAACTGACCTTGCGGCACCCTTGAGTGGTTGCCTTCGCCCCATTGCATCATCCCTCTCTGTCTTCCTCTCAGAGCCAATAGAGGAGGTTTAGTTGATTCGTTCTTAGCTGTGTTTCCCTTTTTCACCATTTTTTCAACGCCCCCCTCCTTCCCGCTTTTCTCACTCTCCCTTTTTACTCGTTCATATCCGAAAGAACCTTTTTGACAACCCCCTCTGTTTGAATTTAATTATTTTTTTTTCACCTCCGGGTTGATCAACACATGCAGAACTTTCGCGACTATGTGTTCGGGACAGTTCATCACCTATCCCCAAGTTTTTTACAACCCTAAAATCGGAGACGCTGTATTTTTAAAACCCCCCCCCCCCCCCCTTTTGGGCCTTCACTTATTTCAAAGGTTTATTTTTACCCAACTCTTCGAGGTTCGCTCGAAACCCCGTAACCTAATTCCTTTGGGACCCCCCCCCCCGAATATACTGATTTTTTCCCATGGGCTCTCGTCTATTCTGCCTTGACCTTGACACTCTCTTTGCTGTCTCTTCGGTTAAATATCTCCGATCTTTCTTGAGTCATTATTCCTTTGACTTTTTTCGTACCTTTTCTCACATTTTCTCGTAAGGACTTTTCCTTTTTATGTTGCTTCCTAGTGCTTTCCCTTTTTTGGTACCTCTTGCATTCGTGAGTCGTAGAAAGAATCTCTATCCTGCCTCCCCCTTTCTTTAATCCATATTCCCAGGGACTTACCTCTGACCCCTTTTTTTTCGCCTATTTTGTACCTAGTCCCCTAAAACCGCCGCGGCGAGTAGGTCTGTTCCCTTTTTCTTTTTCCCCCCTACTATTTGATCCTCCTCCCTGTCCCGATGATTCTTTTCCCATTGTATCGTTTGTTCCCGCGATTGGACCGGTTTGCTTGATTTCTTATATTTATCCCATGCGTCCCTGTGAAATTTAACGACTTCTGCCCCAGATCTATTTTTACTTGACCGTTTCTTCCCCGGCCCGACAGTACTCCTCCGGTATGTACGTCGTCCCCGACCCCACCCGTTCTTCATCATTTTTGCCCCCCTCATTTTTGACTATGTGCGTTTTCCCTTTCTTTTGTAAACTCATTCTTTTTTCCTTTGTTTGCACTTGTTATAATGCGGCATTTGATCTCCCGAGCCTTCCTAGAGGGGAGCTGATTTCATTCCTCTGAGAAGGTTGTTTTCCCTTTTTTTGGAACATTATCAAGAGTTTGGGAGTATCGCTCCACGCGGGAGCGACACTGACCGCAATTCTGGTTCCCCACGGTGCGAATTGGTCCTCCCCCCAACCCATATTCCCTGTCAGACCGATTCCTAACCTTACCAAGATCATCCTTCTTGTGCTCTTCGATTTGGCCTTTATTATCTCTTCCCTCCTTTTTGTTTTTCTTCGACTCCCAGGCCAAATCGAAGGTACACCTATTTCTTGCCTCTTTTTCGGATTCGGATGAATGATTTTTTTGGTCTCATGCTGTTCCCAGATGAGGTTTGGCCTCTGCGCCTCTTTTGGCGATACTTAAAAATATATTGGCTTCCCCTTTTTCCCCAAACCCCCTCCTCCCCCACGTCTCTCTGCTATCCTTCCCCCCCTCTAGAACTTCTGCTTGTTGTTCGCTTGATTTATTCGCTAACAAGTGGAAAACAACACGGCGCAATGCTCTTTACGAACTTTCAACGCTCAAGATAAAATAGTAACCCTGATTATTGCACGTTTTTCTTTCTACTCCGCATTTCGTCTCTCGATACGTGAATTTTCCTTCATAGCCCCTTTCACTTCTTCCCCCTCTATCGTGCCTCCCTTTTTTTAATTTATTACAAGAATGTTCACTTTTGGTTTATTCCCCGTTTCCCCCTCTGGGACCCTCCTATCTCTGTCAAAGTCCGCTCGCGTTTTCTTAAACAACTTCTGTCTTCGCCACCTATTCTGTTCGAATTTTTTTTTTCCCCTACGCGGTACGTTCTTTAGGTTTGAGAAGAAGAGTCACCCTTTTTTTTTTTTTTTTTTTTTTTTTGGGCCCCTTTACCCCCTTTACCTTCCTGTAAGTCCCTGGGTAATAGATGGGATCCAAGACAAGGTGTTCTCCCTCGTTTTTCTCACTGAACTCAAGATGTAACCGGACATTGGCTATCCAGTGGAGAGTGTCCCCCCATTCACCCTTTCCCAGGGCTATTCTCTATATTCCATGTTAGTCTATGTTTTTTTTTTTTTTACCCGCATTTCCATAATGACGGCAAGACTCGAGGCGATTGCCCGAAGACCCCTCCTCTCCAATTTGTCGCCCTTTTTCCTTTTTGCCAAGCAAGCATCCGATCATGAGTCCCCCAATTTGAGGACTTTTTCATTTATAGTTTGTTACCCCCCCATTGTCATATCCTTTCACGGTTTTTGTAGAGAGAAAAGAGACTAAGAGTGGAGGAATTTACCGGACTTTGACTCCTTTTTCCAATATTCTTTGTTCTCCCCCCATCCTTCCTTTGTCGGATCCCTTAGGATTCTGTTCCGACTGATGATTATTGGCCCCCCACCCCCCTGAGTTGTATTCCGTCCCCCTTCCGCGACCCTCTTCAGGTTTGATCCAACTTTTTCCTCCTCCTTCTCGTTCCTCGGACTGTTTCCCCCAATCAGTTCTGTTCTGGATGAAGATTTTTTTGCTGTCCTCCAGCGCTGTGCTTTTTCCTTAATTTTCACCCTGGGCACTTCCGTCAGGCTCAACCTAATGCAGGCCTTTCTGACATGGAATATGCAGCTTAGTTTGGCTCGTCTGAAGGTTTTTTCTTTCCGTATGCCGCCTGGGGTTTTCCTTTCTTGTTCATTTCGTCAAATTCCAGTTGTTCCCAGGTCAATACAAGATTTGATGTCCTTCTTTCCGCAGGTTATCAGTCCCCTCCCTTTTGCCTTTTCTTTCCAACATACCGCGAAGCAAATTCCACTTTGAGTTCTTTCCATCCTTCTATTCCCCTTGCCCCGGTGCAAGGCTCAAACCAACTCTGTCTGTCCCCTTCGTTTTTCACGCTTTTTGTTGGAATTTTCTACGGCCGACTATCTGTGGACAAATCCTTCCTTCCCCAAAGTAACCCTCATTTTTTAGGCCTTTTTTCCCTTGGTGATGTCTCTCTATGCCCCGGAGGTCCTACCTCCCTTTCTCTTTGCTTAACTTTACGTGCTGGAGAAACGCCCCTCCTCCTCCCATAGTGCTTAGTGATTTGTCTTTTCTTTCTTTTTTGTTTTTTTTTACATGTGTGAAGTTTTTTTCCTGATCCCCTATCCTTCCTTTCTTTCTCTTGTGTACTTTGCCACCGTGTCCTGCAGACTGTTTCACTTGCCTCCTCCCCTATGAACAAGTCTGCTCTAAACGCTGCCTATAGCTCTTTTTCAGTCTTGTTTTTTCCCAGTTTTTACAATGTTTCTTTTCAAGTTATGAGCAGACAAGCCTCAGACCGTCTCTTCTTCGCTACGGGGTTCCCTGAAGCATGTTGTTCCCGTCGGTAAAATGCGAATTTAGGTTGTATCGCACGTATTAATGGATGAAATTAGGGTAAGGTGCTTTGACTGGAGCCCCCCCTCGTCACTATACCCCCCTTCTCATCTGCAGGATTCATTAACCACTCGACCGCGTTGACTCTCCTTTGGCGTACGGCCCGAGCCGAGGATGAAACTTTTTTTTGCTTTCAACCCCCCATTTTCCAGAGGAAACTCATCTCTCATCTTTTCCATACTCCTCTTTGTTGTTTTCTTTCTCCCTTTTTCTTTTCCCCAGCATGGGTTGTTTTCATTGTTCACTTCAGCAATCGGTTTTAGTTTGGACTCTCCCCCCCCTCCCCCCCAAACACATGCACTCTTTCTATGGGTGAATCCAAATTCCAGATGATAATAGTGTAATTTAATTAGGTCTTTTTCCTTCCCGTTTCAGCCATTCATAGTTGAGTACTTTTCCTCTCCTAGCTTCCCCCCCCTACGTCTCCCATGCTTCGGGTGCCCCCCATTTCTTCTTGCTTGACACTTGTTGGTGTTCATTAACGCTTTTTTTCCCTTGTGCCTTTCCTCGGTGGCGATCTTTTTTTCCCCCGTCAAATTCCCACTCGCAGCGCCCCATCTGATGATTCAGCTCCCTTCTTTCATAAGCGGTTAACTGGCACCCCTTTCTTGGTCCTTTTCTTTTCCCTTGCCTTCGCGTTTATCGCCCCCTCCCATCTTTCCAAAAACCGTCCTTTTACGTCCCGTACGCACGCGAAAGTCTATTGTAGAGTGTAGTGCGTTTTTCTCTTCCTTTTTTGAAACTTGGACGCCAATTTCCCTTCCTACGCGAAATTTTTTCATCTGCCTTTTCTGGATTTTTACCCTTGGACCCTTTCCGGTTCCTCGATTCCTTTAATTGTGAGGAAGCGCATCCTGTACACTCGGAGCTCTTAGTGACGTATCAAATTTTTCCCCGTTTTCACAAGGCCTTTCAGACCTCGATTGTTTTGATCTTCTAGTATATTTCCCTGTTCGTTACTTCTCTTTATCTCCCTTTCTTTTCCGGAGCGGAGTTGTCCCCCCCAAATCAGCCCGAAGGCGCTGCTCAACCGCGGACATCGTCCCTTTGGCACACTTCCTTCCTTCCTGTCACGTTTATTTTCCGACCTGCCAACCCACCCTTCCATCCTTTTCTTCATAAGGTTTTTTGCGCTGCATCGATCCCCTAGACCTCTTTCTTCGCTCCCGCCTGCACTCTCTTGGTTTAGTCCCTTGCGTTTATCCTTTTCTTGTTTTTTCCCCCAACTAAAGCAAATCGCTCCTCGTCTCACTTCTAACCCGTCTGCCCCTGAGTCCCCCCCCTCCTCTTATTTTTCTACTTTGGGGAAAAAAGTTCAGATACTGAAAAGTATTCTACCTTTTATTCTCCCGACCATGAAGGTGCTTTTTTTCCCCCTTTGCATTGGAAGTCTGGTGCTACTCGTCCATTGGTCCCATCACATAGAGTTGGGGGGTTTTGTGACAACATTCATCCCCATTCTCTGCCGAATTAAGCTTCTCAGTTTTGCTTCGTCGTGGTTCCTTCATTCCTTCTTGCCCCGTCTTATCCATTATTTTGGCCTGAGGTACATTCCTCCAATTTCGCTCTTGTCGCTCTCCCCCTTTCTATATCCCTGTCGTTTCGTTCACCCGCCTGACTTCTCTTCGACTACATTTGATCCATTCAGGGACTTGCTTGAAATATCTTCCCCTTCCCTACTAGGTTCTCCCTCTTAATCTCCCCTTTTAGTCTTTCCCCTAAATGAGGAAAGGGACGGGCGTCCTGGACATCGTCCTCCTTCCTCTTCTTTTAGCCAAGCCTGCAAATGGCCTTTTCGTCACTTTTTTTTTGTCTTCTGCCAAAGGTCCGGGGACCTTTTTTCCCTTGTTCGTTTTAGCAGCTCCTCGATGGATACACATTTTCTTTTTTTTGATTCCCATTTCTGACCCCGGGACTGAACTTCCCGCGCTTTACTTTGTTCAGTACCCCGTCCTATTATGCTACCCATAACTCCTTTACGATTGCGGTTTTGCCTGTGTTTTTTCCCATGGTTTTTCCCCTCCAAGATGCTACCCCCTTTTTCGATGATTCCGACAACACGCCTTCCTCTTCTTGGGAATATTCTTCGTACGCGAGTTGGTTTAATTTCTTGATGACGCGAATGCTTTACATTAGTTAGCCCTCGAAAACGCCTTGATGCCCTCATTAGGTCCCTGTCCCTTCCCCTCGCCGGAAAATCAACGGTTATCGAGCTTTTTTCGCGAATGGATGGTCTGATTCGAACCACCCTGTCAATATCAGGTTGAAGCGATGTGTTCTCTTGCTTCTTTTTTCCCTTTCCGTCGTCACTCAGGAGGGTGTTTCGCCAGTTTTTTCACTGGTTAGCTTTTTTCTTCCCCCCGAAAGCTTCTGCTGGCTGTCTGCATCTCCAGGAAATCAGAGTACTTTTTTGATACCTTTTGTGTTTAACCTACCGAAAGATATTTGAGTCGTCCATTTTCCCTGATTTTTTCTTATCCCGCAATTATGGGAACCTGCGCATTGCCACCCCTTCCTTCAGTCAGACGATTTCGCAACTTAAAAGATCACGTTTGAATATGTGCTTTCTTCTGTGCCTTCCTCTCTCATTTTGCTCATCCTCGTTGTGGTTTTTTTCTTTCCCCCTTCCAAATCGACCTCGTCCCCACTCCCGTGCGATCTTTTACGTGTTGACTTCGTCTGCTTCATATGCGTTTGTATCAAGGCGACGGTTTTTTGCCAGCTGCGGTCTTTGCCTTTCTTGAGATACTCCCCCACTATATTGTCGTATTTCAAACACCCTTATTTTCCACCCGTTTGATTTCGAGCTCGCAGCTCCCCCCTCTAAACTCTTGGATAGGATGGACGTGCATGCCCCGAGCACCAATCGAACCCCCCGGTCGAAAATTTTTCCGTCCCCACGGCCCTCCTCCCCCTTTTTTTCCTTCAAAATCCCCCTTCTCTTGAACGGTTGGGTTGAGGAAGCAGAAATCACATTCAGCTACTTCCTATTTTTTGTCCCTTCATCGCAACTCTTTAAACTAGTCGGGATAGTTTTCCTGTTACCTTTCGGACCTCCCGTCCATACCCTGCCCCCTCCAACGAGTAAAATTCCTCCTTTTTTTCCGCGACCCCAGTTCCCTGCGCGCTTTGTTTTCCCTGATCCCCTCAATGAGGATCTTTTCAAATCTTTGAGGGACGCCTTTGCTCCACGACGCTCGCCTTTTTAGAAGAAGAGGACACACCAATCTAGTGCACCTTTCCATCTCTTAAGGTCATCCCTTTTCCTCTCTTCGTTTCCCTCATGAAACGGTTTTTTAGCAGACGACTCGCTGATACGACTCACGAAATTCAGATGTACCCTTCCCATGGGAAGGTATCTCCAGCCGTCTATCGACCTGACCCCCATGAAAATGGAAAAATTTTCTTCTTCGCTTCACATTATGTCGATGTCCCTTACGACAGTCAATGTTACTAATCTTCCTCTTCATCCTCGGCTCTATTTCCCCTGACTTACTCTCTTCATTGGGCGAATTTGCAAGCCCGCATCGTCAGGCTCTGCCAATGTCGTTAGAGGAATTTCTAGTATCTCTTTCCTTTGTTTAACGACCACTTCCTCCTTCGGGTTTCACCTGAGCGCACCCTCTAGAGATTCATGAACGGCCCACGGCATGGTCTCCCTCCCCCTTTAAAGATACTGAAGGCTGATCCTACCCATGTCTGGTAAAGTCTTTAGTCTTCTCTTTTCTTTTCTTGGCCAAAAATGAATAGGTGTTTTGGTTATCTTCCTCCCCATCTTCCGCTGTCAATTCGGCCTTTTTTTTCTCCCTTCTTCATTCAGTACGATTCTATTCAGTCTTCTTCTTTTGACTTTTTTCCCCATTTTCTGTCGGAATGAAGATTTCCTGCTGCTTTTAAGATGCCCAGGCTCTGCGGTTCCGTCTATTGTGATTTACTGGTGCACCCCTGTACCCGCTTCCTAGCGCACTACACTTTTTCTATGTGTTCGGTCGCGAAGATTCTCCCTTTTCTCGCTGCAGGAGGAGTGCACACCTCCTTCTGCCGCCTTTGCGTTGCCTTTTTTCTTTGGTTTCGTCCATAAACCGTGCCCAGTGCAATCCACCCAGATGATGGCCGTCTTCCGTTGCCTTTTTCATCATGCATTCGGTGTTCTTTTCCCACTCGCTCGCCCCGTCCATTGTGAGTCTGGCTCCGCTAATTGCATTTTAACCCGGGTTCTGTTCCGGCTAGAAGGCTAAACCCCCTTATTTCTGAAACATGTCCCTTTGTTTTTTTCTAGCATTTGATTCCTCCTGAGATCTCCCTGTTTTTTCCCTTTCCGTTCGGTCTTCCTACGGACCACAGTAAATTCAGAATGAAGTTCGTCCCCACCTTGGAAGTTTTTTCTTGCAGGTACCTCCTACCCACACGTCCATTTCTTTTTTTTTTTGTTCTCTTGTTCTTTTTCCCCCTTACTTGGATCCCCGCCACTACCCTCCCCCCTCCGCGTTTTTGCGACGGATATTGCTCTGTTTAGACTGACGGTTTTTTCATATTTTAGAGTTTTCCTTCCCCCAGAATCGGACGTCAAGTGTTGAAGGCTGCACCTGCCTTGACTTCTTTTTCTCCTCCTCTTGCAGAGTCCTTCTTGAACCCTCTTTCCCAGCAACCCTGTTTGCTAGCTCTTGTCATCCTTTGCCGGGCCCTCTCGTCCAATTCCCTGGCCTGCTACCAAGTTATGGCTCTGCACAGCAAGCAAGTTGATGGGGCCCTTTGCATTTTTGTTCCCCATGAAGCATGTTTTATCGTATTTCTCTTCCCTTTGAGGGGGGTTCGCGCCCCTATTAATCCTCCACCCCCCGGGGCAAGCGGCGGTTTGTCTACAACCCCCGGATATCCCTTTCGTTTTTCTTTTTTATTAAAAAAGAGAACCCCTGATTGCTTTCCTGGGAGGCCCCTCAGAATCCGATTTGCTTAACTTTAGGTGATTGAAAGGGCCGCCCACACTGATTTTGCCGCAAGGCCCTCTTCCTCTTTCTACATAATCCGTTGTCGAGAGAGATGAGGTTTATGGCAATTCCTTTTTTGTTTCTTTCTCCTGACTTCCCGCACCTTTCAAGACTTCGGGCTTTGATTTTTTCCTTGCAACCCATGACAAGAGGTCCGTTGGTTTACTGCTTTCCTTCTTTTGGTACTTTCCGGCTTCTTTTTTTCTCCTCCTTCTCCGTTCTCCTTCCTTCCCTTCATATTTGACTCCACCCACTGCTTTTGCTTTCCTCCAAAAAATGCTTTCCTTGACATGTCTCTTCTCCATCTCTTTCTGGTTGAGGTTCTTCACCCCCTTTTTCCCCCCTTCCCTTTCATTTAAGATGGACTATAGGAGGTTACACCCGTTTCTCAAATTTCTCTGCTTTTTTTTTTTTCCTTTTTTTAATAATACGATTCCCATTCAGCCGTTTCCACCATTCAGGCAATTCGGAAGGACTTAATTGAGCCCACAATGCCTTTTCGCATTATTTGATCGGCACCTCTCTTTCCCCCCAAAAAGTAATTTCAACGAGCGTTTTCCTCCCTCTCGAAAGCTAGTTGTTATGCTGTGTTTTATTCCTTTCCAAGGCACGGCCCCCGTGACGCCCAAGAAGACCTTACTCCCCCGAAATTGTGAAGTCATGCCGTTTTCCTCTCCGCGACATTCCCCCCTTTTTGAAAATGCGTTTCAGTCATAGCTTCCTTACTTGGCAGGTCGTCCTCCCCTCTTCCCCCTTTTGCCTTTCACCCGGGATGAGTATTCAGGCCGCAATCAAATGTCATCCTTGTCTTTCACACTGGCCAACTTTTTTCCGACATCTCTTTTGCGCCTTCCTTCCCCTATCCCCGAGAAACGTATCGCTGTCATCCTTTTCGACCTACTGGAAAGGAATGTTTTGCGTTTTGCGTAGACCCCCTCTTTCCTTCTTCGCTAAAACATTGGCCATCTCCATGGGCACATCATTATTGTTGCGCACCGGAACTTTTTTACTTTACGCGTCCCCACCCTCTTTCCCTCCCCTTGCGGAATAAGGCGTGGTCCCCTCCGCTTCGCCGATCCACTAGCGCTGTGCATCTCTTTCTCACCTACTTCAGTACGTATTCTAGTGCTCGCCTGGATTTTCTTTTTGCCCGGGTTTTAAAACATTTCCCCCTCAAAATCGCCTTTCCCATGCTTCCGTGAGATTAACTAGCAAGTCGCCTCCGCTCCCTCCTATTTTGGATGGAAACGCGTCTCATCTATCTCCCAACGTTAATATCAGGAGTTCTTTTAACGCCACTCAGGGTCACCCACACCCCCCGCTTTCAAAATTTCGCCTTAGCTGATGGTGTCGTCTCTGAAATACCTCCCTATGCATTTGTTATGGCCAATCTGCTCCCTGCTTCGCCCCCCTGCCAGATTCTCACAGAATTTTCGGATCATTCGGTCCTTCATAACTATGGCCGAGTCTTCCAGTACGTACGTTACCTTTCTTCTTTTCTTTTCTCCTGTTAGAAAACCTCGTTTTTCTCCAATGGATTTTAGTTCCCCCGACCCCCTTAGAATTTGTCCTGCCTTCTCCCCTTGGCTTCAGGAGCGGATGCTTTTGCCTTTCAGCGTGCCAATGAAGCTCGTCTTCGGTCCCCCCGCCTTTTACTTTTGCAGTAAGTATTCCCCTTTGTTTTTTTTTTTTTGCCTTGCTCGACCCTCCAGGAGTCTCGATACGAAACATTTCCCCTCTGTTCCGGGTCCTTCCTTTTTTTGCTCCTCTTTCCATGGATTTAGGTTCGCAAGGTGGCGGTACCCTCAGTGCCCTTTCGGTTTTAGTTCGTAGCAGATCGCCTTCTTTCCTTCCCCTGTCCTATGTAGGTTAGACCTAATCATCTCCGCCCCCCTGGTTTCACACGAGTCAGAGTTCACCTTTTGGCCAGAGGACCCCTCGATTTTTTGGCCGTCCTTCTCCCCCCCTCCCACACCTCATCGTGCTCGGGGTTGCCCCAAATTGTTCCCCTCCCTCTTTTTCCTAATCATCATGTCGAGGGCCATTTCCAACCACGCGGGTTTGGTCCCTCTTTTGCCTCAGTGTCCCTTGAGGAGAGCTTTCTACGTTCTTGACCCAGGCGTTAAGACACTTTTTTAATCTTTCTGCCCGACTATCTTTTTTTACCTCGCCTTTTGCGCTGTGGACCGTCTTTAAGGGACTTGAGCTTTTCCGGTTCCCTGTCTCCATAATCATGTTGCCCTATTTTTTTTTCTTTGACCCTTTGCCGTTCGTACACGCCGGCACTGCGCCGTTGTTGTTCCCTTTATTCGGTCTTTCTTCCCTCTATCCCCCTCGTTTATGGAGGGGGTGATCTCTTCCTCGTTCTTTCTTGTGAGAGTTTTTTTGACCCGTACTCATTGTTTCCCGAGCGGAGAGAACACGACCCGCACTTCTTTTTTTTCCCCCCCCTTTGATTGGCGGCACAACAACCTCCTTCCCCCAGTTCATCTTATAAACTTAAAGATACTTGAATATTGGCTATGCTGATGCCTTCTTTTCCCCTTGTTGTTTTTTTTCTCATAAAATCCCCTCATCTTAATACTTCAGTGATCCCTTTTTCCAGTGCGAATCGTTCCTCATGAGGTTGTGTACTCCCCTTTAGTACGTTTCCCCGGTCCTGGCGGTCTTGTCCGGCTCCTGTCTTGATGAGTAACTTTTTTCCCAAAACCCCCCCCTCTTTGATTTCATGAGACAGCTCAACCTTAGACCTAGTTGGTTGGATCCTCAAGGCAGAGTTTCCCACAAGTGGGAAACACACCCCCCTGATGCCCCTTCTTTACCCCTGAACGTTCAAAGCCCCCCTGAATCTTCCCCACGTAACATGTTATTTTGGCCCCCCCTTTGGTGCTTCGACGTCGCCCTACACCCAAGTCGAGACCCTTCCCGTTACTTTTTTTTCCTTCCTTCGCAAGTCGATTTTTCAACTCTTATTTTTTTTTCATCCCAATTCGTTAAGTTTTCCCCTCCTGTCCCCTCATTCCGGCCTCTCGAACTTGTCACTCTTGACTAAGATAGTCCAAGACTTTTCTTGGTGTCTACACATCTTGACCCAGGAGGTATTCGCACCTTGGATTTCGACCCCAGTGTTCCCCCTTGCGCCTCCTCTTCCCCTTTGTGAGGTGTAGAACTGCCGTATGACCCACCCAGTATATGTTACTGGCACCGGTAACCCTCTGCGGTAAGGACATGGTTGGTAATCGCTGGATCACTAATACCTGGTGTTTCCAGTAGAGAGCTGTCCTAATCACGAAAGCCTTTACCGGACCCCCCCCCCCCCCCCCCCCCCCCCCCCCACCCCCCAACCCCATTGTTAGAAGCTTCTGCCGTTCTGATGACCCATGCAGGAATCTTCCCTCCCCTTTAGTCTTAGAGACTCCTCTTTATTCGTATTTCCCTTTCCCTCCTTTTTTCCTTGCATAATTACGGACAAGAATCCGCCCTTCTCTATGCGAATGACGCCCCCTTCCATTGTCTCTTTTATTTCATCCCGCCTCCGCCCTCTGCCCCCTTTTTTTTCATCAGTCACTCTCTTTTTTTGTTTAAACGAAACTTCCCCCTCCCTTTCCCTTCTGGTTGGTAGATATGAAAACCGCGAAGAAGATTCTTTCTGAACTGCCCTTATTCGCCTTTCTTCCTTATGAATGAAGGCCCACTGATCTCCTTGGGCTACCTTTTCTTCCTTTTACGTTTCTGCTGATTATGGCCACCACATCCTTTCTCTTTTTTTACCCCTCTCCCTCTGCCAATGCTGAAGGTTGGTGATCCACCTGATGGCAGTTAACCTCTTCTAACTTTTTTCCTTCCTTTCCAGGCTTTTTTTCCCAGAAGTTCGTTCTCTGCCGATTCGTTCTCGTTAGAGAAGGCCATCCCCCCGCTGTTTCCCCTTTCCTTTTTTTCACCAACGTGCCCGTCTCTCTCCAGGGATCACTCTATCTATTGTTTTCGTTTGTTCTTCTGACAGAGCTACCTGGATCGAGCCCGCGGATTTTCACCTCGTATTCGCAAATGTGCGTTGCCTTTTCTTTTCTTTTTTTTACCACCAAAGTGCAGTTTCAAGACAACCCGATGATGTCCCCCTGTCTCTGTGTCCTAAGTCGTTGATGTGCTGTTTCCCACCCTTTCCCAATTCCCTGAGTCTTTATCCTCGTCTCCCCTCGACCTTTTCTTTGGATATGGGCTATATTCTTTCCAAAACAAGCGAGGTCTGTCCCCAGGCGTTTTCACGTTCTGCGCCCTTTTTCTTCTTCCGGTTCCCTTCACAAGTTCTTTCCTACTTCCCCCCCCCTTCTGGCTCGGACTTCGCATTTTCCAACGCCCTTCTTTCTTCTGGACTGACTACCAATCATGCGCCGTGATTGTCTTTGTTTTTCACCCCGTTGCCGCTTGTTTCTCCCCTTTTTTCCCCCCCCCCTCAGAACAACTAGCTTTTGCGTGCAGGACGGCTTTTGCTCTCGTTTTCAATTTACGGTTTTTGCCATAGTTTCCTCCCCGTTGCGCCATCACCCTCTGGTCCGTCATTTTTGCTTACAGATGGAGGCAACGTGCTGCCTGTCTTTTCAACCGCGATTTCCCTCTCTCTTTGCACCCCCATTCTTCCCCCTAAACGCTCTTCTCTTTTTCTGTTTTTTTTTCATAGAATTTGCCGGGGCCAAGCCTCTTCTCCTCGGTTCCTTTGTCCCCCAGTGAAAGCCTGACCACCCACGTTATGTGAGCGCCCAAGCCCGCCCGACTTTTCTCTTTGGTCTGTCAGATACCTCCTTGGTTTCCTTAAGTTTTGTCTTTTTCGGGGCATCACCGCTCTTGAGGTGTCGTCACGTAGCTTTTCCACAATCGGGGAAGCGCTGTATTGCCACATTTCTTCCCTTCCACCTAGGAGCATCGTCAGTTAATGATCGCCTAGCGACGCTTGCCTTGTTTTTTTGCGTTTTCGTTGGTCCAACCCAAGACCCGCTTTGCCTGTAAAGAGGATTTTCGTCACTTACGGCCTAACCCCCCTACACCCCCAAACAGCTGAGTTGACAGAAAGTCCACCTCTCTCTTTTTCCTGTGAGTCTTAGGTCCTTCTTTGCACCCCTCTTTGTTGTGCGTCCCCTCCATCCCTCACCTCCTCAATTTCGATTGCTCCCGCGCAAACCCAATCGCTTTTATTTGGTTAACGGAACCTTCCGAGGTTCCCCGATGTGCCCCTATCCTCCCTTGGTTCTCTTTTCTCTATTCCCATGATCTCTTTTTCAGAAATTCATCATTGCCTATTTACCTCACTGCATCTTGCTGCCATACGCGCCCAAACATCTTTTAAGGGAACCCCGTAGCGTTTCTTTGACCCCCCCGAGTTTTCATTGAATGTTGTTTTTTTTCCATACAGCCGTCCGCTTTTGCATCTTCTTTCCCTATTTACCGGACAAAATTTCACAAGAGGCTAGCCTTTTCGGCAGATTGTTCAATAATTCACTTTGCATTACCTTCTGGTTTCCACAGTAGGCCTTCCAAGTTGCCCTCCTTCCTTCCCGGTCTCAACCGCTTCCAACATATGGCACCCCCCTTCTTTCCCAACTAGTTCCTCTGATGAAAGATAGTTTTTTATTTTCTTTTCGGAGTTGGTTCTCCCCATGCCTTAACTTTCTACAAGAATCTACCCTAGAAGCCCTCCCTTTTTGCTCATCATGCTCCCTATCGAGCGACGTTTGGAAACTGCGATTACTTCTCTTACCTTTCCGGATTCCATCCTACGACTTTGGGACTGGAACTCGATTCCTTCCGTTCCCCCTTGTCCAGTCCTGAACACTTATTCCTCACGATGTTTGAGCTCTTCCATCTCTAACCCTTTTCCGCGGATCAATTTGGATCAACTTCTTTACGGCGTCTCTTCGTTTTTCACCTCAATCAGCCCGACTGCTGCTGACCCTCTTTTCGCCCTGGGGAAAATAATATTGTTCTTGCCCACTGTTGACACTGTTTTACCCTCCCACAAATAATATACACGCGTTTTAACATCATTCGTCCCCTTAGTTTTTTGCCCATCCTCTTGGCATCCGTCCCACTTCCTCTTCCTCTTCGCTGTAACTCTTATGTAGTGATCGCCTTTTCGGAGCCTTTTTCTTTTTTTACCCATTTACCCGCCCATAGTACGGACTCGTTCTTTTCTATTTAACGAGTCCCCCCTGCTCATCCACCTACCAGTTCCCCCTTTGTCCATTCCTGAAGGACTTCCCCTGAGATACGGATTTAACGCCCCATGGTTTATCCCCCCACAACTGTCAGACTTCGCGGCGAGGGTTTTTCCTTCCCAAGTACCATAACATTCTTCTTGGGTTTAACCGCTCAAGTCGGAACGTCCTTCGACATTAATCATGACCCTTTGGTATTCCTTTTTGCTTCCTTCCCTCTTTTCTGCTTCCATTGCAGTTTCTGTGACATTCCACTCTTCGTTGTTGCTCTCGAAACCCGTACCGGCCTCCCCCCCTGTTCTTTCGTTTTTTTTTCCCACGAAAACATCCTCTGCTTCTCTTCCCCATTGGCTATCCGGATATGACATTTTCTTCCTTTGCCGTTCCAGCGGCCAATGCAGCTCGTCGTCCCCTTCCCCCGTTTTTTTTTTCTTTGCCGTCATTATGTCCCCCCTTGACGTGAGTTCATCGCCATACCTTGCGTCTCTCCTACGAATTTCCCTGGATGTATCTCTACTGCTATAGAATTCGCTGTCCTTCCCTCGTCATTTTCGTGAGATCTTATCAGCTGCTCTTCCTCTGTTCCTTTCCTAAGCATCTATCCCCACAGTTCAACTTAAGCGATTTTACCCTTGTTCGTTACCCCTTGTCACTTTCTCCCTTCCCCTCCCTTCGTTGGAGTCTGGATGGCACATATGGGTCGTCCCTACCCCGCTTTTTAGAATCCTCCTTGTTTTTTTTTGTATTCTTCCCCCGAACCTTTTTTTTTCTGGGCCTATCGGTTTCGTTCCATCTTGAGTTTTCATGTTGCGGTATTACTCGCATGGGAGGGAACCCCGCGTCCAGCTTTTTTCCCGAAGTGCTTTGATTGCCAGATCTCGTTTTCCTCTCCTTTCTGATGCAGTCATCCCGGTATCTCCAGGTCTTGGCTGCGGTGTTTCGACCCGCCCCGTATATCTCCTGTTTTACGATTTTTGTTTTGAATCTGGCTCGCTTTGTTAAAGGGCCGTTCTACACCTTCCCCCCTTTTTTTTTTCTTGTTCATTTTTCTTACGCCCGGGCCATCGAATGATCCCTTTCTATTTTATCTCAAGCAGTTCTAGGGTGTGCATTTAATGCGGTGATAAGTTGTTTTGAAACTTCCTCATCTCTTTTGTTTTTTCTCGATTTTGGACCCCCGCCAGCAATGTAACCCGTTTCATTTCTCCCCCCCAACCTATTCAGTCAGGACGATTCGCACAATTACGAGTTCTTTTTTATTTCGTCGATTTTCAGGTTCTCTTCTCTTTCCTTCCTACGGTGTTTTTTATCCTCAGTTCTGCTTTTCCTTTCCCATTTTTAAGTTGCGAATAGTCTCGTCATGCGTTTTCTTCTGTTGTCCCCGAATTGGGTTCTTTCGATCTTCTTCTTTTTTTTACTCTCTGAGTCATTTTCAAAAACCCCTCTTCCCCCCCCCCGTCTCTGATTGCATGAGATCACTCCTCTCTTTATGTGGTCTCCTCTTTCTCGAATTTTCTACCTGAAAACAACCCGGCTCCCTTCAGCGTTACGAACGCCCCCCTCCAGACTTCAAATCGTCCCCCTGATTATTTTTTTTTTGTCTTCCGCCGACCTCCACGTCCGCTAATTCAGTTATAGGCCGTGATGTCCGGCATTTCCCCCACCCTCCTGACCTTTCCCGTTCCACTTTCAGTTACCCCTCCGGCCTTTCCCCCCCATTTTCTCTTCTCGGAACCTTGTACACTCGCGGTACGCCACGTCGTCCCAAGATCTTGTTGGTGTCTTCCCCCTAGTCCCTGCGAGCATTTTTCGAAATTTTTTTATTCCTTTTGACCTCTTCCAGCCGTACGTTAGTTAGTTTCGATTTCCTAGGCCCCCCCCATAGGGTACTGTCACCCGTTCTCCTTAATCCAGTTCCCCTGGGTAATCTGATGCTTAGGATCCCTACTACCCAGTTCTTCGTCCTCTTCTACTCTTTAATCCCATGACGTGTACCCGGAAGGCGCAGTAGCCCGAATTATTTCCTCAGGTAACTCCCTGACACAGTTGAAATTTTCTTCTTCGGATCATGCTCTTTTGAGTGTCCTTTTCCGCATCCGAAGGTACCCCCCCTTCCCAGAACTCCTATCGGCGCCTTGCAGTAAGACGATCTTGCTCTTTTTTGATTCCTTCGTCCCTTCCTTCATACGATAATCTCCCAATTAGGCGTTGGAAGGCATGTCCTTCCCCGTTTCCTCCCTGCTTCCTTTAGGGTTGGATCTTTACCTCGCCGCAGACGTGTTTCGGAATGTAACGGCCATGAACTTCCTATCCCCCCTTCAATATTGTCCTGCCCCTATCCGAAGGGTCTTCTCCGTCGAAGGGTACCCTTCCTTTTATCCTTTCCCAGGCATCGGGGAGTGGTAATAGTCCCTCACCTCTTTCCTTTCAGTGTGTGCTTCCCAACTTTACTTGTGCAGTTCCTCGTTTCTTTACCTTTTCCTTCTCTCCGGATGTTTCCCAAGACTTTTTTCCGGATAGGATATCTTTGACTCTCTTCTTTTCCCCGGCTATTCCTGGTTGAAACCTTTTTCCACGGCTGAGAACACAACAACACCAATCTCATTTTCATCTGAGCGAAGAATATTTGCCCTCCGATAGGTCTCGCCCCCCCGATTGAGGTTCACCACGCCGTATTCCTTTCAATTTGCGTGCCTTTTTTTGCATTTCTTCTTTCCCAGTCCAGTTCAAGACAAGATTTTCCCTTTCTCTTTCTCCTTCTTAGCATTTTATTGGAGTTCCCCCCCGATTCCGTCCCCTTCCATTTGAGTAGTCTCCGAGACTTGATCCGCTAACTTTTTTTTTTCTATTTGCTTATTCCCTCACAAACATCGACTTTTCTGAAAAATTGGCAGTTTGAAGTCTTTCTTCTCTTTATGTCCCTCACCCTTCCCCCACGTCATAGGCTTACTCGGACACTTCCAAAGGCTCCTCCGCCAACTTGGTACCTTCTCGATTGACGGCGATACCACTTTTTATTTTTTGCCTCTTATTCTGGTTCTTTTTGCTTCCCAGGTGTGCATTGTCTTTCCAACTTCTACTTCCCACCCCCTTCTTAGGATCATTGCTCTCGTTTAGACTGAAGTTTCCATATTTACGCGGTTTGCGCTCAGAAGTCTCGGCCTCATCTAATCCTTCGAAGATTTTCCAAGTTCTTTGCGCGTTTTTTGCCTTATTGACTCTTTTGCTTTTTTACACCGTCTTTCTTTCAAGGATTTGCGGGTTCCTTCCCCTCCTTCCTTTTTCAGGAATTGAACCGTTATGCGCAGCCAAGCGTTTTTTTGTTTCTTTTTTCATCTATCCTATAATGGTCCCCTGAAGATGTTGGCGTTGTCCTGCCCTTAATAGCACCTCCCTTGACCTCTCGGGATCTGTGGTTTTTCTTCCAACGACTCGGAAGTATCCACATAGGTATCTTTTTCAGTGTTCCCCACTCAGAGACCCCCCTCCTTCCTTTTTTTTTTGTGAGGTGACCCCTCAGGTCCCGATTTTTCCAAGGTTTGGTTTTTTCTTGACCCCCCCCCAGCGAGTTGCAGCAGTACCTCATTTTCCTACGTCATATAAGTTGTTTTTTTATCTCTGCTCCTTCTTTTGCACCTCGCTTTGTTGTGCTTCCTGCCTCCTCCCTCCTCCGGTGCTTTGCCTCTTCGTCAAAAGTCAATTCCAAGAGGTCTTTGTTTAAATGAACATGTCCTTCTGCTCCCTTTTCTCCTTTCCGGTTTTAAGCAGCCGAGAGACTGTTAGTCCTTCCCCTTTACCCCATGCTGAGATTGATGCCCTACGCGCCCAAATGCTATTCCCTTCCTCTTCTTGCTTGCCCCATTTCCACTGGATTGCTTGCTTGGCTGCTCCCCACTTTTTCTCCCTTGTTTTTTTATCTTTTCTTTTTCCTTAGCCAAGATAGATAGCGCCGAGTTTTCTCTCTTTTTTCCCCCGCTCCATCCTCGTTTCCACCTCTTCTTCTCACGGGTTCTCCCTGACCCTCGGGCGCTTATTTTGTATCGCAATTTTTCCCCCTCTGGCCCCCCCCCCCCTGTTTCGCACTTGCCCCATCGTACGCCCGCTAAAGCTCTTTCTTTTGCTTTTCCTTCCCCTTGCAACGGTTGACCGCCAAATCCTGGACCCTCTACGTCCGACCCTTTTTTCTTCCTCTTTCTTCTGACTGTTCCCAAGTTTTTCAACTTGTATCGTCCCCCCCTTTTTTGTGATGGATGCCCGATGGACTTTGGTTGTTTCACTTTTTTTCGTAAATGATTTCCTCAGTCGTTCCCGGCCAAGTTTTACCCAGCCCTTTTCTTTTTCCTTCAGAACCCTGCCTTTTCGGATACCATTCAAATACTCAACTTTTTAGGTCTTCCAATCCAGCAGCCCGCATGCTGATGCGACCCGCCTTTGGACCATTTTGTGCCCCCTATAGTTTTTCTTAAACTGGCCTTGTTCTTTCTTTTTTTCCTCCACACCCCTTTGATTGCGCCTCCAGCTTTTCTCATCCTGGCATCCCCCCTTCTTTGCCCTTCTTTTTCCCGCCTTCTTCCCCCCGATTTAGTGTTCCTGGCGGAGCTTTGGGCCCGTTTTTCCATTTCCTTCCCTGCTTTTTTTTAGCACGAGCAGCTCATCCTTATCATTTCCATTCTTGGGAACCCAATTCCCCCTGAAAGAGACTTGCAAAGGTACTCCGGTTTCTTCCCCTATCCTTTTCCACAACATGACATTTTTTCCTGCGGTAAGAGGTGAGATTCAGTATCCCATGCAGGGTTTCCCCCACTTGACATATTCTTCCGCCCTTATTTCCAAGCTTCTTTTGCCTCATTAGTCTTAATCCTTTTCCCCCAATATTCTTGTTTCTCTGTTTTTAAACCCGTACCGGACTCTTTCCACTTGATTTTTCTTTTCCAACGACTTTCTGACTGCCTCCTCGACTACTTGTTTGTCTCCGGATGCGGTCTCTTTGCCCCCCCCCTTTTTCTCCGTCTTCCTTTTTCTATCTCCGCGTATTCGTGCACTATGCCCCCTCTGTTTCCTCTTTTACTTAGTCTCTCTAAGAAGACAAATTCTCATGGCTGCCTTTTCCCTTTGCTAGCATTCCCCTCCCTTTCGGGTACATCGGCATTTCGTGTTGTATGTCCTCCTTCTCTCTAACCCCTATTCACTAAGCATTAACCAAAGGTGACTTCCTTACGGATTTCCATGGGCCAGTCCTATATGTTGGCATCTTTTTCTCCCCTAACTAACGTACGTCGCTTTCTTGGTTTGCCCATTTTCCTTTTGCAGCAAATTCCTCATTGTTTTTTCGATGATTCCTCCCCCCCCCGCGGCGCAATCTTTGTACTATCTCTTCTTTGTGGACCTTTTGTTCGGACTTTCGGGATGGAGGACAGGTTTCCGTTTCCAATTTCAAGTCCTTTTTATTCTTACTCGACTTCGTCTGCAGGACATCCTGTACCTGAACTCCTTTTTTGGCGTCGACCCCCACCCGTGCCAATAAATCAGTTGACGATTTCTCTTTTTTGACCTTGGCCGTTCGTACTCAGGCCCTTTTTGCGCCTTTGGTGTTGCCATTTTATTGTCACGGTCTTCCTCTCCTTGATTTGCGTTTGACTAATGGCAATAAGAGCAGGGTATATGTGTTTCCTTCCACTTATTTCCTTTTCTCTGCAAGAAAGATTGAGCGTGAACACTCCAGACCCTTCTCTTTGTTTTTCCCCCCCCCCCTCTTCCGTAAGACGATCCGCAACTTAACGATCACCGTTTCCATGGTGTTTTCCTCTCCCCCTTCTTTGTTTTTGAGAACACGGCAAATCGACGAAGCACACACGTGATCTTTTTTTTGCTTTACTGTTCATGAGGTTGTTTCTGCCCATGTTTCGCGTTGTCATTTCTTGTTTTTTCCTTTCCGCTCTCTCCCCCTACTTTGAGTAATTTTTCAAAAAAAACCCTATCACCCACCGTCTCTTCTTTTTTTTCTTTATTTCCCCCCTAGTTTTTCTTTTATTCGAAGGAAAGCGTCTAAAACACTGGTAACCACCCACTTCCTCCTGTTTCCGGCCCTTCCCCCCGACCTCCCTATTCCCAATCTTATTGGTAACTGTTGGTTCTCCTCTCACATCACCCTCGCGACTAGATCCCCGTTTTGCTTTTCAAGTCGGATTAAAAATAGATCGGAATCCCTTTTTCCCTTTCCCCCCTTCTGTCCATCCATTCTCGGCCTCTCAGCCCCCCCCGGTGGTTTTTTTTCCGCCCTATCTTTCCCCAAGAATGTTGCGTCTTTTTTTTGTGTCGTCCTCACTCGCGCTTTTTTCTTTCCCCCCCCATTCTTTTTGCCTCCAAGACGCGCCGTTTAGTTAGTTTCTCCGCCTCCTTCCCCACAAACTCTCGGGTCCTGGCCCTAAGATTTTCCTTCCTTCCCATGTTTCCTCCGCTGATTAGTCTCACTAAGACCCCTTGTCTCCTTTTCTTTTTTAATGCCCCACTTGCCGAGTACCGGACCGTTATGTCTCTTCCGCTAACCCAGACAGGAAATCTGGCAAACTGAAGCTGTCTCTTCGTCTTTTTTGCTTTTTTTCATTATGTCGATGGCGTGAATCCCGTTTCAATTGCTACCTATTCCCCCATTTTTTATTTTATTCTTTTCCATTGCGCGGGTAAGGAGAGTGCAATTCTGCATCCCCCTTATCCTGTAGTTCGAGTCCTTCCGTTTCCCCCCCCCCCCCCAATTTTTTCCCTGACAATCCATTGAAGAGTCCGTTCCGGGTTGGCGACCGTACCCCTCCCCATTTTTCTTTTACCACCTTAATGGAAGACGAACTTTCAATGACTAAGGCCCCCTTTCCCTACTTTGCCTACAAGCTCGGAAGGCGTCTCCGCTTGATGCTTTTTCTGCTTCTTTTCTTCGTTTTTCCTCACCCTCTTTTCGTGCAAGTCTGTAAGTGTGTTTTTTTCCACCTTTTTTTTTTTAACTTATCTTACCTTTTACGTATTCAGGACTTTTGTCCCCAAGTCAGTTTTTGTGCTTTTTTCAGTGGCTGCTGCTCTTTAAGATGCCCGGCAGCCGCTTTGTTCTCCTGCGTTTAAATGGTGCCAACTTTAACACAGCTCGGGCGAGCACTACCTCACTATCCTTGTGCCTCGTTTCCAGCCCTTCTTTCTTTTTCCGAGTGACTTCTGAGGGGCCCCCGCCGTATGACTGAAATCCCTTTTCCTTTTTTTTTTTAACTTTTCTTCCATACACGTCCTGGTTTAAGAACCCTCGTCTGTGCCATGGCTATTCCGCGCGTTTATCAGAAGCATGCGGTCTTCTTGTTTACTCGCGCTTTTTTTCGAGGATGGATCTCCCGCTGATCCGCCACCGGTTTTTCTGTTTAGAAGCTCAACCAATCCTTGATGTCACCTTCCTTTCACGCTTCTCATGATGACGGCACGCCTTTTCTCTCTCTTTCCCCCCTCTTTTTAAGAGGCCTCGGCAAAAGCCCCCTGACGATATGCTTCCTTTTCAAGTGGGACGTCTCTATCGTTATCTCCCCCCCTCCTTTTTCTCTTCGCGGGTCTTGGCGTTCACCCTGTTGTCCCTTCCTTTGTTTTTAACCGCCCCTACACGATAACAACCTGCCCCTCGTGTGTCGGCCTTCTTCTTTTCGACTGCCCTGTTTTTGCTTTTGTTGAAGCGTGCTCTTTCAATGCAGCGGCCGTAAATGTTTTCATTATTTTTTTACTCTTTGACCTTTTTTTTTTTTTCAGTAGCTATTGCCTCTTTTTTCCGCACCCTCTTGCTGAGCCTCTTTGGCAGAATTTTTTTTTTTGGCTTCTCCCTCGGAAATGGCACACCCTTCCCGCGTAAAACTTGAGCAGCCACCGTCCCAGAATCCTCTCTTTTTGGGCCCCCCTTCTTCTATTTTCACTGACGCATGGTTGGAGAGTAGGGCATCAAGTCCCCTTTATTTTTTCGCTCCATCCGAATGGGCGGCCACAATCTGGGAAGATTTGTTTTTTTACCCCTCGCGCGAAAGTATCCACCCTTTAGCATCGTCAGGTTCAGACCCCATAGACCGTTTTCCTTTTTTTTTTCTCCCGGCAGAAGGAATTTTTTTCGGCATTCCCGTTTGCGGGCGTTCCTGTACGCACCCCCCCAGCGTGTTGTCCTAACTC
>Ga0179593_1299184_pt1 | contig 23850 bp, 20 predicted proteins | sample CZODoug2_1_08_16_FD_185931 | JGI IMG/M metagenome (GOLD analysis project Ga0179593, IMG submission 185931) | Vadose zone soil fungal communities from Angelo Coast Range Reserve, California, USA - CZODoug2_1_08_16fungal (PacBio error correction) | ecosystem: Environmental > Terrestrial > Soil >... | reverse complement strand
TCTGAACCTCCCCCGACAAGATAAAGCGTCCCGGTACTCCGTCCCATCGTCCTCCACGTCGCACACCCTCAAAGACCGAAATGAGGTAAAGGCCTTCACCAGAAGCTTTCTTCGGCTCCTTATCTAGTTCGGTCCTTGTTCATCCCCCCCCCTCTCTACAATCCCCCCCCCCCTCGCATCCGAAGCCCATTTTGTTGCCCATTGCGTTACTTTTGGTACCCTCCAGTCTTCTTTCTATTAGACGTATTCTTGAACATTCCCAGGAGAGCTCCTTACCGGACGCCCTCCCACTCTCTCTTCTTTTTTCCCCTCTATTTTTTTTTTGACTCTCTGATTCGTTTTTCAGTAGCGATATTTTTTAAGTGCCAGTTCGTCTTTTGTTTATTATCTATCCCGTTTCTTCTACCTCCCTCATGAAAGTTTCACAACTTTTGCTTTGTCGCGAGCTTATCTCGGATTTTTCCCCTCCTAGATGGCTAGAAGTGACGAGTCGTTCCCCCTTCATTGAATCAATGGATGATTCTGTGCATGCTCGCCCGATGTCTTCTCATTCCGATCTTTTCCGAGTCTTGCGGCGTTCATTACGATACCCTTGAACATGCGTTCCATCCACTCAATTTCGTCCTTCCGATTTTTCCGCCCTCACTAGAGATGTCTTTCATAATTCTCCTCTTGGAAGGGTAATTTTTAGTGTTTCCTCAGCGCTTATACTTTTTCGCCGCCGCCACCTCCTATCCTCCGTCCCCCCTTGCTAGTGCTTCCCAGACTCTGTAAAAATGGTAATTTTTGGTTGATTGCCTATTCTGATCTGCATTCTCCGCATAGTGCGACTCTAGTCTTTCTCCGCTATATTTTTTTGCCTCTCGACCTCTGGTTTTCCTAATAGACTTGAGGGATAGCACTTTACCAGAACTACGCTCACTCCTGTCAATCCCCCCCAAACCCCCTTCGAATAACGGAGAATCAATCTTTTTTTCCGTTTTCAGCTTTATTCCACTTTTCTCTTTTCTAAGTTTTGCAACTTCGGATCGGAAGAGTCTTTCACTCCTCGCTGCCAGCCAACTTCTTTTCTCGGCTCTCTTAGGACCTCCCCCAATAGTCTTTGTACATGTTAATATCCCTTCACGTCAGTCCTGATATACGAATCCCAGTGCCTCCCCGTTTTTATTACTAGTTCTGTAGTCGCGCCCCCAATTGTTGATTCTTCTTTACTCGGGGTATCAGCACTCAGTAGCCTCTTCGGCCAGATGGAGTCTTTACCATAATTTCCGGCTCTCAGTACTTCGATTATTAGCCTCCAAGAATTTCTAGGTGTTTCGAAGCACTCATTTCCTTTGCATCAAAGATCTGGTCAGAGTTCGTTCTGTTCCGAATTTAGATCGTTTGTTTCTCTTCACTTATCCCTTTTCTAGGAGAAACCTAAAGTGATTGAATTACAAAGCGCGCACAGACTCGTTTTGTTTGTCCTCTTAGGGTTCGAGGGGGTATCAGGGGAATGTGACGGAACCTTTTTTAGTGCTTCTTATTTCCCAGGACAATCTGTTTTTCTTTATAGGGACTACCCTACCCTCCTATTTCATCGGTTTTATTAGATGAGTTGAATTTGGTCCAAGGTCTTTTCGAGTCCCGGCTTAAGGTTTCCTCTTTAGAGATGAGGCTGAGCGGGACAGACCTATTTGTTGTTTCATGGGTTATTAGATACTATTTTCTACGCCTGACCTAGATTCAAGTTCCAACTTTTTTTGCACCCGTTCTTCCATTCCCTAACTATCGCAGGGTTCCAAAGCTTCTACCTTTTTGTATTCCCTGAGGCCACAAACCTTATGTCCACACATGTGGTTTTCCTTTTGCATATTTTTTTTCATTTCAGAGCCTAGTAACAGTGCCCTCCCCAACCGCCCCCCTCTCGATTTTTCCTCTTCATACTGTGTTTTAGGCAGAACCCCCTCTTTTCTTTATGTCTACAGTCTTCGACGAGTTTCCGACCTCTATAGATACTTTTTTGTTATGTGCTCACCGAACGGATCTTTTTCTGCCTAAACAACCCCCGGACCGCTTAGGCTGATTTTCTTTCACTGCATCCAGCATGTCTAAGTTTGTTACGGTGGCGGTCCATCTCCCCCCTTCGCCTTCTCTTTTGGTCTTACTCTTTTTCCAGCATGGTGCTGAAGGCATTATGACGCTGTTGTGCTTTCGTCCCCTCTCCCACTTGCGTGAATTCCTTCGTCTCCCTCATAATCACAGCCTCCCCACCACCCCTCCGTCCCGTAGTCCTGCTCCCCAGATCCTCTGAGTCGTTCCACGCACTAAGCTAGGTTCGCCCTCAGTTGCTCCTTCCCAACCTTCGCGCTGATCATTTGCGACAGACTTATGGCGAATCTCTTAGTCGGCCCCGAATCCTTTTGATTCCTCTCTTTCTTCCGAACCTTTTCCGACAGACTTTAACGCTTTTTTTTGATTGGGATCTCCCCCTCCCTTCCCAGGCGCATAACCGCGAAGGGCTTTGCCTTTTCCCCGGGTACACCTTTGACATAGAGACCTATCCAGTGCTCGTTAGTCCCACCGGTAAAGCCTCAACCTTTTGCCGCCCCCGTGTTGTTTAAATGTCCTTAATTCTTATTTCGTGAATGAATAAGCGGGGTTCGGTGTCTTCTGTTGTAGTTAGGCGGCCCGGTTAGTTTCTTTTGCCTCAATGGACCGCGGTACTGGTCATCATCGCTCCTCTACCCCCTCCCCCCCACCATCCTGTTGCACCAGCTGTGTTCGTTCCCAATTGTCTGCATAAGTGGACTGTTGATGGGAGCTCTTTTCCCCTTCCATCGCTTAAGGTACTTATCGCCGTTATTTTTCTCTCCATTGACTATTGACTGGATTGTTTTTTTACTTTTTTCATCTACAGGTGCTTTACATCCTCTCGGCCGTTCTGGTTTTCGCTTTTTCGTCCTTAAATATTCTTGAAACCTTATAACGTATCCCCGTGCAATAGCCGTCACGTTTTCTACTCTACGCTTGGGGGAAACTATAGTTGACACTGTATCTCACCGCAAGCTCTCGCCTCTAATCCGGGCCCCGTCGCGTTTTTGAAACGTCCCAGTCTCGATTTCCTCCCCCTATGTCGCGGTGCAAAACCGCCTTTTTTTTCTCTTCAACCTCTTTACCGATTGCTTGTAGGCACGACTACATTCATGTGCACGAACTTCTTTACCTTAATCCATACCCCTTTCCTTTTTCCTGCTTGATAGACCAGCCCCAGAGTCATTGAACCAATAGTGAACGGCCTCCTTAGAGTGAGAAGTGGTCCTCGCTTTTATCTCGAACTCGACACCCTGGGTTTAGAGGAGTGACTGCGTTGCTCTTTTTTTTCCAGATTCTCTAGGTTTTTTTTTTTCCCATTTCCCGTCGTATTTCCTCATTTCGCTCCGCTCCTTTCTGAAGTAGGTTTTTTTGTGTTCGTTTACTCTCTAAAACTGAGTAACTTACCCGCTTTTCGCTCGGCTGTAATGTCGCTCCTCTTTTCCTTCGTCATAAGTGCCTTTTGACATTAACTATTATGTCCGCGTCATTGTTTTCGACGTACCGTACCCTTCTTCTCCTTCAAGCCCCGCGGAAGGAATTCCCTTTCCCATATCTCCTAGAAGAGCCGGATGGAGATTTTCAGTTCTGTCCCTATTCTCTAGCTTCGATTTCTAAATTTGGTACAAGGATTATATCTCTTTTCCCCCCCCCGTTTTCTTTTGTTCTTTTTTCGAGATACGTTCCCTTTCAGGAGGCCAAGCCACGCCTCGCTATCTCCCCCGCATCGCCCAGCCTGCTCTTCTCTTCTGGAGGTAGTCCCTTTTCCTTCCGGCGTTTGATCACCCTGGCCCGTTGTAAGTTCTCCCCCCCAATTAAGGCGTCCCGTCTGCCCTTCTGCCCTCCACGGCCTCCCCTCCTTTGCCGCGGCCCTTTCCCTTCCTCCTTCTGAGACCCTTTACTTGGAAGATGTTTTATTACGAGACCCTGCAGGCACATGCGATGAACTATTCGCAGTGCCCCGTGTCAATTTCTTAGCTCATCTATCCTGTACCTGAAGACCGATTAGATCGCCCCCCGTCGATACGCTTACGCTCTTACCCCCCTCCCGCCCTTCTCGCCCTGCAAGATTTGTGTTGTTTACCCCCCCGTCCCTCTGCTTCGTCTCCTCTCTTTGCCGATCTCTTCTCTTAAGTGTTAGCACCCCTGTTCTTTCCGTAATGTTTTTCTTCTTTCCACCGCGCTTTTCTCAAATCTTTTTTCGTGTTTGAATCTCCCATGCTGTTGAAGCTCGACCTCCCTGCTCTGACAGCTGAGCTTGCGTACTTCCTTACAGAGATCCCTTATTTTGCATCGATCAGGTGTTTCTTTCTCCGTTGCACTTTTTTGTTCCTCGCGTTGTCCCAAGCGTTATCTTTTCTCGTCCTTGACTTGCCGATTCCTCTGATCTAAACTTTTAGTGAAGGTCTGGGCCATACGATTGACCATCTACCCAACCGTAGCCCACTAAAACGGCAATCTCTTTCTCTATCCTACCCAACAGACCGAGTGTAACCCCCCCAGTCTGCAAGAAACTGACCGCTCTTTTCTTCCGACCTCCCAGGATAAGCGACCACCTCTTTGCCCCCCCCCCTTTTTTGTACCTCCTCTCCCTCCCCCTCCCAGTCCTGCTCTCGGCCTTTTTTTTCAAGCCAAAAAGCGTGCCCCCTATTTCCTGGTTTTCGTATCTTCGCGGAGATGCTTTCCGCTTTTCCATTTGCGCCCCATGGAACGCCTTGCACGTTATCCCCTCTAATCCAAGGCACTCCCGCTCCCCTTCCTATTAACTTCATATTGTTATCCATATTTCCCGTACCCTTGTGTTCGGCTTTCTTTGCCATCACGAGATTAAGCCTCATTTTAGTGCCTTGTACGTCCAATTTCGATCCCCCTACTTCTCTTTTCTTTTCTCGTCCCTTTTTGTTCTTTAAGAAATCTTGCGTGCACTTACAACAATGTTTCGCTCCTTTTTTCTTTCTCTCCCTATGGGAGTCTCCCCCAACTTTCTGCCTTAAGACCTAGGTGAGCTCCCCCTTCTCTGATCTCCCTCGCGAAGTGATTATCTCATTTATTTTCTAGAGTTGATTCTATCTTCGTTATTTCCCCTACCGCATGATTTCGAGTTCGAGCTTCATGGTTCATGGTTCTTGAGTCGATCCTAGGCACCTGCGTGCTCGGGAATGGCACTCCGTTATAATATTCGCACCCTCCATCGCCTTCATCCCTTTCATACCCATGCTGTGACATCGTTCCCGACTCCGCCCGCCCGTAGAAGATATGGCACCGCCCTTAATGAACTGACTAGAATTTCTTTTTGACCCTTCACACCCCCAGCCCCAGCTTTACCTGGGTTTTCTGATGAGTATAGGTCATGTCCACACCCCTCTCTAGCCCCGTCTCTTCTCCCTCCGACGTTTTTAGAAGTCCCTTTTGAATATCAGCTCTCAGCGGTAGCCTTCCAACACTTTGTGGTTTCTTTGGTTTTTCGGGCTCATGCTCTTAATTTCGTTCCTTTTTTGGACATGTTGTTTCACAATTCATGTGCCTCCTTGATACCCCCCCCGCCTAGCTCTCTGTTTCCTGCCTCCGATTGATTTTCCTAAAATTGATTTTCCAAACCAGGGGAGTTTCACATTCCTTTAAGGAGGATTCTCGATTCGTCAATCACAAATTAAACGACCTCTTCTTTCACCCAGTCGCTCTCACAGAATCGCTGATCGTCCCTTTTGTTTTTCGTGTCTGACCAAAGACAGTGCCCTTCGCTCCGCAGACACGTTAAATATTCGTCTTTTGTCGCGCGAACTGTACCCCCCCCTCTCCGATGGACTTCCATACGCCGCCTCAAACGTCCCGGCAACTTGACGCGTCTTTCAAGATCCACCCCGACGACGAGACAACGCCTTTTTCTCGCTTTCACGCGGGATTTTCCTCCATCAGTTAGACGTTAACTCCCACACCGAGGATTCGGGACATCAATCAATCGTCCCCGAATGTTTTTTTTCGCTCCCCCCATAGGCGTGATGGTTAAATATTCCTGTGGTTTTCTCGTCAATTTGACTAGCCGAGACCCCCTTACTTCACTCTCTCCATTTCCCCCCTAAGGATCCTTTGTATTCGCCTCCCGCGGAATCGATAAACAAGTTTTTCATTAAGGACCTAAATTTCATAGGAGATGAAGGGTTTTTTATTTTCTTTAACCCCCTTCCTGAAGTTAGGTGACAGACACCCTCAGCGGAAATTGCTCGATTAACGCCCCTAATAATGTTTTGTGAGCGCGAGGTGATTATCTCGATGACTGCAATCCTCACCTTTTCTCGTGCTTCTCCTCCCGGTCCCCGAACCTGGACTCCGCAACCCACTTGTATTTTTTCTCCGCGGGCTTCCTCTCTTTTTCGCCTTGCGTTTCTGTGGAGGGAGCGAGTTATCCAGATCCTCCCCTTCTCTTATCTGAAGTTTTCTCGACTTTTGACGATTCGTCACACCAGAGGCTCTACTACTAGCTTCTAGGTCTGCCCCATGCAGGTCATCTTCTCTTAGCCCGCAGAGCAAATCCACAACAAAATGAAAGGGGACCTCCTGCTTTGCAGGCACTCCCTTTCTTATGTTTCGGTTCCTCTTGTTTTCGGCGGAGCGCCGTCTCCTAAAAAAAAATCCATCCATATCTACTCGCCGTATTCACTAGGACCTCTTCGGTAATATTTCACATACTTCTATTATACGACCAGAAGTCCCCATCGGTCTTTTCTTCTGAAGTTTGCAGTGAGCGACTCCCGACATCCTCATCCCTAGAGTCATAGAGAAACTTTTCATACTCTTTTTAGGTCCTCATACATCCTCAATTCTTAATGGACGCGAATGAGTTGCAACGTTTCGCTTTATAGTTTGTGCCTCAGTCGATTTCATCGCTCTCTCCGCCAGTTGGTGTCCCCTGCTTTTTTCTTCCGGAAGTGGCAGTTTAGATCTCATTACTTCTGCAACCTCAGTTTAGGCCTACTCTCAGCTCACGTCAAGTGATCTTGTTCCTCCTCTTGTTTTTTGCTAGAGATTGAGGTACGGACTTAAGAGTCGCTGTATTTTTTACGGGGAACGAAGGAAGGATCCTCCCGAGAACGCTATGAAGAGCAGATCACGAAGAATGGGACCCCATGGATGATGGATGGCCGAGGATCTCCTTCTTTTTCCAACAGTAATAGCATCTTCATCCTCCCATGTACCGCTTTCATTGACGTAACTTGAACGCCCATGGTGGCTTCTGATGCAGGACTGAAGAGGAGCGATGAAGCATATTCGAGCCTTCTGGCCTGGATTTTTAATTTCCCCGTTTTTTGCAAAATATACATAAAATACCCTTCCCTTCTATTTTTCTTTCTGAAGCTCGCGTTTTCCCCATCATTCTGCCCCTTTTTGCGGGAATTTGTCGATCTCTCAATATTTTTTGCTAATTAATTTTCCGCGCCTCCACGCCCCATCCTTCACCCCTCCCTCCGCCGGGCGTAAGGCCAACTATGCCCCTTGCTTTTTTTTTTGAATGTGCTTAGTCACGGACCCTGACGATAGCCTCATCGGTTGTTTCCTCTCAGACCCGTATCGCGTCCTGTTTTTGACGCGAGTACTTTCAGCTCAGGGTATCTTGATCCGCCTTTCGAGGGAGAGCAGCCTCCACGACACGTAAGCCCATCCTCCGTCGCCCATCCGCTAATTTCCTTCTTAATACAGTTTTTTCTGGAGTCCACGGATGGAGTTATCGCTCTGTTCTGTCCTGAAAATCCCTTACTTTTTCCGTCCCCTAGCCCTCAGAATAGCTGCTGCCCAAGCACCCCCCTTCGTCGCCCTTTCGCTCCCTCTTGAACTTATGAATGTGAATCCCGTCCCCCCTTTTTCCCGTCCGTGATGCTGTACGAATCAGCTCAAGTTAGTCGCCTCGAGTTTTTTTGTTCCTTAGAGGACAAATTGGGGGCCTTTGCCCCCCCCTAGCTCGCTTAAGAGGATCCCTTCTTATTTCCCCCTCACTCGTCTGCCCCGCCTTTAGAAAGAGTGAAGGAGGAGATGTGGCCTAGAGGGGCCCGTCCATGTTAGTCTTTATGCTACGCGGTGAGAATACATCCCCTTCCTATGCGGATCCCAGACCCCCCGAAGATGTGAGTGCTGAAAACAGTAGGGTGCCTCTTTTTCTTTTCGGTCCTCAGATCCCCGACGGTTTTTTTTCCAATTCTAACACTGAGAGTTTAGGACACCACAATGTTCCCGTTATTCGACTCCCATCGTCAAAGAAGATTTTATCCTTTTCTTATTGGTTGATCGGGTATCCTGACTGCAGGGGAAGGCAAAAGTTGAGGCGGAAGGGTAGCAAGTCTAAAGTTGCAACTCCGATTGGGCCCCCCCTACCCCCACTTAGCAAAGAACGACGAGGGTATAATGTCTGAGATGAGACGTTTTCAAAGGGTCTTGGCCGCGACAAGTAAAGGCCCGATTCTCTATGAGTTAGATTCGATGGTAAGGGTTCATAAGACACTACGAGTGATTGTCCTTTTTCTTTATAATCCTATCTCAGCCCTGCCTCCCGACTCCAGTTTGTTTCCCCCAACCCTTTTACGCCCCCTCCCCCTCCTTCTCCTGACCGCGGTTACTTTATGAGGCAACCCTATGTTCCTAACATGTCTCGCCCTAGCATTAAGCGCCTGAGTTCGCCCGCCCTCCACCGCCCCACCCCATTTTTTCTTCATCTTTTTTCTAAATAACCGATTTCGCGCCTCTTCTAGAGTCCTCCGGTTCTGGGTGTCGATTTTCGCGCCGTTTTTACGGCCTGTTTGATTTATCTCAAGTACTTACGCTCGCCCCATGCGAACACAACCCTTACGCGTGAGGGCTATTGTTTCTGTCAGTAGCCAGACTTGCTCGCCTTCCTAAGGCTTCTGCGTTTCCAAGCGTGAAACCGCGTACGTCTTTAGTGTCATGCCTGGGATGCTGGACAACTATCGGGAAGCGAGTTGAGTCTATCAAAAGAGAAGCGTGCTTTTTGAGCATGTAAGAGACGATATGAATTCACGCAACATCGCGACCATAACAAACCAAATCTCTCTTAGTACGGCCTTTCCGTCTAATAGAAGTCTAGTTCCAATTCACTCCGAAGAGTGAGAAAATCTAAATCCCCGGCCTGCCTACGACACTTCCAAATTCCCCTCTTGAGATTTTTTCATTCCGCAGTTGAGCCCCCCTCTACCCGGCCGCCGAATGATGATTTGAGAAGGACTGAGAGCCCGCACAGGCGAGAACAAGAGGACATGGACCTGAATGCACTTTAACCCCACGGCCCTCGGACTCCCCCCAAAGTAAGGCCCCTGGAAAGAAAAAGAGAAACAGACGGGGGAACTAAGAAAGAAGGGGTAAAAACCAGGCTCCAAGTGAATACCTGACCTCGATAGGCACCGTAATGTCTTCATCGGTCCTTCTTTCGCAACTGCAAGGCACGCAAACTCTGGTTCACGCACTCCCTTCTGGGGGGACTGGATCAATGAACGATCGAGCCTTCTACATACCAGACTCCGGACCCCTTCACCCAACCCACCACTCCTGTTATGGGAGGGTACATGGCGTACTTTCTTGAGGCAGGTCGTGTGCCCGGAGTTCCCCCTTGTCCCGTTGCAAGTTTACCGGATTTATCGTTCATCTACGCCAACCCCTACTCGGCACGTCTTTATGGGCTTTATTACACCCTCTCAGAGAAAACTCGAGATGCTTTTTGAGTGTCGCGCCGGACCTTTAAATAGATGGAGGATCTGATGAAGTTCCTGGTTAGTTTCGTGACCCCCATCGAGTCCGTTGTTAGTGTCCTATGATGTGTCCTGCCCACGGGTCGCAGACACCTTCCCCACAAGACTCCCCAGGAACAAGTTACGGTTCGTTGTTTCGCTTTTTGGTTCGAATGGCATCGGGCTGTCCCCCCATACCGTCTACTTATATACCCATTCCCGTCCTACGAGAATGCTGCGGTGAAACCTCTAGGAAACAAACCTTTTGGACTTTTCGGACACAATTCTCTCCCCCCGACCGACGAAGACCTAGTGCCTCGCCCTGCTTAGAGGATTTCCTCCTCAGCTTACGATTCGAGTTTTCGTCCTTCGCGCGGTGCAACGCATTTTCCTCTCAAACGTCTTAACGAATTTTTTTAGTTTGAAAGACCCCCCGACAGGCGGGTTTCTACACTTATTTACCGGACCTTCCTCTCGGTCTACCTATAGTGAGCTGACCTTCACTTCCCGACGCCCCTCGTGCAGCCCCGTCGCCGAGGAGTCGCGGGTTTTCAGTATATCTCATACCTGACTGGGTGAGCTTCCCTTCGATCGGCCTCTTTGCATTTCGGTCTTAGAGACGGGCGTTCGTCGTCGCTTGGGGTAGTCCATGGAGGTTGCCGACGATCGTGTCGAAAAACGCGTAAAGTAGTACGATGTTTATATCTTGCGAGATCTGACCGGGCGCGTACCTCTTTCGCGAAGTAAGGGATGGAGAAGGCCCTGCCCTCTCGTAATATGTTGCATACTCCGCTACCCTTATTCTCCCCTTTAAAGCGGCCTTAAGGCCCTGTTCCCTACTCCCTCCTCGGCTTCGCAGTCTGCCGTCCTTTTTCTTGAGAGCCGCAATCCTTTTTTAGATTTTCCAGCCGAGACGGTACACGGATCTCTATACCTTTTAAGACTCAGTCGTGTTGTGTATAGAGATTCGTGCTACCCGCGCGTTTTTCCCCCGTCGCCGATGAGCGATCGCCGAACAGCATTCCCGCCGCGCGTCGTTTGCTTTATGAGGCAATGGAATTCGGCCGTCGTGGTCACTGACCTCGAAGCCCCTTGTCCGTCGTCTGCCACCATGACGTGGATCCCCTTTTTCAGGACGCCACGCCAATTTTCTCGACGCGCATCGCGTCGCGGCGCGACAGCGTACTTTACTCTGTCGAGTCTCTTTCTGAAGCGCCCAATTGAGCCTTAAGACCGAGCCGACTTTACGTCGATAGCTAGAGACGCGGTACCTCTTATCTGCCTCCGGAAGCGCCACCCGCCCCTATTTCGAAGTGTAACCCCTCTCTCGCTCCTAGTTTTTTTTTCTAGGCCCGAGTGGCGCTCTTGCTGTCGAGCCTCTAGGGCGCCAGACCTCTTCGAGTTAATTTACCGTTGTGCCCAGTGCCGGGAGTGTGCGCGATCGCGCACTCTCGTTCGCGTTTTGCCGATTTCCAATGTCGTTGAAAGCTCCGACTCGATCCGACCCCTCGAGCGGCTTCTTTCAGCCTAGAGCAGTTTCCCCCTGCCTCGCTTTTTAGGAGTTACTTCCCGTTCGCGAACGGTTGTTGTCCCGCTTCCCCTCAGCGTCTCGTTGACGTTGACGTTCTTCCCCCCCTCTGTTCCGATTTTTACACAGTGATGTTGACGTAGGGGCACACTCACCCCCCCCCTCTTCCCTCTTTTACAACCTCGACAGAAACCGTAGAGCTTGGCTTGGGTCTACACCGGTAGGTTTTCCCACTTTCGGACAGAAACCGCCGTGCCCTTATTTCTATACCCCATTAACGGAGATTAGAGAAGTTTTCACATCGATTTTGGTGCCCGCGACCAGCACCGCCAGCGATTCGAGGCATTGGAACCATTTCAGAGTATTTTTAGTAGAGATCGATATTCCGTCCGTCCTGGGGACCATTTTCGCCAATTTTACCCAGCCGTTCATTTTTTCAGCCCCCCTTTTCCTATGACTCCAAGTCCCTCCCACCCCGTCCGCTTCGGCTTTCCCTAGTGAAGACGATATCCATTCCACTAGTCCCCCTGGCTTTGTCTTATGTGACCCCTAAGCCTCCTAAATGTCTGCTACCCCTTCTCCCCTTCGAGAGCCCGCTGCTACCCCCTTCTCTTCAGGACGTGGGTTTTCGCACCCGACAATCCTGCGATTGAAGTATGTTACGAGCCAGCCCCCGGATGAGAGACCGATTTAGGCATACAGAAGTACGTCCCCGTGGTTACGAGAGTTAGCGACCCTCCGATATTACCTAACTGACGAGTTAGAACGAAACCTTGTAATTACCCATTTGCGAATTGAACCGTAGGCTCCTGTATGTCTCAAGAGGATTACTTTCCTCGTCTTGAAGACGAATCCGGATGCGGGATTATGCCCGTCCTCCGGATTAATGAGGGGTGGCTTGATTTGACGTTCGTCCGGCCTTATGAGCACGCCGTTTTCGATCTGGCTAAATCGTTTCCAAAGCCTTTCAATCCTTCTTCAGCCCTGCTGTCCCCCCTCCCGGTCCAAGTCACGGCCCGTTAGCCTTCATGGTAAACTCCCAGTCCTGCACGGACGATTCATGATGGCGCCTGCCAGCATCTCTAGTTGTGCCTTTTTTTGTGATTCAGTATCAAGTGAGGTGATCGCAATTCACCTTCTCGAGCCCCTCAGTTTTTCCCACTCCGGGTTGGGTTGGGTTGGGTGACCCGCACTTGCGAACCCGGGAGAAGATTTCTTCGACCAGCTGCTGTTTTGTAGTTCTTTCGTGTATGGAACGGCGCTTACTGAGAGTGCACCTATGTTTAGTAAGTATTTCCCATTTTTTGACCTGCTACACTCCTGGGCTGGTCTTTCGCTTTTTTTCGGTCCAAGGTTTCCAACCCTTTTGGTCCATCGCGTCAGGCTGCGATAGATTGTCCGACCCCCCTGCCCGCCTATCTTTCCGAGCTCCTTCCCACCATCGTATATTTTTTTTTTACCCCCCCGTAAGACAGTGTCCCGTTTCGCCGTCGCATAACCGGAGGAAATTCGTTTTGTATTTAGCGCCAGTTCCACATCGCTCTTTTCCATGTCCATCTACGCCTACCTTTGTTTCAAAATAATGCAGTCGCCTCCGCACCCCCCGAGAAGAGCCCACTGTTTTTTCTATACGCTGTCCCCTTCCCGGTGTGGGCCTCCCCTATCTTGTCGACTTTCCGAAAGCGCGAAGCGGCCAGAAAGAAATCCCGTTGCCCCTGAGCTTTTTATTGCTTGAAGATTGAGTTGATGTAACTTATTATGAGGCGCACCCAGGTCCCTACAGGCGCCGAGCAGTCCCCTCCCCGCGTTGTCATCACTTTATACTCGTTGTTTCTCCCGTGAGAGAAGCTTGATCAACAAGGGGGCCGTACCTCAAGAACGCGCGCCCGTTCCCCTGGGCTGTTCTACGCTCCTTGTCCTTCCCTGATGGTGACGATTGCACATTCAGGTTATTCCCCCGGCGGCGATCGCGGCTTTTTCAACCCAGGTTCGAAAGTAGTGGCTGGCGCTCAGGAGTATCCAGCGCGTGCAATTCATACGCGATTGAGATTTTTAGAGAGAAGCTGATGGACCTCCACCATTGTGCCCAGCAGCCCCAAACGGTTTTTTTTTTTTTTTTTTTTTTTTTTTTGTTTTTGTTTTTTTTTTTTTTCTTTTTTTTTCTTTCTCCTCTGGCTCGGCGTTATTGCGCCGGCGGTCTCGGCGGTAGGGGAGTCGTGCGCTTTTTACGTGATAGCCCCTGCTGCGCCTTGGAAGGAGTCCAAACCGCGCGATACGTGATCCTGCTCGTTTCGCCCCTAGGCGTTAGATCACCGTGCCGACGTTTACAAGCCCCACCCCAAAAATGCCAACTGTGTGACTTCACGGAGTTGCCCTCGCCACAGTTTTTATTTTGAAGCCCGTTTGGGTGGCTGCGGGGACATTATCAGCTCGTATTTGACTCGCCGCTTTCAGGCCCCAGCTTTCAGTAATAGGCAAACTAGACCATTCGTCCCCGCACATCGACTCGCCGTGTTTTTATTGCGCAGTTTGCATCGATCAGACCCCCCTTCGCCGCGTCAAGATCAGGCATTTACTCGACCTATAAGAGCCCATCAAGCGCAATGCGTCCAGGTGACCCCCTCCCCCGACGCCGGGCACGGCCGGTTCGCCGGATCCCCCGATTCGGGCCTCCCGTGAGCTCCAGCCTCTCCCCCAAGCCCTTTGGGCACATTTTTCGTCTTCTGCGACTCTTGCGGCGCTCATTGAGATCCATTTGTGACTCCGGCTGTAAAACTGTTTTGCGCCGATACATGGCCTCCCTCAATCCATCTTCTTTTCCTCTTTTTCCCCTTTTTTTGTTGTTTAGACCCTTTTTTGTTTTTTGCCCTGATAGTCGCGCTTCCTTTTAGTTACCGCCGGAAGTCACGATCTCACATCTCGAATCTATTAGTATCCCCGAAGCAAATGTGTCCATGGCGCGGTGAGGGCCGTCCCCTCTCTCCCCGTGAGGCCCGCTCCCCCCTCTCGGCTTCGCCGTGCCCGCGTATTTCATTCCTTTGAACTCATGTGCGTCCTGCGCTTGATATTTTCAATTTGGGCGCTTAAGGATTGAGTGCGTCGGCGGGATTCGATCCCGTGCAAACACTGCCCCCTCAATCCCCACAAGGTCTGCGTCTTATGTCGTCTCAGCTATTTTCCTTATTAATACTTGGCCTTCTCAGAGTCCGACGAGTGATACACCCCTCCGCGCCACAGAGAGTTAGCTCTCCGTTTCTTGCATTTTTTTTCTGTACAAGTCCCTGGTTTGGTGTGTGCGCGTCTGCGCATACTCCGTCACGGCCTCACCGAGCCAGCTCGTTTCGATTTCCTTCCGGTGTTGACGCGCTTCACCTTCTAGTTTTGGTCAGCTGAGACTTCTAGGGGGTCCGCTCCTACTCCACTGACCGCCCCGCTGTCCTCCGTTTCCCCCTCACGCCGAATCCCCTCGTCGCCCATCCCCCCTACAGTGTGCGTCTCCACGGAGTGCGGCCCACGCGTATTGATAGGATACCCTTTTGCGGTTGCCAGCCCGAGAGATACGTCCCCATATTCTCTCATTCACCTTCAGTCTCCTTATCGTTTGCCCTTACGTTCTCGACGCCGCTGTTTTACTGACTTGTCATTCCTTTCCCCCCATCCACGTCAGGCCCCCCCCCTTCGACTGCGTACGCATCCTCCCCTTTTCAAGTATCTCCCGTTTTTTATTTTTAGGTATTTCCTCTCCTCTCCCCCCAACCCACATGTGTGAATGTAGTCCCCCTAGTCGTGTCCCCCCATAGCTCCGACACATCTCTCTACGTCTCTCAGTAAAGGTAGGAGATGTCCTACTCTTCGCACCCGGCGCCGGTCTGGAGTACGGGACACGGACTCTTGTGACCTTTCCTCGTCCATAGCTATACAAGTCGTCTCCCCCCTCATTTATCAATGTTGACGACCATGAATAAGTGGCTCCCGAGCTTCAATAGTTTCTGACTCTGAAGCCCCTCTGCTCCCTCCCGCCCCTCTGAAGGCAGCCAAAAACCGGCTTCCCATCGGGGAAGACTTTAGGTGAGGGACACCTCAGGATCACTGATAGTGTCTCATTGTGGTGGCGGTCAAAACGCGTATAACGAGTTCCCTGACCTAGGACGCAACCTCAAACCCCCTCTTGGCCCCCTCATCGACAGGGGTAAAAGAGAGACCGAGCGTCCTTAGTAGTCGGGGTGCGAGGTCGGCACTTCTGACTCATTTTCTGCTGTGACCCCGCCTCTTAGGCGTCGTTCATGGCAATGCCAAGGATCTTTTGACGTTCCTTGCGGGCCCAAGAAACTCCATTGTCTAATTTTTTTTGTGTGAAGACGGGTACACTCTTTTTTATTGGACCCGAGCCCATGCTCTAAGTAAGCACGTTGTTGGAGAGAGCGAGCTCCCCCTGTTAGGCCTTGAACCTTCCGTTTTTTTGTTAATGGTCTGCCCCTCCAATCTTACTCTTAAGTAGCCCAGTTTTTCGACCCCTTTCTTCCGAAACGCACTCGGCCCATTTTTAACGCCTTTCCTACGTTTACGTGGAGTGAAAAATTCTGTTCATTCACTTTCATCTGCCAATCTTTTGCCTTTCTCGCCTAGTTTAGTTCCCCTCAAGAAACAATCCTCTCCAACAAGAAGTAGGGCGGCGACAGCAGTGCGCCCCGAATACTCTAGAATGAACCCACATGAGTGATGACCAGAGTAAGTCCGAAGACGGTGATCTGCAGCCAACTAACCGTGATAGCGTTATAAACAAAAAGTTCAAGCTTGATTCGATGGTCTTTAATTGGAGTCCCTTAATGTCAGGGCCTGTGTCGTTCCATATCGTCCGGAACTCTCTCGTCTTCTGTGTGGCCCTCTTTAAAGAAGGGATGAAAGGAACCAGGTCATGCCCCTTTGTTTCCGCTTTAGCAGATTAATACGGATGCTATCTCAGAGAATAAACCTACTTTCTACCGAAGCAAAACACCAAACAACTACAGGCTTAAGGCTGAGCCGTTTACATCTATTTCGGAGGTTCAAATAACCAGAGCCCCTTTTCTCACCCTTGTGAACTCAAGTCGATCGCTCTATCATTTTCGAAGGGGTCTCGAAGATTATTCTCGTCGACTTATGAGAAGCCGTCCTAGCAGTTGCCAATTCTCTACCGTCATTAACCGATGAATGACTTTCTTGTTTCCCACGTATCCGGCGCCGAAGCGCCGTATGTTAAATTTTGCCCGGTCAAGACTTCCGGATTCCAGGGGCCCCGAGTCGTAAAGTAGTAGGTTTTGTCAAAAAGATAAGCAGCCAAGGGGAAAACCCCTCAGCTGGATGTACAACTTGGTAGAAGAACCCGGATAGTTGAAAATGCCGACCTCGCGGTGCGTCCTACTGTTTTCCGTTCCCCCGCTGGAGGGCTTCGTTCCCTGTTCCCCTTTGCCCAGTAATACCTCTCGTCCTTGCATCTGCATTCTCTCACACATCATCTGAAAGATTTTGATTTTCACAAAGTTTGTATATAGGTAGGTGATGCATCTAGGTCAAAGGACAATTCGATTGTTAATTGATTCTAATTTCTTGTTATACAATCTAGGATGTTCTTTAAGACTTTGTAATAGACGGGGTCAGCTCCCCTCTTTAGTGAAGTTTTTTTTGTCTCTTTACCTTACTGGCTGGAAATCGTAATCATTTATTTTAATAGGCCCCATTTATACGTAACCGTATACTAGACCCTCCTCGGGACCACGTGTCACCCACAAAGTTCATGTGGTTCCTAACAGAAGACCCCCTGTACCTACCAGAAGCACTATTCTCGCATGATGTATCTTATGAAGGCTCTATTTCGCGTATACGACGGCGCGTTCCAACCGTCTTTTCTCTTTACACACACTATGCACTATCGGTATATCTTTCCCCCGCTCCGTAATTTTAAACCTTTCCCTGAAAGATTCTCCCCTAGATTGACTCCCCGCCGGCGATTTAAACTAGCTCTTCCAATCCGGTTAGTAGACTTCTTGAATGCGAGTGGTCCGATAGTATCTATACACGAAAAGGTTGAGATTCCGTATAGAGGCATCGGGTTTTTTCTTTATTTTAAGAGAGATCCATGTCTCCGCACTTCCCCCGGAGCTAAACTTCTTTTAAGCGCTTGTGCTTCATAAGCCTTTAGACAACAGTCGTCACATTACGTTAGCTTAAGCGAATCTCCGGAGCTAGATATATTTAATTTTTTTAGTCGCAGGCGTGGGATCCGTGTTTCATGTTTCCCTAAGACCTTCCCCCCCCGGCTTGTTGCACGGTGAAGCCGAAGGACGCACTTCCCCGCCATCTCAGCGGCGTTCTTGGCGATTTTTTTCTTACTCTAGTCTCTCAGGAAGTTTGTTCCCTCAGCGTCCTTTGTCCCACGGATCCCTCATGTCTTGTCCCCTTTAGTACCCTTTCCTTTTGTGTTTTTAGCGCTCTAAGTGTTCCGTGAGGATCCCACTCTCATCGATTCCTAGCTAGAGTACACTCCTCTCATGCGTAGCCGTCGAGGTTATGCCCCGATCCCAATTGAATTCTTCTTTTAATACTTTCCAGAAGGGTCCCCTTTTTTTTATTTGCCACCATTACTAGGCCACCGCGTAGTACTACGACCACTTTATCGTTATCGACTTCGCGGCCCGTCGACGCACAAGCGTCCCGACTTGATGTTTTTCGAATATGTATTTCCCCGTCCCTGTTGGCGTCTCTCAGATCCGTCTTCAGATAGACTCCGGTTACTGAAGCCTATGCACGCCTGAACCCTTTCTTTATCTATTACTCTATTAAGTATGGACAAAAGCGAATCTCCTAGCTCCATTTACTCTTTTTTAGAGTTCTCGAGCAGAGAGAGTAAGCTTTAGAGCATTCCCGGTCCATACGTCCCCCCGTTTTTTTTTTTTTTTCTTTCTTCTTTTTTTTTCTTCTCTTTTTTTTTTTTTTTTTGTTTTTTTTTCCCTGTTTTTCGTACCCTTTCGTAGTTACGAGCTCCGCACTCGAGTTAATCTTTTAATAGGCCCCACATGTCGCCTGACTCTCCTAGCTATTCATCCGATGTCTTCAGCAAGATCAGAGGAGTCTCCTTCTGATTATTTAGCCCTTTTAGTCAACTTTCCTTCTCACCAGGTTTGCTTTATAGATTTCACCGCCATGCGTATAGTAGGTCCGTGACGGCAACCGATTTTAATCACGATTTACTCTTCCCCTCCTCCTTTTCGACAACAGCGCCCAAAAGGTAAGGATTGATTCTCCCATACACGAGCCCACTTTGAACCCCCCCCCAAGCACTGCCGATTTTAAACTCCGACCATACCGTCGATCTCGACGTTCACGTCTGGCAGGTTCCATCCACTCCTACGCCAATCTATGCGAGGCCTTTGGTTGGCAATCACAACAGCGTTAATCTCTTTGTTAGAGCAGTAGACTTAGTTGCCCTTGTCTCCCAGTTTACCCCGAAGGAAGCATCCTCTCGACGCCAATTGACAGAATCGGCCTCCCCCTTTAGCGAATCCTGGTTCCCCTCCTTTTTCCCCATGTCTTCTTACTGTGAAATCCCTAAGTCCCTTGTTAATCATTCGATTTGGTCCGAAGTTGGTAGCGCCCCCCCCTTTGAGTTCGGCTCCTGGGAGGAGTTGTGAGCATCCTCACTAAGTCTTGCTTTGAATTCTTCCGCGCCTTGTAGTTTTTTTCATCCTAGGCGCAATTAGGTCCAGGCTCCTCTTCGCTCCCCCCCACACTTCGTCCCTCTACTGATGAGCGACTTTCCCGTGCTCCGTCGATTGCTCTCTATAGTTTTCTCACCGCCCTCCTCTTCTGAGCGTGTGTCTAAGCGACTTTTTTTAGTTTCTTCTTGATTCCGGCGTCGCCGTCCATGAGAACCCTCCTTTTTAAGTCGGTTGAAAGAGCCCCACCTCTTCCTTCGCCCTTCAGCCCTGCTTTGAAACGATGTCATCCGACACAGAATAGTCGCTCTGTTCCCCATTTGAAAGGACTGACCTTCGCCTTCTGGCGCCAATGCCATGCAAATGGCCTCAAGCCGCTTGTTTTTTCCCTTTATTTTTTTTTCGGTGAGAGAAATCACCTTCGCGGACTCGAGTTCACGCCCGGTGCCGGCCCTCCTCACTGTGCTTCCTGATTTTCACTTTTTTCCCACGCTGCGGGGTGTTCCCCTTTTGGTTAGGTCTGGCCCGTTTTTTCTACCTTCGATTCTGAGTCCATGTGATTCCCACCCATCCTTTGTGCCCCGGTTTTATACAAACTTTCTCTTTGTCGAGCTATGCGTTCTGTCCGACCTTTACCAACGTTGCTGTATTCGCGTCAGGAGGCTATCTATCCTGAAGCAAACCCTCACCCCAGTTTCCGCCTATCGCCATTCATCCTTATGTAGCGTGTCCGCTCCAAGAACAGTTATCCATTTTCCTCCCTCGCAGGTCCAAACCGTCTCCTTCTTGTAGGAGATCTCCATGCCCACCCCCCTCCTGTTGGGCCATCCTAGACTCAACTTTTCTTGACTCATTTCAGGCGAGAGCACCCCCCCGGATGAATTCCCCGTTTTTTTTCATGTCACTCCCGGGATGGGTATACTCTCCCCCCTGGTTCGACGTTCTCAGACCCCATCTGCTGCAGTTCTCTTTTTCCCTAAGCCCGAGCTTTTTTAGAGTCCATCTTTGCTGTCACTATTGCCCCTGTAGTTAGCGCGTCCTCAGTCCATCCTATCGAGACAGGATAAAGTCAAGGAAAAGTGCCCCAATCCGAATTACCCTGGTTAATGCCTAGATTATATAAAGATGAATGTCTTCCACCAAGCGGCGGAAGAGCCAAGCGGGTCCAAATAAGAAGACCGACCTGTCGCTTTCTCGTTTAAGCCTAAGTTGCCTTCGTGAGGTTTACTTCTTCAACTAGTTGCACGAGGCGGCGATCTGCGTGTCACTCTTGAGCACCCTGTTCTGCTCTTTGTCTTGTATCGCTGTCCTGGCCACATGAGATTCCCCTGAGCAGTTCTCGATTGCATAATTGTGGGAGCCAGAACCCCCACCATGTATTTCTCCTCGGGGTAGGAGTTGCTTTTTTTTTCGATGAATTTTTGTAGATGGGTCGGTGATTCCGGTTTGCCCAATATAATCATCGTATCATTACGCCGGTCGCTAAGGTTGACGTTGAGTAACCACCCCCTGAATTGAGTGATGAGCCCCCTATGAGGCTCATTTTTCCTACACCCGAAACACAACTGCCCCCCCCCCGGGTAAATAATGAGGGACGGACAGGCCCATTTTTCTCGTGTAGCGCTTCTGGTTGTCGGCTTTACAGTATCATCTCGTAGACTTATTTTCCTCCCCGCAGATTTTCTTACTGCTGCAACATCGCTTCTATCATAGCCCCTGTCCAGTGGGTGGCGTTCGCCATGTGCACCTATCGTCTCGAAGAATCAATCCAGCAGTACCCGCTGCCCCGGAATCCCGCCCACGCCCTCTGTAGGCTAAGGCCTCAGCAAGACGCCCGACATGTGCCGTTCACATTCCCTTGTAAAGAGGAGGCCTTGGCCCCTCCTTTCTGAGTTTCTTCCGAGATCCGTTTTCCTCCCCCCCATTGCCCAGCGTCTTCGCGACCGCCTATTGCGTCCATTATCATCCGATGCACAACCCACCCTTTGAGATCTACAGTACCGCTCCAATTCTAGCTCCATCATATACTACGTGTTTGGGTTGATTACCTCCTTAGGTGCTGCTTGTAGTCTAAAGGGATCAGAGCTCGAGACGAATTGATGGTGATAAGTCCGGAGATGAGAACTAGCGTGCATCAGCCAGTAAGAAGTCCCCTTACTCACCAAATGTCTGATTCTAGTTTCTACCCCGCTAGTTGACGAGGATTCTTTTTGCATAAGAGTTCGCATCTGAAACATAATAGCCCGAGGCTCCCCCCAGACGTGAAAGAGTAGTTTGCAGTACATGGCCCTCCATCTTTTTCTTTCGATTGAGCATGCGCGCGATGTTCAGTCCCCCCGATCGATGATGTCGGCATACCCGTCTCTTGCGGTATTCGCTCCCTGCCAATCAGCCTTTTTCAACGCCCCCTTCAGTTCCCCCACGTGGGGGGGGGTTGTTCCTTATTGTTAGCAAGAGCGAGTTTCATCCTTCTGCATTTTCCTTGTCACTTTCGAGTTTTTTCCTCAGATGCGCTCTACCTGTCCTAAGAAGACCAAACAGAATCTACGCGCCCCTCCCCGCAAATCCCGGGATCACCAGGCAGGACAAAGTCGGAGGATTCAAGGGATGTTGTGTGAGTTCTATTTTGCCTGAGAACGAATCTACGCATAGTGCTTGAGACACAGAGCCGCTTGTAGATGTGATATAAAAGTTTTAGTCTTACTTACTTAAACTACTCCTATTTTTGGTTATTCTTTATACCGCCGGATGTCTCCTGGGAGTCGAAGCATACGACTCTCGACGCCCCGCCTCCCCAACGGAAGACCAGCGGTATTTCCCCTCCCTTTTTTTGGGCTGCCCCTTGATGAGTCCCACTTTCCCGATGATATTTGCAGCCCCTTTTTTTTTCCGTTTTCTAAATTTTATTATTGCGGCCGATGGGTTACTTTCTCTCTCGCATATACCCCGTAGTAGACAGTTGCCGTACGAATTACGCCGACCGCCGAGTCCGTCACGTGACTGGGCTCAAGTAAGGAAGTAGAGTAGAAGACAGAAGCACGGAGTGACTCAGAGTTTTTCGTCTCGGAACCCAAACTGTTGATAGCCCTTACTTGTTCGAACGATTCTCCGTAGTCGATGGCTCTTTGCCTTCCGTCCTTCTAGGAGTCTCGACGCCGGTGCGCCGACCCCACCCAGTTACGAGGATTTTTATTTTTCCTGTCCCAAGAAGATTCCTACCTCCCACATATGGGTAGATTCGTTTTCTGTCAGCCTTAGAAGATGGTTGTTTTTTTAGCAACGTCTCAGCGAGACAACCAAATCACCCCCTTGAGGCACCCTCCATAGAACACTCGCGTTGTTTTCTTCCGTCGGGGTTGATTTAGAATGCATACATTTTTCTGACCCGTTTGAGCGGATGATGCATTTTAATGCGATAGAGTTTGGGACGTTCTCCGGGCGCCACCCACGAACCCCGCTAGGTCCCCGTTTCTTCTCTGGCCGACGGGGTAAAAGTTGGGCGCCCAGTGATTTTCATTTCAAGGACGATCCTCTGATGATTCGATCTCGTGGAACCCCTCTGATTAGAGTGTCTTTTTCTCCCCTACTCATCTCCTCCTGACCCGCGATTCCATTAACAGGTCTCCCCCCTTTTCGCCCGAACTCCCCTCTTTGTTTCATTACCCGACATTTTCTACGTTGTGATAAGGCCACCCTGATGGTTCATTGGCTAATCGCCCTATCATTTCCCAGACTGTAGCCAGGACCGCCCCAACCTGACACCCCTCATCGTTTCGCTAATACGTGCTCTCCCTATTCTTTCCGGCTTTGTTCCTCTTGCTTACCTCTCTTATCCTCAGTTTTTGAGCCAACGAACCCGTCCTCGCAGCAACAAGTGCACGAGGGTAAGTTTGGTTGGAGGTAAGAACAGCTGATTCAGGGTTTTTTTTCTCCCCTGCAGGACGGGCGGTTACCCCAGTAGCGTTAATTCCCAGTCGTTCTTTTGGGCTTCTGGTCAAGCATTGTCTTTTGAAGGCGGACATGAGTAGTATTTGTGGCTTGCGCCCGCTAATAAGTTGAGTGTTTAATTCGAGTAAGACTTCCTCTCCCCTCTCCCCCCCGAACACCCTGTCCTCCCTTCGCCGGCGCGCGTCATCGATCCGAGTGTCACCACATACTGAGCGAGCCCTCTCCAGGCGTCCGAACTTCAATTTCGTCTTGCGTATTCCATTCCGACTTTTTTTTTCGCTCCCATTAGGCTGGCCGTCAGGTTTCTCCGCCTCGGCTATGCCTCCCTGCCTGCGGGACCAGTACTTTTCACTTGTTTTCCCTTTTTTGATGCGCGTCGGCAATGCTACAGCGCTTCGTAGGCTCCACTGTTACGGTAAACCCCCCCTTTTTGCGACTTTAGCTTATATTTTTTTTTTTTTTTTTTTTTTATGTCCAAGTTCTCCGCCCCCCTTTTAGGGGCAGGACACGTCATCTTCTCGTTCGGGCAGCCGCTTCCCCGGTTGGCCCTTCTTCCTTTCTTCTCGTGCCCCGTTTTTAACCTTTTCGCATGGAACGAGAAGTTAGTCACTCTTCTCATCTCCTCAAAATCATCCTGCACGTCTGTTGTCTTCCCACTTCTTCGCTTCGCTTTTCGCCTTTAAATCTTTGGTCACCTGAATTCTGTGATTCATTTAATAGCAGGTATGTGTAGTTGTACTCGTCGGATAGTTAGTTTTACCCCAGACCAGTGTTAGTGGAGGAAAATAACTCGTTTTCTAAGTTTTTTGGTGGTTGAGTAAATTCAATATGGATGTCCAAAGATAATTCCCAATGTTGTTATTCCGAGCCTTATTACAAGGTA
>Ga0179593_1580303_pt1 | contig 23851 bp, 24 predicted proteins | sample CZODoug2_1_08_16_FD_185931 | JGI IMG/M metagenome (GOLD analysis project Ga0179593, IMG submission 185931) | Vadose zone soil fungal communities from Angelo Coast Range Reserve, California, USA - CZODoug2_1_08_16fungal (PacBio error correction) | ecosystem: Environmental > Terrestrial > Soil >... | reverse complement strand
GCCTGTCCGGGACCCTTCCTCAAGATTTTCCCCCGGTCAACAGCGCGAATAGAGTCCAAATGTACCCCGGATGAAGCCCCCCAGTTTGAAAGCCAGATCAATACCTCTTCCTCCTCAGATGGACCTTTGTTGCCTCCTCGTCCGAATATCACCCTCCTGGCCTGGAAATAGGCGTTGCCATGCCATTCCAAAATGCGGCCGCCGACTTCTTCCTTCCCCCAGTTTTAGCGTGTGAACTCCTTGATTTCTTTGGTCTCGACGCCCTATCCACTGCCCGAGCACCAGCACAGAGATTGCTATGCTGAGATGGATCCCTCGATTCACCTCACCTCCAATGTCTCTCATGTCCTCACACAAAAAAACCTCTGACCCTTTCCCAATTTTTAGATATCGCGCCCCCGGTTCTGCTTTCCTCACCATGGGCGAGCCTCTATCAGAAAGATGCAATCCCTTTTTTCCTGCGGTCCCTTCCGGGTTTTTTCTTTCCCCGATACGATTCCCTCCAAGCAGGAGATGCCGCCACTCCGCATTTTGCAAATGATTCCTTCCAGCCTTTTGTTTCTTGACTTTTTTCCTTTCCCTCTCCGGGGCGAAGGAAAATGTTCCCGCTCGCATTTTTTTCCTTTTTTTTGAGTTCTGTCACTTTTTTTGACCTGCTGTGACAAAGCCCCAGTCTGGACATTCGGAAATTTCTCCTCATTGCCGGCATTTACGTATTCTTTCGCTCGTTTCTTCTTTAGTTCTGACCCTATCCCTAAACATCTTGAGCCACTAGTTTAAGCAGTCTGGGGCGCTACCCATTTATCCAAACGAGGAGATCCTCTTGCTGCACAACCCTTCAGTCGCCCTATGGTTCACAATGAAGATTTTTGGTAGTGACCGGTGAGCGCATAGTCCCCTTTTTTCTTTCGGAGTGACGTTCCGGATTTCATGTTTTCCCTTTCCCTCCCCTTTCAGGTCACCCACTTCCTTTTTTTTAGGAGCTTTCTTCTCTGCAGCTTGCCATCCTCGAAAAACAGAACTCCACGATCGCCCGTTTATTCAAGCCTCACTTTTCGTGGGTGTTTTGGCTTCCTTTTATCTTCTTGAGTTTCTCCCGCACTACAGCCTCTTTTACCCTTCGAGAAATGGTTTCTTTTGTCCCTATTGTTAATGGCCCATTGTAATTGAAGGCTCTTTTTTCAGAAACATCAACTCCTCAATCCCTGAACAACTCGATATTTGCTGTCGCGATAAAGATGATCATCTTACCTTCCACCCGCATGAAGGCGCCAATTCCCCGAAATTTTTTCCCCCCTTTCCCCTCAGCACAAGTCCTTGAGGACACTCCCCCTTCCCTCACGTTTCTTTTCCCTTCATCATTTCCGACCATTATTATCTTCAAACATCAGCACGTCGTTAATCCCGCTCACGGTTGCAACGCCTGCTAAAGCCTTCTCCTCCTTCACAGGTTGGTCCCCAAGGATTTCGATTGCCCTTTCTCCGACCCGACTTGGCCCGATGGCGGAACACTTGGTAGGCGCCCTTTATGAGGCACTCGAGCCGCAGGTCTTTCCTTCCCCCTTTCCTCAGTCCCCCCAAAGTCCCCCCCCCTGCACGGTTCGGTTTTTCAGTTGGCAGTGAAAAAGTTCCTTGAGTGTGGAGGAGCTTCCTATTGTTGATCGTGCCCTTTTCCCCTCCCCCCTTAGATACTCCTTTCTCCCAACCATGTCTTCCTTAGGTTTCCCTCGCTTACTTTTGCTCCCCATATTTCTGTCTGCCGGTCGGGTGATGCCCGAGCCACTCGGGCTTTCCCTTTCCCAAACGTTCCCTGCCCCCCCCCGGGCCTTCCCCGGCGTGCCGTCTACGACCTCACCAAATGACGGTTGAGGGACCCCGTTTCCCTTTTTGTTCACGGTCAACACCTTTTTCCCTTTCCTCCCGCGTCTTCCCCCCGATGATGAAATAGCACATGACCGAGAGATATTCGCGAAAGGTTTAGGACGCTTCCTTGCCTGCCACAACCCCTTCTTTTTTCCAAGCTTCCTTGCGTTTTGGCCCCCTTGGGAGCTCGCACCAGGGCTGAGTTTGTCCTTCTGAGCACAGGCTTCTTGTGTTCCTTTCATGGTTTTATGCCCGTACTTTGCCGCAGAGGTACCCCCTTGTTCGGTTTTAGCGTTTTCTCTTTCCTATAACAGTTTTCCTTTATTGCTTCGCGAGTCATTCTCCCCCTACGTTAGATTTACCCCTTTTCTGACCGGGGCTTACCCCCCCTTTCTCACAGCTACCATGGTCGATGGCGTCCTTTCTTCTCTCGGCTCAGACGTCGCACTATTGTTGTAAGCTTTGTTTCTCCTCTTAGTTTACTTCCTCGAGATCACGCCTTCCCTCTTGCTGACGTCTCCAGCTAGTGAGCCGCATCGATCGGGCCGAAGATGTGAAGGGAGTGGTCCGCTGCAGGAATCTTTTTTTTCCCTCGCCCGGCCGCGACCTCCCCCTCCTCGCGCCCTTTCTTGACTGGTAGTGATCACGCTTGTCTTCTTAAAGGTCCCCCTTTTTTGCCCCCTTTTAAACGTCGTAATAACCACGAGGAAGCGAAGAAACCCCAAAGAGCCTTTCTTAGGCCCACCCCTTCTCCCCCGTTTTTGCCCAGGGTTTCGAATGTCCTTTCCTCCCCCCTCAAGTTTCTTCGACTTTCTTCCTCTTTGACGTCTTTTTTTAGGACCTGAGAGTCTCAAACATTTAGCGACTATTCCCCGCTCCCGGGATCTCTTGCTTGTATAGCCTGGTAGGCTCCCCCTTTCTAACGGTCTTTTTCAAGAAATGTCCCACTCTTTTTCCTCCTGAATTTGGGTGGTAGGCTGCGCGGCCGCGTAGGTTTGCCTCGCTCATCTTTTCTTTTCTGATGGGTTTTTTGACCCCCCGATTGTCTCCTCACCCGCCCGTGCCCCTTTACTCCATGTGTAAATACAAAAGTATAGACCTCATTTTACTCCTCTCCTCCTGCAGGAAAAAGAGTCGCTTCGATCTAAATTTTTTTTCTTTTACCGACACTTTCCGTAACCCGTTTGCCTTTCCCCTCCAATCCCGAACCGGCCGATTTATTGAAGGCTTGGTTGCTCTTAGAACAGTCCTTCCTCCTCCACGGAGGTTTCATGTTCGCCTCCGCGGCCCCTCCGGACTTCCCCTTCGTTCACGTTTCCTGGAGATGGAATTTTTACCCGTTCATGTCTGTCCCTTTTTCCCCTTTCTCCCCTTAGAAATATTCACTCTCGACTTGTCTTTTTTCTTCTTTTGGATGATTGCCTCCCCCATCTTTCCCGCCCCGAGTTCAGCCTTTGGTCTTGTCCAGGGACCGGCGATATTCTTGTTCTCTGTGAACTGTTTAAATTTTTGAAGGGCGAACTCTTTTTTTTTGACCTTCTCGTTGATTTTCGAGCCCGCCCCAGCTCCTCCCCCCGATAAAATAGAGTTGTCGGACTGTCAACTCTGATATTTTATTAGACGTCGTTGATGGCTATTTCTCTCAGAAATTTTTTCCTCCCCATTGTTGGGCCACCTTTGCGCGTTTTCCCCCCCTTTTTCCCTGGTGACTTTTAATGATTTTTTTGACCCTTTGTCGCCACGATATCAACATTTCGGCGCGCCCAGGCAAAAACGCCAGAACAAAGACCCCTTTCTCCTATGAGGCTTCGTTCCGTACTATTCCCCCCTTCTCGGCCAGCTCCCCGGGTCCCTCGATTGCTGCGGAGAACCTTCAACGCCCTCATTTACGCTTCATGAACTTCAAAGGCGCTCCTTCGTTCTAGGCTCCTCCCTAACAGGTACCCCTGGGGGAATGGCCAAGGCCCCCCTTTGCCCTTTTCCCTCGGAGGTCGGTCCCTTTTCAGTACTTCATTTTCTCCTTTGTTCCATGTGTAGAGAACCGTGCTTAACCTATGGCTAGTATAAGTATCGACCCCCCTCCTTTCACCATCCTCGCTTTCCCTTCTAAAGCTCCTCGGAATACGTGCAGACTGAAAGGTCTAACGGATTTTTGGGCTGCCTTCGCTTTCACGGGTCCCCTGACAAACCCTCTGACCAGCTCCTTGGACATGTTTTTCCTCCCGGAATCAGTTCCCCTGAAGGAAAACTTCCGAGGCTGTTGGAAAATCCTTTCCCGTACATTGCAGATGCTAGATTTCTCTTTTTATAAGGCTTCCCTTTTTTTTTTTCTCCCCAAGACAATAGTCAACGTCCCCTCCCATGTCCCCCTACTAAATCCTGTATGGGATGAGACCTTCTTCTCTGCTGCGAGAACCTGTTCATGGCCAGCCTTTTTCTCGCCCTTCTAGTTCCCCCCCTTAGGTGCTCTTCCTCGTTTTTTGTTTCGCCGGCTCGAGCGACCATTCCTCGGTGGTGATCGTCTTGTACCTTCTCCCTCCTCCCGGCATATGTGATTCTTGGGATCTCTGAGACCATTCTTTGGATAAGGATTGACCTTTTTTCACACATTTTTCCCCCCCAAAGGATAGCCCTGCTGCAAGCGGTACTTTGAGGGCCTCCCCCCCCTCCAGCACTTTTCCAGGTCGGACGCGTGCGGAGAATGGTCACACAAGAAGGACCGCTTATGACGCTTTTATTAAACCTTTTTTCTACCCCTTTCCTTGCCAGTCCTCGTCGATTCCCTTTATATGTGGGGCTTTCCCCGCAGTCGACAAAGAGATAAAAGGTCTTCCCTTAATAATCTTTCTCGATTGCCTCTCGTGTCTCGGACATCCCACATCCCCCTTGATCAGATACCTTTTCCTCTATCTCCCCCCTTCGCACAAAGTTCCTCTCCCCCTTCGTCATTAATTTATTTCCAAGGAAAGTCAGGATGTTCTCTCTCGCACTCTTCTGAATATCTGAAATATTTTGCCCCAACTGACAACTGGGTCGTGCCGCGTCCCTCCGCCGTGGTTAGAGTGTTCCCACAAGGTAGTTGCCGAAGTCCTTACTAACCGCTCTAAGACAGCCCCGTACCAACATCGAGAGTTGACTCTCCGATTCTCTGTACCAGCTCCACCCCCTCCTCCGTAGACTGAAGAAAAAACGCACTCTAAACGCCCAATTGGTGGCGTTAATTGTGAAATCCGGAACACTTTCTCCTCCTTCTTTGCCAGCCCGAGTCCCTTTTCATCCAATTCGGGTCTTCCTTTCCACATGTCGAAGTTGTTTTTCGATTTGCAAGAAGATCTGTTTTAACCTTTGAACTCTTTTCCCCTCCTCCCCCCCTTGAGGACGGTTGTGTCCCTGAATCTCCCTTCATTACTTTAATGAGTAAGAAACTCCCTCTCCTGTCCTCGGTTTTCTCTAGGAATTGTCCAGCTCTCATTTGTTTCGGTATCGTTCCTGTGAAAGCAGCATTTTTCCCCCCCCCCACAAGCGTTTTTATCTTGGTACCCCCTCCTTTCTTTCGTCTTCTTTATTCTTTGTTTTGACGCAGATCCTTCTCTCGCCGATGGGAGCCCTGAACTATACCCCCCCCCTTAGTAGCCATTTTGCGCTACCCCCCCAGGTGGATATTAAGCCTGTGCCCTCAGATAGCCCCCGCCTGACTTTGATTGCCATTATGTCCCGCTTTTTTTTTCTTTTAAGTTTATGCTTGACGTTTTTTCCCTAAAGAGGTGACGGCAGCCCAGGCTCGGGACTCGGAGGCTTGCGTTCTTCCGCGCTGGACCTTTTTTTTTTTGACCAAAAAGACTCCGGTCTATCGTCTCCCCCCCTTTTCGGATGTTTTTTCCTGTCTCATGTTGATATGCGCCTCCAAGGGAAAATAATTGTACGACCGTCCCTCGAAATTTTCACCCCCCCTCGTCTCTTTCTTTATATTTTTCCCTTGACCACGTAAGTGCTGACTCCCTCCCCCTCCTCCTCCCACCATCAATTTACAATCTTTTCCCCTTCCCAATCGATGTCTCTTTACAGATCTTACTACGGCTGTCTCATTCAACTCAATTATTTTTGCCCTTTCACTAGCAAAAAGGAGAGATTCTCTCCCCTGTCCGTGACAAAGATCTTGCTGACACTCCCCCCCCCCCTTCGACGGTCAACCCCTTCCGACAATCGACATAACGCAATAAAGCTCAATTGCCATTAGAATGGACTACAGAAATTCCCTTCTAAATCCTGAAAGGTTTTTCCTCTCAAGCGACCCCCTTTCTGTAGATTGACCGTTCCCCCTGACCAATTTCGGCTGTTAGGTCGATGACTTTAGGTAAAAGACGCAGGATTTCGTTCTCTTCTCAATTCCGAACAAAGACGTGCTTCCACTGGCCGCGCATCTTTTTTTTTTCTTTGGAAGTTTTTATTGGATGTCCCCCTCCAGTCCCTCTTTTCTATAAAATCCCATGGTATCCACATGGTGAGAAACCATGCTTCCCGTTTTTTCCTTTCATGCGGCGATGAATGAGTTTCAATAACCTTTCACCAGGTTTTTCGCCCCACGTGCTTGACACGTTCAAAACTAAAATGCAAGAAGGCACCTGCAGACTCGGGATACAAGGTTTCCGGAACACCTAAAGAGGGTTTTCCCCTTGTCCGAACGAGGCCCTTTTCCCACCTTTCTTCCCCTTCCCGCACCTCACACGAAGTAAAGGAGGATAATAGCCCTTTTTTCCTATGATGAAATCCATCAGACGACTCCTTTCTGAGAACCCCACCCCCCATAGCGCTAGAGATCAGTAGCCCTCTCATGTGACATAAGTTCTCGTGGCAATAATTTAAGTTTCTACCCTTTTAGAGCTTTGGTGTGGATTTTGTTCTAGTAATAATTCTCTCCTTTAAGAAGAGTTTCCCCCTGGCTTTTTAAGGTCGTGGGTGGAGGTCTTCTCTTTATCCCTGACCATTCTTTAGACTTTCCCTCTCTTGAGAATGAGATTCTTTCGTGCGGATTTTTCCCCTTACTTTCGGGAAAACCAGGAACCCATCCCTCCAGGAAACACCCACCACCTCTTTTTTTTCGATTGCGGGCTAGCCCTATCTTTCCGTCTCCCCCTCCTCGTGGAGGCTGTGATGCTAGATCCACCCTAAAATAGGCTGAAGTCGATTCCGCTCTCCCCTCTCTCTCCTCCTGACCATCGTGAAGCTGTCCGGGGAGGGTTAAGCTTCCTCCTTTTTTTTTGCACTCGCTTTTTTCCGACGTCTCTCCCTCTTTTCTGCCGTGTATATTGTGGTCTAAAGCGCGCCTCACCAGCAACCCCCACTCCGTTTTCACTTTATCTGCTTTTCCTTGTATCACATAAAACCTTCTTTTCTTTCCCCCCTGACGAAGGTTTTTCGCCCGACCTTTTTCCTGAAGTCTCCTCCCCCCCCCCCTTTTTTTGCGCGAACTTAATCTGTAGCTTTCTTAGATGGATGTTTGGCTGGCCCTCCTCTTATCGTCTAAACCTCTCTCTCGCGAAAGCGCTCTTTCCTTTTTTCCAGAAGGTCCCTTTCTTGACTACAAGAAATCTTGAATGTCTAAACCTGCATTTGGGTTCCTGTTTTTTTTTCGCGATGCTCTCCCTCTTCTTTTTTTCCTGTACCTGTAGTGGTTTCTGGCTTTTTCCCCACCATCTAGGAGGCTATTAATACCACCCTTTGCCGCAGTTCTCTGGTGAATTCATGCTTTTTAAAATTGACCCTCCTGTTGTTCCTGTTGGGTCGTACGGAACCCTCTCCACCTCAAGGGACGGGCGGTTCACCCCCCTCCAAAGACCTCCACCCTGATGTACCTCCCCTCAAGTGAGAGTTCTTCTTCTTCGCCCTTTCGGAATTTCCCTCCCTTCCTTAGTCCTACGTGTATCCCAGAATTGGTCGGAAAAGTGTTCTTTTTCCTTTCAGAAGCACCTTTCCATTGAGCTTTTTTTTTTCCTTTTGGTAAACCGCTCTAGGTCCCTAATACTTGCCCCCTCAACGATTTGATTATTTGTTGTAAGCGCCTAGTCGCTTTTCTTATATGATACCCTCTTCTTGGATGGTCTCTTCTCTCACTTTTGGGTTCAGGGCTTCACTCCCTTAGAAGAACTGCGTTACGGCGACGATTTGGGCGGCTCTTAAGGCGGGTTTGAAGTCGGATCATTCCTTTTCCCCTCTCGAAGCTTTTCAATTTGTTCCCACAATTCCCCGATGGTTTTTTGATCTCGCCGTAGGTGATTTTGTCTTTCTTTAGTTCGATCCCCACGGTCGCCGGCATTTCCTTTTCTTGCCAATGATTTTTATATTTTTCCCCAGGGATCTCCTTTATAAAAGTCGAAGAACCTAAGGAGGAACGTGCATTCACAAGCGCTAGATCTTATCCCCCCCTTCCTACACCTCCCTCTCACTCTCACCTAATCTGTCATCTCCCCCCCCTACCTCCCTGCCACCAGAATTCGCTTTTGTTATTCCCGCACACCATATCCCTACCACCACACCCCCCCCCCCCCCCCCCCCCCCCCCCCCCCCCCCCCCCCCCCCCCCCCCCACCCCCCCCCCTTTCTCCAAGATATAAAACCTTTACCGGATTAGTTCCCCCCAAACCAGAATGATCCCGCCCCCCTTTCCCCTGATTGGGTTCCCGATATTCAAGAGATGAAGGAATCCCTCCAGATAATTTCCTTTCTTTTTTGGGGAATGCTTCCTCACCCAAGAAATTCCTCCTGACCCCCCCTCATCATTTCCCACTCACCTTTATTTTGATAGCCTCCCATTCGAACGGGATACTTTTCGTCTTTGCGATTATATCTGTGAATTCCTCTTTTTTTTAAATGTTTCCCAAGCTTTTTTCTAACCTTTTTCGAAATCTTGTAAGCAATATACTCAAATAGAGCTCCGATATTAGGAAAACACCTGAAACATAAACCCCTCCTGAAAATTTTTTTTTGCTAATGACCCCTTCCCCTTCTTGGTTTCTTTAACGGGTCTGGTCAGATCAAGAAACACTCCCCCAAACAGTTAGGGTGCTCTCTTAAGGGTTTCCTTTGAGTTTCGGGTCCCCTCCCAAGAGACAAACGGGCGAGTTGATTTTCCCATCCTGTGAAGGACCTCCGTTATGTCACTTCTTTCTTCCTGATTGGTCGAACTTTTGCAAATCCCTCCGACACGCCGATGCAAGGGACGACTCTTTCAGTAGGTTTCGCCTATTTAGGATTTCTCCTCCCCCCACCCAATTTTTTTAACTCCTCATGAACCTTGCCGGGTTCTACGATGAAACTCTCCTCCCCCCCCCAATTTGTTTCGTTTCTGTAGAATTCGTTGTAGCGCTTCTTAATTTACAAAGTTCTCTTCCCATCAATAGGCACGCTTCTTTTGTGCTGCTTCCGGGACATTGGCGTTTCAGTCTTTCCCTCACGGCAAAAAGCGACCCCCACCCCAAAAAACCCCACGCGTAGAAAGAGGCTTTTTTTTTCCCCCTAATTTTGGGCACCCTCCTAGGGTTGGTTTTTTTCCGGTCTCGTCTTCTGATTGGCACCCACATAAGGACTTCAGATCCTCGACGATTGTTCGAAACTTTTTTTTTTTAGATTCTTTCCTTTGTAACCCCCTTTCCTTTATAGGTGGTTTCCTCCTTGTCGAAACCCCTCTTTTCCTGCTCTCTCTAGTTTCCCCTTTCCCCTTTGTGTTTTTTTTTTACACTCTCCTTGTAGCCCCATTCCACCAAATAGAAAGTCTCCCGAGAGGCCTGTCAACCAGCGGCCCTTTTCCACATGAACCTCTTGACTCCAGCACCCCCTCCAAGTTTTTTCGACGCTGGGACGGAAAGTTCCTTTATTTTGTTCAAGCCCAGAGTTCCCCCCCCAATGCAGGGTTTTTTTTGCAAAGGCCAGCAACCTTCATAAATTTTCTCCCTGTTTTCTAAGGGAGAGTCCCTCTTGTACTCTTAAAATTTTAGAACGTGCCCCAACTTTTTCTCCCTCTCCCTCCCATAGAGAGTGCCTCGACACAGAAACTGAACCTTTTTTCCCTTGGCGATCGACCCCCCCTAGACCACAAGACTGTCTCCTCTCCTTCATAGAACCTTCGATTTTGTATTGAATTATCAAGACCGGTCTGGCATCTCCCTTAAATGGCGCCTCTTTCAGCCCTTTTCTTAGGATAATCTCCTTGTGGTCATCCCTTTTTTTGAGTTTTTCTTCCCATGACCTTCCTAGCTTGTCCATCCAACTGTGACCAACCTTTCCCTCCTCCCACTTTTTCTCCTTTCCCAGGAGTTCCTTTTTAGTCATTCTCTTCTCAACTCCCTTTCTGCAGTCCCCTCGACTCGTTGCCTACTCTCCCCTTCCCCCAATGTTCTCTTGGGGGCGGTTGCTCCCCTGACCCATTCCCTGCTAACTTTTTTCAATCTTTCCTTCACGTTCCCCGGTCCTTTCTTTTTTTTGGTCTTTTTTTCCAGAGACTTTCTTCCCTCGAGGGAGTACCTCGTTTATTCCACCCTTAACCCTTTTCTCTTGTTCAAATTCCCCCATATTCCCCCAACCTTTGTCTATAAGAATCCTCCACGATATCCTTTTCTTGCCAATTATTTTTTCCCGTGGCTTTTCCCTTTTTCTTGACTCCTCTTTTTTCCTTATTTCATTTACCCATGTCCTTTCCCGCCTTAGTCCTTACCAAAGATGCCTTTCCCCTTCGGAGGGTTTCGTTCTCAAACCCTCCCCCCTACCCCGGACTTCATCCTTTTCTGTTTTTCTGTTAGTTTGGTTTTTTTCCTGGGCAGAGCCTGTCCATGTTGATACCCGGAAAATCTTCTCTTTTTTAAACCTTTTTTTTGTTTTCTCTCCCTCTAACCAAGTGCCTCCCCCAGTGAGACGCTTTTTCTCCTCTAATACTTTCCCCTCCCTGCGAAGGTCTCCTCACCTTCGTATGCTTTCTTCCTATTACCCCCTCTGTTCTATAGCCAAATCACCCTCGAAGGCGACCTCCCCAATAGTCCCCCCCTCCCATTATTTTCCCGATCTACGCCCTTTCTTTCCCCCCCCCCCCAAACCCCTTCTTTTCCCTCCCCCCCTTACTTACGTTCCCCAAAGCGGAGGCAACCCCGACCATCAGCTCCTCAATCAAGCCCACTTCAGGTTCCCATATTCTTCCCTTTTCTCCAGTGTCCCCTTTTTCTCACCTCCCCCCTTTTTTTTTCAAAAGCGTCATTTCTCCCCTGACCTTCGTCGATTTCCCGAAACCTCCACCTTCCCTTCCACTGTTACTTCCGCCTCTTTCGACCCCCCTTCTCCGTTATTTTTTCCAGGCCCTTCTTACATTCCGAACCCCCCTCCCCCCACGCTTAAACTTCCTTGTTTATTCCTTTTTGTCGTGCCCCCCTTTTTGTTTTGGAGCCCCCCCCTCAGTAATTTTTCTTTAAAAGAGCCAGCTCTCTTCCTCACTTCAAGGTTCCCCCCCCCTTCTGGTGAGTTTTTTATCCTCAAGGGTCTCCCCTTTTCGTCACCTTTTTTCTTCATTTTTTTTTACTATGCGCAAATAAATGAAATAGTGTACCCCAAGGAACCCCTTTCAAGCAATTCCGAACTCTTCCTCCCATTAATTCCTTTCCGTCCCCTCCTATAGTCAGAGATTTTTTCTCAAGCACCCCCCCCCCCCTTTCCAGTTTCCCCCTAATGTAAAATTTTTTCCCCAGCCTCATCTTCCCAGGAGGCCCCTCTCCCCGCTTTTCCCCCCCCTAGGATGCCCCCCTCCCGATCTCTGGAGCGTTCCTTTCCTGAAAGGTTTTTATACCCCCCACTAAACCCTCTTTTAGTAGACCGTTCGCTTTTACACTTCCCCTTCCTTCGTCCCCTTGACCTCCTTTGAGGACTACCCATTTTCTCCAGCTCACCAGTCCGGCTCCTTTTTTGCCCTTTCGAGAACCAGTCCTTTTTCCCCCTCTTCTACAGGTTTTGCTTCCCCCCCGGATTTCTTCTTTTTTTTTTCTTCTCCCCCGAGAGATCCATCGTCCAAGTAGTATGAGGACCTCTTTTCTGGGATCCCCCCCCTTCACAAAATCGTCAAACTTTTCTTTTTTTCCATATGACACTCCCCCATTCCCCTCCCTTCCCCCCGGCAAGATGGTAGATTCTTCTTTTATCTCTTCATCTCTTCTTTCTCCCTTTTAAGATTGGAGGATGTTGGTTTTCCATCAACTCTCCCCCCCCCTCCGTAGATCTTCCTCTCCCCTTCTTTTTACCCCGAATTTCCCGGGATAATGGTAGTTCCCCTTCTTTAAGATGAAGAATCCCGGTTTTGGCCCACTAGAAACGGTTTTTTGTAAGCCCGACCTCCAGTTTTATTGAGCTCCCGATTCCCCCCTCCTGCTCCTCCCCCCCCCCCGAACCGTTTTGTAACTATTCTTCACTTAAAACCTCTGGAAGCTTTTATCGAACAGTCCCACCCCTCTCATGTTCCTTTCCCCGGTTTTTTCAGTCCACAGCCGAGCCCCTTGATGTACTTGCGAGAACTTCCCTCGACTTTAGTCTGTCCCTTCCTCTTTTTTTCTGAGGACAAACCTTTTTGGCCTTTCAAGATCTTTTTTTTCATTTTTTCCAGGAGTGTCCAGCGTGGATATTTCTCTTGCGGTGAAATCCCCTTTTTAACATTCACCTTCAATCCCGCATTTTTTTCTTTGACTCTTTCGTCTAAGAGTATTAATTAATGGCCTTTCTAGTGTAGGTTTCGCTTGCTGGAGTTTTTTGTAATTCTTTTGATGATCTCTTCTCCCGTGAAGCAGCCTCTTTCCCCCACCGTTCTAGACCTTTCCCCCACTTCATCGCTTCTTTTCCCCAAAACGCTTTTTCTTAAAATTTATTGTCTTTTTTCTTCCCACCTTTTGGTGGGTGTGCCAGTTTGGCCACCCCTAATCCCCTTTTCACCCTGCCAAATGATTTCCCCTGAAACGGAGAGCACCCTTTCGGAATTAGACCCTCCAGGAGGCTTACATTTGTCCAGTGTTCTCCTCTCCTTTCTGGTCCCCCCCCCTTAGAGAGAGTCCACTCCCCCTCATATTAATTGATCTCCTCTTTTGAACAAACCGTTTCCCTTCTGTAGTTCAACCTGGAGTCTTCTTATGTTCCTCTTTGCTTCTTAATTTTCTTCCTTTTGTTTCCTGAGCTTGCTTTTCTCCTGAGGTTAAGCCCTTTTTGTGTATTTCCCTTGGGCCGCTTTTTTTTCCCTGGAAACAGATATGTGGCCCTTCTTACGTTGTTTTAGGATTTGGCGGGATTTCCGGGGATTTTTGTCCTCCTTCATCCCCATATCTTTTTTTTTCCTTCCTAGATTTGATCCTCTGATGTTTTTGTCCGATCGGCCTCCCCCCCCGTAGCCGCACCTTTTCCATTACGCCTTGCGCGGCTTTTCGGATCCTCACCTTGTCTTCCGTCGTTCCTTTCCCTTTTGTTAGCCCCGATCACAGCGCGGCTCGCCAGGCAACCCATGACACATTTGGCCTATAGCGGTATTTTTTTCCCCCTAATCTTTTTTTAAGGAACCCCCATTCCTTTCAAGAGCCTTTCCCCTCGAACCTCGATTTCCAACGCCTTTTTTTCGACCCCCCCCTTCTTTCTAGCCCCTGTAATCCCCCCTTTCATAGAGGGACCTCTCAACCCCCCCCCCACGGGTATAGATCGGGGCTCCCCCAAGTCGTTTTTTTCTCCTCTTTTTGGCCTTTTTTTCGAGCCATCTGCTGAAACGATGGCTCTTCTTTTTTCTTTTTTGATTTTCATCATCGGCTTTTTCCCACCTTACCCAGAAGGTTCGGTGAACCCCGGGCCCCTCAATTCCTTGGTAATGATTTAAAAGGCTCATATCCCACCCAAACCTTCTTGCCCTCTCATTCCTAAGAGCACCCATTTAAGATGAGCTTTCTTCGGACCTCACTGCCCCCGCTTGATTTCCCCTTTCCTCCCCTTAATTCTCCCCCTGCTTCCTCTGATTTACACCTTTGAGAGGAGTTCCTTTCCGTCTTGAACCTACCCAGCCGAATTTTGATTTGGTTCTTGTCCCTTTTCGTTTGAGTCCTCCTGAGACGCCTTGAGGTTTATGGTCTAAAATTTTTCTTCGCGACTCTTTTCCCCCTTAGACCCCCCCCCACACTTTTAGCAGAGGTGATCCTCTTTTATTCCTCTCTCTTTTTTCATGACCCCAGTTCTGTTACCCCTTGCAGTTTTCCAATAGATGGGGTGTTCCTTTCCTCCTTGGAATCGTTGAATGGTCATATGATGAAATACTCAAGCCCCCCCCACTTTCTTCGCCTCTCGACTCCCCCAGCCTTTCTGGCATTGCCCCTCTAACTTCAGGTTTTTGACCCCCCTTTTTGCGCGTTCTCTTGTGGAAAAAATAATCGAAAATCTCTTTGACAACTTTGTCTTCCTTGTATATCTTTTCTCGGGACCCATGGAGCGTAATTCTCTTTTTTTCTGTGGGGATGGCCGCCAGCCCCGGAATCCTCCTTCTTTTTTTTTTACTTCTTTTTGCTTTTTCTCGAGATGGAAGTTTAAAGTTTCTTCCGCCAGAGCCTTTCCCATGCTGGCCGCTCCCGTTCGACCTTAACCATCTTTCAACCTGGACAAAGGTTTTCCCTTTTCTCAATTCAAGCTTCCCTTCAATTGCTTTTTTTGCAGATCTCTCTTCGACCGAATCTCCCCGCCTTTTTTGAACTGTCGGGGGACAGACAGACAAAATTCGGTAAGAACTCCGGCTCGTGTATCCACCGTTAGTTTTTTATTTTTCCAGAATGTTCCCTAAAGATTTTCGTTCGCAAACCTCCAGCCTCCCGGCTTCCTTCTGTTCTTTTTCAGTCAACTTTGTGCCCCACCCCCACCCACCCTCCTAATGGAGCCCTTAGCGCAAAAATCCCCCCGCTAAAAAACGTTTTTTCTACTAGACCCCTTTTTGGCATTTTGAAGACGCCTGTGCATCCCCCTTTTTCCTTGAACCCATTGTGCTATCTCGTAATCATCCCCCCGGCCTGGATTCGAGGTACGTCCTCCCATGCTTTTCTTGCGTCGAAGACCCCCCCCCCCCCCCCTCCAGAAGGAGCAAAGCCCCCCTTCTGTTGCCCTTCCCGGAAAAGGAGTTGTAACCCCCTTCCCCGAGGTCTTAAATTTTGCCTTTTCTTTTTTCACTCCCCTTTGCCTTCTTTACCCTTTCTCTTGATCTTTAGACAGAGGTCCCGAACTTTCCCACTCGCATTTTGACCAAAGCCGTGAGTCTTGCTCCATTTTTTTTTTTTTCGATTTTCATTTGCTCCTGTTTCTTGTCGCGATCCCTCTTTTTTTTATTGCTGACCTTCTCTAAACATAGACAATCTCCCATAGGAGAACATTCACCCTTTTTATATCCTCTTCCTTTAAGCGTTGACTCCTTTCGAATGGGATTCCCCTCTTTCAAAGATCCTGTTTTCCAGTGTGCGAGCCTGTTTCTTTATTCCTCGGAAAGCTTCCCTGCCTTTTCTCCTTTCGTCCCCTTTTTCAGGGGAACTTTTTTCCGTTCCGGATCTCCCCCCCCTTAGACTCCCTTCAACCCCTCCCTCCCCGTTGCTTGAGCACGAAGACCTTTTTTTCGTGCTGGTTGTGAGAATTCTTTCATAGTGCTCACCCGTTCCCCCTCCTACCTGCCCCCCTAGCCCCGGTGGTGGTGATTTACCCCTCTTTTCTAAAGTTTAAGATTGGTCCTCTCCCAAAACTTTCCCCTCCTGCGTTTTCACTTTTTTACCGTAACGACTCCTCCACCAGCTCTCTTTCCCCCTCTCAGGGGTTATGTTTAACTCGCTGCTGTCTGAGTTCTCGCCGTATGACACTCCTCGCCTTTCTCCCCTCAACTCGTCTTCCTTCCCTTTCTTCCCAGGCACTCGTCACCTTTCTAAGATTTCATATCCCAAAATTTGAACCGCTTCCTCACGTCTCCTGTCCCCTTCCAATCTTCTTCATCGAAGAGTAGCTTAAACTTTTTCGTCCTTAGTTGAACTCTCGTGCTATTTCCACAGCCCCTTTCTTTCCTTTTTAAACTTTTTTTCCACTACAATTTTCCCGGGTTCGGGTTCCATCGAAAAACTGACCCAAGGTCTCCACAAATGTCAGGATGTCCGGTCTTTTCTGTCGAAGGCCCCTCCCCAAACCGAGTCACTTACTGCCGCGCCCTTTCGGGTTTTTTTTCCTTTGCACTGGTGAACTCCCCCCCCGATGTTGCTCAAGCGTGCCCTCTGGCAGCAAGTTTTGAGCCCCGGTAAGTCTTTTTCCTCACGTCCGTGGAAATTCCCCTTTTTGATTTCCCCCCCTTTCAGGATGCCTTTTGCTAATACACGATCCTTGCGTTACAGGCCCCCTTTCCCCCCTACGGTCCCTCCCCCCCCCCACTTCCCTACCTCCGTTGATCGGGACCCGCACCCAAAGGCAGTTGGACTTTCATCCTTGAATTTTTAGATCACCTTTCTGATAAAGGCGTATCATCCTTTTTTCGAAAAACAACTTCTTTTTTCTTTTTTGGCGAGATTCTCCATTGATCCGATATTCGCCAACCCAACCAAAGAATACTCTTTGTGGCAGGACCCCTTTCATTTTCTTCAACCGTTTTCCCCTTTGAGCTGCGAACCTTTTTGAGAATGTTGGAAGGTTCTCCTCTTGTGTTGATTCCGACGAGCTTCCAAACTTCTCCCCCCTTTCGGGTGTTTTCTACTTTATACTGTCTGTGCCCGTAGTATGTCTTTTCCTGCGCTCTTTCTGTTAGATTTTCGCATTTCCGGGGACTCTTCTTCCCCTCCAGGTAACCTCTACCCCCGGCTTTTTCGGACGCGCAGACGTCTTTCCCTCAACGACGTAGCCGTTTCAATCGTGGGGACCCTCAGAAGGTGTTTCCAAGATTACTCTTTCCCCCTCTTCCTCCGCAAGACATCGACCATTTTGCCGACTTTTCTTTAAGATGGGAATGCTTTTTTTTCCCTCGCCCCCGGCACGATCCCTTCCCTCCTCAGCTTCCTTCCTCCCGAATTTTTTCGATATTCAGACGCCCCCCCTCAAAATTCCACACCTAATCCCTCCAAAGTAGCTAGGAATACTATTAATCGACTCCCCCCCGAACTTACCTTAAGCTTCCCAGCCCCTGTGTTTTTTTCAGTATTGAAGCCACTCTCCTGAACCCTCTTGAAGTAAGGCGACGATCTGTAGAGGTGCTTTGGAGGCTTTTTCCCTCTCTCAAAAACTTCTGAGAGCTCTTCTAATCGGGGACATCTTTTATGAGCCCGCAGGTTCCTTTTTTATTTCCCGAAAGGGGAGCTGAGTGATCTTCCAAAGGCTTTCCCTAACTCTGGTAGGCCTTTCGGGTTCCTCTTTTCTGCAGGGTATCCTGTTTGTTTCTCACATACCTATGAAATCTTATGAGAGATCCCCTCCTTCCCCCTCTGGTCCCCCGTACTCCCATTCCCCATTTTTCAGGAAAGGTAACCCGTAGGTTTGAAAACACTGGATCTTGATCATTTTCGCCTGGTAATTTTCTTTAGATTCTTCCCCCGTTGTGAATTGTCCTTTAAACAATCCGATCAATTCTTTCTTTTTTGTTCGGGCCCTCCCTCCTCTCTTTCCTACGACTTTTTTCGTCCTCGGATCCCTCTCCAATTTTATTCTGGACTCTATGATTTCAAGAACCCTTGCCGAGGAATCTTTTACACCCTGTTTCGATTCCCACCCTGCCTGTAAGTCCAATCTAAAATTTCTTAGAGTCTTCTTCTTAGAGTTCTTTCAATCCCTTTCCCTCGAAGTTATTTTCTCCTATTTTAGTATGGTCGGCGATATTATATTCCCCTTGACATCCCCTTGAATTTTTTGGGCTTCTCCGGTGTTCAAGGTTCTATTTTTTATCGGGTCTCGTCAGTCAGAATCCGTCCCTATTTGTGATTCTCCTCACCCTGAGATTCCGTCGCTTCGTCGATTTTCCCTCCCCTCACGTAGACGGCATTCTGAGACCCATATTTTTTTCCCAAAGAACTCCTTTTGTTCACCTTTTCTTTTTTATGATTTTTCCTGTGTACGTCCACGCTCATTTCCCAGGAACCCAGGACCCCCCCCCTCCGAAATCCCTCTTCTTGCTCCTCCCCCGTCTAGGGTTTTTTTTTTGGTTTGGGTTGTGTAGATTCCTCCCTCAGGAAAGACCCTGTGCTTGGACTGCCGTTTTCCCTTCCCTTCATTTCTTTTCAATCCCTGACCCCTTAGCTCGCCCCTTATGAGGTAGCACCTTAAATTAAAAATTTACTCGGGGCCATTTCCCCCACTTCATGGGAGGGTTCCTTGCCGGTGCTCTCCTTGATTTTCAATAGGTGTTGCAAATGGGGTCACAAGCTCTAAAAATACGGATAGACTGTTCCCTTCAGCAAAACTCCTTCCCACGCCTTCCTCCCCGGGAAAAACAACGGAACCAAGCCCTCTAAATTAGGAACCCAAATAAGGGCGACCTCTTTTATCCCCCCGTCTTTATGTCGCTTTCAGGGGGTTGGCCGAGAACAGCACCAAATTAGGAAACAAGTTTTCTGACCTGAGACTGTTTTTCAAAATTTTCCTGCTGAGATGTCCCTACTCACACGGGTGAGAGCCCTGAGAGGTTTGGACCCCTTTCATTGGACGTCATGCGTTTTCTCCTTCTTTTCCCAAGTGTTTGGGTCCCGCCCCTTACCCCTCCGCCAGAAGTTTGTAATCGATCAGAGGGTTTGGCGTTCCCCAGTCGTCTGTAAGGAGCCCCTTTATTGGCCCGAAGCCATGATCTTCAAAATAGGCTTTCCCCCCAAGACATCCCTTTCAATTACAACTCTTCCATGCAACGTGAGAAGTAGTGCTCAGGGGGAGCCTATCCGCACGAGCCTTAGTCTTTTCCCCTTGGGTTCCCCCCAAAAGTTTTTGAGACCCCCCCGGAAAGCATTTGTATTATATGGGCTCCCCGCTTCCCTCCTCACAATGGCCCTGGATTCCCCTTTTGAAAACCCTTAGAAAAAAATGTATTAGCTTTTCTGAACGGAGTGTGATTAATAGGGATACCCCCCCTTTTCCATACCGTGGGGGGCTTGGTTCCAGAGATGGTTCCATCTGGAAAACATCCGACATCCCCCTTTTTGCTCTCTAATTGATGTTCTTAAACCTAACTCCATTGTTCTTAAAAGGTTTTTTTGATCCACCTTTCTATTTTTTGGGAGACCACCGACGCTTTTTTATGTCTTCGTATTCTTCCTCAGTTTTTCGAGATTCTTCTAGAGGTTTCGGAAAATCCCCACATACTCCCTTTCATCGAGGAAGATCCTCCCCTCGGCTCCAAAATCCTATTAAATACAACCTTCCCTCTTCCCCATCCCTGAGACTCTTACTGGCTTCAATACTTTCTTAACACGCTTAGTACTCCCCCCGGGTCAGGGTGCTAGTTTTTTTCCCACAGCAATGATGGAACCGAGCCAGAGTTCCGCCCCCCCATCCGCTAGGGTAGCGTTTGCGGTCCCTCCTCATTTTCCTCCTCCTCTATGCCCGCGTTTTCCACATCGAATTCCTCTTCTTCTCTTTCCAGAAACTTCCCCTGAATAATTTCCTCTGGAGACTCCCTCCTAAGCTCAAACGATGCGCATCTTCTCATTTGTTTACTTGTGATTTTTCCTTACGTTACACGTGGTTTCCCATTTTTCTCAAAAGGCCATCATAAGCCCAACCAACCCCCCGAGCCAAATTCCCTTTTGCACTTCCCCTACTTTTCGCCGTCAAAGCAGGCGACCCCCCCTAGCCTAATTTTTCCCCCAACCCTTTTCCCGTTTTTTCTTTTCCTTAGTACCCTGGTAAGAAACTGCGCTGGACAAACTTTCCTTTGTGCCGAGGTCCCGCACTTTGAATTGGGACGGTCTTCGACCCTTTTTGAAACTTCCCCTTTTGGCCCCTCCCTATGTCTTTTTTTTCCTCTTTTTCTTTCTTGAACTCTTTCCTTTGGCGCCCGAGAGAAGATGTATCTCTGACAACCCTTCAACCTCTTTTCCGTCTTTTTCCCCCACACATTTTCTCCCCTTTTGCTCCCCCAATCCGTGGTACTGATAAGCGCAACCCCCCCTCCCCCCCCCCCCCCCCCCCCCCCCCCTCCGTCGTCCCTCTGGCTTCTATTCCCGATCACCGTTTCTTCTTTGATCGCCTAGAAGATTTTAGAGCTTGACGTTTTAGGCAGTCCCAATTTAACTTTCCGTTCCTTTCTTGACCCCAAGGTTTTTTTGGAGAGCCGTTTTCTTAAATCTTTTCTCCACCCCCCCCTGATCGGCCCGGTTTTAGGAAATGACTTTTCCCCTCGTTTTCGGGATGGTTTTTTTTTGCCTCTCTGATCCATGTGTAACTCCCCCTTCTCCCTCGACCGTTCTAGCCGTTTTCACTCGAGGACCGCGTGGTTTCGAAAGATGCGTCCCTTTGGCCAGCGGCTTCCTCTTCTGATTCGTCACCATACCTTCTCTCTTTCCCTACTTTTTTGCTTCCCAACTCGATATTGCTAGTCTTCTTTTTCTGAGATCGACCCCCTCTCTTTTCGCCCAATTAAACCTCCTTCCTTTCTCCCCCCCTCCCCCAAATTTCTCTGTCCCCCCCCTTTCCTCCAAGTTTTTGGACGTACCCGACTCCCTCTGAACTCGATACGGAGAACGGTAACCCCTTTTTAATCCTCTTCCCCCCCCCTTTTAAGAGGCTCCTAACGTGTTTTTGAACTTTCCCCCCTTCAAATTTACCTGAGATTGAACGGTTGGTTTTCACCCCCCGTAATATAAGGAGCTTTAATCCCCCTCCAACCCTTTGCCATTAAAAAGCCGGAGTCCTCTCGACCCTCCTCTTTTCTTTCGTCCTTTGAAGGCTCCAAGAAAAACTCTCATTGATCCTTCCCTTGTGGAGGTGGGTTTTTTTTTTTGCCCTTTCGGGGACTTTCACCTCCCCTCTATGGGGATCTCAGAACCCGGCACTCCATGGTTTCCCCCTGGCGGTTCGTTCCTTGCTTAATGAAATCCCTAAAGGTCGATACTTTCGATGGTTTTTTTTTTCCCATCCCCTCGTGCGTTAAAAGTACCCCCCCCCCCCCCGACAAGCGGCTCATGCCCCCCCTCGATTGAAACCAAGCTTCTCGTTTTTCCTCTACGGTCTACCGCACCCCCCCCCCCATGAAGGTTGAGACCCTAAGGGTCAAACTTCTCAATTTTCACGACCATCCCTCCCTTCAGCTACTCTACCCCTCCACTCCCGCGATCTCTCTTTCTTTCTTGAGACGCTACGCTTCCGCACACCACTCAATAATCCGAAAAAATTCGGCCCGTCTTCCAGTCGGGATTTTTTCCGAAACCCGAAGCTCTCCCCCTTTTCGAAGGGTGGGCCTGTCCCTTCCCTTGGGTTGCTTACGCTTCTCCATTTTCCCAGACGTTTGAAGCATTTCCCCTTTGCGTTGTTGGTGGCTTCTTTCGTTCCCCCGAGACAATGCTACCAGTCCTGGCGACAGCATGCTTCGCGTCTGATGTAGAGGAAGGCAAATGGTTTTCGGCGTTTCCAAAGAACTTTTCCCAATAACGTTTTTCTTCATGATGTTTCGTCTGTCGATAGCGAGGAGATCTTCCTTGGAAGTTAGACACTCCTTCTCGTGGGAGGATTCTCTCTTCTTTATCCTCCTGTTAGAGAGAGCCAAATTACCCAACTTCTTCTCTCTTATATCCTTTCTCCCTCGTGCCGTTCGATTTTTCTTTTAGTGTCCCTTTTCCCCCGTTTCGGTGGCAATCGCCCGCCTTTCTGTTGAAGCCGCGAACTCCCCTTGCCGCAATGATGTCGCCTCTGGTAGCATTGCTCTGCGCCTCCCCTTTCTTTTCCCTTAACCTCTGCTCACCCCTCCCCCCTCAAACCTGTGAAGCAAACACAAGAAGAAGTGCTCGACTTTTTTTTCAAACTCTTCCCCCATTTTTTCTCTGACTTTCCACTCTGCTTTTTCCCTGCTCCCGACCTTGGGACGCTTTTCCTTCTGGAGATGGATTTTCGGCAGGAAGAGATAGCTCCCCCTAGCGCTCCGCAGCTCTTGCTTGTCTCATCTTTCTTTCGCTGATTTCAGGGATACTTTCTTCGGAGGTTGACGCCCTGCCGGCGAAAGGTGACCATTCTCACCTGCAGGGTGTTAGCTTTTTTTCTTAGGTTAACCTTCTTCGATAGTGTCTTCCCTTTGCCGGCTTTTTCTTTGACTTGTAATAAAGCACCGTCACTGAAGATATTCCCCTTCCTGACCCGACACCCTCAAACTTCTTGATTCCACTTCCTGGATGAACGAAACCTCTCTCTCACATGCTTCTCTCCTTCGCTGGCAAGATAACCCCCATTTTTTTTTGAGGCGTAACACTCCCCCGATTTTTTTCCACTTTTTGCCCCCCTGCGCTTCTTTTCTTTTCGGCCTCTTTTTTTTCCTCCCTCCGGCTTGCCCTTTTCTCCTACAGTAAGTTCGCCCGTACCAGTGTCGCAGATCCTTGGTCTGGGCCCCGTGTTGCGATGATGTTTCCTCTTTTCCGTGATACTCCTTTGAACCACCCCCCGACTTTGGCTTTCATTGCGGTAGCACTTCGAACTTACAATTGAGCTGTCTCCTTCGAGATTGCGGATGTCTTCTTAGATGGTACGGCCCTCAAGCTTGTTTTTGTTTGCCTCCTTTTTTCTTTTTTGAGGACTGATCTTCGATTTGTCTGGGACCCTTTTTCCATCCCATTGGCGTTGTCTGAGAAGAGTTTTTTGTAGACTTACGGCAGGGTCTTTTCTCGGATAATCCCCATTCTTTTTCCCCCGAAGCCTCTCCCCCTAGAGTTGTTGCTTTGCAAATCAACAATTCGATTTCCTATAGACGTAGTTTCTTTAGTAGGAGTACGATCAGCCGTCGCCGGCATTTCCCTTTTGGCCCCAACTCCCTTCTGGACCCTTAGTCTTTAATAAACATTTCTGAAGGTAGGAGATTTCAAGGTTGAGGTAGCCCCCTTCTTCCCATTACTTCCTCCACCACAGCCCCCTTCACATGAGGATTTTCGCCTCCTTCAAGATCGGTGGAGGGCGGTTGGTTTAGGAAGATTTCCCTCCCTTAAGGAAGGAACGACAGCTCCTCCCTTTTCGCTTGGGGCCTTCCTGAAAAGAGCCGTCATTTGATTTCTTTTCCTCCCCTCCCTCCTAATCTCTCTTCGATCCACTTTCACCTCCCACTAGGGCCTAATTGCTAATCGAACTTTTGGAGGTCCCTGCCCGGTTGCGCTCTCTCACGGATTTACTTAATATTTTGTTCGCTCCCCTGCTTAAACTCTTTTCTAAGTAAGAACTATGCATTTCCATATACTCCCATCGTTTTTTTCGATCGCGGCAACCAGACCCTAAATAGCCGAAATACTTCATTTCGAACATACTGGCCTACGATCTTTCATGCTGCTGCTTTTTGAATCCCGCCCAAATTCGCTTTCAGGGACGATTGCGATCGGCCCTCATGGTAAGCTGAGCCCGTTCTGTTCGGAATAAGGGCACGCGTCCCATCCCCCACGGGGATCCTTTGGACCTCCCCCTTTTTTCCCCTATCCTGCACTCATGATGGCGGCTTTTCCTTCTGGAAAATTGCGCTTAAGATCGTAGTGCAATCTCCGCCCCAAAACGCCCACGCCCTTTTCTTCCACTGGACGACCTCCTGGCGGTCTGGGCTTCAGATGTTTCTTTCCCATTGGATGGAGTCCGTTAGATATCCCCTTCTTCGATTCAAAAGTATCGGCCCCCCCCCCTTGGGAGGAGGTGATAGTCGCCTTTTTTTTCCATTCATGGTAGCGCTCCTTTGCCCTTCTTCTTCCTGTGGTGACCGACAAAGTTTCCCCGCCCCCTCACTTCTCGTTTTTTGTGATCCGGGCTACTTGTCTGCAGGTTTAGAGCCCTTATGGGCT
>Ga0179593_1687078_pt1 | contig 23853 bp, 18 predicted proteins | sample CZODoug2_1_08_16_FD_185931 | JGI IMG/M metagenome (GOLD analysis project Ga0179593, IMG submission 185931) | Vadose zone soil fungal communities from Angelo Coast Range Reserve, California, USA - CZODoug2_1_08_16fungal (PacBio error correction) | ecosystem: Environmental > Terrestrial > Soil >... | reverse complement strand
CCAGAGCATTTCCCTCCCCCCGCCCCTCTCTGCGATAGACGAGAATCCGCAAGAACCGAGACTTCTAGGCGCTCTTTTTTCCTGAAGGATGATATCTGTCTTCGCTTCTCATCGGCATACGGCCAGTCATTCTGTCCTCTCCCCTTTTCCATCGATGGTGTGGAGGACGCTCTCCCGTAGGAAGCAGTTGGCCCTTGGGGACCCCGACACCCCCCCTTTTTTTTCCCCCCCTTCGCGCCGTGTTATGGTGACGGCATCCTCTAGTTTTGTTGGATACGCTGGTAAGGATGGCCTGCGGCCCCTTTTCTGGTCCACGAACAACGTGGTTCCTTTTCGAAGGGATGCCAATCTCCCCTACCTTGGTTGATGGCAAGTAACGGTCTTTCGTCGCGTGTTTGACCGATTTCGGTGCAGGCCCCTGCTTGAATGGGCCAGCAGGCGTGGGTTTACCTGAGGAAATTAGCAGCTGTCCCAAGGCAATCCTCTTAAACTCCCAGGTCTTCTCACTCGCGTTCTAAAACTTGCCTCCCCTCCCTAACTCCATACCGGCGATTTCCAGGGGACTGGATCCCCTGCTCAAGAAGTAAAGTTCCACCCCCCCCCCACGTTTTTCCCTTCCGTCGCCCCCGGTTATCCTCCACCTCTTCACAGTTCTCCCTTTTGTCGATAGGTGGGAAGCCCAAACCTTCTGTTTGTTCCTACCCCCTTCCCTGAAAGGTAAGGCTTGAGCCTGTTTTACCGACGCTTTGCAACCCCCTCCTTCCCTTGGCTTGCTAGGAAGCCAGTCTCACCCCCCCACCCCAATTCCCAGGAAGAGACCTCGTCAGAGCGTGAGACCCCGGTCTCACCCTGACAATGGTCCCTTCCGCTTGCCTCTTGCCCATAATGTCCTTTCTCCTCTTTCCCCTTCACTAAGTCCCCTTTCGTAAGGTTTTCCACCCCGCCCACCGGGACAGAGTCTGTTTGCAACGACTCGCGTACCCTTCCCTGCCCTTTCCCCCGTCTTGTCGCGTTCTCCAACCCCAGAAGGCAGCGAAGCGTTAGGAAGCATCTTTTGGAAAGCCGGTCCCCCCCCCCTCAGAGCCCCACGACGGCAGTCTTCGTCCAGCTGAACGGGACACTGTAGGCTCTGGTCCCCCCGGTGAGCCTTTTCTCTTCTCTAGTCCCTTTGACGGTTAGCGCCTCCTCTGGGATTCGTTTAGTCAATCTCCTCCCTTTCTCTCTTTTCCTTGGCTTGAAGCGCCAGGCTTGTGTCGTTTTTCTATCCTTAACGGGTCAACCGCCCCTACTCTCAGATTCTTCTTTATAGAATTAAGTAGCGGAGTCGCCCGCCGTGGAGCATTTGCCCCCGTCCTCCTCTTTTCTTTTTTTGTTCTTTTTGATAGGCTAGGGGAGGAATGGTGAGACTTTCGCGGATCGTATCCCTTCCTTCCAAGAGCGCGCTGCTCTCTGGTTTCTCATCCCTTGAGTTCTTTCTCAGGCGCACCACCCCGGCCTTCGTATTTTCACGCCTTTGCCCCCCTCCCTTCATCGATTGCCGACCTTGTCTCCAATCCTGGCCGCTTAGCACGCTCCCCACGCGTCTATCGCAGCGGATGCCTTTTTTTGGCTGTTTTTTTCCCCTACCCGAATTTTTCATGCCTGTCCCTTTTCTCTTTTTCTATTAAAAGGACCTTTCTTGTATCCCTTCTGTTCTTTACCCAATCCCCCGACTGTCCTATACTCCCCCCCCAACCCGTCTTTTTTCGGTTAAGAATTTTCGACCTTTTCCCTGTCTTGCTAGGGTTTGTCCTCCGGCTCTTCCTTTCCTTCTGCCTTTCTTTCTGTCTACCAGATTTTGACGATGTTGGGTACACCTTTAGAGCAGTATGGCTCAAGTATTGGCGGCTTGTCTAGAAACGTAGAGGTGCCGTTCATGAAAATACCTGCTCCAGACACTGCCCCCTCCCTTTCTTTTTTCGTCCTGAAGACTGAACTGCCCCTTTCTTCCAGTCTTTTAGATGCATATCGTGGTGATGATGGTCTCTGTGGGCCATGTTTGACCGCATGATTTATGGACTACCCGGGGCGAATCAAATTTCAAGCGACATGGTGCCGGTCCTGTTGCCGAAGTAGCTTTCCCTCCCTTTTGCTTCTTCTTCATCAATCTCTTCAAACCCTTCAATTGATCTTTAATTCGTCTCGAAATCCCCACACCACTTTTCCAGAGACCCCTTTCCCCTAAACGTGCGCCCCCCTGTGTTTACCCGGAAGTTTTTCCCCCCTGCCTTTTTTAATGAAAGAGAAAAGCTGATGACTACCGACTTACCCGCTTGGTGTCCAGTGCCAAAACTTCGTCCCCTCCTTTTCCCATTCCTAGCGTTTTCTCAGCTCTCAACCATATATCTTGCTCGTCCCCCTCCTGAATCAAACATTTTCCGATTCACCATCATCATTTAGTTAAATTCTTCCGGGACAGTGAGACGTTCTTACTCAGCCCCTCTACAAAAGGGGTTTTAGCACCCGTCAAATGATGGTCCTTTTTGATTCCCCTAACCCTCCTCCAACCCCACCCTGCGCGTCTGCAGGATAGCATTAACGCGCACCTGTGCCCTCTGTCACAGAGCCCCCTTACGTCAGAAGGAGCACCTTTTCCTCGGCTCTCCTCATTCCCCCTTTTTTACCTTGCCGTCTTCCTTCTTTTTCGCCACTCAATCGGTGCCATGCTCGACGCGTGATTCCCAGCTCGCTTTTTCAACTTAATGGCTCGAGATGCCAACCGATGTCCGGATCCCTCCCTTTCCAGAGCGTCACTCTTCGTTCCTTCCACCACCGACGCCGGATCTCTTTCTAGCCAACCACTCAAGCAAGTCCTTCAGACCCTTGTATCTAGGTCTCACCTTCAATTAACAAGTGAGATGAGATCCCCTTTCATTACATGAGGATCTTCCCCCTCTCCCGCGTGCAACTTCGGCCAAGCCTTTCTCTTCTGCCTACCTTTCGAATTAGCGGAATTATTTTTCAATCAACCCCCCTCTCCCCCTTTCATCAATTCCTGAACGTTTTCATACTTCCTCTGGGTTTTCTCATCCCACGCGTTCCTGTGACAGTTCTGTCGTCTCCTTCCCCATCTTTTCACGTGTTGTTTTCGCTACTTTTGCTGACCCAGGAATGATAACTTTCCCATCGAAAATTTCGACCGAGCAGAGGGTGGTTCTTACCCGTTTTTTTTCCCATTTTCCCCCTCGAGGTTGATGGACCTGATTCCTTTATTAGAAAGGTCGTGAATATCATCTTACCGACCCCCATCCCAACCGCGCTCCTTCTTACCGGAGATTTCACTCCCTTCGATAATGGTTGAAAACGCAGTGAATCACTTTGTATTTCCAGTGTCCCCCCCATGCCCCTAGAGGTCCCCAGCTTCGTCTTCCAGTGAATGCGGTTGCGTTGTTGATTGAGAACGTTCCTCCTATCTTGAGTTTTTTGTCTTCGCTAGGCCCTTCCTAGTGACGATAATCTAGAGATCCCGTTTTGCCCTAGGTTAATAGCACTTCAATTTTCCCCCTTCCATGTTTCCTCTGCACTCAATGCTCTCGGATTTCAAACGCCCTTGTTTTCGACCACCTAGACGTCGTGAAGGGTCCACACTTTAATTATGGTGCGCCCCCTGGAGGTTACCCTCCGAGTTTGCTGTTTAGAAGACTGATAAGGTTTCCTTTCCAGAAGGCCCGTCCTGGCTGCAGCGCCCAATGGTGTTTATTCCGTAGGAATCATACACCTTCTGGTATCCGTTTCTTCAACGACCAGCTTTTCGAGTGCTTAAAGTACACCCGTTTTTCCAACGGTTTGCAAGATTTCTTCTACCTCTATTCAGACCGTCCCTGTTTCTTCGGCGCTGAAGAGACGAAACTTTTGTTTTGCGGAAGGAGACTCGTCCTCCACGATGACATCTGTCCCTGGCCTAAATTTTGCCCTTAATGAGTTAGTCAGCCTCTCCTTTTAGTCTTCCTCTTTTCCCCCTTTTGGTTAATCTTCCCCCCCCACATTGGCGACCTGTTCGGATTCTCCCTTTTTTCTTGTGGGCGCAAACGTTGTGCCACCTCCGACACAAAAAGCCCTTTTTTGTGGGCATATATATAGACCTCCGCTCCCTTGTTTCTGCACGGCAATTCCAGGACTCCCCCCTCCCATCCCCAAAATGCCCCTTTGCCCCCCCTTCGTTCTCCCGATCAGAAGTGCGGTCCTCCTTGTGTCCATATCGACTTCTGGTGGTCAAATCCCCCAGGTGGAAGAACGTCCCTTCTGGAGAAGCATAAACACGACGCTGGGCATCCGCTTTTTTTTCCGCACTCCAGGCCCCAACTTTTATGAAGGCGGCTCCGCCACTAATTGCCATTGTTGACCTTGGAATTCCTCCTTCCGGAAACAACTCCCAAGCTACTTTTTCGGTTCCCCGTCCCCCCTGCCCGAGCTGACATGCACCCTCTGACGCTGCACCGGTTACCCAAAATCTTCACACTTTTCCCTTTGCCGGTCTCATGAATTCTCGCCTTTCTCCTCCCGGTATAGAGCTCAGGTCGACCCCTAATCCCCCTTCCGCGGCTTTCCTGAATGCTGGAACACACAACCCTCCTTTGGTAGTATTGGGGTTGAAGCATTGCGCCAAGGTGCGCAAGTGTCAAGACCTACGTTTCATCACATTCCCCCGTTGTACGTCTCGATAAAATTGCAGTTTCGGACCAATGACTCGTTCTAGCCCGCAATTCAATTTTACAAGGAATTCACGTTGACGATTGAGCCTGTAGTCTCTTTGTCTTGCCTCTCTTTCGACAGGTTTTCGCCCCTCTTCTTTTATGTAGGGTGGGCCTCTCGGAAACCCCAAACGGTGCCGGGGTTTTGTCTCTGATCCACGCTTTCTCCCCGACACAGTGCTTGGACGCCTACCAGGTAAATAGACAGGAAGGTGATCCTTGCCTTTAGGTCAGCCTGTCTCGCCCCTTTAGACAGCGACGCGTCCAACACAGACCTACGAGCGACACAGGAGGGGAACATTTTTAAACTCCCTGCTCCTCTTGAGGGTTTCGACTTCACTCTCTCCTTCAGCAAGTCTCCTCGTTTTCTCAGATGAGACAGTCAGATTTCACTGGGCAGCGCACCGGCCCAGGTTTCACCCTAACTCCTCCCCCATCCCGAAGAAGCCAGATTTCTGGGGTAGAACTTCCCCCGCTTGACTCCCGGTGCGGCATCTTCTCTCCAAAGCGGTCGAGAAGAGATCATGGGCTGCGGCAACGAATGGATGTATGACGCCCTCCCAGACAATTGGTTAACGGGCCAAGGGACCCCCTCTTAAGGCGTATTAGACTCCTGAAGCGTCTTTTCCCCCTTCTTGTCGTCTGGGCAGGCCGAGAGCAGATTGTCCCTGGCGGCCGGGACGTTTTTCGGTTTTTTTTTATGAGGAACTCGCCCAGATTTTCCCGGTGCGGCGAACGTCTTCTCTCTGGTCCCTCAGAAGCTTCCCTTTTGGTGGACAACTCAACGATTTATTAGTTCCCCCCCCTTCAGTGAGAGCCTAAAGTTTATGGCCTTAACAGCCACCCCCCTCTCCTCCTTGAGATGGTTAAGATGGAGTCCCGATCCCCCTTTCAGCTGGATAGGATAGCTTCCTTCCTTGTTTGGAGAGCTGGCGGGCCGAGCCGCCCCTGTGGATATTCTCCTGGCGGCTTTTAAAGTAGCCGTACCAGGCCTGTGGTAGCCCGTCGGTTTGAACCCTAAGCTTACCTGACATGTCATGGCCAAGGTCCCTCGCGACCTTCCCCTTGGGCGGACTAACTTTTTTTCTGATGACTTCTCCCGCCTGTTGGAGAATTCCCTTCCGCTTGATTGAAGGTATTGGAGTAGTAAGGTAGCTGGCGGAAAGAAGACCCGAATGTATTTTCCGAGCAGGCTGATGGGAGTATCCTAGCATGCCTTGACCGGTCAAATTTTCTCCCGCGGTTTCCCCCGCTTCCCAACCAGCGAGCCCAATGGCCTTTCGGACAAAGGCATTCTGTTCCCCGCCCCCCCCCCCCCTCAGCGCGCCAAGCGGTGAACAGGGGGTCCCCCGTCTAATTCTTGTGACGGGCCCCTTTTGCATAGCTTTTGCAACGCCAAACTGAGAATTTTCTCTAGGTGCCCAGAATACCCGGACCCCGCTCTTCCAGCAGGTAGGCCGCCACTCGTCCACAGGGACCTTCTCACACCCACTCGGCGGCTGTCCCGACCCGTCTCCTGAGTCGGAACGGGTGGATACCGAAGGTTAAGACCCCTGGGGACCAATTAGGCCCCTCCTCCCTGCAAGCCGTGTTTTTCTCTTCTCCCTCCTCCCCTTCAAAAGAGCTCAAGTATCTGGCTAACCTAAAAAGGAACGATACCCCGACTTTTAGTCAGCCCGGCGATGAGGGCTGAGGACAAGCCCGCAATAGACTCCGAGTTTTGCCCCCATCTGGCGGTCGGTTCTGCTCCCCGCCGCGAAGCAGAGCCTCTCCTTAGCCTTCTGCGGCAACGTACCCTTAGCTATAACAGGTCCGTCTCTCCGGCGAGCCCCCCCCCCCCCCTGCAGGGAACCCCCATCGCGTTAAAGAACATCGGAGCCATTTTCATGATTGGAGGTCAGAGCTCCCCCTCCCCAGCACCAGTGTTTCCCACCACTCGCTCCGGCCCCATGATATGTTTCTGGAAGAAAATTTCGAATTTTCATTGCGCGGCCGTTTTTTGTTGCATTCTCCCCCCTCCCTGTGAAATTCTTCACATTCCTTTTACGCGCGAGGTCGATGAATGTCCCCCCCCACAGTTGAGGCGCATGCACTGTCCTGGCGTTCCTGCTCTTTTCTCAGGCCTATGGCCCCTCCAACCATTCTGGCAACTCGACCCTTCGCCCTTGATTGAGATACCCATTTTGTCCCCTTCTTGGCTTTGCTTTCCCTCGTCCCAGGTCGCCGACTGGAGGAATTGACGGTTGGTTTCGTGCTGCGCGCTTTAGCCCAAGTAGCTGATACTTTCCCTTCGTAAAGCACTTTCCCTTTTCACGTCGCCTGGTATTTGGGCGGCCGGCCAGCAAAATCAGGCTCCGTGGTGAGCGGCTCCCGGTGGGAGTGCGGCCGGGTTTGTCTGAAACACAGGAAGCCCCTTTCCCCACCGGCGACCCCCCGTCCCGCACCGACGAGACTTTGAGGGTTCCGCGACCTGGACTAGACTTGCGTCGAATAAATGGATTTCCCCGCTTGTGCATTGTCGAATTTTGACCGCTCTGAGGAATTGCTCGATCTTGCCAGCGCTCCTTTCCCCGTGATCCCCATCTCTTCTCTTTTCTCTCGGTGGTTGTTGAGTCGGCTGGTGATCACGCGCCCTTGTTCGTGCTGGCCGCGTATCCATTATACGGCGCGTAAAAGTTCCCCCCACAGACTCCACGTATTTGTACAGTTCGGGAAAGCCTGGTCACAAGAACGTCTTGTCTCGCGTTCGGGATCGCCTGGGAGGAGATACTGTGGGCCTCCCTCAACCACGATAACTCCCCACCCTCCCTTGCATCGTTTCCCCCTAGAGGATGGTGCCCTCCCTCGCCCCTACAAGGAGACTTTCCCCCTTCTAGGTCTCAAGGAAGGAATCATTCTTCTTTTGATCAGTCCTAGACCTCGCCCCACGTCTTCCCTCCCTTTTTTCCTTAGGCCGGGAAGGCTTGCCTGGTGCAGGCCGGTGAGCGTTTCTCTCTGCTCAGCAGGCTACGCTCTTTTTTGCGCCTCGCCGTCTCCCCCCTGCCGCGGCGAAGCCACCCAAGTGCTGCGGCCCAAACTGGCAACATTCCTTCGACAAGCTTTGCCTTCAGGAGGTATGACCGTCCTCCGCAGCCTCCTGTACCCCGGCCACCCCCCTCCCTTCGGATAAGGCCCCGGCCTCCTCGGTTACAGGGCAAAACGCTACTCAGTTCTTAGCCGGACTGGTGTTCCAAAATTTCGTGGCGTATGACGGACGCCCAGAGCGACGCGTAAGCCCGTCCCTATCCTTTTTCCCCCCCCCGGTGTTCTACGTTCTCCCCCCGCACCGCATTGATCGCCCCTCGTTTTCCTTGCTCAGGTAGCAGGCGCTTGCGCGCGCGCCTCTAGCAAAGGTCCTGCTTGCTTTTGCGTAGGGCGCTCGTTTTGTCTTTATCTACGGCTGAAAGCCTTTATTGCGCTGTGTCATCTCAGCTGCGTCTTTTCTTTTTAACACTCTACCGGGTTTTCGCCCCCGGCCGGCTGCTGTCCGGGCGCGCTTTTCTTGCTGTGATAAGGCCGACCTCATTCCTGGTCCTCCCTTTCCGGAACTGTTCCCAATTACCCCTTCCTCTCTCGTGGTGCTGGGTCGGCAGAAGAGTTTGTGGAGGAGATGTAACGTGGCGGTGCGAGTGTGAAGCGTTTTCAACTCGTCTTCCCTGTTAAAGTTTTCCCCTGGTCCACACCCACGCTTCCCTCATACTGGGCCTGATTGAACGCCCCTTTCTTGGCAGGGCGGCACTTTGCCTCTGCGCGTTGCCCGACCGATTCGGGGGCCCCCGGGCAATTGATTAGAATGTTTCAGTTCCGATGGAGGGGAGCCCCATGGGAAAGTGGCCCCCGCCATCAGTCCTTCTTTATCCCCCCCCTGAACAGGTCCACCATCGAAAGATTTTGTCGACTCCGGAACCCCAAGAGAACCCCGCACCTACCGGCCATATGCGGGCGGTCCTCCCCCAGAAACAAGAAGCGTTCCGGTCAAGGCGGAATACACTTTTTCTTCTGAGTTACCCCCCGCATCGCCGCGACCCGAGCTCTCCCATGTAGTCCTACACGTGTAATAAGGACCTCCCCCCTCCATAAGTTGGTGATAAATAAGATCTTTCCGGCGTTTTACAACCGCCAGTTTAGAAGCACCAACCACGCTAAGACTCCCCCCTTATGAGATAGGCCAAGAAAATGGACCAGATGAAGAGATCCCCCCTCCCTTATCGAGTTCCCTTAGGGCCAGGAAAGTACACCTATGTGCCCTTTTCTTACCCTGTTTCAGGACCCTGCCCTAAAAGAGGCATGTTTCCCAGTTTCCGGGAAAATACGTACACCGTTAAGTTTTTTACCCCTCCAATGGACCCATTAGACCCCGCATCCGTTGACGAATCCCTGCCAATCTTTTCTTTTTAACTCCTTCTGTTTCCCCTCAGTTACCTCACAGTCCTCGGGGAATTGAAGGAGTCCTCGGATGAGAGGCATGGGCCCCCTCTTCCCTCTTCAGCCGACATCTTAAACTGCAGGGCCCTTTCTCTTCTTCCCACGTTTAACTCCGGAATAGGTTGAACAAGGGCGTTCCCTTAGATCGCCCTTTTGCCCTCTCCTCGCTGAGACTAACTCTTTTCTTCTTACGGTAGCGCCGCGCAATTCTCAGCGTCTCCGCATCCGCGCAATCCTTTCGGACAATTAGTTTCCATTCTTTCCACCTTAACCTTCGAAATAGGTCGCTATAGAATGGCCTACACCCCTCAACCGTGATTCTTCGGAGCCTTCCAAACTCCCCCTTCTCCATTGTTCCCAATGGAACTCCAAATATTTTGTCTGAGACCCCTGAGGAGGTCGTTGGCTGACCTGCGAGATTCGTTCTAGGGACGTCCCCCGCCCTCCTTTTAGAAAAGTAATGGACCCCTCTTTGATCTCGACAGCGTGATGGATGATTTGTTCACTTTAATTTAAAGGCGGCACAACACCGGCCCTCTTTTCGACGACCTTTCCCCGCCGAATCTATTCCAACTTGTCTCATGCTGTCCAGACCTCCCTCGAGGATCGCCGAGCGATGACGTGAAATTGAATTCGCTTCTTTGGATAGTGGAGTAATGAACCCTCCCCGTATAGTCATGTAACGGCCCTTGCCCTTTGACCACGCGGTCTTTTCCCTTCTGGCAAACTTGCGACCATGAATCCCAAGTATCCTTCCTCACAACGGAGGATCTTTTCCTCCACCCCCCCTGACTGCGGCGGGTTCTGTCGTGGTGACTGAGCGCTCTCCTCCCTGCGACAATTCATGCGGCGGCTCGAGACACGATGACCCTTGGTCAGCAGGCAGATATTGGCCTTCCATGGTTTTATCTTTCTTCACCCGTAGCGTTTGTCCTTGCCCAGTAACTGATCATTACGGCTAAGTACCTGACACTGCACGTTGCGTTTTCTATTAAATCTGGACTCTTGTTCATTTCACGGCTTAGACCCCCTTTCGCCCCTTGGTTATGCTGGAGACCTCCTGGCCGGAAAACGGTGGAATTCCTTTGACCCTCCCATGTTTCGGCGCCGCACTTAGCGCAAGCAGCCCTGGTGGCCCCGTAAGAGGGAAGGTAGAGTTTTTCGAGATAGTCTTCCACTTTTCTTCCCCTGAAAACGCATTACCCCATTTGATTCTAATGACGCCTTTCTAATACCCCAAATCCTTGTTTTCTTTTCCAGGACTGGCAAAATCCAAACGTTTGCGCCCCCCTGACCCATTCTCGGTGCTTCTCCCTCCCCCTTTCCACGAACTGGTAGCCATGCTGCGTGTACTGACCTTCTACAGGGGCCATACCTCTTCCCGCCTCCCCCGGCAAGGACCCCTTTTCCCCCCCCCGGGCAAAAACGTTCTCTCATCGCTCCTCCCCTATTCGTTTTTTCAGATCCAACCAGAATAAACCCTAAGCTTTCTACGCCTCACCCCCCCCTGTTTTTCGATAATAAAACTACTACTTTCTCCTATTGCAACTTTTTGATTTTTACTTAAGCGCCAACCTTGGTTCTAGCACGGCCCCCACCCTCCACTAAGATCGTTTACGATTAAACCAGTCCTCAGTTTTTCTCGCCTTACCTCTTCTTACGGTCGACAGAGGACCTTGAGCCTCCACTTCTTCGCGGGAAATGCAAGAGTCGGTAAGCAAGCTCGCCCTGCCCTTTGCTGTCTCTTTATCTTCGCACCCAATAGGTGCCGGGCCCGCCGCCCATTGGTGCTGATTTCGCCGTCTTTTTTGTGTCCACAACTTATTTCCTAGCACAACCCAGCGACCCAATAGCCCTGAATGCATCGGACCTTCAAGCGTCACCCGCCTGCCGTTTCCCTTTCCAACAAAAGACTCCCGCCTCAAACCCCACCCTCCAGACATCCCCTCAAGCCGACCCTTTCGAGTCGCTTAGGACCCCGTTTCCATCTCTGCCTCTTTTGAAAGGGAATCCTCTTGCAATCTCCTGGCTCTCTTCGTCATTTCCCCCTCTCTTACCGCTTTCTGCAACTCGCGCCCTTAGGATTTTTCCTCCATCCCCTTTAAAAGGTGAACGTTCCCCCCTGATTTCGTTCCATACCTCCCACCCCTCTTTCCCTGTCGATTCCCAACCCTGGGGATGCATTCTCGGCTCTCATCTTCTCTCTTCCCCCGGTGTTGCTCTCTTCCTGCTGCTTTCCAGCATTCACCCACACTGCCAAAGTACACTTTGGGATTTCCCTCCAGTCGCTGAGGTCGTTGGCCCTTTCCCCAATCCTCCTTACTCCCTTTTTCTTTTTATTGAGGATGAAAATATTGATTAGGCATCTTCGCAGTTCTGCCAGCCAATCTCCATCACTCTCGTGCAGAGAAGTTCGGCAATGTTATAGGATACTGTCCATCATCTGCATCGATCCCATTTGACCTTTCCCCCACCGAGCACAGCTCCGTTTCTTCTCTGAAGGGTCTTTGATGACAGCGGTTTGTCTGACCCGAAAACAGCATTTAGGTTTTATTTTTCCTAGATTATCCGGAAATAGGTTAGAATCTAGAATTTTAAGCTTGGGGCCACACCCGCTTCTCGAAACTCCCGCCGGCCTTAGCGTTTTCTTTTCTTTTTCTCCGGAACCTTCGGAGGGTCAACCAGGTGCACACTCGGTGCGAGATCCTTTTTGACCGAATAGAGTGCCGTTTCCTCCCCCCCTCGGATAATGGTTATCTCTCCTTCTCTTTTCCTTTGGACCTCCCTGCGAAGCGACAATGGTTTTTTCATCCTCCCCCCCCGATTTTCCCCCATAGTTTATTTGACTTTGATGAAAAGATCTTGTAGCTCCTTTAAGTCGGCTACCCTTGCCGTCCCTATGTTGCTTTCGACCTCAATGGGGTGCCAAATAGTTGAGCTTAAGAGCTTGCTGTTATCTTGGTTTCTTTTAAACCTTTTTCCCTCCCTATGTATGAAAAGACTTACGTTTGGAAGATATGCCCGGATCCCTTTGGGGGAACGGAATTCTTTCCCTAAGATTTTTGACTATTCTTTATCTTCTCAAAACTAAGCCTTTCATAGTTTCCTTTCCCACCGGGACCATTTTCCCTACAGCTCTGTAGAAGGAGCATTGAGAATTCCTTGTGTTTGCTGCAACCGGTGATTACCAAGTTCGTTACAAAGCCCTCTTGTTGGTCTGTCGCTTGCCGAAATTAAAGATAGTAATGCCTGCCTGTGCAGCGGAAAACCCATACCATCTTCCCATGATCAAACCAACATGCCCCGGCACCCAACGCGACCATAAAAGAAGTGCCCCCTCTTCAAATTGGTTTTAAGTCACTCCTCGAAGGGGGTCCATAATTCACTTGTTGAAGCGCGCTCGGCTCCCCCTCTCTTGGGATTCCGCCCGTTTACGACTACCCGATTCATTTCTTTCCGAGAAAATCACTTGCCAGTTGCGGTCCGCACGCCTGGATACAGGTCCTTCCCCCCCTCGCACCGTACTTTGTCCCTTTGAGAGGATAACGTCCCCCCCTCTCCTGGCTCTGCCGCAATATCGCTGACGGTTACCCACCCCATAGTACGTGTGCTCGACGCGGCCGGTTTACGAGGTAGATTCTTTCGCCCGAGAAATACAATAATTCCTCACTGCGAACTTCCTGCCAACAATTCCCCTTTTTTTCTTGGATCATGGGCGTTCGGTTCTGACTCAGCAACTCATTCCTCCCGACGTTTCCCCACGGAGCCCCCCTCCTTCAACGCCGGGATACCCCTTTAAAACTTAGTTCGTATAAAAAGAGAATTCCCAAGAGGAAAATTAACTAGATTCCACGGCGACGTATTTAGAGGAAACTCGTGTGTAGGCGACGTCTGCCCTATCGGACTGTACCTTTTACTCCCCCCGGGGTGGCACTTTTGATTTGGGAGGCTTTGTACCCTCCTTGACTCATCTTTTTGTGGTTTTTCGCGTCTCCCGCCCTTCCCAGCTTCTTTTCCTGCAGGATCAAATCTCGCAGGGCGATTGCTTCGGGAACAAGTTTATCTCTCCTGATCCCCTCCACAGCTCCTAGCTTTGCCAAGAAATCTTCGGTAGGAAAACTTGACCACCGACCGCTCGGCTTAGGTAGCTCCTAATCTCCCCTATGTCACCGAGGAGACCTCCTGAGATGACGCATAGGATCTAACGGTTGTACCCCCCTGTGACCCTTTTTCTCTCTACACACGCAAGCCTCTCGCTCGATGCTCCCTTCCCCTCTCTAGCGTACGGTCCTGCAGATCGTCACTCCAGTTTCGAACTCTTTTCGCGATGAACGCCCCCAGAGTTTTTTCAACGACAGTCTCACATGGTGTCGACTTTCCCCCTCTCCCGCTCGAGACGCCTTGTTTCGATGTGGCTGACGTGCTTCCCCCCCGAGGCGTTCGAGCACCCGGGCGGCTACCGTTTCCCCGCTGTGCTCGGGGTGATGATGGCCTTGCGACATGATATATCCGGTGGGGATTCTCTCTGATGGCTTGGAAAGAGTCCCCTGGTGCCCCTGAGAATTAACTCTTCTTTCCTAGGCTGAACGGAGTTCGACCGAACGTCTTCCCTAAAGGCCCTAAGCGTATTTATGTCGACCTTGTTACACGGCTCGCTCTTTCTAGAGCCGCTGATCTTCGGGCACATTTTTCCTTGATGGTTGCCGTCAGTCTTCTTTTTCAAGCCGTTACGGTCAGGCGGTACCCGGAGGGTAGCCCCGCACACATTTCCTTTAGGTAGTCACAAACGTATGCCCCTCAACGTCTATGGCACGTGCAATTTTGTAACTCCCTTTTTGAAGATGTGGACCCAATTGTCCGAGTGCGTGACTTTGGACATTCTCACAGTGGATTTAGTGCAACAGTTCGTCGGAGAAATCGTGTCATGAGTCCGCCCTGTCATTGATTAGGTTTTCTTCCTAACGGTCGCTTTTCAGCTCAGAAGAAGACACGCTGCGCGACAGGGGGATTATGGAGTCTCCTTTTCTCACTACAGGATGGCGCTAAGTGACCAACGGCGAGTCCAAAGAAACCCTCACCGGATCCTATCTCCCTTCATTCCTACTTCCCTCTCCCCTCTATTTCTCCACGTCTTTCCCCCCATCCCCCCTGTCACCTTTTTCCCAAGAATGCCTTGCCCCCCCTTAAAGAGGCTTTGGTCACCAGACCTCCTTACACTCCTTGCCTTTTTAACCGGGATGGGGAAGGCCGAGAAGACCCCAAGCGTTGAAGGTCCATTCCAACTGACCTCCCCCCAGGAACCCTTTCATTTTCAGCCTATTTGGGAAAAACGACCGCTGCCCCGCAGTCCGGAGAAATCCTTAAGCCCTCCAACAACTTCCTGCAGTTACCGTCACAGCCACGTTTCGCGTCATTAACCTGGGTAATTCCCCCCCCTTTTCCCAGGAGGAGGTCGCTCGCAGCAAGATGACCTGCCTTTTGCTAGTTCCGCCGACGAGCCCCCCCTTCCGCCGACTGGGCCTCTTACTAGCCGGAGTAATTTCCGCCCTGGCGATGCGCTTCGATCCCCCGCCCCGAGCGCCATCATAGCTGCCTCTGGGGGAAGTCGCGCCGCGCGCAAGCTTAGTTCCTTTGTTGGCGCTGAGGGAGGAACCACGAACGATCATTGACTTTCCCTCTATTCGGCGACTCAGGCCACGGCACGAGTAAACTTACCCCGAGCTCCTTTTTATCCGCTGTTTCTTTTAGCGCCCCTCTCTTTTTTCCCCCCCCTCCCCCGACTTGCCAGCCTTCTTAGGGATTTGTTTCCGCCCTGTAACCTCGTGACAATCGGCCGGATCCTTCGCAGTTGTTGGGTTCCCTGAATCTGCGTTTCACCAGCGGACGGCCCTTTTTCGAAGGGAATGGTTCCCAAGGGAAATTTCAGCACTTTTTGGAGAATGAGGCTGGGCTCCTGCAGCCCATCTTGCTAAGCTCGTCTTAAGACTAAGACCCGCTCCCGTGACATGAAAAGGCCTCAGGACTGAGACTTTTCTTTTACCCCGGTCCTCCCCCCTACCTCTTCCTGAATTGGGAGGTTGCTGATGAGCACCCACCTGATACGGATTTTTTTTTTCTAACGTCATAACGGGGACCGCCTTCATTCCGAGCCCCCATCCCTTGGTGATCTTTATTTGGAGTGGATGGAAGTCGGCCTGGTTTCTCAGGCGAGGACCCCCCCCCTCCCCATCCCGAAAGAACGAGGACCTTTCCGGATTGGTATCATGGTTTGTTCCCCTCCAGTGACCTGGTATTTTTGTGCACTTGATTTATTCCTGAATTGTTTACGGGCCTAATTTGAGCGCTTCCAGAAGCTGCGAGTGATAAAATACTCTCTTCCTCCCCGGTTTGAGATTTGGATCACGTTCGCTTTCTGATGTCGCTAGGAAGTTCTTCAGCCAATTTCGCCATGACCACATCTATCCTTCCCAGGTCTTAAGTCTTCTTTCCCCAAGCTTGCTTCCAAACGCAAAGTCTTTCCTATTTGTCGGGATCTCCCGGTTCACCCCTTCAGCTACTCTCCAAACACCCACAGAAGGACCACCAAATCCCCGTCCCACGTTCCACGCTGTGTGACTGCCTTCCCCGTGCTGTTAAGTCCCCCCCGTTCGGTGCGTTAACATGTCTGATAGTGACTTTGCTCATATTCGAGCAAGCCCCCCCGCATTCATCTTTAAGACTAGCTCTCATGCCTGATAAACCCCCGGTGATCGTTTCTCCGCCCGCGATATTCCCCTAAGGTTTTTTCTTCTTCGAGGAGAAGCCGACTCTCCAGTGCTGGCTTATGCCCTTTCCTTTTCACCCCCGTAAAAAGATGGCAGTAGCGACTGTTTCTCGAAGTGTCATGACCAAAACCTGACTCGTCTCGGCTTTAAATGTTACCTGGGAGGCCCGGCATCTGAGCGGATGGACTTGGACTGGTGTGTTGAAAAACAATGAGAACCCCCTTCCTCTCTTCGGAAGAAGAGAGCCTCCTGTACTAGACGCTCCTCGAGTTTTTTCCCTTTTAAGCGATAGAAGGAGCTCTGACCAGTTTCTGAGATCCGAACGAAGTCAGTCTGTGAGAGATGTCCTCCTCGCCCTCCTGAGCCACTTCCCTCCTTTGATAAAATCGGCCGCAGATATAGTCGGAATATTAAGGATTTGAATCTCTTGATGGAACTTTACGTCCTTGGGTTAGACGGACGAGGCGACGAAAGGGCAGCGGAAGGGTTTTAGGATAGTGTTGGGGGCCCACATGGAGCATGAAGACCCCGGTCTCAGAATGGTAAACCGGTTTCCTTTTCCCCGCTATATAGAGACGGAAGCATTTTTTTTTACGGCCGCATTTGTGGTTTTTTTTTTTTTTTTTTTTTTGTGGTGCGGTCCCCCTTCCCCTGCTTTGGGCCCCCCCTCCGCGTCTTCTTTTCCAACGCCTGTTGGCGGGGGGGGGTTCCCAGTTTTGCTGCCCCAACGCTTCGGCCTTCTCTGGCCCCGCATTCGCGTGGCTCCTGTTTTTTTTTTGACTCCGGCTTGTCCTACATCTGAGGACCTGGCGATCCTTGTGGAGGAGTCAGGTAGTAATGTCCCCCCTGACATCCTGTCAATTAATAGATGATACTCCCCCTAAGCGTACACCTCTCGCCCAGTTTCGATCAGAAGATTTCCCACAGCGACCCCCCTAAGCCCCTACCTGCGGCCCCTCTTTTTACAGCCACCCACGGCGCGATAAGGTAAGAGAATCCAGGTTTCGCCCCAGGCACTTTCCCGACATGTCAGCCTTTCATGATACCGCCCGGCTCCGTTCATCATTTAGAGACTTTGGTGCCGACCAAGGAAAGGACATGCTCTCAACTCCCCACGTTAAAACGCCCACTGCTGCCCTCCTCATCCATCGTGGAGATAGGAAAAAAGCTAATGTCCCAAACTAATTGAGGAAGCTTCCCTTCAGTACCAGCCTCGAGAGGAAAGAGAATGAGAAAATGGTGCCGAGATGAGATTTTCGAAACGGATTACTCCATACACACCAACTACACAAACCTACTCCACAGTTACTCACCTGACCCTACACAAAATACCAACCGATCCAAAAACAGAAAAACCCCCCCCTAACCCCCCCTTGCATAACGACGATACCCCCAAAAAATAAAACCCCCCACCGGTAGTCTCAAGTCAGACCCCAGTTACGAGTTTCCCCCCCAGGACCCAGCTTCTTCTGTTCCAGACCCCCCCAGTCTACTTAGCCGAAAACTGAAATCGTCTGAGTTCCTACTTAATACCAACCCAGAAGGACACTTTCATAATTTACTTACCGGTCCGCCATGTGCATCGCCGAGTAAGCTCACATGTCCCAGGCAGGTCTCGTCTCGATTTACAGGTGTAATTGTATTGCTGTAAACCCAGTTACTAGATTAGTTAGAGCACATTTTCGCATAGAGACACCCATCTAATTTGATAACCATTAAGATTCAGGCCTCACTCCTCTATTACGCCCCCGATTGCTTTACGGCTCCTAATCCTCTCCAGATTGGAGGATCTGCCGCCCTAGTATTGACTTGTAACAAGGGAGCTATCCGCCGATCCAGTTTGCGGGCATCTTTTCGTCAGTATCGTCTTTTATTATTCGCAACGTCGGATAATTGTCGGTGAAATGGCATCATCGTCTGTTGGGCAGTAGATTTGGCGGTCCCGTTCTCTATATTTGTCGATTCCGGGGCTGCCCCCCAAGAAGCCCACCTTATGCCTTTTTGGGTTCAAGCCAATTTTTTTGACTGCTGGTCACGCCCCAGGCTGGCCACAACCCGGACCATTCTGTCTTTGAGATCCCAACGCAGACGCCTCGTCTTTCAAATCTTCCCGACCTCCCTTCTGGAATCTTCTGTCCGGCGATCGGTACTTTTCCCCTGCGTTCGACTCAGACACTAGTGGGCTCGGGTGCATCCAATTTGATCCTACGTTAATTCATTTCCGGTGATACGGTTTGCTGGCACAATTGCTCACTAGACCCCCCCTGTTACCTATCAAAGGAGGTTCCGCCATTTCCCCGTTAAGGCGTTTCGACCTTAGGGTAGTGGTCGGGAGCCGTTCTTCCCACCCCGCCTGGAGAACTGTAATTCTGTTGCGCCTTCTAGCCCCCGTTTGACGTGTGGGGCAACCTGTTAAAGATTTCCTTCCAGATCGTGGTGATTCCTCTTCCGCGCTTTTCCACGTAGCCTTGGCGCTAACTTGCCGACACGCTTTTTCATTACCGGATTTGTAAACTAACTTCCCTTCTTGATTGTCGCTCCAAGACAATGCAGGCGTGCAGTTTCGTCGCGTGCAATCGGAGTGTGCTCGTTTTCTCAATTCCGCCGGAAGGCCACCAGTATCCCTCGTTCAAGACACCGTCTATCTTTTCGGAGAAAGCGCCGCAGGAATCTGTGTGATTCTCGATGTGTGAGTGTTTTTCCGGTTCGGCAGGAGATGGAAGAGGATTCTTTATCTGCACGAAGGCATTACCCCATTACTAGAAACCTCCCCCCCCACATACTGTTCTCTTCCTGGTCACCCATCAAGGTGCGACAGCCCCCTCAGTGATAGAAAAAGGCGACCGCCATAGGCGCCAATGGAGATGGGCACTTAGTGTAATTCATCCTTCTAAACGCTGAGAACCCCCTTCCCAGATATCTGCAGGATAAATCATCGGGCCACACCTTCCGCCTCGTGTCACCCCCCCCCTTATCTTTTTTTCCCGGTCCCGTCCCGAAAACCCGCCAAACAATAAAGCATTCCCGGCCACCCAAGAATCACCCCAGTTGCGCTCAATATTAGACCTCACTTTCCTTTTAGCTTCTTCTTTAAAACTGCTGGTCATATCACCCCGAAATAAAACGGATTCATGCGGGTGGAGATTAAACAGTCATGTCCCCCCTTGGAGCTTTATGCAGTGATCCGCCTCTTCCTCCCCCCTATAAAGATGACCATTTTTTCCTTACCGGTTTTCCCAAAAGTCACACTCTAATTTTAATGGTTCGCATATGTGCAACTTGGACCCTTGCCGATCTTTCTGCGCACCCTCAATAAATTTTTTCTTTATGCTTTCTTCCGGATTGCACCAAGAGCATGTGGTCAAACCCCCCTTCATTCCTCTTTGATGACCACCTCTTCCTGACCTTGAAAGCTCCCACGCTCCTTTCATAACCACGCTGACTTAGTTAACCAACCCTCAGCCAAGGAATGCAGAGTCCCCGCCTCTGGCGATGGTTTTCTTTTCCCTTGACCCCACCTTTTGGCTCTCTTCCTATGTCCACGAGCGAATTAATGAACTCTCCTGGCTGGCGTCCCTCCTTCGGCCAGATTCGTGTGCACCTTTCGTTTCCTAGGCTTTACCTTCCAATCCGACAAGGGAAAAGTTCCTCGGCATTTGCAAGTTCCGAACTTTCTCTGTGTCTCATAACAACGGTTTTTTTCTTGAAAACCCCTTTTCTTTCGGCCAGATAAATACTCTTTTCAAACGGTTTTTTGTTTTTCGCACTGAGATTGCAATCCGCGAAGAAAGGATCTCCCCCTTTACCCCTCTACAATGTTTGGGATTAGAAAAACAGTTGCCTCGGGTCTCCTCCTTTTACCTTCCGCCTTTAACCCTTTCCCTTTTTCTCGATTGGATGTGGTCAATATGTATCATGTGATCTTCGCGTATGTACATTTTCCCGGATTTACCGCCCTTTTTAAACCCCCTCGCTACCTTCGATTGCATAGGATTGTCACGTTGAACCCTTCATAGATCAAGGGTTATCTTCCATACGCTCTAACCGCGCGGGCTTCTTTGCGACTAATGGAGGTTGATGAGAACTATCTATAGTTTTCTTCCCTTCAGTGTTTCCCCCCTCCTCTGGCAGGTTTGATACGAAATCGTTGCATCATGCCCCTTCGTACCACCGCGCAGCCTTGATGAAAAAACTGTTTCTCTTCTCCGCAAACTTTGATGAGTTTTCTCCATCTACAGTCCTTGAAATTCCCCAACCTGTTTCCCCTTTATGGTCTATCTACTTCTTTCCTAACGTTTTGCATGTTGTTTCTCCTGCCGGCTCATGGAGATTCTTCGTGCTCATTTAATGGAGATAGACTCGCCCACTTGTTTTTTTTTTGTAGCCTCCCCCCCCCTCGCTGGTCCCCTTTTTCAGGTGCTATTGACCTCTTTTGTTGATTTCAGAAGAACGGATTCCCTGACGGTTAATATTCCTGTTTGATTTTCGACAACTGGGTTCCTTTGCACTGAGTTTTCTTTCCTATGGTTTGCGCGGAGCCCTCCTGTCGAAAACGACGCGAGTATGGGGGAACAGACCTTTCGTTGATGCAAGGTGGCGTGGCCCGTGTGGTCTCTTTTCTCTTTACCTTTGTATGACCAGCTTGGCTCGTTCTACTCCCCCGAAACTTGGCGACCTATTCCCCGTTCCGCCTTGTCTAGTGAGAACCCGGGCTGTCCTTTTGGCGCCCCCTTTGATTTGGACAAATATTGGAACAGACACCATGAGTTGATGTAGACCTTACAGATCCATTGTTTCTTCATTTTTTTTTCTTGGGAAATAACCCAAGTTCATCTCCTGCAAACTGCCCCTCACTTTTTTTTTCGATACTCCCTTCGGCTCCAGAGGCCAGACGACTGTCGGCGGTTCAAATCTTAAGTGTTTTCCGTTTCTCCCTTTTTCCGATTATCGTGCACTCGAACGGAGAAGCCTGCACACCCGAAATCCGGCTTTTCCGACCCCCTTCAAAGTGGATGCCAGTTGAATGACTCTCATTTTGATCATGCGGTCAATCGAATAGTCAACTCTACGTGGCCAGCTAGTAGGGCTCCCCTTCCGCCAGATGAAGGCAATACGCTTCGCAACGGTTTACCACACAGGGTTTTTACTGGCCGCAATGATGTGGTGGTTCGTAGGCGGATATCTTTTTTTTCCCACAACCACTTTACCCCCCACCCCCCCATACCCGAATTCAATCGGCCGCGTCTGCTTCAGGCCCCAATCCCTTCTTGGGAGATAGGAGTTTTCCTGCATGTCCTTTTTGTTCCGCCCCTAGGCGACGTTTTCCATTAACGTTAAAAGTTTAATACGTCGGACTCTCCCAGTTCATCCCCTTCCACCGTTCTTAGTCACTCCCGTGATGCAAGTCCAAAGGACCCCGATTAATTGACGCAGACATTATGCACAGTAGGTCGAGTTTTATCGACAGAATCTTTTTCAGACAAGGTCTAAATCTATGACGGATTTCCCTCGTAGCCCTCCCCATCCGAGGGCCAGGGTTTGCGATCGTCGTTTTTTTTTTTTCCCCAGCAGAAATGCTGTCTCCTTCTATCCATCTTCAGTACCGGTGAGCGGCAGGACGGCCCGCCGTGGCAGAGACGACTTTTCCTACCCGAACTCCGCTGAGCGCCAAAGGAAGTGGTGCATGGCACCTCAACGAGGCTTTCATTCCTCCCCTCCAATTCACCCTCAGACGTGCGAGAGTCCAGCGGAAGAGCTGGCCTACTCAGAATGGAACCACAAAGCCCCTCTAAACCAGCCGCCAATGCGGGCGAGGCGATTGATCAATAGCATTCTCCGAAGGTGGGAGCTCTTCTTCCTTTACAACAGCGTTCTTAGCCGCGCCCGGCCCATCAATTGGGCGGATAACGACTATCGACACATTTCACGCCCGACGCGATCGTTCTCGCGCGTACTCCCTTTAGTTACATGCAGGGTTTATTTACGATTTCGCTACTTCTTACTGTCTCCGGATCCCCTCCCGTTTCGTACTCACAGTCTGCGCTTGCAGTTTTTTTTTGTGATGATGAGAAGTACGAAGGATGACTTTGCGTTAGCTCCTTAGCTGTTCGATACGTTTCCCCTTTTTGCTTTTGGAAACTAACCCACCTATAGAAGATTTTTAACTTCCCCGACGTCTCTTACGACGGTATGGCCCTTTCCGTCTGAAGCCGCCAGCGGTGCAGGCGATGTTCCTCCTGGACTCTCCCTTTTCGGTCTCGACGAATGAGTCCTCGCAGCTTGTTGGATCTTCTATGGCGGAGCCTACACCCCTTCCATCCTTCTGTTCTGTCAGCCGGGTCTGCTCTTCAAATTCGTAGGCGCACGCTAGTAATTTCTGCTTTCCCGTTCCAAGCGGAGGTAAATTTTCTTGCACTTTCAACCGAGCTGACGTGCAAGCTGGAAATGGTAAGAAGAGTGCCGGTGAGGTGCAAAGGATTCGACTCACGCCTCTCGTAGGAGCCTGTTGAGGAGTAGTAAGAACGTTTTCTGCCGGTAGTTTTTCTCCTTTTAGATTTTGGACGCGGCGACCTAAGAAACGTTGTGAGTCTTTTTTTTGTTAGTATCCGGCTCCCTTGAAAGATGGGGCATGTTCCAGGATCCGGCTTCCTCACCAGGGCCCGCCCCTGTTCCTTCCCGGTCACTGGCCTGGTCGGTACGCCCGGCCCCCAGCCGCCGACACGAGCAAGACCAGGGCTTGCCATTTCTTCCAAGTATGCCGCCGTTTCTGCAAGCCTCGGGACTGACTGGTACGCCGTCAGAGGTGGCCAGACCCATTTCCGAGCCGAGCGGGAGCCGTCACGCCGTATGCCCCCCCACCCTTTTTGTCCCTCGTCCCCAAGACCCAATGCGCTCAGGCCTAAAAGGGTTCTTCGTTCCGCACGTGGGACCGGACTCAGGACGTGCTTTAGCCAGCCGACCACTGATTGCTCGCTTCCAATTGCCGGCCTCCTATGCCCAGTAGCGCGATTTGCCTCATCCGAATCAGGACAGTCAGAAGTACCGGAAGGCCCTCATTTTTTCAGAAGGAGCGGCCAGATAGTCTATAGAACGGACGCCGGGTTTCCCTGAATGACCCCTGGTGTTCCGTGGCGCGAGATCTCGCAGCGGTTAAAGTCCACTGGGAGTTCCCCCCCCCCCCTTTTTCCGGATTTTAGACCTCCCTCCTCGCCCGAGCAAGACCTCAAAGGGTCAAAAACTATGCATCCCCAAGATCTCACAGTAAAGCCATTCCTCGCGGGCCGGAGAAGAGAGCGCTCCCGTAACCCCCCACTCATGCGCCGGCAAAATCGGTCATTAGGATGCTGTCCTGACCCTTTCCCCGCAGGTAGCGGCGTCGTCCTCCTTTTCGGTTCATGCCCATGAATCTGCTTTAACGGTCAGGCAGGACGTTCAGTTCGAGGATCTTGCCACTGTGAAATTGGACCTTTCCGAATTTGCTCCTGCGGGCTGGGAGGCGATTTTCTGCCTTCGCATAGCGAGTCGAATGGCGGCGATAGACGATCCGCCCCTCCCTTGACTCTTTTGACCGGCCCCTATGATGAAAAGGTAGTATTATTAGAAGTTCTTTATGTTTATCCTCGTCGACAACGTAAGCTCCGGTCCCCCTTTTTCACCCTTTGAACGTCGCTGGTAGCCGCCCTGCATGCCTACCATACCCGTTTCCCGTGGTTTTCTGACGTGGGGGAAGGATTTTTTTTTTTTTTTCTGTTCCCCCCTTCGCGGCACGGCGATCCCTACCGAAAGAATGGCACCCCCTTTTTGTCGCATGGCTGGCTGTTAGATGCCAAGACCCCTTTTCTTTGGAACGATTTTGTCCGAATTGGTTGACGCGACGAGGTGCCCGGAGCGAGTCC
>Ga0179593_1549763_pt1 | contig 23853 bp, 22 predicted proteins | sample CZODoug2_1_08_16_FD_185931 | JGI IMG/M metagenome (GOLD analysis project Ga0179593, IMG submission 185931) | Vadose zone soil fungal communities from Angelo Coast Range Reserve, California, USA - CZODoug2_1_08_16fungal (PacBio error correction) | ecosystem: Environmental > Terrestrial > Soil >... | reverse complement strand
CCTTCCTTTTCCCCTTCGACGTTCGGATCGGTCGTTGTGTTGTTGAATATCTATGATGTGATCGGTCATTCTTCTTTTTTTTTCCTTTTGCCAGGTACCGACGAAGTAGATCCCGAGCGGTTAGACTTTTGTCCGATAGCACGATGTTGGCGGGTTCCCCCTTTTCCCCCCTCCGATGTACGTCTTGGCCATTGCTTCTCTTCCCCGATAGAGGCCACCGGCTGGTAGTTCGATTTTTCTGCAGAAGACTTGAAAGACCTTCCTGCCCCCGCGGAGTAATCAGTCAGTTGTCCGACGAAGTCTCTCCCCCTTCTTCTCTCTTTCATGGTGGCCGGTTCTACTAGCTTTCTTTCCCCCTCTCCGGTCGGCATCTCGACCGTAGCGGCTTTTTTTTCGGGCTGGGCGGGTTGGCTTTCTTCCCGGGCGGAGGCTCTTCCGTCGTGGAGCTCCTTCCCCCCCCGGTGAGAGGATCAGCAGCAGATGCCCCCTCGAATTGAAACCAATTGCGGAGACCTTTTTTTCCCCTCAAACCCCTCCCCCCCCCGCGATTCGAAGAGGAGATCGCGCTTTCTCTCCCTTTCTGTTTCAAACGACCCTGGATTCCGGGAGAAGCCCTTTCCCCCTTCCCGTTGCTATTCCTTTTGGACCCGATTGCCGTCTTTCTTCCTCCCCCCCACCATTGAAGATCTAGTTTTCAGCAGCTCTTCTTTTCCCGCAGTCTAGAGGGCATCTTTTTTCATCGAATCCGATCTCTTCGCGCCAGTGGACCCCCGCGAGTGCGTCTTTTCTTTTTTCTTCTTGTGAGCTCGCCACCTCCCTTTAGCGTGCCCAGAAGTAGGTGTTTCTTTTTTTCTTTTTTCGAAGGGATGCCCGGATTAAGGCTTTCCCTCTCTTGAACAGGCATTGAGGAATCGTCCCTCTTGTGGCGTGCCAAGCAGTGTGTGTTTCTTCCCCCCCTCGGAAGGAAATAGAAAGCATCCCTTTTCCGCGGTCGAGGCCTTTGGCGATTTTAGCTGAGAGAGCAGAGACTCTTCTTTTTTGCACGATTCCTCCCCACTTCTTTTCGCCTGCGAAACTGCCCCCTCTTTTCTTGAGCGGACCGGTCGCACTCTCCTCCCCCCTTGATAGCCGGCGTCCCGATTTTTTTTTTTTTCCCGCATGAATTGACGTAGTTGCGGTTCTGATTTCCTTTTTGACGAGGCCGCTTTTTCCTTTCGTCGTTTGTCCGGTCCTCTTTTCCCCCTGCAGGTCGTTGAAATTAGGCCCTTTTTTTTTTCCTCGAAAAGGTAGCGACTTTTCTGCGGGCTCGATGCCCCGAGAAAGATTCGACCCCTTTTTTCTCCAGCAGTGTCTCTTTCTTTCCTCCGTTTTTCTTCTTCACGGTCTTTTCCCCTCTTTTTACGAAGAACGGGTTTTTTTTTTCCCTCCCTGCGACATGTCAGGTCTTAAGTTCCAAAGGGTTCATTTCTACGGAAAGCCGTCTTGTTTTCACCAGCAGTTGATTTTCGGAAACCTCCTTTCTTTTCCGAGGTGAAGTTTCCTCTCCCGCGCCCTGTAGGTGTGGGTTAGGCTTTTTTTTTTCCCTTTGAAGTCGAGCAGTATCTCCCTCCCCCTTTAGTTCTCGACAAATTCGTTTTTCCTCTTCGAGAGGAGGGGACTTGCCCACTTCGCGGTGTGGGAGTCGGCTCTTTTCCTTCCCCTCAGGCCTCCCCTTCGTGGTCAGATGAATAGTTTCTTCTTAGTAGTTCTTTTTTCTCTGGTCTCCTTTCGTTTCTTGAAGGAATATTGTAGTCTTTTTTTATCTCCTCCTCTGTTGGACGGCATCCCCCTTTTCTCCTATGCGGTCCGGTAGCGCGTCTTTTTGTGATGGAAGAACGGTTTTTCTTTTAGCTCATCCCTTTCTTTTTCCTTTTTTTCAAGGTCGGCGGTTTGTAGGGATCGGCTTCCGCGGCAAGAATCTCCTTTTTTACCGGCTTTTCCCAGTTGATGCCGCCTTTTTTCCTCCGCGCCCCTTCGGCGCGACAGGCATCTTCTCTTCCAACCGATCGTCCCATGTGGCCGACGCGTCTTTCTCCGAGAATCCCCCCGGCGGAGCCGTTTCAATTAATTTTTGCCGCTCTTTTGGCTTTCCATTTACTAGTTCTCGCTTTCCTTTCTTCCACCTTGGTCAACTTTTTTTATTCCCTTACGATTACAGCCCTTTCCCTTTCAAGTCAGAACGACCACTTTTCCTTCCTCTGCGGTTTCTAAAAGTTCGACAAGTCTCCTACGGGATCGAGCGGGATCCCCGCTGCCAAGGATTTTCTTTTTTTTTCGGGACGTTAGAGACCATTTTACTTATTCACCCTCTCTTCCCCTCCCCTTCTGCCAGACCTCGCCAGCCCTTTCTCCCCGCGACGGACTAAGAACTCATCCCCTTTTTTTTGAGGCCGTCCGGTGACAAATCTCCCTCCCCTCCCCGCCCCTTCCCCCAACCCCTCCCCCTCCCTTTTCGGCGGCGCTCACCCTCCACCGCGCCGCCTACCTTGAAAAGGACGATTCGTGCACTTGAAGGGCAATAGGTTCGCCTACACAATGAAGACGTTCAGGGCCCTTACACTTTTGCGCGTCACACTTTATCTCAACGGCTTTTTTTTTCCTTCCCCCCTCTTTGGATTCCCCCCCTTCGGCCTTCGGACCCTTTTTTTTCCGCACAGATGAGGGATTGGCTTTTTTTCCCCTTCCAATCCCGACTCTCTCTCGACAATAAACTCGTCTTCCTTTTTTTTGTCTCCTCCCCCCCGAGACACCTTCTTCGCATTTCCACTGCTTCAAGGAGGACATTTCTTTTTTTTCCGGATGTGGGTCACCAGCCCTTCCACACCTTTAGCCCTCTAGAGTACGGACAAAACCGCGCCGCCTGTCCTTCTCTCCCTGGACGCTCCTTCCCTCTTTCCTCTTTTGTCCGATTCGACCGTCCTCAATGGCAGGCTTTCTTCCTTCCCCGCCCCTGTGATATCTATATCTTTCCTTTTTTTGAGAGAGATATCAGGGTCCCTTTCCCTGTGCCGGTTTTCATCCTGATCATCCAGTTGAGGGCTTTCTCTTTTTTCTTTTCAAGCATCATGCCTTTATCTGCTCCGCTTCTTCGTTGCTGCTCGATTGTGGTGCGTAGCTTTTTTTCCTTTTTTGGGAGGACAAGCGGATTTTTTTCTTTTTCCCTGCGGCCCTCTATGTCTCTTCCGCGTGGAACTGAGTGTCCTTTTCCTCCTTTTTTCCCTGTGCCTCACCGGTCCGATGAAGACGAGTGTCGTTTCCTCCCGAGTCGGGAGTCGACCAGAAGTACCCTTTTTTTTTTCCTCATCGGTGGTCCGACCAAAGTCGTGGCCCTCCGCCAGCGCTTCCTTGACGCGAAGCCGTGAAGCAGACTTTTTTCTTTTTCCCTGAAGCGTCCATTGTTTTTTTTTTTTTAGTCGATCGATAAGACCTCTTCTTTCTGTCCTTGAGAAGAAGGGGGCCGGCGTGATTGGAGGGATATTCTCTCCTCCTTTCAGGTGACTTTTCCTTCTTCTTCTCCTCGGGAGGGTCTTTTTTCGGCTCTCCGCGGTTGGTCTTTTTTTTTTCCGGGCTTTCTCTTTTTTTTGCTGATGAGAGAAAGGTTCTCGGATTTTTCTTTTTCCTTTTTCGGCATGGAATCCTTCCCGTTTCGACCGCACGATCCCCTTGGTGAAAAATACAGCTCGATCCCTTGTGCCTTTCTAAAGGGAAATGAGAACTTCTCTCTCCTTTTTTCCTCCTTTCCCTTTGGTTTTGACTTTCCCTTTTTTTTTGGAAGCTTAAGGGAATCCGGCAGGCCCAGCTTTCTTTTTCTTTCTCCGACACGCGAGAACGAGTACCTTGCACCTTTCTCCGCATGCAACTGCTTCCGACGTCTGTGCTCGGCGGCCTGGGGGGGGCCTCTTCTTCTCTTGGGTGGTGTCTGCCCGGCATGGCGCAGGAAGGTCCTTTTTTTTTTAGCAAACTGGAGCCAGGGGAGTTTTTTTCGGAGCTGATGTTTTCCCGTTCAGCCCGTTATAAGACAACGCCTTTTTTTTTTCTCCCCTCACGGCTGAGCTGCGCCCCCACTGAAGAACCCCTTTTTTTTTTCAACTAAACAACGGCGCTCTTCTTTTCCTAGACGCGTTCCTACTCGAGGGGATTCCCTCCCCTTTCCTGTCGACCGCCTTTCCCGAGCTTTTCTTTCGCAGAGGACACACTTTTCCCCCGACGACCCTCATTTGGTTCCGGCAAGATGAAGTTTCCCCCCCTCTGGGGCCTGGCTTTTCCCCTTCTGGGCGCCGACTCCCAAGCACTTTTTTTTCCCCCTGCAGCCGATAGATCGGAAGCTCTTCCTTTTTCGGATAGAAATACTGGTTCTCTGAGCGTCCTTAACTTTCTACAAGCGACCAAACGGCTTTTTTGCGAACTAAAACGTTTGTGGCAGAAGATCAACCTCTGGGCCCAAAATGACGCTGATTCCGCTCCCACCCTTGTCCCCTGATTTTCATGTCAAGTTCATGATGCTCACACCCTTTTCCTCCCGATACGTCGCTTGGCCCTATGAAGCCCGTCTTTTTCCCACCCTACCGAATACGATTTTTTTCCAAGAACGGGCCTTTTGGACAGCTCGCCCCGCTGGTCACGTCAGAAACGGCCCTTCTTTTTCCCCAAGTGGACGTCCTTTTTTATTTTCCCGCCTGAATGATTCCTTTCCCGACAGAAGGAGAGCGGACCCCTTTTTCCCTTTCAACCCGTACCCCCCCAGAGTCATTTCGGGAGTAACCACATTCGGCTTTTTTTTTTCAGGGGTGATGTGCGATTTCTCTGCCTCAAGATACCTGGAAAGATTTTCTTTTTTCTGGCCGAGGAGTGGGGCGGACTAGTTCCACAACTCTAAGCGTGCTCGAAGCGCTTCTTCCTCCTGTCTCCTCGACCTTTCACGACAAGTTCGGAACTCTTTCTTTTAGGGAGTGCCCGACAATCAGTCCCCTCTCCCCCTGTAGCCGGCTATTAGCGAGCCTAAAGGCGCTGTTCTTCCTTCCTCGTCAACCGTCGGACCTCTCCCTTCACCCTATTCGGGCAAGATCAAGGTCTTTTTTTCCCCCTTTCCCATCTCGACCGGATTTTTCCTGGACGCTCTCCTCTTTTTAAGTCTTCGTAGAAGATGCTTTTTCTCCGAAGAGATGCTAAACTCCCCGGGTTCAGCTTAACAAGTTTTCTAGAGACAGATAACGGCGAGCGATCTCTTTGTGCCGCTGTAGTTTACATAAACTTAATTTATTTTTTTTTTCTTCGCTGCGCTCTCTCTGCGTTCTGGTATTGAGCCCTCTTTTTTTTTTCAAGCTTAGACAAAGGGGGAGACCCCCTTTCTTTTTTTTTTTCTCATTCTCCCTTTCCTCTTCCATCTGGTAGGATCCGAAGGAAGCCTCTCTTTTCATGCCTGTCACAGGACGCGCCTCCCTCTTTTTTTTCCCGACAATGATAGAAGTGGATTTTTGCAAAAATGAGCGTCTTTTTCCTCTTCGTCGATGTCCCCCCCCGAGCCCCGATGTACGCCGTCTTCTTTTTCTTTTCTTTAAAGTCTTTCAACTTCTTTTTTCCCCCCCTTTGAAGCAGGTGTTCTCCCTTTTTGCCTCGTATAGGAGCACAGAGCTCCCTTTCCTTCCATCGTCTTTTTTTCACTAGAGGAACAACGCGAAACCTTTTTCTATCTTTCCCTTTTCTAAACGCTAGCTCGCCTTCTTTTTTCCCAAATCAGGATACTTCTTTCCTCACATCAATAGAATAGGTAATACACCTCTGGGTGGCGGCGCTTTTTAAGTTATTAATCTCATTTTTCCTCTAAGTTGTTTGTTCCTTTTACCTGGCCGAGCGCAGCAAACCTTCTCTTTTAGGTGAGGGTGGAGGACCCCTTTTTTTTTTTCTCGAGCCGATTGGTTCCAGGTCCTGCCGCTCTTTCTTTCCGCGAGAGGTAGACGCCTCCGCATCCCGCTGTTGCGGGTTCCCTCCTTCACAAGAACAGATGTAAGGTCTTTTTTTTGATTGATCTTTTTGGCTACTGAGGCCACCCGGTCCTTCCTCCTTCCTTTTCTCCCTCCGTTGACCTACCTCCCCTCCTCCCCTCCCGCGACAGCCTTTGTACATCCTTTTTTCTTTCGACGATCACCTGTCTCCGGGCCGCTCATGGTGGCCTTTCCTTTCCTGGCGGCTCCCCTTCTCCTCTCTCGCCGTCTCGGAGGAGGCGGCAGGGGAGGATAGGCGTTTTTTTTCCCCGGTTATCCCCTCCTTAGCTGATACGGTGAGAAGGATCAGCAGCAGATTTTCCCTTTTTCGAAGCTTGAAAACATTATTCTCCCCTCTGGAGAATCCCTTCCCCCTCTTTATAAGCCTTTCCCCTTCTTCTCCCAATGTAAGGATTTCCAGAAACCCTTTACAAGCGGATGGCGATAGATCTTGATCTGGCTCTCTTTTTTTTGACTTGGTGAAGCTGAAACCAAGATAGCTTTGTAGAGCTCTTTTTTCTTTTTTTTCTGTCGATTTTCTCTTCTCGCCGAGCTTAATAGACTCACCCTCCTTTTCTTCTTCGGACCACCGCGATGGTGCGCCGGTCGATTTCTCCCGCACCTCCTTCTCCTTTGAGACCGTAGGGTTAGAGCGCCCTCACCTTCTTATACAGGATAAGGAGCTGACCCGCTCTAGTCCCTTTTTTTTTCGTCACGCAGGCGCTCGGCGTGCCCCGTCTTTATTCCGGATGGGTCGGAGCACCCCCCTTTTTTCCTTTTCCTTAGCAGGTAGGTGCCGACTTCTTCCTTGTCGAGGAACCGGCGAGTTGATCTTTTTTTTTTTGGTGGAGTTTTTTCACTTTGGTTGTGCACTCTCCCAACCACAAGAAGGTCTCTCTTTTTTTTCTACCTGCACACTTCTTGTTCCTTTTTTGCTTTCCTGTCGCGACATACTTCTTTCTGCGGCGTTTTTTTTTTGCCTTGAAAAAAAAGTTTCTCTTTTGAGTAACGGGTTGCCCGTCTTCCTTTGCCGTCGGCAGCTCTCCCCTTTCCTCCCTTACCAATTGGGCAGTTTCCTTCAGGCGTTTCTCTGTGAAAAGGACAGTTCCATTTCCTCTCAATGTTCAGGTGCGGACGTGCTCCTTTTTTTTTTCTTGCCCTCCAAGATGCCGTGTTTCAGCACCGTTGGTAGTAGGCGTTAAGTTTTTTTTTTCCCCGGATGCCTTTATCTTCCTCTCGACGCTTCCTTGGGTTTTCGCACCTTTTTTCAATGTCGTCAGTAGGGAAGGTAAGGCACCCTGGTTTTTTTCCCTCCCAGCGTAGTCTTGTTTGTCACCAGGCCGTTGATCTTTTTTTTTTTCTTTGACGCCGAAGCGCGTGTGAGGTCGGCGGTCCTTTTTTTTTGTCGGATAGTCGTTTCGTTTTAATAGTAGCCGCAGCATTCACCTCCCTTCGCGCCAAATCTCGGACTAGGCTTCGGCGGCTTCCTCCTTTCTTGGGAAGTCTTTATGTCGACGAACGCCAGGCAGACTTCTTTTTTCCTTTTTCCGCCAATTATGAGTGTTTTCTCTTCTTTGCGACTGGCGGTTCTCCTGCTTTTTTTCTTTCTTTTTTGGGGGGTCTTTTCGACCCCAAGAAGATGTTGTGCGGCCCCTCTATTATTAGTTGGCCGATGCTTCTCGGGTAGGCGCGCCTCGTAGCATTTTCCTTTTACGACCGGCTGGGTAGGTGGCGCCAGCTCTTTAGTCTTTTCATGAGGACAGGCGGCCGTTCTTTTTTTTCTTTCAAGGGAGTGCCAGCATCTCCTCGCTTTCCTTCTCCCCTCCCCCCCCCCGGCTCCAGTTTCTGCTCCCGGCGCCAGGCCGGTTTTCTTCCAGGCCTCCCTTGACGCGTCACCCCCGAGGGCGAACTTTTTTTTTTTCCCCCAGGCCGCCGAGAACCAGCTTTTTTTTTTCTCCCCTTTGCTCCTTTAACTTGGATGTGAAGGGACTCGGTCTCGTCTTTTTCATCTTTCTCCTGAGTCAAATCTTTTTTCTTTCCCTCGCTTCCCGCACAGGGCCCCCCTTTTGTCCAAGGTCAGAACCGAAAGGCTTCCCCTCGCTGCGGGTTTTCGAAAGAAGTTACTACCTTTTCCCCTTTCCGAAGGTGTCTCTCTCCTTCTTTTCCCCAGCGGCATAAGATGGGGATATCTTTTTTCCGAATCAAGGGAGGATTCTTTCTTCTCTTCCCTCGCCCCCCTTCTTCTCGTGAGCCCGCCATCGGCAATGCTTTCCCCTCTCGGACTCACCGACGCTCATGCCGGCTGAGAGCCGTACTTCCTCACTCACAGAGGAGTCTCTGTCAGCGTCCCCCCCCACGCCCTTAGGAGGCAGGGACCTATCCCTTCACCCCCCCTTTTCCCTTCCCCCTGCTGATCCAGGACGAGGACTCCATTCCCTAGTTCTCCCCCACCATGGACGGCTTCCATTCCCCCTTTCCCGGCCGGTCCCTTCAACCTTTTAGGCGGGGTCGCTCGTGTTTCTTCTCCACTCCTTCTCCCTAAGTTGTTCGAGCGAACCGATTTCTTTTTTTTTCCCTCCGAGGGAAGGATGGCTCCCTTTCGCGTACGACCTTTCCTTCTCGCAGAGTGAGCACGGGCTTCCGCCTCTTTTTCCCCTTTCTTCGGCAGGTCTCTTCAAGGATCCCTAGTCGGTCGAAGCTTGCATTTTTGGGTCAACAGCAACCCTCTTTTCTGGCGAGAGCTACGTTCCTGCTCGCCCTTTGCCTCGCCTTCCATCTCGCGTCCTCTTATTCTTCTCGGCGTAGTTAATGATCTCTTCCCCCTTTCTTCCCACCCGGCAAACGACCTCCCTTTGTTGTTGTGATACTCGCCCTTGGACGGAGTTGACGTGTTGAAGTCCTGACTTCTCCTTTTCCTTTTTCCCGACGCAGTCCTCTCATGTCTTCTTTTTTTTTGTCGATAGTCAGCTGAGGCGGCGGCGCTTTTTTTTTTTTTTCTTGCGACGAATTTGGGGAGGTTTTTTTTAACCACCCTTTATGAACTCGGCGACGACTCCGCTTTCTCCTTTTCAAAACTGATTTTCCCCTTCCCTTTTTTTTTTTTTTCCCGTGCTCACCGGGTCGATGAAGACTCCTTTTTTTTTCTTTTTCTTGATGTAGACCAGCGTCCCGGCTCCTCCTCGGTTTCTTCTCCACAATCAGGCGAAGGAGAAGAGGTGGCCCACTCTGAGGCAGACCCCGGTTCCCCTTTTTGAAGCAGAAGGTGACAGGAAGTTTTTTTTTTGTCACTGACGCCGTCCAGGGTGTAGGCTTTTCCTTCACGTGCCTCTTAAGTTGAGTTTTTCAGAAGGGTGGGAAATTTTTTTTTAGCTTTGATAGGGGATAGGGGTCCCCGGACGAAGAAGGTCCTTTCTTTTTGCGCTTTAATAGGGAGGTCTCTTTTTTTTTCCTCCCCCGCCGGCGGGTTCTCGGTTTTTCGAGAGGGGACACGGGTGCTTTCCTCTTTCTTCTCGAGAAGAGAGAACTGGCTTCTCTTTTCTTCTCCTTCCGGCATGTTGAATCACTAAAGGGGTTTTTTTTTTCTCAATAAACATATTGACGTGTGAACTTTCTTGAACGTTGCTCCCCTCCTTCTTACTCACTTATGTAGACCCCGCAGTCCTTTCCTTTTATCGGGTCTGCTGACAGGCTTTTTTCCCTTGGATCAGAAGACAAGATTACTTTTTTTTTTTATGAGTCAAGAGATCCCCCTCCCTTTACAGAAACCTTAAGCGTCTTCTTTCCTTGAACGTCTCAGACGCAAGCTGGTTTTTTTTTTTTTTTTTTTTTTTTTTGGGGTCTTTCCCCGGCGGCCACCAGCCTCTGGTGGTGAGGCGTATCGGCGGAATGTTCTTCCCTAGCTCTTTTTCTCAGATGACAGCCTTTTTTTTATGCCGTTCTCGGAAGTTTTCTTGCAGCCGTGCCGCCGATTCCTTTCCCCTTTCGCCTGCCCCTTTTTCAATAAAGGATGAGCCTGCGCCCCTTTTTTTTTTCCCCCCCCCCATCACCTCAACAACGGCGCCTCTTTTTTTCCCCCGGCGCTTCCCCGAGCCGACACTTCCTTTCTTTGCACAACAGCTTCGGCGAGGTCTCCCTTTTTCCGCTTCCTCCCCTTTTCACACTGGATGACTAAGACGACCTTTCCTCTCTGTGACCAACCCCCTTTTTCTGCCTTTCCCGATCTCCAGGCGCCTCTCCCCTTTCTTGGTGACAGAGACAGCCGACCCTCTGTGGAGCGCCTTTTAGACTACTGGATGGCGATGCCTGCTCTTCTCCTTTTCGAGACACTCTACCCTTTTGCGTCAGCTTGCTGCCGCCTCTTTCCCCCCTTGAGCCGACTCAAGGGGACCTCTTTTTTTCCCCCCCAAGACTTTTGCCCCGCACCCACCCGAGGTTTCCCCTTGCCTTCATGTCGCATTGCTCCAAACAAGTTTCTTTCCCCTTCCTTCGAGGAAGATTTCTTCTTTACACCGACATGATACTACGACAATCCTTTTTTTCTCCGGCAGCTTTTTCTCTTTTTTTCGCGGGCGCTCGATATTTGGGGGGGGGGTTTTCTCTCACGGCCGACTCCCATTCGATGTGAGGAAAAGTGTCCTTTCATTTTCCTATGTCAACGCCTGCTATCTTCCCTGCCCCACACGACGATACTTTTGAGGCTCTTCTTCTTTCTCGGGCAACCCCTACCACGAGGAAATCAGGTTTTCCCTTTTGGGGAACCCCCCCCCCTCGTTCGGCTGATGTGTTCTGAGTTCTCTTTCTGGCACAAGAAGTGGCAGGTCAGCGTCCTCTCTTTTTGGCGGCCTCGTTCCCCATCCGTACCCACAAAAGCTACCCCGGCTTCCTTTTTTTTTTTTCCTCCAACTCTCCGTTTTCCTCTCTTGTCCCCCTGACAAGTTTAGGCCCCTCTGCCTTACAGGAGGGTGAACCTCCCCCCCCCCGGTCGGGGCACTCCTGATTCCTTAGCCTGATTTACTTCCTTTCTGCTGTTCGTCCTCGTTCATCCTTGAAACCTTCCTTTTTTTTTTGGCATGTAGTCGAATTTTCCCCCTCATCACTCGTGGAGAGTTCCCCCCCCCCCTCTGGCCTCCCCCCCCCCCCCCCTACGAACACGCGGGGGTTTTCTTCGCCCTCTTCGTGAAGAAGAGGGAGACGATCTCCTCCTTTTTCTCCCTCAGAGCTTCCAACGAGATCTTCAAGGTTTCCCTCCAAAGTTCGAACTTCTTTCACTTCTAGAGCCATGCCTTTTCTTCTGATAGAAAGGGTTCCCTCTTGGCCTGGTTTGCACATCAATACATTCTCCAGTGCTTTATATGTGGGGATGTGTTGAGTCCGCTTTTCCTTTTTCCGATTCGCCCCTTTTGGTCCATGCGCCGATATCTGAGGCTTCCTCCCATCTCGGGCACGGGTAAGCCAGGGCCGCCGCGTCCTCCTCTCGGCCGCCCTCCTCCCCCTCCTCGATTTCGTTAAATGATAGAGGCGGATCTCTTTCTTGCCACCATGAGAGGACGGTGCCTTTTTTTTCTGTCTATGTACAACCCGGACCTTTTTTCTCGCGAGCGGGCGGGAGTCTTTTTCTTCTTTCTCACCTGGACGCCCCTTCCCACTTGGCCTTTTTGGTGCCTTCTCTCAATAAGGCCATCCGGAATGTTTTTTTTCCTTCTCTGGGACCCGAGCAACCTTTTTTTTCCCCCTCGATCGAGGCTTTTGGGCTCGATATTTACCCGAGCACATCCATCGAATAGTACTCCCCCTCTCTTTCTTGTGGCGGAGCTCGGCCAGGATCTCTCTCTTCCTTTGTTGTGTGAGAGAGATACCTTCTTTTCCCTTCGGGTGGAGGACGTGCGATTTCGCCCGAGTTTTCCCCGTACATGCCGCAGTCGATCCCTTTCTCCTTTCCTTTGCCGATAGCCCCTCTTTTGTTTTTCCCTGCCGGTGTCCCCCAGACGATGTCCTTTTTTTCTGGCGCCGAGTAGAGGACCGTCTGTTTTCTTTAGCGCCGTTGACCCCCAATCCCTCCGCCTTGCCAGAGACGCACGCCCTTCCTTTTTGGACGATCCCCTCCTTCTCCTTTTGCCCGCTATGGTGGCCGTTTTTTTCCTCTTCCGACCGGAGAGAAGGTCGGCGCTTTCTGTCGGCGGCCGGGGTCTTGAGGGTTTCGTCTGGGTCTCTTTTTTTCCCCGTAGCCATCTCTTTTGTTCTCCCTACGGTGAGCAGGCATCCTCTCCTCTCTTTTTTTTTTTCCCCCCACGTGGGTCGAAGCATTTTTTTTTTTTTTTTCCCACGACATTCCCCCACGAGCCTCCCCGGAGTGCTTCCTTTCATGTAAGGGATGTTTGTTTTTCCCTCTTGAGGCCCCGAGGAGCCGCCTTCCCAAAATTTGTTTCTGAGGGATATTTGCCTCTTTTTTTGCCACGAGTTTTCTTCGAACTGGTGACCTTTTTTTTTTGAAGATCTAGTTTTCTTTTTCTCAGGATGTCGATTCGATCCTTCGACGAGATTCATAGACCTTCCTCTTCCCTCTCGCAGTGGACCCCGCGCTTTTCCTCAGGTCGAGAGGTTGGATTTCTAGCTCGCCAACGACCTTTTTTTTCCGAAGTAGGGTTCTTGACACTTGACTGTATTGTTCCCGCTTCTTCCCTTCTCCTTCCTCTGTGAAGCTATAGTCGTCCTGCTTAGGATCTTCTTCCTTCGGTCGGAGTGCAAAGCAGTGTATTTTTTTCCTCGGGCTCCTTTCTTTGCAGTTTAGTTCGAAATTGTCGTGCCCCGTTCTTTTTTTTTTTTGAGCGCCCCTCTTCGTCTGATCCTCTTGGTATTAGAGGGTGTGGAACTTCTGTTTTTTCCCCTTTCTCGTGACCGCCGTTACCCCCAATATTGTTCCCTTTTTATGAGCGTCTTTTCGCGACCTCAGCACACATCTTTTTGCCGGCGGTCACGAATTTTTCCTCTGATTGACGTTCTGTTTTTTTTAGGGTTGCCCGTCCTCTTGACCTCTCTCTCTTCGCCGGCGGACTTTTTTTTTTTTTTTCCCTGGCGATCAGGATCAGGGCATTTTTTTTTTTTTTTCCCTCGGCCTGAACAGTCTGTACGTGGAACCACATCGAAATTTTTTTTTGCGTCCGTTTGCCGCTGGGGATCGCTTGACAATTTCCCCCCTCCTTCTCGACACTGCCCCCGTCTGGGGTTTCTCTTTTTCTAGTAGTGTCAGTTTTTTCGGTTGTACGGATGTCCCCTTTCCGTCCTTTTATCGACCGAATTCTTTTCAGCATGAACTGCGACCTCTTTTTTTTCCCTGGCAACCCGGGTGGGGTCTTTTTTTTTCCCCTCGTCTTTGTTTGTCCCCGAACGTTGATTTTTTTTTAAGTCTTGCGCCGAAGAGGTTTTCTTTGGCGCAGCCGCGACTGGGTTCGGATCTCTCGTCGTTGAACGCCCCCCTTCCCGGCAGGCCCTTTCTCAGTAGTCTCGACCCTTCTTCCTTCGGACGATACGGCTTTTTCGGACGCACCAAGGAGAGGGAGTGGGAGTTTTTCTCCTCCCTCCAGAAATCTCCCAATGGGTGGTACAGCTTAATCTTTTCTTATTAGTCTTTTTCTTTCCTCGTTTGCTCCGGACCGTCGTAGCGAAGGATATTTTATTTTTCTCTCAGAGTTGTGAGGAGCCACTTCGTCTCCTTCTATTCCGATGCGGCTCGTTTTAGCCTCGTCCCTTAGCAGTTGGGGAGGTGATGGTCGCCTTCTGCTGTTTCTCAGCGCATTCTTCCTTTCTCTTCCTGGAGGTTTGTCGGGATCGGCGGCTTGCGCCAGCTACATACGGACTACTCCTTTTTTTTCCCCTTTGTGCAGCGGCTACTTTCGGCAAGCTTTTTCCCGCGCACAACACACCCGATCCTTCGCCCCCCAGGTCCCTCAGTTCAACCAGCGGAGGCTGAGCCGTTTCCATTTCTTCCGTTTACGGTGGCTTTCAAGTTCTCCTTTTCGGTTTTTCAATCGGGGAATGCGGATTCCCCTTTTCTCCCCTCCGGCTCAAGTTCAGCTCAAGTCCTTATGGTGGACAAGTCCTCTTTTTGTCTAAATCCTTTCCCCTTTTCCAACGTTCCCGAAGGGATGCTTTTCCCCGATGGGGAGAGGATCGGGCCTTCCTTTCTTGATTCATTCCCTTCGATTTCAAAATAGATCTCCTCGCCCTTTCTTCCTTCCTCCCCCCGGACAGCCCTTTTCTCCCCCCTCCCCTCCACGCGGAGGAGAGCCTTTTAGGAGAAGTAAGCTCCTTACCCAATGAGGCGGCCTTTCCCTCCGCTCCCCAATTTTTTCCCTGGCCTACGGAAGGTTCTTTTTTTTGCATCCTAAAAAAATGGACTTCTTTCCCCTGGCTTCACCTTTCTTTCCACTGCGGCCAGGGGTCGCCCTTTTCTTCAACCGGCGCTTTCTGCACGAAGGTGCGTCCCCGAGCGCACGATGATTTTTTCTTACCCCGCCGCAGGGAAGGATGGTCGACCCCTTTCCCTCGTGAACGACCTATCCTCTCCTTTGAGAAGGATAAGCCGTCCCCCGCGCTTTTCCTCCCCCTGTTCCACGGCTTCATTTTTTTGCCGCTTCATACGGCTGTGGTCTTTTTCCTAACAAAAAAAATTCTTCTTTTTTCTTCCACCACCCGCGCTTCCTCGCTAATAGAGGACCGCTCCGGTCTTTCCTTTTTTTCTTTCGATCTTCCCGTCCTCCCTTCTTTCCCCACCCCGGCAACGACCTTTTTTGTTGTGAGAGAGATAGCAGGGCGGTCGTTGCGTTTCCTCGAGCTCGGACGACGCCTTCATGTCCCGTGACAGTCAGCGAGATGGAAGGCTCCTTTTTTTTTTTTTCTCCTGAAGGCGACGAATTGGGTTCTTTTGGTTGCGGGTGTACCAACGCCTTCCCCTTCCCGACTCGAGGTCCTAATTGACTTTCTTTCCTGGGCGCGGGCGCTTTCCCAGTTTCGACCGGTAGATGAAGACGAGGTCGAGTTCCCTCCTTCTTTTTTTTTCCAAGCGTCCCGTTCTTCCTTCATCTTTCCACTCATCGGTGCGCTCGACAAAATTTCTTTTTTTTTTTTTTTCCAACAAGCTCCTCTCTCCCTTTTGAAGCAGAGGTTTTCCGGTCTTGGTGCGGGTCTCCCCCTCCTCTTTTTTTGAGATCGAGAATCTCTCTTCCTGCAGTCAATCGTAATTATTTTTTTTTTTCGGTAGCGTTTTTTTTTCGAGCTTAAGGGCAGGTTCTTGTTGACTTCGGACTTCTTTTTTTCTTTTTTTGCACCGACGGCTCTCCGACTTTTCCGGCGCGGGGATCTTCCTCGGGCGGGGCAGACGAAATAGGCTCCCTTTTTTTCTCTTTATCCTGAGGTTTGATCTCGTCGGATGGCTCCTAAAGGGTCCAAACGGGGGCCCCCCTCTCATCTTTGCCGCTTTAACTCAAGATAGATCCCTTTCTTCTTTACTTCACTGGTACCCTTTTCCCCCTCTCCCTATCGATGTCACAGAAGCGGCCTTTTTTTTGGCCCTGTGCTGGAAGAGTAAGTTTTTCCCTCTTTGACAGGAGGTCACCTATGAAGGACACCTCCCCCCCTCCTTGCCTTTCTTCCCTTGCACAGGCCAAACCTTTCCTCGGAAGACCAGGACTTTTTCTCTTGTTTCTCTGGCTGGGGGGGGTTTTTGTCCTGCCTCTTTTGCAAAGTGTAGACCTCTTCTTTGAGGAGTACTCTTTCCTTTTTCCCGCCGGTTTGGCCGCTGCATCTTGCTTCCCTGGAGCCTTTCTCCTTTTTTGATGAGTATGGATTTCTTTCTTCCCGGACACAAACGGCTTTTTTTCCAAACTACTTAATTCCCTGTCCACCTAATGGAAGAACCAGTTTTTGCCCCCTCCCCCAACGGCCGACGCTTGCTCTCTCCAATAATCGAAGGGTTTCTCTCTTCGTATCGACCCGACTTCCCCCCCCTCTGTCCTGCTCTCTCGGTCGCCAGAGGGCCTTATGACTAAGACGACTTGGCCCGGTCATATGACCTTTCCACCTCTTCTGTCTGAGCTTTTCTTCCAGGAGAAGACCCTTTGTGCCGCGCCGCCGATCGCTTTTTCTATTGGCAGATAGGGCGATTTCATACTGGAATTCCTCTGCCTTCTTCCTCAACTTAAGCACTTATTCTTTTCTACGTGGTAGCGGCATGCGCCTCCCCGTCTTCTCGGCGCGCCTTGGCCGCCAGAAACGGCCTTTCCCCCTTTTCCTCTCCCCTGGTGCATGACGTCTCCGTTCAGGCGTTGTGTTTCAACACCCTTTTTTTTCTCTTCCTTTTAGAGAGGACTTCTAGACAGTGCATCTCCTCCAAATGACAGACTACTTTCCCCATGGCTGTACCCCAAGACTTTAGCTTGGTCTCTCGTACGGGGGATTTTTTTTACCAGTACGAAAACGCCTTTTTTTTTTCAACGTTTTGTCATGTCCAGGCCTATTTCCACTCCCCTCTTTTTTTTTTTCATGAAGCTCCTTCCCCCCACCCCTTCCGATCGGACGGAGAGAGTCTTCTTTTAATAAGGGACCCCCTTCCTCTGTAAATCAGGGTGTCCCCACACTGGACGCAGGGACAGAGCTTTCTAGGGAGAGACCTTTTCCTCCCTCCCTGAGCAACAAGACTTAATGTCAGCCGGCGGACGTCCTCTTTCCTCTTTTTATTTTGGAGGCCTACTTGCACCCCCCCTTCTCAAAAAACGAGACCAAGGCGTTCTTTTTTCACTAGAGGTACTCTTTTTTTCCCATTCGGCACCTACTTTCGATGGACTTAAAGGAGTGGTGCCCGCCCCCCTCATAAACGGCGGGGCACTCCCGCCGGCGCATGCGTGTCTCTCTCTGTTCGACGAGTCGCTCCCCCCTTCGGACGACTTTTCGTTCTAAAATACTTCGGGGCACGTCCTTTTTTGCGAGCTCAAATCTCCAACCTTGACGCAACCCTCGTTGGGCACTTTCTCTTACGCGCGTGATTTACGACCTCGGCGAGACGCTCCGCGATCAGAAGATCTCCTTTTTCTTCCCCCGGTTTCAGCCCCCCCAACCTTTCCCTTGAAATAGGGATACCGGTCTTCTCCCAGATCACAGGAGTAGCTCTCCTTTCTAGCGGAGGCCAGCCCTCCCATTGACGATTCAGCATCTCAGCTTCCTTTTTTGGATTTTTTGAGTCCCGTCCAGTTATAAAATTTTTCCTCTTAGCCCAGGGGGAGAACATGCGGCCGCCTCCCCTCGATCATGCTCAACGTACTCTTGGGATAAAGGGTCAGACAGGACGCCGCTCTTTCCCTCCCACCCGTTCTCCTTCCGAGAAGTCGATTCCCCTCTTCCTTCTCTCACCGCTCGATCTTCCACAATAGAGGAAGGTTTCTTCTAGTAGATACGAGTTTCCCCCTTTCCTCCCTTAAGCAGCGATGGCAGTTCCTTCTGTCTTCCGGGTAAACGCTTTTTCTTTACGCCGGTGTTAGACGACCAGCCCCCTTTTTTTCTGACAAATAGACGATCCCTTTCCCCCGGAAAATCGTCTTGGTTAATGCCTGAGGGGAACCCGCTCCCCCTCTTTTCCTATAGAGCAACGGAGTTCTCCCCCCTAGCGGCGGAAGGAAATGTTCTCGACCGAGAACATCCATCGCCTTTTCCCGATACAGAACGTCGCCTTTGTGGAGAGCTAGGCCATTTCCCTTCTTCTTTTAATAATTCCCCCGTTTTTTTTCGACCTCTCCGAGAGAAGACACCAGGTCGATTTTCTTTTGGAGGACGATGCTTCTGTTACCGTAGTATCAGCCCCTTTTTTCCCCCCCCCCGTTCTGACGCCGTCGATGCTCCTTTAGACGCAGTTGACGTCTTTTCTGGTTCCCATAGACGTTTCCTTCCCTCTGATCCGCCGATTTCCTTTGAATCTGCGATTTGCTCTGGTATGCCACCGGATGGTCGTCGAACCCGTGGTAGCCCGCCGTTGACCTTTTCCTCAGACACGACGCGCTTTTCTCCTTTCTTTGTTTGGATCCCGCTTAGAAGCCGGAAGCCGGTCGGCCTCTTTTCATCGAGAGGGCGGCGTTTTTTTCGGTTAGGGATCGACCTTTTTTTTTTTTCTTTCCGGGGAGGGTCTTTTGGTTCATGGAGAGGCTTTTTTTTCCCCCCCCCCTGTAGCCCGAGATTGTCTCTGGAGAACGGTGTTTTTTTTCCCTCGATCGGAGCTGGTTAAAAACGTGGTCTCTCTCCCCCCATTGGAGTCGAACCGAAGCACGAATCCCCCCCCCTCCTATATAGCGCCTCTCTCTTGCGATGTAAAATGTAATTCTCCCCTCAAAAGGGTGGACCTCTTTCCTTCCTTTTTCCTCCGAAATCTCCCGTTCTTTATGCAGTGAAACGATTTTCGAAATTGGTTGAAAGAGAAACCCTTCTCTTTTCTGTCTACTTTCTGCTAGAGAGGATTCTCTTGGGATATTTCTGTTCCTCAGATTCATCGACCCCTGAGTCCGAGCCCTCCGTTGTTTACCCGCGATTCGTCCGTAGAGATTTTCTTAGTTCTCTGGTGAGCTCGCCCATTCCGCGGTGCCACTTTTCTTTCAGGCCGTCGTCCTCAGATGACGGATTCCTTTCTCTGATCTACTCTTCTCCCAGAGCATTGAGGATTTCGGAGAAGGCTTTTGAACCGACGTGTGAGTGATGGTTCCCTGCCCAACAACGGGAATTTTTCTTCCGGAAAAGTAGGTGCCCTTTTTTTTTCTGAGGACCGGCGATTTTCGCTGCCCCTCCTCTGTCGAGAACGCCGGGGGTCATGAGTTTGGTTCCTTTTTTTAGTTGCACGATTTCCCCCACTTCTCGTGCGCCGGACTGAACTGCTTTTTTCCGTATTGAGGGCCAGGTTTCCTTTTCCTGCACATCAGCCCCTTGATCGCGGCTCTTTTTTTGTTACTCCAGGCCTGCTTTCCCTTCCGTTGAGGTTCCTGGTTGACCGGATTCATTTTTCTTTTTTTTTCCTCGGCCGCCTTCGTCTTGGATCGTCGTGTTGGGCTTTCCCCCCCTTTTCAGGATCCGGCAGGCGTTTCTTTGGAACAGACGTCCACGTGGACCCACCTTTTTTTTTTCTTTCCAGTTGCGGACCTTTCGCTGGGGCTCTCTGGCCCCGCGAACGATCCTTTTTTTCCCCCCCGAATTCCCCCCTTTTAGCCAGACAGGTGTTTTTCCCTGTGGGTCGGTTTTTTCCTTTCTTAGCGTCCTTCCTTCCGCATAGAAGTACTCCTCTTTTGGTTGGGTGTTGATGCCTTTCATTTCAAATGAGACATTGTAAGTTTTTTACCCCGGGTTTTTTTCTTAAAAGAGTAGTGGGTTTTTTTCTCTTGGCCCTTGAATCCGTAGCCGAAAGCTCTTTTTGGGTAGGTTCCCGGCCGCGAAAACGTAAGGGTTTTTCTCGGAAGTTTTCCATGCTTGCAGAATCGCCCTCCTTTTTTACAAAATTCGCTTCCCCCCCCGGCAGAGGAGATCGGTTTGGATTGTTGCCACGGAGCGTTCGGGATCCTTGTTTGAGATTAGAACTCTCTTGACGGTGTTGGTCTTCCTCCCATGATGATGTCGTCGTAGCCCGTTTGATTTTTTTTACCCGCGTCGAGCCTTTTCTTGGGTCGAAATCGTTTTTTTTCAGCTCCTCTTTATTGCCGATGCGGCTTTTTTTTCTTCGAGCCTCGTCGTCGTTTTCCCTTTTAGGAAGACAGGCTGGTTCTTTTTTTTTTCTCTCCTTTTTAGTTGACTTGGCCCGTGAGGCCGGGCGGTTTTCTGCTCGGCTTCGCAAGCATAGCCTCCTTCTTTTTGCTCCATGGATCCAGTTGCTTTCTCCTTCTTTTCTTCCCCCGGCCGACGCCAGTCTTACGCGAAAACCACCCCCGATTTCTTTTCCCCCTCCGGAGCCCCCAGGCCGCCGCTCCTGCGGCTGAGCCGTTCAATTCAGGTCTTTGGCTGTGCAAGGACTCGCTTTCTCGTTTTTTTTTTTTCCTCCTGGTCAACTTCTTTTTTTTTTTCTCCGCTTCCAGACATGGGCCACCGTTTAGTCAGACCGCAAAGGCCCTTTTTTTCTAGAAGTTATACAATGAATGTTCCTTGACTCGAGCGGTGCTTTTTTACCCCATCGCAAAGATTTTTTCTTTTCGTCTCGACGCCCGGGAGGTCCCCATTTTTCACCCTCGCTCTCCTCGCCCCTTCTTTGAGCCGCACTCGGCCAGCCTTTTTCCCTTCCTCCCACGAACGCGCCAAGCTGGCTCCCCGCGGTGCACCTTTTCTTCTTCTCCCTGCAGTCACCACAATCCCTGACTCTTTGAGGTATCCATACCACCCCTTTTTTCCCCTCCTGCTCAAGACTTCTGTAGGCACGGTGATTTTCCTTCCCCTCCCCCGAATCGCTCCCCCCTTTGTCAGGGACAATTTTCCGGTCACCTTATGCTTCAACGGGCTTTTTTTTCGGCATCGTGTGTCCCACCCGGCGCCTTCGGTTTTTTTCTCGCCTCACCCTATGAGGGTCTTTCTGCTCGTGCAGAACTTTTCCTCCCGAATCGCGATACGACGATACTTTTCTCCTTTGAGCACGTGGCTTTCTTTCCCCGCCGACCGGCCCTTCTTCCCTTCTCTTCCGGAGGAATCTAGTCGGTCGCTTCCCTTGGGTCACCCTCAACAAGAGCTGTTTCCCCATTGAGTCGAAGGCGATTCCCCGCGGCCGCGGCCTTTTTCCACGCTTTACCGCTACGGATGATGTCCTTCAGTAGTTCTTTTCTCAACTGAGTGATAAGGACTTACACCCTTTCTCCCTTCCTCCTCCAGTGTGTTTTTTTTCTCCCCCCTTGTCGTTGACGGGGTTGACTTCTTGATTAAGTGAGGACGGTCGAGATCATTCCTTTTCTCCTCCTCATGACGTAGGGTCGCGAGCTGGTCCTTTCGGCGCGGGTGTTGCCGTAGCTATAGCCTTTCTTTTTTCCAGAGATGGTTGCGGGTACCCTTCCTCCTTCGAACTACTCCTTAATACTTGCAAGTGAAATTTTTCCTTCCGCTTGAGGCGGATGCCTCCCCTTGCTCCCTTTATTCAGACGAGGGAGGTCTTTTTTCCTTTTTCTGTCGACAAGCCGTCTTTTCAAGCGCCATCCCCCTCCCCCCGGGCTGGGAAAACCTTCGGTCCCTCCCTCCGTTGTTATTCCCCCCTGGCCCTACCCAGGGCGAAGTTGTTTTTTTTTTCGCGGGGTCAACTGACGCCGTCCTTTCCCTCTTAAGCCTCGTCTTCATTTTCCTCTGAGCAGAAGGGTGCCCTTCTTGGTGTAGGGATCAGTTCTTTCCCCAGACGAAGGTAAGTTTCTTTAGGAGGAATTCTCTTTTTTTTTTATTTTCTTTTCACCGGACGGCTCTTCCTTACCTTTTGGGCGCTTCTTCTTTCGCGTTTATAAAGGGTGTGCCGCTTTTAGGACGCGAAGAGTCCCCCCTTTTTTCGCGAGGGGAATCTCGTCTTCTTGGAGTCGCGAACTCTACCCTATACCCATATTTCCCTCTTTTTTTTTCCTCCCCCCTTTTTCGTTAAGTTGTAAAATTCCTTTTTATCCCCCGCAGCGAGGTCAACAGAAGGGCTTTTTTCCTGGCTTGGCCCTGGTGAATGGTACTCCTTCTTCCTTCCCCTCAGGCCCCATCTGACCGTGAGAACAGACTCTCCTCCTCCCTCGACCCCTCCAACGGAAGCGTCCTTCTCCTGACTAACCAGGCTCAGCTTTTTTTTTTTTTCTTGATGACATGTTTTTTTTTTTTGAAAGGTCGGGGAGTGGTGGGCTTCTTGGCATGGCCGAGTCATTCGGAGCGGTCTTCATGCAACTGGCTCCCTTTTTTCGGTAGAGGAGTCTTATCTCCCCGTGAAGAGAATCCCCTTTTTCCCCTGGCCTTTCAATAACGGATGAGCTGCGCACCCCCTTCCTCAACCAGCAGGTCTCCTTTTCCCATACGGCGACGAGGGCGCGCTCTTCCAATAATAGAGGGATGCCGCACCCCTTTCTCTTTCCTCCCCGACGGCATACAGATCCTTTTCAGTTTCGGTCGCCAAGTTCTGCTTCTTCCTGGACGAAATCCCTTTTTCTTTTTTGAAGCTGACAAAAAAGAAGGGTCTTTTCGATTAAAGGGCGACGACTCTCTTTTCTGAAGCCGCCTATCTCTCCAGGCCGAGATGGGTTTGGTTCTCCTCATCGCGAAATATGGATGGAGATTCCCTTTCCGGGACTATCTCCCTTTTTCCTTGGTCGCCCTGCGACCATCTCGCGACCTCCCCTTTCCCCTTTTCTTCCTAAGAATGGTGAAACCCTTTACCGCGACACCCTTTTTCCTATTGTTACCTTACCTACGTTCAATTTTCTCAACTCGCGTCGGTAGTCTTTTTTTTCACCTTTCCCGTGCATAAGGACACCCCCTTACGACTACTCCCAATGTGATGGCGACCCAGCCCCTTCTTGGTAGCACTTTTTTCAGTCCATATCCCCAGTTTCCCGCAAAGGCAAGCGACTTTTTTTTCCCTTTTCCGTCGTTCCAGGCTCACCAGATTTCATGCCTGATCCTTCTCCCCCCCCTCTCCCCCCGATCGACGCGATCCCCCTTCTGACACGCTGATAAGGGGCCCCGAAGTAAATCAGGCTTTCCCCCCCCCTTAGGACAGAAGGCCGATCAAGGGTTTCTTTTCTCCCAGGTTCTTTCCCCAGAAGAAATGGCACAAGGACTTTCCTCCTTCGCACGACGACCTCTGAGTTGTTGTCGTCTTCCCCACCAGAAGGTCCACCATCTCCTCGTGTTTTTGTCTCAACTCGACGTTCCCTTTTGTGCACGCCCCACTGCCTACCTTCTGTCCGCTTTCCTTCGTGGTGAAAGACCTCGGGGGGAAAGCCCCTTTTCCCTGAGTGACGTCTCTCCCTCCCTCTTCTTGAAGAGGATTATTTTTTTTTTTATATTAATTCCTGTCCCGTCGGACGACGGCTTTCCACATAATTGGGTCCTTTTCTTTGGAGAGATAAACAAACTTTCCCTCCTCCCTTCCTCAAACATCGAGGGGGTCCCTGCCGTCCGCGCTCTATCTTTCCTCTCTCCTAGAAGATCCCATGAAAGTCTGCTAAAAACGAGATTCCTTTTTTCAGTTCACCAAGTTCGCTCCTAGGGTCACGTTCCTCTCTCCCTCCCTTCTTCTATCGAAAGGGTTCTCTCGTTCCTTTTTGAAATCACGTACTCTTTTCTAAGCTGCGCTATATTTTTTTTTTTTTCCGTTGAGTCCCGCGTTTCCAATTTCAATCTCGACCATTGTCGAACCCTTTTCTTTTCTCTTTCTTTCTGATCTGATCCCCCCCTTTCTCTTTTTCCCGGGGCTACAGGTCGCAGGCCGCAGCGCCCTTCCCCCTCCCGACCAGGCGCCGCCCGCCTTTTTTTTTCCCCCCTTTTCTACCTGCTCGACGGGGATCGACGCCTTGATCGATCGCCCGGCCCCCCCTTTCTTTCCCCTTCTTTTTTTCGAGTACCAACAACCTTCCCTCCGGCGGCGAGGGAGGGCGTTCCTTTTCCTTCCCCTTCGTGCTACCTGGCGCTGTTTCACGCACCGCCGGTTGCCTTCTTCCCCCCTCTAGATCATCCTTTCGTTGGGTGGGAAACGGAGTCCCCTTCTTGTAGATCGGCAACTTTTTTCCTCTCTTTCTTGGACGGCGGCAGGAAATGGGCCACTCCTTACTCTATGCCCTGAGACTCCCTTCCCTCTTAAGAAAGTCGAACTTCCTTCAGT
>Ga0179593_1696660_pt1 | contig 23854 bp, 31 predicted proteins | sample CZODoug2_1_08_16_FD_185931 | JGI IMG/M metagenome (GOLD analysis project Ga0179593, IMG submission 185931) | Vadose zone soil fungal communities from Angelo Coast Range Reserve, California, USA - CZODoug2_1_08_16fungal (PacBio error correction) | ecosystem: Environmental > Terrestrial > Soil >... | reverse complement strand
TGGTTCCGTGCTTTTTCCTCTCCTCTTCTAATTACTCGCTCTTACTTGCACTACGTTCTTTATCGGCTTCATGTGCTCATTATGAAATCCCCCCGTCACGCGCTCAGTTCCCTAGAGTTTTCACTGGCTCAGCTCTATAATCAACGTTTTTCTTTCTCTGACGGCCCTGTCTTACTCCCGTTCCTTTTTACCACTTTGGGGTTCTTAAGAAGCGCCGTTCTTCTCACGATTGAGACTCTCTCCGCTGCCCTTTCGCGTCGGAATTGTTTCCACAGCGTGCCACCAACTCTTTTTTCTTTTTTGGCGGGGGTCCTCGTAGAGGCCCCATTCTTTCGCTGAAACGACGGTTTTCTCGCTAAATCCCGATCGCGCTTTCGGTTCCTCCCCCTTCACGTCTCCTTTCCTTCTCCGAGCTTTTCGAGGGGGTAGGTGAAAAATCCCTTTTCACACCGCCTATTGCCGTCTCGCCCTCTCCTTTTGGCTTCAAGTTCACATTTGTCGCCGCCTCGAGCATTTCATCTCGTTGTTTTGGATGGATCGGTTATCAGCCTTTAAATCCCCTTTTTCCCGGGTCTCGACTCCCCCGGCACCGAATCGCCCTTTTTCTTTGTTCCGCCCATTCCTCGAGCTCCAAACTCGTTTCTTTCCCCAAGTCCCTTTCTTCCCCCATTCCATTTCCTAACCTCCCGTTTTTACGTGCATCGTCCGGACGTACCACGCCTTCTAGGCCTCTGGGATCAGGCATCTTCGATCATAACCTTCCTGACCCATCCTAAACCAAAATAAGTCGGTCTCCACCCACTGACAGGGTGCTCTCCTAAGTTCTCGCGTATGCCGCGACCCCGAATATTGGTGTGTCGATTCTCTTGGTTCTATGATGCTTTGCTCTTTTCCCAGCTGCTTTCCTTTTGCAACCCCCCTGAATTTTGAACTTTGCGCGCAGGGCATTGACTTCCCCCGTCCCCTTTTCCCTAGAGTCTCCTGAAAAGTTCGAAGGATATGCAATCCTGTCCCCCTTCCTCTTCTAGCTTGTCTGAATTTTTTCACGTGGGCCAGCCCCTTCCGGCCGTTGGGAATCCTCTTTGCGTTCTCGACACACTCCCACCGTTTTCTTTCCCAACGCGCTTTTTCCAATCCGAATCCTTGCTTCGTTTTAAGGCTTTTCCTGTGCAGTCTCATGTTTCCTTCGGCATAAAAACTCTTAATTCCGGGGAATAGGTTTCTTCTTTTTCCCTTACCCCCCTCTGGTGTTGGTGTTGTTGGCTCCAGTGGTTGGTTTTGAAGGGTGTTATCCCCCCAACTTTTTTCAGACCCCCATCCAGTTGACGTCTGGATCTCCCACCCCCGGTGATTGCATCTCACTTTAGCGGGAGTTTTCATTCCCCCTTTAGTTCACTTTAGTCTGTCTTCTGCCTCCCCTTCCTCGGCCACTACGCTGTCGTTGGTTCCTCAGGGAGAAATGTCAAAGTTTCGCACGTTAAACCATCATCGACTCTTCTCTTTTTGTGACTCCCCTCCTCTCTTCCTCCCCCTCCGATTCCCCCGTTGCCGCCTGGACTCTTCTCGTGGGCTTGACCCCATTCCTGACGTACCAAATGTTCTCCTGGTCACTGCTCCGCTTCTTTGATTTCTTCGTTGCGGGTTTTCCCTCCATTGTTGGCGATTCGGTTTCGATTCATCATATTCGTTTCATGAAGCCGCTCTGACGGCTAATTCCGTGATTTGCTTTGGGGATCCTGAAACTTCCGCGGTCGGGCTTATGCACGTGCGCGGCGACGGTTCTACTCTTCAGTTAAGTTCTTCCTCATTTTAGCGTTCTCGGCTTTATATAAACTTCTGCACAATCCTGTCCGTCTTCATTCTTTAATTTCGGTGGGACTACTCTTTCAAGTTGTAGGATAGGTGTTGCTCTCGCTAATTGCTACTGTCCCCGTACTTTAGTTACTTTTAATCAATTACCGCCCTCCCAAGATCATCTCCCTCATCGGCTTTTTCCAATGCTTATGTCATGCATTTCTCGGCTCGTTGAAGAGCCCTTCCACGTGCTCTTCTCAGATCACGACTCTTGCTGGGTTCGGTTTTAGCGCGCTTCCCTCTGTCGAAGGCTTCCATTTGCTCAGATTTGGCCTCCTAAATATGCTTCTCCCCCGACTCACACAAAACCGGGGCTTTGTTCTTGATAACGGTGCGACATTTGATCGAATTCAAGCTCCCTTTCCGGATCGATCGCATCAATCCCTGCTTTTAAGGTTCTTCTTATCGGGCCTTCCGAATTCTGCTATTTTCCCCGCTTGAGCCTTTTCCGATGCCAACTTTTTTTGCCTCTCCTCAAAGCGCTCGTCTCGGTGCTTCCATTTTTGAAGAATTGACTTTCGCGAGGGTTTTTCGAATGTTCGCTTTCCGTTTTTTCGTCGATCAACTAATCATCCTGCTAGCCATTTCCGGCCAATCCATTGGAGATTTTTTTTCTTTTCACTACTGTTCAAAGAGTTCTCTTTTATAGCTTTTTTCGGACGGCCCGCCTCTGGTTTTTCAAGTTCCTTCTCTGTTCTGAATCGTTCCCACCGATCCCGTTTCTCCGATTAGGGCTTTCCTCCACGTAGAATGTGCTCCTTGTATAGTCACCAATTTTGCCAAGCATCCCCTCTTTTTCCCTGCCAGGCCTTGTGTTCGTCTATTTTTCTTTTGTTTTTCAAGATGCCTCCATGTCGAGATTCCCTATTGCGCTCCCCGATTGGTCCGACTCCTACTTCGTTCTTTCCAATCCTCTTCCTTTTCTGCGCCCGACGCTTTTATTTTTTCATTTTTTTTTTCTCATCGCGCCTTTCACCTGTGCATTTGTAGACCACTACGTTTTTTTTCTCCGATCGAGCTGGTCATCGGATTTCGGACCATCTCTCTTTCGCCTTTCCCAAGTTTCGTTTGTTCTCGACGGCGCTGTTCTTATCCCGTTTACTTGACGTGCCTTCCGCGACAGTTTCCTCTCAAGAGCGTTTTTTGTCGTTCTAACTCGTTCCGTTTTGTCGGATATATCCTTTTCCCCTTTCCAGAGATTTCCTTCCCTCCCGACGGTCCCTTCTACCCGACCCACTTGTTAGACCGGCGTTTTCGGGAATGTATCGGGTAGACCGGGTCCTTTTTTCAGTTCCTTCGACCCTCTCCGTTTGGTTTTTTCCCTTATCAGTCCTATTTCTACCCTTAAAATCCCCGTCTCCTGTAGTTGTAGAGTTTCAGCCTTTTCGCTTGGAGTAGATAGGAGGAGTCCCTCTCTCTGGACTTGGTGCTCCCCTTCCTTCTTGAATCCCTCGCTTGGCCCGGTTTTTTAGCTGCGTTTCTTTAAAAGAGGATGATAGTCCACTCTTCTCTTTTTTTCTTTTTTTTCTTGGCCTTCCCAACGGGGTCTCTCTCAACCTCCCTTCCTGTTTGATCACTTTGAATAAGTTGTCTGAGTCGAAAGGCGTAGAAGGAGATGATACTTGGCATTTGGTCTCTTTTGCCATGCCTCTCTCCATTACCCGCTTTCCTCTAGGATCCTCTCGCAGCATCCCGATCGTTTTTCCTCTACGCGTGGCACCTTCTGCAGATTTTCGGACTGTTTCCTTCTCCCCGCTTCTCTTCTTGCAGTGGTTCCTTCTGCCCTTTTTCGCTTCACTTGAAGTCGCAGCGTTCTTCCCTCGCGCGAACTTGAGGCGTCTGAGCTTAGCTTTTCCCATCTCTGGTGTTGGATCCCTCTCAACACTCTTTCGTTTTGGCTGATAGGAGACGCCTTTTCTCCAACATAGCAGTTAGTCCTTTTATTTTTCCTTGAGGTTTGCCTTTCTTTTCAAGCCCCCTCCTCCTATCTCTGGTGTTTATTTCCATCATCTTCTCGTAAGGATACGTTCTCCTGACGCGTTTGCGTGCGGCTTCCTTTCATCTTGCACTTTGTACCTTCTATTCGCCTCCCCCCCCTCACGCCACTATATTAAACGCAGGCGACCTCCGCTCACCCACCCACAGCGATAGTCCCTGCGAAACGTCCAAACCATTTCTTTGGCCGGATTGATCCTTTTACAGCTCTCCACCTGACCTCGAGAACTGAAGGCTTTCCGTGGCTGCAATCCGGGTTCTTTTCATTTCTCTTTCTTTTCTAGATTTCATTTCCTTTCTTTCGTATTTCTTTCTCCCTTTGTTCCCCTCTGCTCGTATCCCTCCTCTTGCAACCAGCGCATTTCTCGACCAACTTTCTCGGTCTTCTATTCTCCTTTCGCAGCTCAGATTCTCGTTGGGGCTTTGGCATCGGCGGATGAGGCAGGAATTTTTGCCTTTTCCTCCCTCCCCTGTCCGTCTGTTTGCCTAGTCATCGTTTTGGGAAACTTTTTCCCCCGCAATTCCGACACGGGCCCGAGACTCGTCTCAACTTTCTCTTTCGATGGCGCGGCTCTTTTTAATAGTGCCGTCTGGTACCGGATTTTTCTTGCTCGAATGTCCGCGCTTTTATTGTCAGATCCTCGATTTGCAGGAGCGCTTTTTTCCGTTTTTCCTGAAAAGTCCGTGCCCCTTACTTCGTAGTTTTGCCGCTTCGAAGGAACTAGACGCGACGCTTCGATCCCCTCTGGGTGTTTCTCGTCCCCTTTTTTGATGGCCGCCCTTTACCCTTCTGAACGAAATTTTTTTGGTGCAGCCGGTTCGATGCCGATAATATTTCCTTGTGCGACTTTGGTCTCGCCGTAACTGTCTCCAATCCTGACCTTGTTTTTTCTTTAGGCCTATGAAACTGTCATTATATTTCCTGTGAGTTTTACACCCCAGTTCGTCCTCTTCTGACCCAGAGCCCTATCCCCCTCTTTCTCCTTGTTTTGGATGTGTTGCTGCGGAAATCACACTTCCTTGAATGAGACCTTTCCGGTCGAGAAGCAGTCTTTTTTTTTTTTTCCATCTTCTTTTACCCCTAGATCCTTGTGTTTTGTCCTCCCATGTTGATTGCTGCCGCACCTAAAAGTTTGCAAAGATGCCGTGCAAGGACAGTCACCTACTCGCGGCTGGCCTGCTTGATTTTTCAGCCTTTTTCCCGACCTTTTTTTTTTTCTCATTTTCTTGACTTGGTGCTCCCCGCTCTGCTCGCCTTCATTTCCCAATTTTTCTTTCTGGCCGCAGACAGACCCTTTCTCCATCTAGGCTTCATCGAATCGATCATCTGTGTTTGCCTCCTTCAGAGATCCGGGTTCTGTTTTTTTGAATGGCCTGTTGGCCCCCTTGGGTCTCCCAAGTATGGCGCATTTCTTTTCGTTTCATTGATGGAGCGTAGTGACTCCCTGCCTGCATCTCTTTTTGACCGTGGGTTTCACGTCCCTTTCGCTCTTTTCTTTATACTACTTGTGTTGCTCTCCTGCGTTTCAAGATTCTCTTTTCCCAGTTTGAGATTAGGATTTCGACTGATGCAGATTGTTAAGTTATCATTCAAATTTCTGGGTCCATCGACCAGGTTCAATACCAGCCCTTTCTCCCCGAAATGATCGATGTTCTGAAGTAGAAGGACGCTCTAATCCCTTATTCTTTATTTGCGTTTTGCTCGGCGAATGGGTTTTTTTCAGGGGAATTTTCACTCCTCCCCCCTTTGAGGCATCGATTAGTCTATTCGCCGCCCGGACCGCCTCAAGCGGTCATTCATCTGGGTGCCTATTACCGTCCTTTCTAAGGTATGACCCTTCCTTGGCTAGACGATCAAACTGACCCCCACCCAACCACCCCCCACCCCCCCCCTGGCAACGTCCTAATATACTTCGGGCCATCCCCCTGTTTTCAGTTCCCTTGGATTCATCCCTTAAACGATTCGATCTGTGCCACGTCGGAAGCCGCTGCTGTTTTTGACGGCCCTCTCAATCTTTTCCAAAAATTGCTTTATTAGAGCATCGCTCTTAACGTAGCATCGTTTCTATTGATTTGCTTTTCCGTGCAGCGCGTAGCCTTTTTTTAGAGTATGTTTTTTTGCTACCTCTCTCTTCTTATATCCTTTTCCCCCCCCAACTGTCCCGTCAGGCCGACGAATTTCACTCAAGTTTCCAAAACTCATCGAACCCTCCTTTCATACCTCTTGGTTTTTTGTCTCTATTTGTTTTTTCTTGAGGTTGACCGGGCGCGGGTCCTTTCATGAAACTCTAGGCCTGTGGTCCTCTTCTCTTCTTCGATTTTCCTCCCTTCACAAGACGCCCTTTCCGAGTCGGCGTACCTGCCAAGCCCAGGTCGGATCAGTCGTTTTCCTTTTCCTTTGGCCACGTTGGGTTTCTCTTTGCCTGGGGTCCGGATGTTTTTCCAGCTCCTGGCTCACCCGATGCGTGTCCTTTCAGCTTCTGCCGCCTGAGCTTTGCTGACCAGACTTTTTATGCACAATCCGTTTCTGTGTCGTTTTTCCGTTTTGAGTCTTTTTCAGCCTTAATCATGCTTTTTTTTTCATCGACTCAAACTTCCCCTCGTCAAGTAGTTGTTATCCGATGGCTTACTTTTCCTATTTTTTTCGTCCCCTAAGCTTACAGCGACTGCCTTAGAGTTCTTTCCCCCCCCTGATACTCCTTCCCGATTCCTCCCTCCGCTCGTATATCGCCCACTCCCCTCCGGGAGTTCTTTTCCTTATTCCTTCCCCCTCTGACTTTTTTTTTAAATTCTCGAACTTTTGCTGATGGTCAGTCGCGCTTCATCCCTCGCCCCCTTGACGATCTCCCCTTCCGAATCTTCCTGTGCTCTTTCAATCTTCTCATAAACCCTCCAAGATTCCTTCAACTCCTTTTGCTATCATACCCATTCGTCCAAAAGACGCCAGTTTTCCTTCCCACGTGTGATCTGCACGGGCCTGCACCCGGCCTCTGCTGTCTGCCGATTTGTAGGCGAGGCGCTTCCCCCAGTTCTGTGACCCCCCCTCCTTTTCCAAAATACTTCTTCTGACCCACAGTGTTTTTTGAGCTCTCCTTCATCCTCCGGATCTGCTGAATGCGGACTTGCTACACGCCTTTTCTGCCATTCTCTTTTTGGATGCAGAGCTACTTTCCCGCTGTCTTTTTTTTTATCCTTTTTGGTCATATGAGCAGGCGAACCTTCCACCGGCTGCTTCGACGAGATGATCCATTCGAGTCCGATTCTCATACGTTTCGCCCCAATCTCGAGCCCCTAACAGAACTACGTACCTTTTTTCCATCAAGCATTGGCCCCTTGACAAGCACAAGCCCTCCGGTACCCTGCTTGGTCCCTCCCTTTACTTTGATGCCGGAAAGGTTTTTTTCAGTGACGTTACTTATGTGGAGCCTCACCCCTCTATTACGGGTCCCAGCGGTGAATCCAGGGGCCTTTTTTTCTCTCTGGGTCCCCCCTGTGTGACGAAACGTTGGCTTGCCAACTAACAAACCCCCTTCCCATGGTCCTTTTCACTAGGTTAGCCCCTAGGAAGCACACAAACAACCTGGTCCGAGGGCCTTCTCCCACTCCTTTCCCCCCCCCGAGCTGCACCTAACTTTCCACTGCCTGATTTCTTCAAGTTTTAGCCTTACACCCTTTCTTAGCTTTTTGGCATTTTCTATCCCTGGATTGCCCAAACCTCTTTTCTGCTTTCGCGTAGTGTTTCCCCGAGGTCCCAAGTGAGACGGCATTCTTTTTTCGTTTTTCTCTTCCGGTGCTAGTAGACTCTGCGGCCGGGCGCCTAGACGCCCCGCTTTCCCCGTTTTTTCCCCCTCCCTTCGCCCCAATGCGTCATGCTTTAGATAGCGTAGTGCTTTCCTCGGTTTCCGCCATCGTTGGCTGCCAGTCCTTTTTATTTTTTTTCTTACCCTCTTCTTGTTCCGGAGCGTCTTTTGCGAACTCCTTTTCCCCGATGTCGGAGGTGGGGATTGAATTTCCGTTTTTTTCTTTGAAATCGCACGATGGATGTCTGAGCGTTCACTCCTCCTTTTACTCATTGAGGGCGCCCTGAGCGCTTTTTCTCCATAACTTCCCTGCAAAATAAGGGCCCACCGTCCCTCCGCTGGAAATCTTCTCGTCAGACTGATTGTTGCACTCCTGCGATTTTTTCCAAGACATAGCGATTCAATGCGTCTTTTTTTCCCCCTAAGCCCTGTCAACAGGACAGCGAAACGCTATTCTCCGTTGAAAGCAAATAGGCCCCCTTTTCTTCCAAAGAAGTTCTCCTTAATGCCTTTTCTAGGAGTGTTTGCGTCTCTTTTTCCGTGATCTGCACCCAGAATCGTAGGGTCCTTCTGTTCCGGGCTCTCTATTGGTAAGTTTCGCAGGTTGAGTATGATAGATTTCCGGGGCCCTTTTCTCTTTTTTTGCCTGATACGCCTTTCAAGCCGCACGTCCCCCCAGGGATTTGGCCTCCCTGCTTCCTGTTTCGACTTTCAGTTTCCTTGGCGGATAGATGTGGATCATCCCTCTAAGACTGCCCCGGCTCTTTCCGTTTCCGGACGCCGGAACCTTTCCTGTGTGACACCAACGGACCTAGAAGAGGCTAATCACCGATGCACCTTTTCGCATCCTAACTCTCTTCTTTTCAGCGTTTGCTGCAGCTCTTTGTCGCTCGAGTTTGCTGTCTTTTTTTTTGTCTTACGTTCTCTCTCTCAGACAAATGTCTGAACTACTCGACAAAATGGTCACCCCCCCCGTCCTCTTAGCCCTTCCAGCTCCTCATCGACCTCTTTCCGTTCGCGCTGCTGCGCGGAAGCGGGCTTAGAGTTTCTTTTCAGGAACATAGATTTCTCCCGATCTCCTCCGCAATTACCTTTGGATTCCCCTTTTCCTGGAGAGGCTTTGTTACACCAAGGTGATGCTCGCAAGATCGCTTTCCTGGTTTATTACGCCGGTTTTCCTGATTCCGACTCTAGTCGGGATCTGGAGTGACTCATTCTTCTGCGAGAATCCTCTTGATCCCTCCCCCTCTTCTCATTAAGAGTCTAGCCTCGCGTCCTATTTTTTTTGTTTTCATCGGAGCCCTTCCCGGCGAAAACCCCCCTTCCCCTTCGGTCCCAACTTACTCCTTTTTCCAGAAGATCGAGATTTTCCCTGAGTCTCCCGGTTAGGCTGTTCCTTTTTACATACCAAACTAGCTTTGGCGAATAGGTGAGAACCCTTTCTACTGGTACGGCCAAGTATCCCTAACTCTCGTTATACTCCACCGCTCGTTCCTGAGGGTTTTAGGGTATCTCTTTTTCGTGGTCTTACCTATATTTCCCTCCCTAATTTTCCTTTTAGATCTATTAATCTACCGACGGTCCATTCCTCTGAAAACACCCCCCACAGTTTTTAGCCCGGCGTGTCTCTCCTTTTCGAAGTAGACCGGCGCATTACTCGACGGACGTTTAACGACTTCTTCTTTGTTCTTCGCGCGATCTCCCGGAGATCCTGCAAGCTCGCTCTTTTTCTTTCGGTTTTTTTCTCAAGTAGGCAGGTGCTGCCTTTTTTCCCGGCGTCGTGACCTAGAGGAAACCACGCCTGAGGGCCTGTGGCTTTTTGTACGCTTCTTCTTGCGCGGAGATTCCCTTTTTTCGGCGACCTCTTCTTTCCTTTCGCGCAATTTGTCTCCCTCCCCGCCGAAGGTGTCTTATCCCCAAAACGGATTTCGTCTCCTCCTCCCGAAGATCGATCGTCTTCTTTGTCCTCCCTTGTGATCTTTTGCGCCAGTTACTTTCCTTTTAGCAGCCTCAGGCTCGATTTTGATAGATGGGTACCTTTCACTCTCCCCCAGGCCTCTCTTCATGACATCCTTTGCTCCTCCTTCAAGCTTAAGTCTTTTTTGAGCAGCGTTTTGCCGAGATGTCGCCCCCGAGCTTTTTTTAATCTTCCGTGTCAGTCTTTGTTCTTTTTTTTCTTGTGCTCCCCTCTTTGTTGGTTCCCCTAATTCATAGCTTCAGGACGCTTTTTTCCTAGTATTCTCCTCTCTGAACTCGGTTTTTTTCTGTCGATCCTCCTTAAATTTTTTTTTGGATCGCACAGCCTTGAACCCTAATCGGTTATCGGAATCGGCTTGTTGGGCCCTCTGCTTTTCGTCTGCGATTCTCGGCCCGATGGGTGGCCTCTATTTTCTTCACCTCTAGATCGCGACTGTGCCCTTTATTGATGTCGTCTCCTCTCCCGTGCACATTCTTCCTTTCCGGAGGTTGATCCCTGAATTCATCATCGTTCGGTGCCGCCAGTCCCCGCTTATTTAGTTTCCCCATCGTTTGAATCGGCGACCACCCCTGCTCGCGACCCAAGGATCACTCCCCTCTGATCGTGCTTGCATACTCCGTTCTCCTTGTCCTGTTGCCCGCCGCTAGATTGAACCTCCCCTGATGTGTGCAAGCCTTTCCTGTTGCTTTGATAGTTTTCCCTCGGATGACTCCTGTGTCTACAAGGTCTTCCGCGCGTCTTCTCGCGATTTTTCCTGACTTCTCTCCTCAAAGCTCCTGGTCTAGTCCTGCTTTTCTTTTTCCCTTTCCGGCTAAGTTCTCCGGGTTTTCTCTGCATCTGATGGATGATTCTATTGCTCACTCTCTTCTGCCCTTTTCCTCCTCGGAGTGCACGCTGTCTTTTGGTTCAATCCTAGCGCTGACCCAAGCGCACGTCGCCCCTCCGCCTGCCTTTTCTTTCTGCCCCCAGCAAATTTCCGTATCCCACGTTCCAATCTTTTGATCTCTCAAAACTGATCGGAATCTTTCCTAATTCGGCCAGATCTGGACCTCTTTGAATTGGTTTCTCTCTAGTGAAGTGGCCCCCCGGCGACTTTCTAGCTGAGGTCGAGTCTCGCGCAACGCCGAGTTCCGATGGTGGTGGCTTGCGTTTTTTACTTGTTGTCCCTTTTGGAGTTTTCCCCCCTCATCTGCTCTACTCCGACTCTTTTTATGAGGTGAAGCCGGTGATCCGCCTCCAAATCGCTCCTGGTTCGCCTTTTCCCGTGCGCGTCCGCTTCCGGCGATGAAAATCGTTTTTTTTTTTAGGACCGACGCTTACATGTCCGAGATGGTCTTGTTTGATGACCACCCCCTTCCTCCCCGCTAAAGCGGGGACTCCACGACTTCTGTTCCCTTTCCCCGGCTTGAGAGGGAATTTTGCTTATTCACCTTCTTCCTGTTTTCCGACCTTCGGCCAGCTTTTACCTTCATTTCGCGATTTGTCGAGTTCTTTAAACACTTCGATTTTGTTTACTGATGGAGGCTTGCCGCATAAGGCCGGAAAGGTTTTCCCCCTTATGGAAGCCGTCAAGGCTCTTCTACTCTCTTTGTTTTCGTTTTTTCTCGTTCTCCTTCTAGTTCCTCGAACTTTTACGATAATAGTTCTAAACTGGCGTCCCTTGTTGGTCTCGCCTTTGCATTGCCGTATATTCCTAGGGTAATTTTCACTTCAGGTCTTGAGTTTTCCTTGACCCCGGATGGTCATCTCCCCACAATCCATTATGGTTCGTCCCTTACTCCTTGAGATTCTGGCTTTCTGCTTCCTAGCGCCCATTCCCTCAAACCTGTGGGCTCCCCCCCCACCCCCCATCTTATTTTTTTAGGTTTTCAACTGTGGCCCTCTTCTACTTAGTTCCCTTAATCAAGCCGGTCCTTTTTTCGTGGCCTCTTTTCGTCGCCGCTTTTCTTTTCTACCTTTTTTTCGTTCAGACGTCTCTCCAACAGACCTTCGTTTTTCTTGTCTCTCGTCCAGTTACAGCCCATTGGCGTTTTTTTCTTTCTTCCCCCAAAGGCGCAACTTTTTTTTGGCGGAGTTTCGTAACCTCTGATCATTTCCGGCGACGAAGGTCTTCGATGATGTCTTCCTATAAGTCGCAGTATTTCTCCATTCCCCTCATGTGTTTTCCTCTTCTTTAGTCCTTTGATTGTCGCCCCTTTGCCGCGGACCACCATTTTTCTCTTTTTTTTTTTTTTTTCTCTTTCCTTTTTTTTTTTTTTTTTTTTTTTTTTTGGGGATTAGGTCGATTCTTTCGACTTCCTATTATATATCGACCCGCACGCGGCTGGGTAATTTTCCTTCGTTCGAGATTCACGTTTTCTCAGTTCGTCCCGCTTTGAGCACCTATCACAAGAAACCCTAAACAGCATTTTAAATTTCATTTCTCGGGCTGCTTTCTCATCCGCGTGTCGAAGAGTAGCTTGTCACTAGGTTTCTATCTGTTTCATCAGCCTCTCTTTTACCAGACACGTAACGAGGGCCCTTACTGAGATGCCCTCAGGCTATTTTCTAACTGTATTTGCTCCGCTTTTAAAGTGCCAGTTCTTTCGTAGCCGACTTCGGTCTTTTTTGACCGCGGTTCCCGATTTTCATGCGAGCCTTTGCCACGTTTCTTCATTTCCCTTGCCCGCCGCAGTTTCCTTTTAAGATAGCAGCTTTTCGGTTCCCCCCCTTCGGCTCGACACCCCCTTTTCCTCCCTCATCCTTGGGGTGAGAGAGCTCTTTTCCTCTCTTGCCCCCGGTTGTGAGATTTGACCCCCTGGTTCCGTGGCCGCCTTCTATTCTCAGTTGTCTGGGCCATTTGGTCGACGTTGTTCCCCCACCCCAGACGCTCCGGGCTGGACTCTTGCGTGCCATGTCAGGGTTCGATCTCCTCAGTGGCTTTTCTCAGGCTCGCCTTTTTGCGCGTTTTCTCCCTCTTTTTTTTAAAAAAACCTTTTAATTCGTCTTACGTACCCTCCGAATCCTCTCCTGGCTTATCCCTCCGTCTCTGCTCCCTCCGCGCTCCTTCCGCGGGTCTTCTCCTACCGTGGATTGCTAAAAGGTCGCTGATGGTGCTTTTGGGAGGGGGAGATCGTTTTTTCTAACCTTCTATGACGAACTTACCCGACGTCTTTTTTAATCGCTCCCCCCCTCTTACTTTCCTAACGTTCGTTGCTTCGATGACGTGTTTCCTCCGAGGAATTCGCGTCTTGAAAGAGGGAGGCAAATGTTGCCCACTCCACACCTCATTTTCTATGATCCGCCCCCCAGCTTGACTTGTCTTTCTCCTTTCTCCTATCTTTTCCGCTCAACCCCCCTGAGCCATTTTCTATTCTCGCTGGAGGGAGGTGCGCCGCCATGACTCCCCCCCTCCCTCAAGTTCATGTAGCTTCACTTCAACCCCCCGCCCCTGCAATTGGCGCTTCAACCTGGACTCTATGCCGCTTTATTTCTTTATTTTGAACAGCATTTGTCTGCTATCCTAAAGCCCGTAGAACGATCCACTCCCGCGTTTCCCGTTCCGCTTCTCTTTCCCAAGGCCCCTCCACCCCAACCCCCACGTTTCGAGGGGCCGTTTTCTTCGGGACGAGTTTTGCCATCCAAGTTCGAACCCCCCCATCCCCTCAAAACCCTCCTGTCTTGCGCCCCACAGGTTTTCTCAGGGACTCTCATCCCCCCCTCCACGACTCCCTGTCAGTATGTATCCACTCTGCTCTCTTTGATTCCCGATGGATACCTCTTTATGCAGCAAGCGCGCGTTTTTTTTTTGGACCTCGGTTGCCCTCTGAATTGAAACGATGGCGAGCTCATCTCCCTCTCCCCCAGCCTTTTCAGATGTTTTGACGTCAGGAACCCACCCCCCCCCACCCCCCCCGCCCCACCCCCCACCCCCCTCTGACCCCTAGTCTCTGACCATCCGTTCTCTTTCTTTTAAGTGATTTCATCTTTGACTTTCCGTCTTGCCTGTGCCCTGTTGCGAACCTTCCGCGATCGCTCACATAGACTTCTTTTTCTTGTCGCCGTGTCTCCCATCTGCCTCTTTGATTCTCTCTTTCCGTTCTTTCGTCCTAGTTCTGACCCCTTTTCTTGGTTTTAAACTTTTCCTTTTCCGCGCCATCTGAATCCAGGTCTCTTGCGTTGGTCTTTTCAGCTTTCTCTTTTTTTTGAACGGGGGAAGGGTGGTTCGCCCCCCCTAACCCCTCAGGACCATCTCTTTTTCCCCTTTTGAAGCGTGCGTCCTTTTATTTCTCTACACCATGTCGCCTCGGCTGCCGTCTCCAAGGGGCTCCCGATTCTTGGACTCGTCATACTTTCCGGTGAAACCTTCGTTTCATTTGATAGAGTCTCCGTGCGCTCCAAGGTTTTTCGAGCACTCCCGTACCCCCTCGGGAGCGTTGGCTCGGTCGTGCGCGAGATCTTTTCAGCGGCCTTGGTCGCTGGTAAGACCTCGGGGTTTCATTCAACGGCCCTTTACCCCTCCTTATGCATTTCTTCCTCATCCTGTTTTTTTTTCGTCAAAGAGGTTTTTTTCATCTTTTTTTTTCGACTCCCTTTCGTGACCCGGTTCCGTACCCCTTTTCGGGGTAAACTGAGCTTCCTTGATTTAATCTCTCGGCAGTGCGCATGAACTGCTCGGAATTCTGCCCTTGAGTTAGCAGGTGTCCGACCCTCGACTTTTCTTTAGGGATTTTTAGAGCGTTGTGCATCTTCCCCCTTTTCCAATCCGTTCCCCCGCGACCGCGTCGAGGTACGGTGCGTCATGGTACGATATAATTTTCTATCCCCCTGGGTGTTGCACGAATATCTGCTCTTTCGGCGGCGAGGTTTAACTCCTTTTTCCCGGAACGCTTCGTCAAGGATCTTTTTCAACCACAAAACATTTTCCCTCACGCGTGGCACGACCCCTTCACTAGGCCTTCGGCTTGGCACACTCTTTTTTAAGTTGTTCGTCGGTTTTTTTTGAGAGGTGATCTTTCTGTTCAAGCCGATCCCTTTAAATTCCCTGAAGGGTTTCCTTGCTCGGTTTCTATTCGAGAAGGTGTCGGATTAGCTTTTCCCCAAGGATGAGTCCTGGAGATATATTTCAGTCCCCCCCAAACGCTTTCATTTCGAAGGACGCTGTCCGCCGTCACCCACTTCTCTGGTTGCCCCGTTTTCCCGGTTCGTCCGTATCCTCATCCAAAAGGAGTCGTGATTGGTGGTCTCGTCCGTCCTCCCATTTCTTCTGGCGCGCAGGCTCCCTTCCGTCCTGCATTTTCAATGTTCCTAATCTATTAAAATCACCGTGCCCCTTTTGTCTCGGTTCATCCCTCCTATTCTTGGGTCCGGCTCGATCCCCCGGTCCGCCCCGAGTTCCTTCGAGAGCATTTAGCGGATCGTTTGAGTTTCGTCATAGCCTCTCACCCCCCCCCCTCTCGGCATGGAACCGGGCGCCATTGGCAGTCGGTCAAGCGCCCGGCCCTCGCCCTTGCTTTCGACTTAGGAGGATTTTCCTCTCCCTTCCTTCTGGACCTTCTTTCTTTCGTGCATTTACGCAGATCCGATACGCTTTTCTGATCGCCGTCGACTTCGCCGGTCTTATCCCCAATTTCTTTTTCCCACCGATTGATTTCGCCTTGGTGGCGAGTTACGCCCGTTTTTGTTTAAGAGCCGTTCCTCCGCATCGTCCTCCGTGCTGCGCGCCCTTTTTTTGCTAACTCATTTCGTCTACGGTCTTTTTTGTCGATTTTCGCCCGCCGTTCTCGATGCGTGTTCCTCTCCTTCTCGACGCCTTCCCACTCTCCACTTTTTCGGTACACTTGGCTTTTCCGAGCCTTGTACCCCTCTCCTGTTCCCCGGCTTCCGGACTTTCTCCTGGACCGGTCCTTTCCCGCTCGTCCAGCGCTGGGTCCTGACCCGGGCGGCCAAGTCCGGGCGCCCTTCCCTCGACGGAAGCATTTTCTCAACTGTCTCCGCCCTCTCGTGTTTGCGGCGGTTTTTCCTCTTAAGGGCCGGCCTTTTTGAATTCATTCTCTTTTTTTACTCCTTTGTTTTTGTTGTCCCCCTAGATACATTTTCCCCCGACAGCCGGCCCTCACAGAAAACCGCCGGGCCCCACGCGCGTTTCCTGAGTGTCTGTTCCGTAGAATTAGTCCTTTTCACGGACTGAGAGCCCGTTCGTTCGCAACTCGCGAGCTTGGGTATGTCTGGAGCTCTATCAGCTCTCCTCAGAGTTGTCCAATTGACCCTTTTCTCTTTTTTCCCCGTAGTCTCTTTAGCCGAGGTTGCGCATTCTTGGGAAGCGCTTTTCTCCCGACGAGGCATTCCAGCCCCTAAGCTCGGTTTTCGAGAGGTTTCCGCGGGAATTCCACGCCGGCGTAGGGAATTCGGCTTCGCGCTCTCAGGATGAGAGCCATCCCCCGATCACGTCTCTGAGGCTTTGAAATTTCAAAAACGCGCGTCGACGAACCAGCCTACGATCGCGTCTTCTTTCTTTTCTATACCTCTCTTTTCGCCCCCGACTTTCTGACAAGCCATTCCGCGAGGACTGCTTTAGGTGGAGTTTTTTACTCCTCGCTATCATGCAATGGACCGCCTCGATTTCTCCTCCCAGTTTCCCTCTCGGACCCTCTCCTTCTCATCCTGCGCGTCCTGAAGTGACAATTTTCCTCCCAATGCCCTTTTCATGCGTTCCCAGTGGTCCTCTTATGCCGTGGGCTTTCTCGCTCATCGCTGCCGTAAAGATTCTTAGTTGGTTTTATAGAGTAAGCTCGGCTTCCTTAGAGACTCCTCCGACGATAAGCGAGTTCTCTCCCGTAGCATCTTTTTCTCCGGTGCTTGGGGCCGCGTGTTCTTCACTAGGGATTCGGAGACTTCCCCTCGGCCGTCCCCCTTGGGTGGGCCTAGGCTTATACTCGATCGCCGCCTTTTTTTCTTGATTTCTTTCGGTTCGCTGGCTTTTGCCCACGACGACCTTTGTTTTTCTTTTCTTTTCTTTTTCCTTCGTCCTTCTCTGTTCTTTAGAGGGGACCTAATGAGAGCCACTTTTGGACCTCGGCGCCTCGGCCCTCTAGAGTGCTCCACAAGCCCTTCCAGGAACTGCAGAGGGTCGTGCGGACTTGCAGCATCCCCTTGATCGGCGCCGCCTCATCGCTCTACTTGACGAGGTCTCTGTTTCACGCCGGCTTTTTTCACGCGGTTGTTTTTGTTTGATCTTTCCCTGAGGCTTGACGCCTCGACCAAGTCCTTCACCGCCTCCTCTTTTCTTTCGATTCTCTTGTTCAACACCGCGCTTTCTCACGTGCAGTGATAGTACTTCCTCTTTTTATTAGCGACGCGTCTGCTTGCCTTCTGTTCCCAAGGATGAGGCCTCCTCCCCCCCCCCCTTCCCCTCCCTCCCTTGTTCTCTAAAGCGCGGTTTCCCTATCGTCCCTTAGCGGCTTTTCCCCGCCTCTTAAAATTCAAGCGCCCCTTACTTCCCCAGCAATGGTGAGCGTTCCTGATGCGTCCCGGCTCCCAGAACCATCATTCTTCTAGCCCATGTATTGGTTTATCCCCAAAAGATGGAGGTGCCCCCGGTGACGACACCTCTTTGCTGCAGGCCTCTCTTTTTCGCATTGGTGGCCCCGTAGTGCATTGCGACCTGTGAGATTCTCTCGCGAACGTTCCGCGTAGATGTATCTTCCTCGCGCACGACCGATGGCTTTTTTTCCCTTTTTTGACCTTGGTTCCTCGCATGGTTGTGGGGGGCCGCTCCCTCGTACCGAAACCATCGTTGCGGATCGCGTTCCCGATGCTTCGTCCGAGTCTCTTGTTAGCCCTTGACATGGCGCTTCAGCTTCACGATTTTTCACATCGCCCTTGTTTCTGAGATACGCCGTCGGCTTCAACTGTTCCGTACTTTCTGAGTTTTTCTGTGTGCCCCCCTCCCCAGTTCTTCGAAAGCGGTTCGAGCCACTCTCTTTCTGTTAGCCCCGCTTGCTGGGAATTAATATTGCTGCCGGCCACCCCCCGTAGCTGGTTAATTTTCCTTATTTGAGAAGCAGACTTCGCTTTCCTCTTTGTGACCAGACTCAGATCGTGTGCTTTTTAGGCTGAGTTTTTTCTCGGCCCCTCCTTTAACTTCGCACTTCTCCTTTTCCCATAGCATAGACGTGCGGGTTCTAGGATTGATCGTTCTCACCTCCATGGTCTACTAATATAGGCGAACTCGGACCCTTTCTATTTATGGATGAGCATTTACGGTCCGTCTTCCATTCCTGGATAGGGCCCCTAACTTTTTGGTCCCTTTTATCCATCATATAGGTTGTCTGAATGGCCCACCGAGCGATGCGTCCCGGCCCCCTTCATGCCGCCCGTATTGGTATTTGATTTGGCCCATAAACCTTTCGCACGCCACTCTGCGATGCTTCCCTCTCCCTTGATGGCGCTCCTCCTTCTCTCCACCCTTGACTCAGTCCTGTTTTGGGGACGTGAGAGCCCGTCGCCGCGGGATTTTTTAGACTCTGTGGTCGATGGAATAGATCCCCCCTACCTACCCCCCCTGTGTTTCATCCTCCCTCTTGCTCACACTTCCACTCCTCCGTCTCCGGTATCTTCCTCCTCCCTCCTCTCGTTCCTTCCTGCCTTTTTTCCGCCCACTCATTCAGCCCTCCCAACCTCTCTTCCCCACTCTCCCACCCACCCCTTCCTTGCTTACCCCTCTGCCCCCCCCCTCCTCTTTACCCCTTACTCCCTCTAACTCTCTGTTCTGAATCCCTTCCCCACCTCTTGCCGATCTTTCCCAACCTCCCTCTCCTTCCTTTTCCCACTATGTTCTTTTTACTTCAATTATCCCTCCCCGTACCCCTACCCCCCCTCCCTAACCTATCCCTTCTTTTTATCCCCTTATCACCCTTCTTGCTCTTTTCCACTCCCCCACTTCTCCCCTCAACTTTAACCGCTTCTCATCTCCTAACCTTCTTCCCCCTCTCCTGCTCCTAACAATCTCCTCTTTCCCCCCTTGCCCCACCTCTCTACCTTCACTACCCCCCCCCCATCCTCATCCGCCTCTCCCTCTACCCCCCTTCTCCCCTTAGCTCCCATCACCCCCCACCCCACTTTCCTCGCTCTACCTCCACCCACTGACTCTACCGCTTCCCGTTGCAACATCTGCCTTCCCCCACCTCGCCCTTCATCTCCCCCCCTTTTCCACTTATGCTTCCGCTCTTCCTCTCCCCCCTTCCTCCCCCCACTCTTCTTAGTCCCCCTTCTTTTATTTTCCCTTTTTCATCTCTTTCTATTCCTCATTCCCCCCCTTGCTCCTTCTCTCCTTTCTTCCCCCTTCTTTTCTTTCTCTCTCACCCTTCCGCTGCGTGCCCCCACCCTACTCTTATTTCAACCCCCATATCTCCTCCACTATCCTTTTTATCTATTCCTTCACTTCCGTCACGCTTCTCCACTCCCCTCCCGACCCTACTACGCCCCTCTCTCCTCTCCACCCTCTTCCTACATAACCCCCCACCCTCTCCCTCCCTCCTCGCCTCCATCCCTCTCTTTTGCTCTCTTGCTTTCACCACTTCTTCGTCCCCTTCTCTCCGCCTTGATCATCCCCACGCCTCTACCCCCGTTTTTCCTCCACTACACTCCCCTCGTCTTCCCACATCTCTCCTACCTCTTAATCTCTACCTGACTCCCTCCCCAATTTCACCCTCTTCGCTATCATCTTCTCTACCCCGAGCCACCCTCACCCTTCCCCCTCCGAGCCCACTCCCTCTCCTACTCTCCCCATTTTTTTCCCCCCGTCCCTTTCCCCCTCCTCCCGCCATCTCTTTCCTCACAATCGCTCCCCTATTTCTTATCCCTGCATCTCGTCAGCTCCCTCTCACCCCTTCTTTATACTCCCATTTTGTTCCCCTATTCACCTCCCCCCTTCTTGGCCCAATATCTGTCTCCCCACCCCCTTTTATTCCCCGACCCCCCAACCGCTCTCCTGCCCCTTAAGTCTCCCCCTTTGTACCTTACCACCTTTCCCACCTCCACTTTTTTCTCCTCTATACATTCTAACCTACCTCTTTCCCCTTTCTTCTCTGCTCTCCCCCCACTTTACCCCCTTTTCCCTCATTCCATCTACCCCCCCCCGGTCCTCCATCCCCCCCCTACTCCTCCCTCGAACGTCCATCTACTCACCACCATCCTAACCTCTATTCTGTTTCCCCCCCAGAATGGTTCCGTCTTTTAGATCGTCTCGACCGCTCCCATTTCCTGCCCGTTTTTTTGACGATCGCCTCCTTCAATTGATCGTTTTCTTGGAACAGTCTTAACGGATTCCAACCAGCACGTGCGCCTACCACCTTCTCCTCCTTGGAGAGACCCCAGCGTAGAAGGCAGGTCAGATTGCCTGCCAGCTGTAGTCCCTTTTAGCTCGACGATCGAATATTTCTTGTGTCAGTGTTTCCCCCTTTGTGTTTTCCCCAATTCTTGATCGCTTATCGATTACTCTTCGATTCCCTCCTTAATCGACCCGACCCTTCAAGTCGGATTCTAATCGTGGTTCTCTTTCCAGCCTCGTGTCAGTCTCGAATGGATCTATCTTTTACCCAACCGTCAAGACAAAGTCCTTACATGTGTGCCCCCCTCAAGACCCTTGGTCTCACTTCTTCCCCTCGAAGAAGCTTCCTTCCAGGTCCAGCTTCCTTTCTTCCAAGCGCTTCTTCGACATACGTGAACCCCCCTCCAGCGTTTCACCCACGAGGCCTTTAGCAATCGTCGCTGATACGACCTTTTCCGAGCGTACGTCTGACAGATCTCACCAGTTCGCGTTTTGTTGATGGGACTCCCTCCGCATTATCCCGATGCCCCCTGCGGAAACTCTGCCTCAGCGTTTCTTTGACGCCGCAAACTTTGCCGCAGCGAACCCTCCCCCCCCCCCTGTCCCCTTCCCTCGTTGTTGTTTTTGTCTCTGAGCTTTGTTATCTCAGATTGCCCCCGTGGTGGCGATCCCATTTAACCCACGCTTGTATGACGTTCTTACAGCGTTGTCTTTTGATTGTAAGCTCCTCTTGTTGCCCTACTTTTCTCCCGGCGGTCCCCATCAGAGAACGTTGCTACGCGCTTTGCACTTCACGCCACATCCTTTCTATATCTAACCCCCCCCGTTGATCCGGCTTTTGTCGTCGATTTCGACGGCCCTTCTTTGTTTTAAGCGGTGCTGTAGTTTACGTTCCGATAAGCTCCTCGCTTCTCCTCGTGAGCCATCGAAAGTCGCGTCGTTGGAGCCTTTCCCATCCGTGTTTATGCAACCCCCCCACAGCGATTATTGGGAGTGCTTTTGGGAGTCGGGTTTTGAGGACTCACTTTCACTCCGGCGGTAATAGCTCACCGCTCTCTTTTCCGGACCCGACCGCGGGTCATTTATTTCTCGACCTGGGAAGTCGCTACCTATTGAGCCGAAGAGGGTTCACCACCCCTTTTTTTTTTTTTCCCTTCACGGCCACCGGACTCCCCCGTCTGGATGCGCAACGATACCGATTTCGGGATAAGCGGCTAGCCTCTTCTCTTCGCTCAACATAGTCCTTTCGCCTTCCCTGGGCTGGGTGCTTTCCCTGTTTCTGCCTTGAAATCCTCCCCCCCGCGTCAATTTCCTGAGAGACTATTCCAAACCGAATCCACCTCCACTGTTCTCCCTCTTTTCAGAGATACACAACATTGAAAAGATTCTTCTTGAACCGCCGCGTCTGCCTCCTACCCCATCGTCTGACCAGAGGCATCCCAGGTGCTCGGCCCCCGGCCTACAACGCCCGCGTTGCGGCCGATTTGGGAGCATTCCCAGGCGCGCGCATGTCAGTCATTTCCTCTCCCCCCTTTGGCTTTTCCCCCCCACAAGTGGTTGCTTGGTGGCTTCATCCAACCTAGGAATGCAGGAGGCCGTGGTCTCGTCTGTTTGCCATTCCCCCTCTATATGGATCCTACGCTCGCGTGACCGATGCTTTCTTGCCTATCCCCTGAACGATGCTAGCGCCGTCTCCTCTTTCCCTTCCTGCGTTCGCTATCTATTTTTTCCAACCCTCGGACTTTCGATGCAATCCGCGCAGCCTCTCCCTTCTGTCTTGCCTTTCATCGTTTCCGATTTTGCCGCTCCGGCAAGTCCCCCCCCGAGCACAGCACCTTCTAGTTGGTACAACGCTTCAGACATCGCGTACATCTGATTCTCCGTGCGACCCCATTCCAGGCAACCTCCCTTGAGGTCCGGCCCCCATTTTCCCGTCCCTTAAAGCGGGACCCGGTTCCCTATGGTGGATCTGGTCTATTTCGCGGGAAGCATTGAAGGGTGAGTTTTTCTTCATACCAACCTTCCGACGTTGACGTTCGGCGTCTTTCTCAAAACAACAAGGGTCGTTCTAGGCCTCGGGCGGGCCAGTAACGCCCCCCTGGTTTGAGGATCGGACATGCTTCCCCCCTACCACCTGATGTTCTCCGGTCTTTCTCTCGGGAGCCTGCGCGTCGGTGCGAGCAGTCCCAACCTCCATCGGGTCGGGGCGGATGTGAGCGACATCGAGCGGCTGGCTTCCGACTTTTGCCCATGCACGACAGTCTCTCAATGCGTCCTGCAGAGCGGGATCGGATTCGTTCAAAGCGGTGTTTCTCCTATCCCCCCCCCCCCCCCCCCCCCCCCCCCACACCCCACAATTCCCCACCCCCCCCCCCCCGCCCCCCCGCCCCCCCCGCCTCCCCCCCCCACCCCCCCCACCCCCCCCCCCCCCCCCCCCCCCAACACACCAACTCACACCCCCACCCCCCCACCCCCCCCCACCCCACAGCCAGCCTTGGGCTACGGCATCTTCTTTTGGTGCGCCTTGAGCGGCTGTCCATTTCGCGACTCGGTCGGTGCTTGACTTTCAGAGTCCAATTCGCCGCGAGGCGAGTCCCAGCGCGCGAGTTCTTCAGCTCAGGGCTCTCAGGTAGGCCTTCATCCTCTATGCCATCCGGGCCCCCCCCGAGCCGACGTCGCGGGACATCTTCTCTTTGACTATCCCGTGACAACGTTGTCTCCTGTTTTGTGCAAGAATCTCGCGTACTCTGCCCCTCTGTCTCTGGTCGACGCACTCGTCCCCCCGTACCTTTCTATCTAAAACCTTTTTGTGCCGACGCTGACTAGGGCTTTCGCACAAGCCTTTCATCGTCAGTCGAGCTTGCGGCTGTTGAGCTCAAGCTCACGCCACGGGACTCACAGCGCTGTAGTTTAATTCTTCGTTCGCTAGCTTGGAGGCTTTCTTCTTGAGGTCGCCGCTTTCTTTAGTGGAGTTTCCGGCGGTTTCATTTCCGACCCTGCACTCTGAGCAGCATCCCCAGGAGGCTGGTGGGTCACGTCCTGTGCGCATCCCGATTGACATCAAGCCATCCCACGGCGGCGGACGCTTGATTAGACGACTGGCCACCTTCCTTCTTTTCGCGCAGGAGCCTCCTCCCGATGTGCATCCAAGGAGGGCGCTCGCCCCCCCTAAAAGATGCCCATATGTCTATTTTTTATCATAACGCGCTTATCCTTCTGAACGGGCCCGTACTCTAGACGCCTTCGTTTCGCGCATTTTCTCCTCGCGCATGTCAATGTGCTATTGTCTCTTCAGCCCCTCCTCCTTCATCATCTCGCCAACTGGAACACCCTTATTCGGCAGATCTTCTGCGGCGACTAGTCCCCGCTTGATTAGAGCTTCGGCGGAGACGGGGCCCGGCTATAGCCGGCGGGTCCGAACTTCCGGCATGTCGTTTAGTCCCAGCGATCCCCTTACTAGTGGCTCTCCTTCTCCGTGCACCTTCGTCACCAAGGTGATGCACTCTTCAGCGATTCTCGATCGGTCTGGCTTCGTTTCGCCGGTTTGAGAAACTCTTTCTCGCGCGACTTTCTCATCTTGCGCGAATCCTTTTTGCGAAGCCGACCTCCGCGCACGCTGCAAAATCGAGGTTTACCCGCGTCCCCCCTCTGCACGCCGGCGCGTGGCCAGGTTCCTCGCTCGCTTCTGATTCACTCGAACTGGCCACCCGGGCTACAAAGCCGGGGAACCTCCGAGCTGGCCCGCGTCTCGGTGCTGCTCTCCCCCCGGCCGGCCAGATCGCCGCGCGTTTGGCTTACGCGGCGCGATTTTTCGTGAGGCACTTTCTATTTCGACGGAGGATTCCTCTTTTTCCGGTATACGAGCGCTGTGTGCCTGGCGGGTTTTTTCGTTTCCTTTTCCGGACGCTTTCGTTTTTC
>Ga0179593_1463621_pt1 | contig 23857 bp, 28 predicted proteins | sample CZODoug2_1_08_16_FD_185931 | JGI IMG/M metagenome (GOLD analysis project Ga0179593, IMG submission 185931) | Vadose zone soil fungal communities from Angelo Coast Range Reserve, California, USA - CZODoug2_1_08_16fungal (PacBio error correction) | ecosystem: Environmental > Terrestrial > Soil >... | reverse complement strand
GATCCTTCGTGCACAATCTCCGAATGTCGACCCACTTCTCGATATATTAAACATTTTTTTTTGTCTGCACTCGGCAACAGACAATTGAAAAAGGATTGACTAGAAGTTCTATGCTCTCCCTCTTCCGTGCTGGGTAGATTCGCCGAAGCTTTTCTTCTTTATCTCTCCGTTTATTTTTCTTTCCCGATCTAATCACGATCTGGTCATATTCGTCGAACCCCTTCCTTTTTCCCGTCTTTTCTGTTTGGGTAGGTTTCACTCAGACTTTCTTTTATTTTGCGTTAAATGCCTTTTCTTCTTTCAATCCTCTTCCTTTAGAGTATCTCTCTGAGGATTTGATTGGTTTGAACGGCCGGTACACCCCTCTGTTTTATTTTCCTAGGTGACCTCTTTTTTTTTCTCTGACGGCGATTTTCCCTTTTTCCTTTCCCCGATTTTCCATTCCTTCCTTTTTTTGATGTAGAGACAACCAAATGCAACTCCCCTTCTCCTCTTATCCCCAGTCCCCCCCCCTCGACGTCCCCACCTTTTTCAGGCCCGCACAGTTTTTTTGTCCCAATGTCTCGCCCCCGTCTGTTTTTTTCCATAGACACTCCCGTTCTTGCCCAAATCAGGAAGACCTCCTTTCCCGCTTTCCCTGTTTCGGCGACAACCCCCCTCCCACTTTACCCCCAAAGTTTGTGACTTCCGTCACCCCTTTTCTCTTAATGACAATCCATCGTCTCCCCCTCCTCACAAAGCCTTCCTTTTCTCGTTGGAATGTCTCCCCCTTGGTTTGCGCCAAGCATTGGCCCTCGGTTTCCGATAAACGTGGTCGGTTTCTTTTTTCCTGCGATGGACCGTCTCTCCCTTGCTTTGATCTGTCATTATGCTTCTTCTTTCCTCGGTCCGCGAAGCCGGCTCTCCGATCTTTTTTTTTTTTTCCCCCCTTCACATGTGCCAGAAAAGGGTTTTTCCGCCCTGAGCCCGTGAGCGAGGTCGTGGACCTCAGCGATTTCTCCCCATTCCTCCTTTTCATTGGGCTCCCAGGCTCATCGCATTTCTTTTTCTCCCCCGGTCTTTGTTTTCTTTGATTTTTTCCCCGACGGGGCCTGCCCCCACTACGCCTTTGAACCTGGATGATACAAAGATCGTTTTTTGTTGACTCTCCTTCCACTTCTAATCCTTTCCTTTTCTCCAAGGTACCGGGTCCGTCCTTTCGGATTTTCCAACGGAAAGAAATTTGTTTTAAAGCATTCTCCCCTGGTTGATAAGGCAAGTTTCCCCCCCCCCATTTTCAGATCTCATCTTCCTGGCCCTCCCTGATGACCTTACCATCAACTCTGCTTGGATTCGCCACTGTCAGGACCGAAGTCCTGATGTTTGGCCTAATTTTTGGCCCCCCCCCCGCAAACACTTTCCCCTCCTTTTCCTTTCCTCTCCCCCCGATACCTGTATTCCTCCCTAAATCCCTTCTTCGACGCGACATCAGCTTCCTCCCCCCGCCCTTTTAAGCTTTAGATACAACAGTTTCTCCTTCCAACTCGACGCTTCCTCCTCTAGGCACCAGAGTATGCTCAATCCCCCTTCACCTATCCCCCCATTCCCCGGAAATATATCTACCTCCTGAAAATACTCTTTTTTTTCGTCCTTACGAAGTCACTGTTCTTTTGCCTGTTGAGTTTTGATTTCCTAGAAGCCTTTTTTCACCTACTGGCCCCCCGAATCCGCTTTTTAACTTTGGAACTTGCTCTTTCTTCTTTCCTACCAAAAGGACTTTCTTTTCGACGGAGTCAGAGTTTCCCCATTCTGGACGCATCCACCTCCGGAGACCCCCAACTCCCCCTTCCCCTATTGAAGCGCGGCGCACGGGCCCCCTCCTTTCTCCGAACCCCACAGTTTTTCCACCATTGAGGATTCCCCCTTCTTCCCGGCATAGAAGTACTTCGGCGGCAAACCTTTTCCCATTTCGACGTACATGAGTCTTCAACTCTTTCTTTCTGCCCCCCTTAATTTTCCCAACTATACGAGTTCTTCACTTGTTTGTGCCAACTTCCCTCCCGTCCAACCTGATTTTGCGAGATATCATGACGTACGCATGGTTCCTTTTCCTCCCTCGCCGCTCGGCAAGACCCCGTCGGTTTTTCTTTTTTTTGCCCCCATTCCTTCAACATGGAGATAACCCAGCCACCTTTCTCTTGTCGCTTCAGTTAAATGGTCCGGGTTTTAGAAGGTAGCCTGGCCGCTATCTCTGCTATGCGTCGCCTGTAACTTTCCCCCCATGTAAGTGTATTCGTTCCCCGGTCGGTCCGTTATAACCGGATTTTCGCTCAGACCTTTCCCTCCGGCAAACAACCAGAATCCCCAGACGTTGAAACCTTTTTCCACCCGACTCTATCCGTGTTGCTGAATCCCTTCTCCTCCCGCTATTTCCCATTCCCCTTTTTTTTTCTAGATATCGAGGCGGACAGCTTAAGTCCTATCCTTTGATCTATTTGTGTAGGGTTTGTAATTTCCCCCTTGGAGAGGTTTTTTTTCTTCAAGGGTGAGCTCGATATTTTGTTTCTCACTTGTCCCTCCCCCTAGAAATGGTGATTTACAGTTTCCTCTTTGCTTTCTTAACATCTGATAGGTTTTTTTCTCGGCCGGTAGTCAGAAATTAGACCATCTGCAGCTTCCTTTCTCTCCTCTCCGGTTTGGCGGGTGCCGCTATCACCGTTTGCGCGATCCTCTTCCTCCTGAAGTTTGAAAGACCACCTATCGCTTTACTTGTATGTCTTCCGGCTTCTGTTGTCTTCTTTCTTTTTCCGCGTGAACTGATGAAGTGCGTATTTCGGTGATTTCCCCCTGAGTTGAAGGAAGGAATCGTTTATTGTTCTCGGAGTGGTCGCAGTCTTTTTTCCTTTCCCTTTAGAATCCCTTTTTCTGTTCTTTTAAAATTTCAGTGCACTTCTTCTTCTTTCTTTCTAGACTTTTGGTAAGGTCCTCCAGGGTGTTCCAACCCAAAGTGATGTCTTTTCTTCTTCCCTTGCCGTCGCGGCGATGCGACTTCCCTCTTTCTTTTTTATAGTTTTATTTTCTTTTGGCTCTGAGAACCAGAGTGAAACATAGGTCTCCCTCTTCCCTCAGCAATAGGTGTACGTTTGTGTCTTGGAATGGAATTATTTTTATGCGATCGTTGAGTCTTTTTTCTTGTTTGTGTCACGTGCGTCCCCTACCGCGGGTCTGGCCGAGGATCCAAGGCTCTCCTCGACTTGCATTTTCGTAAAAACAAAACTTGTAAATATCTCTTTTTTCATCATGACACTGTTTTCTCCGGATTCTTTTTTTCTGAAGCTAGCTTTTTTTTTTTGCCTAGTCTCTCCTTCCCTGCGTCCACGTTGATATCGATTACCCGCTTCATTTAAATATGAATGCTTCTTTGCGCTTCCCCCTTTTCTTGAGTAGGATCCCTTGCTTCTCCTTCGAAGGCGGTCGGTTTTCTTTTTTCGCCTCCAGAATTTTTCCTTCCTCCCTCCCTGCAAAAGCGGCACTCATTTTCTTCTCGTTTTGATTGAATGAAGAAAGCAGGATGCGAAACTTTTTGTGAGTGATTTTCTGTCTCCCACTATTTTTGATGTTGTACCTTCTTTTTTTTCCCAAGAATAATCCTTCAGAACTGTCCGATGCGCCTTCTCCGTCTATTTTAACAGAGAGTTTTTTGACCCTTGTGCTTCCCCCAATTCGCGTTATAAGGTCTTTCGGGTTTTAATACCCCCACGTACGGGTACTCCTCCCCCCTCTCATTAGTCCCTTCCATAATGTGTGACTTCTTTTTATAAGAACCTGCAACTGGCGGACGTCTCAGGTAGTATCCGCTCTCCCGTCTCGTTTTCATCCCTTTCTTTTCTGCTTGTTCCGGTGGCCATCATCCTCTCAGTTTTTTCTATTTTTCCACACGTTGACTCATACTCCCCATCAGGAAGCTAAGCAGACAGAACTTTCCTGCGTTTCTTCGGACACGCCACGTTTCCCTCGTCCCTCTTCTCCATTCTTCTCCGCTCTTCCGAAGATGCCGCCAGACGACGTCCTTTCTTTTCTCTTTTCTCTTCTTTTTCCCAGTGTTTTCGATCTGAATAGCCTTAATAATAGTATCAGGGCCTTCAAGTGTTTTTACTTTGGTTCTGTTCATCGCCTCACTTCTTTTTCTGGTTTCCGGGTTCCTTTCTTGGTCCTCCTCTTACAGGGGACCTTATTGATAGAATCTTTTCTGTCCACGTGGATTCGGTCCCTTTGCCGTTGTAACAGACTATATCCCATTCAGTGGGAATCCTCAGGTTCCCCCGAGCACCGTCTCGTGAGTGATTGTTTCCTTTTTTCCTCTTTTCTCCTCCTCCTTGTGTTTCCTCTTTTCTCTCCCCCCTAACAACCTTCTCACCTCGCAGCGGCCGGGCAAAGTTTTCCCCTCTAACCCCCTATCTTTTCCATTCTTTTTTTCAGGCCGCCCGTCTGGTTTCTCTTCCTACACCATTTCACCCCCCCATCAAAGGTCCGGTCGTTTTTTCTCTCCCTCCGATGCTGTCGCCTCATACCTTCATTTCAATTTTCCAAACTGCCTACTCTCTTTCTTTCCCTGAACCCCCGTTTAAAATAGGCCCTCTCCCATTTTTGGTATCAGAGTATCCCCTCCTCCTCTTTCAATCAACACTCGACTCTTCCCTTCCTTTCTCACTGTAAGTCCGTACTCTTCGTTTTCCCAAACTTTTCGCCATCCTGCTCCCTCTTTTCCGAGGTGCCTCTGTCCCCTTTGTCTGGACGACTTTTCCTCCTCAAGACCCTTCGACCCCCGGCTGAGCTTCTTTTTGCGGATTCCCTGTAATCGTTTAGATATTTTTCCCCGGTAATACCTTCCTATTTGACCAATGACTTTCTTCCCCGCAACCCCTTTCTTAGCCGTAGCTTTTCTCTCGGGGTGTCCTTACTCCATGATTACTTCTTCTGCTACTTCAGGGCTTCTATTTTTATCAGACCATGCGGCTTGTGCCCGTCCTTCTTTTTTCTTGATGCCCGGGACTGGTGGTGTCTTCTCCCACCCCTCCTCTTGAACTAAGAACTACCTCTGATTTTGGTAAAAAACCTCCTTCTTTCTGGTCCTGGGCGCCCGGTTTCCTTTTTTTTTTATTGTTGCACCTACTTTCCCCTATTCAATCGGGCACTGACACTTTGGTAAGGCCCGCATCCAAGCCCAACTTGGCGCCTTCCCCTCCCTTCTTTCTGCCAGCGCTTCTTCACCCACCCCCTTTTTTCGCACTGGGGGTGGGGCCTTTTTCTTTCTTTCACCCCCCCAAAGTACTTTCTCCTTCTCTCGGCACTTTTTCTTTCCTCAATAAATGATAACTGAAGAATAGCCCTTCTCCTCTTGCCTTAGATGACTCCTGCCAGCTTTTTATCGACTTCACCGCAGGGATTTTCTTTTTACCCTTGCTTTTCTATAGTAGGTCTCCACCCAATAATTATCCGAGAACATCTTATTCTTTTCTCTAGTCCGAACATCATTGCTGTGGGGCGCCCTTTTCTATTTGTGAGGATGACTTTTTTGTCTCTACCTTCCGGTTTCTTTTTCCCGCCTTTTTCCCCCCCTCCCCGAAACAGCCGAATAATTTTTTTATTACTTTAATCTCCCCAAAGTGCCTGCTTTTTTTCCGAGCCCTCCCTAGAGGGCCTTCTTTCTTCCCCTCTTTTGGACTTTGACCCAGGTTCCTATGTTTCTCCACCCTGTGTCTTTTGACTTCCGTAGACAGAAGAAAGGCGATCCCTCCACCCCCCCTGAATTTAAGATGGTTTACCTCCCCTTCTTTTCCGCGGTAACTTTCTTTCGAGGAAGAAATCAGTTTTTTGTTCCCCCCTCTAGGTCCCAAATCCCACTTAGGACTCGGCCGCGTCGCTTGCACTTTTTTTTCCCTCCCCGAATTGGTCCTCCCCCGGTTTTGAGGACCGTTCCTCCCAACGAATTTAGTTCTCCCTTTCCTTCCTGACCCTTATACTAAGGCCATGAAAGTTTTCCCCCCTTTCCAGAAACTAAAGGACACGGTTGGCCTTGCCCCCCCCCCCCTCTTCTTTTCTTGTGAAACCCCAACGACCAACCTTTACTTTTGATACCGAAAGAACTTTATCCCCCCTGGTACATCTCTTTTTTTTCCTCTTCGTTGTCCAAGAGTTGATCTTTCACCACGCCCCTTCTTTGTCTAGTTCTCTCGAAGAAAGACTCAGATGAGGACGAGCTGTAGTATACTGACTTTACCCCTATTTCATATTTCCTTCCGCAGGCCACAGATAGGGTAAATGGCCCCCTTTCCCGTTATAGGAGTCCTATGCAGTAATTCACCGGTATTGTTGAAATAGACAGGTAAGATATCCCAAACAGCACTTTTTCTGGATGACCCAATCATTTCCCTTCTCCCTCTCAGTCTTTCATTTTCCCCCCCCCTTTATTTCCCTTCTATTTTAACCCCTTTCCCCTGTGTTGAGAGAGATTTACTCCTTTTTTGGTTGATTTCCAGTTTCACTTCAGTCGAGCGTTTTATTTTATCTGGTTTTTGTCGAGCAGTTTTGGAGAGCCCAGTGTTGATTCTCTTCCAGGTTCTCCTCCCCTTTGAAGTACTCTTACGAGCGACGCCCTTCCCCAAGCAGACTTTCCTTCCTCTACTTCGTTTCTTAGATTACTGATCGCCCCGCTTCCCTCGTTAGTCAGAGGCGAGATTCTCGTTACTGTGGTGAAAGATGCTAACTCTCTTAATTTCTCTTCCCCGAGCGACGGTCATTCCTATTTCTTCTTTCGATGAGTAAATCTTTTTTGCGGCCAGTAGGGTCAGGAACGGATCAGTCTGTTTTTTTCCCCCTTGCCGGGTTTCTTTCAATAGTAGTCTCCTTGTGGTATGAAGTAGGTGGTAGGAAACATCTAGCGGTACCCATTTCTCCTTCCCACCTTGGAGTCGGAAATGGGGACCTAGTCCCCTTTTCTTTTTCTATTTCTTTTGAGACTTTTTTCCTGGGGTCCTCAAAGGTGGAAAGTGATGTATTTTCCTTTTTTTTTTTTAGGCGCCTTTTCTTCCGGGCACTCTGAGGAATGCATTTTCCCTCTTTTGTTTAGTTGTACTCTCCGTGGTGCGCTTTTTTTCACACCGTTAGAAGTGGAGTTTCAACTCGTTTGAGCGTCTTTTTTTTCTCTAGTGTAGCATGAAATACCTCTCCTTTTTTGAGCATTTTTCAACTTGCTCAGTTCTGTATGTTTCTGGGTAAAGTTCTGGTGTACAAATCCCCCTTTTGCGTTTAGGAGAGGTGTTTTCTCTGACCCCATCAGAAATTTGCTAGAGCCCCCCGGCCCACTTTTCTTTGTAAATCCTCTCCTCCTTAATGTGATTGTAATGAGGGTGTCTCCTCCTCCTTCGCTTGGTGAGACCCTCTTCTGATGCCTTTAGATGTGTGTAGATTGAGACCCCCCTGTTCCCCCTTCCCTCTCCCTCTTCCCGTGATTGAGAGTAGTACGAGTCTCTTCGTATTTATTTAAGGTATAGATTGATGTCGGGAGGATGTTCGTTTTCTTTCTTCAGGAGTGCGAACCTTTTCCTTTTTTCTTTTCCTTTCGAAAGCCAGCTGTAGTTCTCTTTTTGTCTTCCTTTCTGAAGAAGATTTCTCCCATGAGTGCTTTTAAAAGAGGTGAGAGTCCGGGTATTGGGCCCCTAAGTAATGTCCGCGCCCGTACCCTTTCCGTTTTCTCCTGACCATCTTTTCGGCTGTGAGCCACCCTTATTGTGTTAATATGTTTTCCGGTCGTCGGTTTTCTACGCCACATCCTTTTCCCCCCAATCACTCAAACCGCGGGCCTGCGGTCCCCAAATTTTTTTCTATCTTGAGCGCCTCCTCCCCCTAATTATTTTCTAATTCTATGGTAGTATACTGGAACTCCAAAATTTTTTTTTTTCTCTAAAGTGTTCTTTTCTGCATTCTGAACCAGCACCCCCCCGTCCCCTTTGGATTCTCCCTTCCTTACTTAGGGCGGAAATCGCTTCCTCCGCGTTTAACTTCTTTTTTCCTAAGCCAAGACGATAAGTTAAGGTAAGCGTTGTTTTAGACAAAACCCCCCCCCCACACACCCCCCCCCACAACCAGAACACCCCCCACACCCCCCCTACCCCCCCAACCAACCCCCCCGAGCACAACAGAGAAACCACAAAACCCCCCCCCCCCCATGCACCTCGAGGTCACACACATTCTCAGAAAAACCACCAACAACATCTTTTTGAAACCCCCCACAAAAACCCAACAAGAAACACCCCAACCAACACCACACCCGCGCCCCACACAAATCCCCACTAATACAACCCCCACCTATAACCTTTCTCCCATCCAGGTGACCTCCGATCATGATTTGTTTTCTTATGGAATAGACGAGGATCTTTACGTACTTTTTTGCCTCGTTCATTTCTCTTGGCGTTTGCCATCGGAACCCCCCTTCTTCGGCAACTCGGATCCTACAGAAGGTTCTTCCATTTTTGGGTTAGGGGAACAGCTACCCGGTTCCCTTATTTGCTCTCTCGGGTCCTTTTCATGGGGACCTCTTTTTTTTGTTCTTGAGACTTTTCTCGCCGATGAACGGCCAGGTTCCCTCTCTAACCGATTGCGGATGCACCATGAACATTTTTAACCCTCTCTCTTTTTTCGGACCCCCCCCCTTCTTTTCTGAGCGTTTTTCCCTGTTGCTCTCTCTTTCCCCTCGTTGCTGGTTTTTGTTCTTTAACCGCCCGTTGCAAATGGACTCAGGGAAGGCCCCGATTCCACACGCGCAGATCGGCACGGCTCCTTCCCCTCCCTTAGTTCCTTACTTTCAAACTTTTTAAACCACAACCTCAAACCTTTTTTTCCCCTCCTCGGCTATAACGTGATGCACCCCCTCTCCCCTTCAGCTCCCTTGACCCCAGCATCAACGCCTTCAAATGCCGACTTCAGAACAAAGGCTTCACCCTCGTCCCAAGGAGGTCCTTATCCTAGTTTCTACCATCTTCCTCTTCTAACCTAAATAGACCTCATAGAGATGGCGGGAAACCGGCCTCTTTCTACCCTAGATTTTCCCCTCCTTTCCGAGGTGTAAGTTCCCTTTTGTGGAGAAAGGATTCTCTACTTGACCTTCTTTTTTTTAGTCTGATTTTCCTCTATATGGGCTTCGCGCGACAATCCTTCGGTCCCCCTTTAGTTTTTGGCACCCCCTTTCCCTAGTAGAACCGCCTTCTTTTTGCGACGCCCTATCATTTCTATCTGACATGCCTTATCCTTTCCCCCCCCATTAAGTTTATTTCCCCATTTTCTTAATAACAATGAGGATGCAGGCGTTTTTCTTTGTTCTGTCAATAACAAAGGGATTGGCTGTACTTTCAAAAAAAGGCCCGAACCCTGACTTACCTATCCCCATTGTGGATCATTCAACACTCTCCCCGTTGACTTTTTTTTCCCCTGTGTCCCCCCCTTCCGCTGATACCTGTGTTAGTATTCCTTTGGGCCTTCACTAAGCTCCCGTGATTCACCCTCTCAGGGTCCTTCCCTCACCAACTGGTTGTCGAGACGCCATGCATTTCATTTTTTTTCCTTATCAATAGAACAAAGAGGATTGTTTTGCCATTGCGAAAATGAACTATGACAGCAAGGAAATGGCTTCTCCTTCTTCCCAAAGCCGATCCCACTCTTATTATCCGACATAGCCAACCAATCGATACGGCGAAGATCTCCTTTTCCCCTGCTTTCTTCTTCTGGAAGATTTTCGGAGTAGACAGATTCATCCTCAAAAGTGACTTTCCCTTTGTTCGCCTATGCTCACAAGTCTTGATTACAGAAAGTAACCATACTTTCTTACCTGTCTAACAAATCACAAGTTGTAGGATGATGCCGAGACATTGACTTTTCCCTCGCCCCTTTAGAGGTGGGAGGCCTTCATGGTGATGATAAACGACTGCGGTAGTTTTTCTTTCAAAACAACATGTCCACTCCCTCCTCACCTTGACCTGAGCTTTCCCCTCTCCTCCAACGACGCATAGCCTTTTTTTTTTCTTCTCACAGACGTAGAGCACCCTTCCCTGAAGGTCTACTTCTTTTCACCGCAGCGCACCCCCTCCCTTCTAACTAATCACGAACGAGGCCTCATTTAATCTACTGCCGCCGCGGCGGCCGTTCCAATCTGACCTCCCTTCCAGGGTGGTCAAACATGGTGTACCTGGAAAAATTAGCGATATAGGTTTTTCCTTCCCGGAAGCACGTTTCCATTCTTTTCCGCCCCTTTTTGCCGCGAAAGTTTATCCTCCCCCTCCGTGTAACCGACCACTTCTACCCTGGGCAAATTGAAAGTTTCCTGGCACTCATCAACCTCCCCCGCTCTCTTTTCTTCCCCTCTAAGAAAACTTCTCTCATTCCTCTCAGAATCTGTCGACCGCGCGATTCTTTCCTTTTTTTCCTCCTTTCCTTCACCACAGGTGAGCTTCCTGCGTGGCAAAAAAGCAACACGGAGAGGTCTTCCCTTTCACCGACTGAGTGGGTTCGTATCCCCTTGGCGCCCTTCTGCAACTCTTTCATCTTCCTTACTCCGGCCAGCGAATTAATGGCCCCTTTTTAGGTTATGAGGAGTATGTACTTCACTGCTTCTTCCAGCGGGAACTGGTATCGGTACCTCCAAGCACGCTGGACCGTCACACTCTCCTCCTCCGCGAGGAATTTTTTCCTCAACCCCCATGATCCGATTCCTCAATGTTGTTTTTTTTTGAGAGTTTTTTACCTAACGGGGGTTGCATTAGAAAGAAAAGCTCTTGGATCTTAGTTTTTTTTTTTGTAAGAAACGGGGGAGTTTTTCTTCGGTGTGAGTAGATTTCACTCGCGTTAATTACGTCCTGAAGCGACCTCTAACTTTTAATGTTGGCAATTGCAGCGGCCTTGTCCGCACTTTTTGGTAACTCGTTAAGGTCTCCTCCCTTAGTCCAAGCCTCGGTGACCTTTTTAGATCTACTATTTGCTTTTATACCTCCTCTAACCGTGTTAGCACGAGTTACTCCCCCTATTCGTTGAACCCAGTCTTCTTCTCGCTTATCTCCATATGTGGCGGTCAGAGGGTCATTTTCCCTCTTTTCTTTTTCAGTGTTTTCTAACAGGAATTCCTATCTCCCCGGTTGTATGACTGAAGTGTTTCTCTCCTCACTTTAAGTTCAGGAATACCCCTTTTTCGTCTCCTTTTGGCGTGTCTTCCCATTCTCATTTGCTTGATCAGTCGCGCGAAGGGTTTTTTCCCCCACCACGTCGTTTGAGTTCCTTTTTTTTTTTTAATGGGGTACCCACGCATTATTCGTTTTTTTGTTCCTTTTCGAGGTAGTCTTATGTTAGCCTCTGTCCTTCTTTGACACCCTCGTTATTCACCTTTCCGCGTGTTGGCTGATTGTCTGTCAGGCTTCCTTCTCCCGAGCTTGAGGAGAGTTCGCGAGAGTATGAGTCTTTTTTCGGCGGAGGGCAAGCTTCCCCTTTTCCCCTAGTTAGGACGAGGAGACCCCCCTTCCTTCTAGATCTTATTCCCCACCACTGCGTTTTTTCTTCTTTAATCTCTACTTTGCTTTTTGTATAGGTCTTCTCTGTGGGATGTAATAAGAAGACAGTCGATCTTGGCTTCCGTCCTTGCGTCTGACTTTGCGATGACCCTCCCGATTAAGCCGTCTTGGCTGCGTATCAGCTGAGTGCGCGCGAAGGGGTCGTCTTTCTTCCTTTTCCCCCCTCTTAGTAGGAGATGTATTCTTTCTTTAGGTACATTTCTCCCCGTATTGTGTATTGTTTTTCACCATTATCCCCACGTTCGGCATTCGACCGGGGCTCCACATGAACTGTAACCTTTTTGCGTATCTCAGGGATTGTATGGACTTCTTTTCGACCAACTTTGTGAGTGAGCTTTCTTCCCTCTTTTTGATGTGATGCCAGTCATTTTATTTGAAGCATCCGTACCTTTTTCCCCTCCTGGTAGCCAATTACCATTATCTCTGTGCCGTCGACAGCGAAAACATGTTCCCTTTCTTTTCTATAAGATTAGGTTTTGGTTCGTAAAGCACATCCCTCCCCTAAAACTGAATCCTCCTTCCCTCCGAGTGGTCCTCCCTACTTTTCAGACGCTCAGGTGGAGCTTATTCCAACTCTCCTTCTCCGTTTGTTTTCCCTATTGTTTTGATGGATCCTTATTCGGTTGTGAAACACTGTAAAAAGTAGAATGATTTACCTCCTTTTTCTTCCCCCGTGGTCTTCTTTCATCGTATTCCATATCCTCCCCTCCCATGCAAGCCAGCTTTTCCTCCTCTCTCGAATATTTACCGGTGTGCAGATACCAATTTTGGACCTCGGCCCTGACCTGGGCAGTGTCTGTATTGAGCCCTCGATTTTTCTCTCCTCTTACGTTTGTGCTTCGATTCAGTCTTGGAAGTTCCACTTCCCCCCTTTCCTGAAGTGGATGTTCCACACTATCCGGAACCAGAGTATTTTTCTCCTTTTTTCCTTCGCATCTGATACCGGATTGGTCCATTTGATCCGTCGCTGGTTTCTGATGAGTGACCTTTCTGACTTCGCAAAAGTTCGCGTGACGTTGTGTTTGTTTTTCTTTACCCTTTTAATGTCTCACCCGCCTTGCGGTATAAATGCAGATAGATTTTCTCTTCATCTTTTGTAGTCTTTAAGGGTTTTTATTCGATCATCTATCTCATCCGTTTTTTTTTTTCTTGCGCATCCCTTCCATTGGACACACAGCGCCGAGACTTCATTGCATATTTAACAAATCGATCGTCGAACCCCTTTTTGTTTTTCCTCGAACACACCCCGTGATGGCCCACCCCACCCCCCTTCCCTTTTTCCTTCACTGCACCACTTTCGTTTTGAGCCCCCGCTGCAAGGGAAACGAATCTTTCCCCTTAATCCAGACACTTCCCCAACCTGCGATTTTTCCCGAACACACAGCAGTCCCCATGTGTTCCCTCAACGGTGTTCCTTAGCGTACGTGGCTTCATCTTCTGCCGGCCCCCTGACCATACAAAAGAGGCCTTCGTCCTCTTTTTCCCCCCCCGTATCTCTTACCCTTCTTAGTGAACAACCCCGCTTTTGTTTTCGAGGTCGTTCTACCTTTTCCCGTTCTTCCTGCCCTGCTGACATGATGAGATTTGGCGTGCGTCTCTTCACCTCGATGATGCTCCTCGTGGGCTGACGCCGGCTTACTTTCTTCCCCTTTTTGTTTTAGCCCGTCACTCCCTGCCGCCCAACAAGCCCGTTTATCGACTTCTCACTTTTTTGGGCCTGTTGTGGGCTCAGCCTTTTCGCCTCTAGTCTCTATCTTTTCCCAGTGTTTCGCATCCTTGACGCAAGCTGCTTGTTTTCGTGATGGTTCAGCTGGTCTTAACCCCCCTGATCTGAACGGAAATACCGTTTTTGTACCCTACCTCACCATGGTGTCTCCTTTGCCCCCCCTTCTCGCGCGATTCTGGTCCTTTCTTGCAGTGAACCTTTTTCCCCTCCGACTTGAACTAGATTTAGACATTCCCCCCCTTTCCACGCAGAATAGTCAGCAACATTACTATCCTCTTTTTTCAGTCAATAAAAAACTTGTACCATCAACGTTTCTGTTTGAAATTTTCCCCCCTGCGCCCCCCTAAGCCATCTTCTTTCCATTGATTTGGCGAATTACGATTTCCCCGGGACCAGGATAATTGGCTTCTCCCAACCTGGCCCCCCCTTATTGCCCGAACTTCCCAGCAGTTCCTATAGATACCTCTTCATCTGCTCATCTAAGCGGCGCCACTGTCAGCTAGAGGGATCGTACTACCCTTCCGGACCTACGATCCTGTGTTGTGGGCTGCCTTGCCTCTTTTTCTCTTTTTTTTTTTCGCCCCCACCCGAGCTTCCCAGATCGCCCATCGCTCTCCCCCCAACACAGGAGTTAGTGTTAGTTACGAGTGTCTGTACCGTTTTTTGTCTAGAAGGAGAGAAGGGATTCCCCTTCCCTTGGTGATCCACCGGCTCAAGACGGGAATTTTCCCCCCTCCGGCTCTTGACTGATGTCAGCGTGAACTAAGAACCCTGCTTCTTTTTCTCTTGCCTCGCCCCCTCGCTCGTTCCCCCCCTCGTCTCCCCCCCTCGTTGACGGCGCGTCCACCGAATTTGTCTCCTAGAACATTGATCCCTGCGCCCCTCACCCTATCCATCGCCCTCGCCACCGGCGTCTGCGGCAGAGCCGCCAAGCTAAACCTACATTCCTTTTTTCGTTTTTTTAACGGTTCTTCAGGCCCACTTCCCCCTCTCTCACTTGCATCGATCGTCCCGGGTAGACCTCGATGTGTGTTTCCCCCTTCTCTCCCCACTGATCTGGCTAAACGGTGTCCGTTCATATCGGGGAGTTCCGACCTTTTTGATTATCCCTCCCCTTTCTTCATACAGATGAATTCAATGGGCTTCCAGGTCCTCACCCGCAACGATCAAGTCTCTCTTCTGTCCCCCCTCTTGCAGTGTCCCCTTCTATCTCCCGCCTCTCCCTTTCCTCCCTGCACGATTCTTTTTTTCTTTTTTCTTATATGCAGAGTGGAACATTCCCTGACCCACACGGTGAGCTAGTTGTGTGACCCCCAGTACTCTAGGAGTATCTCGTCGACGAGCAATGGAGGAACGTTATCTCCGTCTTTACCCCGATCAGATGCGGCCTCCTTCCCGGCCGACGTGCACCACCTTCCTCTGAGTTTCTTAGAGTACCCGTGATTGTGCCTCGAACCTAGAATATTCACCCCCTACAACCTTCGCCCCGTTTTCCCCTTAAGTGAAGGAACGCTATCCTCTCGTGACTGATTGCATTGTCCTTACATCACTGATCTTTTCTCCTTCATCCTTAAGTGTTTTGTTTTCTCTCTCGTAAAAGTTGGGGTCCTTTCTCCTAATAGAGCTGGTGTTCTTTTTTCGAGGTGTAGTAGCAGGTCGTGTGTTTCGCTCTTCTTCCCTTTCTATCCCTCGAAATCCTTTCCTTCTTCGTCCTAAATAACTTACTTCCAACCTATGTTTCTCGGCTGCGTTCTGGTGAATTTGATAGTTTTGGTAAGCGGGATACGATTCGCCCCCCCATTTCGATGGTGAACTCGAGTGGCTTTTTTTTTGACAAGTTATGCTTTTTCTGCCTTTCCTCGGTCCTGCAGAAACTCAGTCCTTTCTTCTATGTAGTCTTCGTGGTGAGAAACCTATCTTGTTTCACCTTGATTGGTTAAGGAAAATCACGCCTGGGTCTTGCCATTTTCGGCATTGCCATATTTGAAGTCTATAAGACTTGTTCTTCAGCGTCCATGATTTCCCACCCCTCTCTCCGTTGAAGGCCATTTCCGCCTCACCCTTGCGTCTGTCTTCCCCTTTGCCCTTCCGATCTTTATTGAAGAGTCGCGAGAATTTGGCCCGTTTGTTTTACAATCAAGGTGCCCACCACGTGATGGTTATGGAGGCTTTTTCCCTCGCTCTTCCCTGCGCTGGTCCACTGGGTTCGTTAGTTTCCCTTCCTTTTCCCCGCGTCCCTCAAAGAAGTTTGTAACACATCGGCGTCTGAGATCCTTCGCATGCGTCTGTAGTTCAGCTCTTCTTCTTTCCTAAGAACTTCTTCCTTGTGTAGGCGCGTTCACGGTTCTTCGTTCGCCCTGTTCCTTCTGAGTTTGGAGGGACCCCGTGCTGAAAAGAAAAGCCATGAGTGTGTCACATAGACCTCAAGTAAGGGAAAGCCCCTACCCCCCTCTCGCCCTAGTCCGTCCCACCAGGCCCATGAGTTTTTTTTTTTCCCCCCTACTTGATTTTTAGGCCTTCTTTTTTCTTTTCCCAGAGAACTACCCTAGGCTACGTGATCTCCCTCGCCTACTTTCGACGACGAACTTGCCTGCGATGTCGACATGTGTCCTTTTTTTCGTCCGGTGCTACATCTCGATGTCGGAGCTTCTGCCGTCGCATTTGTTAGTGTCTCCCATGATGGAAGGTCTTGCCTTCGAAGGTTCGGGGCGCTGGACACATCAGTTTTTTCTTTCTCCAGTTTCTTGAATGAACTAGGTCCCTAAGGCTTCCGAAAAGTTTGTGAGTGATTGTGCCTTGCCCAATGAGGTGCAGGATGCGTGAGTGAACTTTCTGTTCCACAATAGAATAATGTCCGGAAAAGGTCCTTTTTCTCCAGTGCCCCTCTTTCTCTGTTGACTTCAGATGAGTTTTTGATTATGCCTCCTTCGTCCCGTAGAAGGATACTTCTACTCTTGTTTCCCCCTTCCCCCCATCCGGGGGACACACACAAACCCGCGGCGCGAAATTAAGCCTTGTTTTCCTCCCTCTTTTTCACTTCCCTTCCAAGTCTCCCTCTCTTACAGGTTGATTGGCCCAACCATAAAGACTAGCTCTTTCACGGTCTTCTCCCTTTTCTTGGCTGCCAAATTTACTGTGCTTTGACCGATTCCCCCCTTAGCCAGCGGATCTCGGTCATATCTCGGCACCTGACCTCCATATCTTTCCATCGAGGACCTTTCTCAGCCGCCCCATGAAGATTTTTTCGCCACCCGAAGTTTGTCCACGAGAACGCCTACACAGTGAAATTCGTCTTTCGAAAGTCGGGCCAAGGCGCGCAGCTAGGTTGAGTTATTTTCCGCCCTCAACTGAACCCCGGAACCTCTCTTGCTTAGTTTCCTGTTTTATACCCCGTTATCCTTCCAACCCCCTGTGAGTGTTCCTTGCTTCTGGGCTTTGATACCGTTCCCCTCTTTGTCATTATTTGTCTTGGTTGGTCACCTTCAGCCTGTCCCTGTCGACCATGGTTCCCAGTTTGCTCCGCGCCGAGCCCATTGTGTTTGATTACCTTCAGGAATTACCTCCATTGGTTTTTTGAATGCACCCCCGTGCCTCTCGTGTTCGTGGCCCTCCTTTGTCGGTTTCACTTTGTCTTGTAATCTCTCTCTTTTTCAGTTTGTTTTGTTGTCGTCCGACTCTAAACCTGCAAACGGGACGGAAACCACCCGTCCTTTCTGAACACGAGATCTGACCATTTTTTTCAGTAAGGCCCACCGTCCGTTTCACCATTTCCCCCCTTCCCCCCAAAAAACCCCTTGGTCCCCCATAATCGGCGATTACTACCCTGCCTGCTTCCACCCACGTCAGAAGGCCGTTTGCCCTTCCCTCCCCTAAAAACTTTCGTTCCCACGATACCCCCCCCTTAAGGAAAAGACCCCGTCACTGTTTCCGGATCGAGTTTCCCTCCCCTTCCGATTATCATAGAGTCAACCGACCTTCTCTTTTAGGAGCACGAAGCGGCGGACCCCTTCCCCCCCGTCTTCTTATGTGAGATGCCTTCTCCCTCGACCCTTTCCCTTTTCCACTCTACAACAGGCGGTCTTTCTCACTTTTCCCCCCGCGACTACCCGTCCTGGGCCGGCTGGGTGTGCTGACATCTTTCCCCGCTTCTTCTCGATCCGTTTGGGCCCTCAGTCACTGTTGCTTCCTTCTTTAAGTGGTTCTGTGAATTGCATTCCAAGCAAGTTTTTATTTCATCATCCCCCACATGAGTTTTTGTCTCGGTTGTGATGTCCGCCGCCATAGCCCGGAGAATTTTTCCCTTATGTTTTTTTTGTAGAACAGGATAGGCCCCCTGTACTCTCCTCCTCCCCTCCTTACGATGTTTGGTGCCTCGTACGGGGGCGGTTCACCCGCCCTCCTACGCTTGAACTGGTGCACTACCGTCCTGGCTACGCCCCTTCAACCCCTCCAACCTTACCACCACGTCCGCGTCATTGGGAGCACGTTCTTTCCGGCATGAATTTTTTTTTTCCCTCGCCCTCCATGTTTTGTCATCCCGGCATCAGCACCACCTGGTCCCCCCCCTAGGACTATAAATAAAAAATGTTGATTTCCTCTCGGCATTCTCCACTTCAACCCTGAGACCGTGACCGCCCACCTCGGATTTTGCCATTTCTGCCCCGGAAGTTGCCCCCTTTCATTTCCCTTCTTTCAACCAGCCACATTACTATGCTGTCCGAACTCTACCAGTGCGTACAATCGTTTTAACTGTCCTTTCCCCTTCCCTCCCTCTATTACTGAAGACGCAAATCCAAAAAAAGCTGATTCGCAGGCGATTTTTTCTATACTTCTCTCTAATAGCTCCCCTACGGAAGCCTCGTTGAATGATCGTCCACTAGGTCTTGGCAAGCTTAGATTTCGTTCTGTGTATGTATATACTTTTTTCTCGCCCCACCCCTTTGTAGATTGATCCCAAGTAAGAAAATACATTGCCTTTTGACGAGTCCCTTTCCTCTCACGTGAGGATTAGGTGGGTGTTGGTGCCGTTTTCCTCCCTTCTTTCTGTTTCCCCCCGTCCCTGGACACACCCCGCAACAAACGACTCCCCGCGGTGTCGCATTTGAATCGCATCCACCCGTGTTTCGGGTCGTCTTAGGCCGACCTCGCCGCCGATCCAGCTGCGACAAACCTGCGACGGTTTCTTCCCATCTTCCCTATTTTTGTTCCCCCCCCGGATGGATGTGTTGTCTCCACCTCAGGAGAAGAGACGAACCCCACTCTCCCCTAGGTCCACACTGACCGGCCGGCCTCTTCGGCGTTGTAATTGCGCCGGACCACTACTTCCGTTTTTTTGTCCCCCCTGGTTCCCCTTTACATCCTTCATAGCCTCGACGTCGGGTCACACTTTACAAGGTTCCCTTGAGTGTTTCTTTTCCTTTTTTTTTACACCGCTCGGTACACGACACTTCGATGCAGACACCACTTTCTGATGTAGATCCGTCCAACTTCCTTTCACAAAGGCCCAGTACACAGGCAGTTTGATGGTCCTTGAACATCCCTGATTCTTTTTATCGCTCCTACCCACGAGGGTGTCACTCGTTCGTCGCGGGTGTGGGCATCATCGGCATTGTGTCCATTTTTTCCCCCCCCCCGGGATCTGGGGCTCGCAGCCCGAAGTCCAGGCGTCGTCATGTGCGCTAGCGTACGCTCCCTGACCCCAAGATCAGAACGACAGTTTCCGGCCCGCGACTCCCTTTTCCTTTAACTTCCAGTTCTTATGCGTCCTATTCACCAGATTGCTCCCCCCTCCCTGTTCCCTCGAGATAAAAATTTCCAAATCCTTCCCCCCCCTTTGACCCTGCAACCGATGACCCTCTCCGACGGAATTTTGCCCGGATATCCAACTGATTCCCCTCCCCTAAATTTTCCTCCTCCCGTTGGTTGATATCTTATTTATAGCCCTTCACGCTCTCTTTCTTTATCCTTTCTTTTGACGGGTAGAAAGTGTACGAGCTTATTTTGGATGGTACGTTGGTTGAGATACCGAGCAAGGTATATTTGTATCTTCCGCCTGCCGAATTCGAACGAAAAAGGCACCTTACTTTCTATTCTCTTTCCCCTTCGTAAGTTAGATCGTTTTCATCCTGGAGACCGGTCGCGCGAGCCTCTTTGCACCTCTTCACTTCCCTATAGTTGGAGTGGGGACCGCGATTCCTACCTTCTTTCCTTATGAAGAAAGACACCTGCTTTTTCCCTCTGTCGTCGGAGGCTATTTGGGTTTTCCTGTTCTTTTCCTCTTCGTTCTTTGCCAGGTCTGCCCTTTTCCAATGAATCGTATGTCTGACTGCTTTTTTCCTTTAATCCAAGTCATCTCCCTGTACTTACCCCCTTTTTCCCCTCAACCTAGTGGCTGCAAGCTTTGTAATTCCTTCTTTTCCACTTTGAGTCCGGTGACATGCCAGTCGCTCAGGGTTTTTTATTGTTTTTTCCCCCCCCCCCCCCCCACCCCCGTGTAGAGTTCGGTCTCTTGTTGCTGGCCTCTCGCGCTGTTTGCCGTTTCGCGTTGTGAGTTTTTTACCGCGGGTTGCGATGCTTTCCCTCCCTTTTGTGTCCCCCCCACCTTTCAGCGCACGCACGGCGCGTCAGACCGCGCTTGCACCTGTTTGTTATCCCACGTTTCTATTCATCTGCCAGAATCCCATAAGCTCCTTTTTGATGTCGATTCGTCGTGTCCGCAGCGGTCTGAGTCGTCCCACTTTTTCTCAGTCCTCCTCTCCCTACCGCCGCTTTCACCCCTCCACACCCCCCCATTCTTAATTTGTTCTACAGTAGGTGAACAGACCCGAAGGTACTATTTTCGAGTATATCCATCCCATGCCGACGATCTCCTGTTTAGCACCCCCACTTCACTGACTTTTTTACTCAATGACTCCCTTTATTTTTTTTCTCGGTCCTCTTGGGATTGTTTTCGAATCGTCCTCTAGTTGGTGCGCTAGTCTTGTGCTCACTCGAGTGTCCCTCTTCCTAGTCTCCTGAATCCATTCTGACTGAGATCCTCTTAGTGCGCGTAGTTTTTTCGTGTAATTTCCTCTCTTTCGTATTCTCTTGAGTTCTTCCTCATAGTCTGCCGGTATAGGTTTGCTGTTCTGGCGGTTCTGCTTTGTTACGGAGTTTGTCAATGATCCATTGCCCCATCTCGCTGGTTAGGTCTCCTGGGGAGCCTGTTTTTTTTTCTGATTTCATTACTTCCCCCCCCCCGTTTGATGTTCTGCTGCCGTCTCCAAAGCTTTGGCTTTTTCTTCCCTTTCTGATGCCCCCAATCCGCTCCTTTTTTCCCGGTTTTTGGTTTAACGTTTTTATCGCCACAGTCCCAGTGAATCGTTGCCGGCGACGGTGCTTGCCTTGCACAGCATCATTTCTCTTTTTCTTTTTCCATTAGGTTCAGGGATCGTCACACCGTCCGAAGCCCCCCCCCCCAGTACCTTGGGGGAATCACGAAAACGCTGTGCTTTTCGGACAACACGCACATTGAACTTCTCTTTCTCCTCCCCCCTCCGGATGTCGAGACGGGCCAGGGCTCGATGGCACCTTATAACCCATGCTATTGAGTACCTCCTTTATGTTGTTCCGTAAATTTTTCTCTCCTTTTTTTCAAACCCCCCCCTTCGAAGCTCCGACAGTCATTTCGTATTCCCCACGAGGCAGCCTCTCCACCACGCCCCCCTTTTCCTTCTCTACGTATCCAATTCTAAACCCTGCATTCATCAGAATTCTCACCCCAGCTGGGTAGCCGACACGTGTTACTCCGCCCGCCGGCTGAGTCCCCGTTAGTGTGACGAGGGTCCCCACTGGCCTTTCGAAGCGACAGTCATGGCTCTCTATCCGTTGGTTTTTAGACGTTTTTGTTCCATATTCACTTCGCACGCGAGCAGTTGATGAGCATTTCTCCCCCTCCCTCCCTATAGGCAGGCTTTTCCTTACCAGGATCCGGGGACCCCCGGAGCGGTGCAAGCTATTCTCTTCCGGGGTCGGAATAGCACTGACATGAAAACCTTCTTTTCTGTTCATTCTGGTAATTTTTTTTTTGAGACTAGCGTTGTACGTTTCGAGTATGAGCGGGCCTTGCCCAGTTTGTGATGGTGACTGGTGGTTTTTTCCCCCTCCCCTTTTTTTCTCTGTATGAAAAGGCGATTACGGTGTTCGTCTCCTTACATCGTTGGCGTGAGTTGTTCCCTCGTAGTCTAATCCCCGTAGATGTATGTTAATCCCACCCACTCGTTTTTGTTTGAGAATACATGCACACCTTTATAGAAATTATCCTTCTTTCTCACCCTGATTCTTGCACCGGGGAGTCAGTCCCGATCCTTCACCTCCCCCCTTTCCCAAAGGTTTTTCCACCCTCCCCCCCTTTCAGGGAACCTCTTACTCCAGTCACCTATCCCCTCTATGCCCAGCCATCATACCCATGTAGTGCCTTTCGCGTTTCACGCCCAGGTCTTCAAGCCCTGTCCGTTCTTAGTTCCCTCACCCCCCCCTCCTTTTTGCAAGCCGTCCTCCCTTCGTTCCAAGGCGGTTCACCCAGAGTACCCCTTCCCCCCATTCCTTCCGTAATCGAGCCCCTTTATCCTCCTTCTTAATCAAAGTCTGGAAGCCGGTACCTTATCGGGTCCCTCTCCCCCCTTCTCCCTCCCTTGTCCCCGCCGTTGACAGAGAGTCACCGTGTGGCTGAATTGTTTGCTCCCTCCAAGTTTCTTTCCCTTCTTTCTTTTTCGTTTGGGCTTCTGTCCTCTTATTCTGTCCATTTCGTCAGCTTTTTAGCCGCTCCCTTCCGGTGCTACGACGTGAGCAAAATCCGTTTTAAAATTGTCCTTCCCCCCTCCCCGTTAGCTTTGACTCCGCCGAGGCATTTCGACGGTCCTTTTTGGCTGCCATTGAGCGTTTCCCCCTACCGGGTTTTCCCCCCCCCAGGCTCGGATTCCCTGGTCACCATGGTCCCCCCCTCCTGGACCGTTGCGGGTTTAGGTCTTTTTTTTTTAGGAAACATGACTAATTCCCTCTTATGTTTTCATCACGATCCATAGTGTGGCGCCCCTTTTTCCACCAGTCGCCCCTTCCCCCTCTCTCCTGTTACCCCTTGTGAACTTACCTTTTAGAATTCTTCGAGTATCCTCACCTAGGACTGACCACCGCCTAAACATTCTGGGTTTATTCCAGCATCACCAAAAACTTGTCTCTCATTTTCCCCCCTTCCAATTAATGCACTTCCCGCTGAACCTCCCCCACAGCGTATTGACCCCCTTTGCTTTTCGCCCCCGAAATCGACTTGCCTTTGTGCATCTTTGCTCCTTTTTCCCCCTTGGCAACACTGCCCAAGATCCTGTTTTCCCTCTTCTTCCTCCCTGATCATCCTCCTACCCTCCTCTCGAACTGTAAGACCTAGCGCTCCAGACATCTTCTCCTCTCCTATCCTGCATCTTTTCGTCTAATATATAACCTCCCCCCCCCCCCTTCCTACTCAGTTTATAGCCTGGAGCACAGAGCTCGCTCGTCGGTAGCAATCACCTCTCCGATCCCCCCCCTTTCTCTTCGTAAGAGTCCAGACAGTCATAAACCATTTGTTTGCAGACCGGGCTTTCTTTTAGTTCCATCATAATGGTTTTTGTGATACTAGACTCACAGGCGGGTGAGTTCCCCCCCCCCCTTTCAAGACCTCCTCCTCGCCGTGAAGCCTACACGTTCCCTTTTTCTGAGAGGACTTCAATCCTCCTCTCCATCACCTGGAAAAGCGTCGACTGGTGAACGGTCGAATATTTTGTTGTTAACCCCCGCGCCCCCCCTAAAAAGTTTTCGAAACCTTCCCGCCCCTCTCCACCTATGTTTAGAGGACCAGGCCGCGAGGAGACGGGTCCGACCCTCATCCACACCCCTTTTTTTTTTTTTTTAAACCTGGAGTCCACCCGGCCATTCAGAGGAGGCCCTAACTCCCGGTCAGTCAATTTTTCAACTACAGTCCACATTTTCCTTGCGGCTTGGCGGAGTGTCCTTTATTCTCACCGAGCTCGGAGAATAAGAACCCTTACCTTCATCACAATTACTACGAGCCTTCCTTCCAAGGGACACTTATTTACGCACCGCACATCCCCCTTCTCTCGTGCTTCACATCCCGATCCCCTCCACCACGGGGGAGCTCTTGTTTTCCCATATTTTGCCCCTCTCCTCTCTGGTGCCTTTTCGGTAGCGGATGGTCGAGACATATAGGCAACACGGTTTCAGTCTTTTCACCTGACCGATATCTTTTTTTCTTCAGTTCCCTTATCTTTTTTGCTCAGGTCGTCTACAGTCTCTTGACCCTATAATATTGAGGATCGTACCGTCCACGCGCTCCCTCAGTCAATGTAACCACTTCTCTATAGAGAAGTTGCTTATAGCTACTCAACATCCCATATGTTACCTCGTCCATTTACAACCCTTTGAAATCAAAACGCCATGGCTGACAACAAAAGACGGATCCCGCCGATTTTTTTTTCTTGCATTAACTCCTTCCCCCCCCAACTGATTA
>Ga0179593_1658620_pt1 | contig 23860 bp, 23 predicted proteins | sample CZODoug2_1_08_16_FD_185931 | JGI IMG/M metagenome (GOLD analysis project Ga0179593, IMG submission 185931) | Vadose zone soil fungal communities from Angelo Coast Range Reserve, California, USA - CZODoug2_1_08_16fungal (PacBio error correction) | ecosystem: Environmental > Terrestrial > Soil >... | reverse complement strand
ACTTTGGGATGCTTCCATACGGCGCCCTCTTCTTCTTTCTTTCGGGTTTCCCGGAGATACAGATTCTTAATGTTTGACATTCCCCCCCCCCCAAAAGGTGGGCTTTTTTGAACCGCACCTTTTCGTTAAGCGAACACTTCTACTTTCCCTTCCTGGAGCGTCTCTTTTCACGAGTTAGCGCTTTTCTTGGCGCGGCTCCTGGGCCTCTGGTTATATTACGGCCCAGGATGGGAGAAGTTCTTTTCTTACATTGTCTCGTCTCAGGCCTGAACGACCACCTGTCGGTGCCAACCTGCGTTCCCCAAGTCTGGCCCGCCGACTAGCTCCTGGTGATGGCCCGGCTCTTTATTTTCCATCGTTTTCCCGGTGTCCGTCTCCCTTGAGCATTTCCGCATCGCACCCACTTTGCCCCTCATCCCTCCGCACCGAAGCTTTTACCGTTGCCTCCTTCGTTCGGTCCCTTTAATTCTTCGTGATTGTTCTTGAGAGTGCCTGTTCCCTTTTCCCACAATAAGGTATCCTTGTTTCCTGTCTCCCCCCCTTCCCGTTGCGCTGCCGGCTTCCGCAATTTCCATTTGCGGCCCCCTTTCGACATCCTCCCTTGCCGCTTACTTGGCCGGACTGCCGCAGGTTGACCTTTAGGACCGGTTTCTTTTTTTAACCCTCCTGGAGGCCTGCCTTGCCCGCGGCGTCAGATAAAACTTGGCCTCTCGCAGTTGCCCGCGCCGCTCTTCTTCTTCTAGTCGGAACTTGCCAGTCAACTGATGATTTGGTCCGGTTTTAGTTCTTTTTCCCTCGGGCGTCTTAGACGTAATGGCTTCCCCTCACAAACCGTCCCCCCCCCCTCGTCTAGGTCGCCGTTGGCAATCCGGACGGACCTTTTTGCTCTTTCGATAAGGATCCGTGTTTTCTTTCAACCCTTGTCACAGCCGCTTGACTTGTTCTTTTTTTCGCGATTTGAGGATTAACTTGTTGGGCACCCCCTTTTAAAGTAGTCCCTCTTCTTTTTTTCCTTTACCAACCCCCCCCCTTCCATGGATCCCCCGGGGGGAAAGGTGATCGTACCCCGCCTGCACACTTTTTTTTGATGTATCGATGTTCACATATTTTGCACACCCCCTTTTGTTGCGCATGAAAAGCACCTCCCTGAAACGCACGTAACTCCGCCACACCCAAGACTAAGACTGTGTAACCGTCGATCACCGATGAACCAATTCTCCTCCCTCCCATGTGAAGTAGGTATCACCATTTCCCCTTCCGACCTTGGACTTCCTTTCTGCTGCGGCGATGGTGTTTGTTTTGACCTTGGTCTCCTTGGACGGTTCAATCTTTTTCCTGAACGTCGAGAGGTTTTTCGTGTCTCCTTCCTTGGATGACGAGCTGTTGCATCTGTTTTCTCGCTTTTGCCTTTCGGTACGTTTCCCGTCTGATCCAAGAGCTTCGTGCCTCCCCCAGACAGTTCCCCCCCCCCAATCCAAGGCTCATAAAGCGAGCGCTTCTCGATTCCCTTTGAAGGTTGTGTTCTCCCTCCTTCCCCGACCACAAATCCGCCCTACCCGACTACACTGTCCTTCCTAGAGCCCTTCGAGACCGTAGACCTTTTGACGTCTTCCCGAAATTTAAACAAGGAGTCCCTCCCCCCACAAACCCCCCCCTTCCTAGAGATCTTCCCAGTCAAACTGTGGCAACCGATCTTTCACTTATTCCTTGTCATTTTGTTTTATTTTGGTGGACCAGTAGCCGTCAATACCTCTTTCAAGGAGGCTGTTTTCCTTTCTTGGTTGGCGGGGTTTTGATGCCGCCCCCTTACCTCCCTTTTACCCCGCCTTATTTATTGCTTCATCATATGAGCACCCCCTCCCCCGATGAGCGCGAGCCGGGGTTCCCCCTTTTTTTGGTGTACTCCGTTTTCTCCCAAAACAAGCCCACTATGAGCCTCTTTAGCGGTCCAACCTCCTAATTGAAACACGTTTCTTTTCTTTCTCCATAGGATGGCGCTCCCCCTTTCTTCCTGTGGATCGTACGCTGCCTTCGACTTTTTTCGAGTCGTCCCTTTTCCCTCCCGTGACCTGCGCCGGGCACTGTACATTGACCTCGAGTGCCCTTTTGTATGCATTCGCCAATGTACGCCCTCTTTGTCCGAGGTCTTTTGTGATTTTTTACGTTCGAACTTAAAGTATTCTTTGTTTGCCTTCTCCGGGGCTGATTGTACGGTCATTTCGTCTACCTGACTTCTCTCCTCTTTTGTCTTTTCTTGTTGCATCGGCTCGATCTTTCCAACGTCGCTTTGCGGAAGGGGCTCAATATCCCCGATAGATTTTTTCCGTAGTGGACCTTCCTCCCCCCTTGTTTAACCTTCCCCAAGCGGCCTTGTTGTGTGACCTAGCCGGAATTCTCCGGAAGTTTCGAGTACACCTTGGGTCAGATAGTTCAAGGTGCGTTCGCTCCTTCTTGGCATTTTTGAAGGCGTTAGTTTAATTCTCTCGTTTCTTCTCTCTGTTGTGTTTGCTGCGATCCTCTTCTCCCTGCCAGGTTCCTTTCTCAGGGGAGAACGCCCACTCTTACCTCTCCCCCCTCGTTACCTCCTACCGCTGAAGTATTAAGAGGTTAGGTTCCCCCCCCCCCCTACGGCTTTTTTACCTTTCTCCCTGAGTCTTTTATTCAACTTCCTCCCCTTCCGCTGCCCTTCGACATTTACGGTTTCCTGTTGACCCCCGGAAACCCCCTTTATCGAGTTGGTACAAGATTACCCAGCTCCCCCCTTCAGGCACTTACTTGACTTACAGCCCTTTCGGTCCTCCCCGAATGAAAATCTCCTTTCCCCCGAATCCCTCCCATGTACGTGACCATCACCCATGTTTGGTTCTCCTTATTTTCTCATGTACGTACCGGCGTTCTTCCACTTGCTTCGTGAGAAAGACACTCCCCCCCTCTCCTGGACCCCACTTGCCCCTTTTCCCTTACATTTGACCAGAGCTCTATGCCCTTCCCTCTTGGCCCCCTCGATTGCCCATTTTTAAGGGTTGGCCGCCCTCCGCTCTAATATGACTTAGTTTTTCTCCTTTTTCCAACGTTTCCCCCGTTCCGCGCGCGCTTGAGTTTCGTTGTCATATTGATGTTGCAATCCCCCTTTCTTCTGCGTTCCGGGGGTTCCAGTCATTCCCCCTCCCCAACACAGCAATCGACTCAACTTCCTTTTTCGACCCTTTCACGTGAAGTTTCTAACTCAATGACCACACATGACCTTTTTTTTCGGTCCAGTTCTTCGGTTTTGTCTCTACATCTTCTTGTGTGGAGGTCTTCCCCCTTCTGCTTTTCCCGCGGTTGTGATTAACCCCCCCCTGTACGTCAACTTTCACAAGTTGAATACTGAGCTTGATAGTTAGTGAGGATTCCCCTGTCATTTCCTTCTTGCCCCACAGCTCCCCATCCTCTTAATCCCCTGCATTTCTCTAAGCTTCGTTTGCTCCTGCCCTTTTGCACTGATTCTGGTTCCCTCTCTTTTCGTCACGTACTCCCGCGCAGCACTCTACCCTCGGAGACCCGCCCCCCCGGCATCAAGGTGACCCCCCACCAGGACTTTCCCCCCGAAGCTTCCCCCATCTTGAACACTTTTTACAACTGGGTTTCGTACCCATGTTAAGCGGTCCCCACCACCCTCTTATCCCCAGCACCCCATCGTAATCCGTAATTCTTGTGATAAATTCCCCTTATCTGGAAGGGAGGTACCTTTCCCTTTTGAGGTTGTTCGGGCGGGACACTTCGGTCTGCCGGTGCGCTTGTTCTTAGTTTTACAATTTCCCCTTTCTTTATCCCCCTATAAGTCGAATCCAGTGTTTGTCTGACTAGTCCTCCAAATCGCACGCTCCAGATTTCATGATTTTTTGAATCTCCCTTCATGCATCCCTCCTCCCATTTTGGATCACCCCCCTTTTTCCCCCCCTCCGAAGTAAGCCCCTCAGCGGTTCCCCTTTCCCTTTCCCTGATAGCAACTTCCCCCCCCGAGTACGGCCACACCTTAAACCCTCAGAATCAGACAGGTCTTTTCCTTTTTGCGGCCCCCCAATCGGCGCCTCAGCGGAACATCTCGAACAAGCCGTCCATCATGGCCTTCGGCTAAAATCCTCCCTCCCCCCCCGGGAACTCTATCAGTTTAGGAGAGATTCCACTCAGAGGAAGAAGTTTCCCCCCACCAAACTCTCATCAGCGTTCAAATTCGCATAGGCGCTTCATCCGGCACCTCCCCAGTCTGCCTGCAGAGGTTCTCATGCACATCAGGTTGCTTTCCCCTCCCGGTGCATCGACGCTTGCTTTTCCTTCCACGTACTTCGGATTGAAAGTTACAACCCTTAAGAGTTAATCCCTTCAAGACCCCCGGTCTCCCACAGATTAATTTAGGAATAAATTCCCTGCGCTGGCAGCCGTAAAGTTTCTTGTCGCCCTCTCCTGTGATGGCCTTCCGTCAGTTATTTTCCTCACGCTCCTCCTGAGCCCGAAACAGCCCCGCCCGAGCAGTCCCAAGTCAAGCAGCTTCCCTTTCTTTTGCCCGACTCTTTATGGTACGTCCTTCTTCCCCTGAGCCATTTCTTGCTTTGCCGTGAGTTTTACTTGCCCCTTCTCCGCGACCCCGTGTAATATATCTCCTTGCCAAATCTTTTTTCCACTAGCCTAAGATTTGTTCACCCCTCTCCTTTTTCGGAATCTTTTTTCCCGTTCTCTTAACTCCCCATGGTGCTCACCCTTCCCCCTGCCCGGTCGGGGTCCAATATCCATTATTCTCCGGGCCTGGTGGAGCTTCCGCCCCAACAGTCGTCTTTCCTAGCGTCCCCTTTTCTTTTTAATCCCGCCACCGCTCATTAGATTTTCCCCTCAGCCTTTTCTAATTACGGTGGGCTGTGTATTAACCGGACCCCCTGCCCCCTTCCTTGCGTCGGATGGGTTTAGTTGCACCTCCCCCCCCCCACGTTCGCTTTGTGTAATATGACCCTCTTGGGACTTGTTTGTCCGGACACCTCCTTCTCAAATTGGCCGGCTTTCGCTCTTTGTGACCACACTCTGTTATGGCCGTCTTCTTTGCTTCGATGCTGTGGTATTATACGGTGCGGCGGATCATTTTTTTTTTTACTCTCACAACTTTTTCTCGAGGTTTCCCTTTCCCTACATTGGGACTACTTTGTTTACCATTTTCAGCTTCGGCCCCTCTTCGACCTGCTGGCTTTTTCACCTGCTCTTTCTCTTGTCATCCCTTATGGGCACGTTAGAGTTCCCTTGATGAATCCTCCCTCCGCCGATACCTAGGAGCGGACTCTCGCACTGTAAGGATTCCCTCCTTTTTCCTAACTAATTTAGCTCCTAATAATGCTTGGTTCCGTGTGGCCCCTTGAGCTTTTGCTGCTTCGGCAGTTCTTCCAGGATACTTTCTGTGGTTTCTTTTTTTTCTTTTTTCTGCGTGATTTTTGCCCGTGCAAGTTCTATTATCTTTCAGGTAAAGCTCCTCCCCTTCCTTTACGGCCTTGTGGCTTGCCCTTTAGCCTCGCTCTGCCCTAGGGAATTGTTCACCCCCCCTGCAGTAGGTGTGAACTCTTCAGACCAAGCAATTTTCCCTCTTTAGGCCGCGCCTTTCTTTTTTACCCTTTGGAGATTGACCTTTTGCCCCGTTCCTCCCGGTGTTATGCGTCATTTCTTCTTTCCCTTCGAGTATTTTTTAACATTCTCCCCAAACATGTCCGCTTACGTGCGTATGACAGTTTTTTGATCATTTCCTTTTTTCCTTTTGCCATCTGGAGATAGTGATCCGTGTAGGGAACCGGTCCCGGTTGGACTTTTCCTCGCGACTTTGAGTCTTTGGTCCTTTTTTGCCTCCAACCTACCCATTTCCTCTTCCAATTACATTGGAGCGGTTTGCTTTCCGGAGTTCTAGGTGATGAGCTTAACTCCCATGAACCTGGAATTTTTCGGGAAATAAATACATGAAAAATGCCTCTCCAATCACTTTTCACCCACCTTTGACCCCTGCGCCCGACAGCACTCCATCCTTTTTTCACCAGCCCGGACACTGTATCCCCCTTTCCCCAAAGTCTTTCTTTTCAGTTGCATTCGGTATCCAATTCTTGCCCTCTGTTCCTTATTATTTCTTCTATTTTTGCCCTGACTGTCGACCCTTTTTTTGCTTTCCTTTTTTTTCGTAAGATGTGGTCCCTTTCTCCCCTGTTCCGTGGTTTTATGGGCGCGTCCAGACTTTGTTGATGAGAGGTGCCTTTTTCTCCTCTGTGAGCTTGCTTCGGGTCCCTGAGTACGTTCATCTGGTCGCTCTGGCCCGGACCCTTTTTCCCCCGCAATTTCTCCCCCGCGTTCCAGCGCGATTCCCCTTTAGTCTTGTTGCATCCTTTGCCAAGAGGGACAAATAAAAAAAAAACCCTCTCCCCCGCCCGAACTCCTTTCCCCCTGAGCAATGTTCTCAACTTCCGAGTGTTACGTTTTCATTTGCACTCCACCGGCCCAGCCAATTCTAAACTTGATCCACACCTTCTTCTCCCCCTCCATGTCAGGATACCAGTGTTACGGTCCTTGTTGGTGTTCCCCCCCGTGAGTTTGTTTCGCTTACATTTTAGATCGGTTTGTCTTTTCTGGTTGCGGGGGCTTCCTTTCGAGCCCTGGCCCCCCTCGCCTGCATCCGCCTCTTTTCTATCCCTTTCAATTATGAGCCCTCCGTTTCGCGAGAACCCGTGGGTCCCGGCACTTAGGGTCTCCTTCTTTTCTCACCCCCTAATATTGAATCGTGACGGACCACACTCGAAGACTGTTTTTCGGCTTCTCCAATAGGAGGCGTTCGCCATTCGTTTTCCCTGTAGCGCGACTAGCTGTCTTCTCCCCCCCCCTTTGTCTTTTCTACTCCAACAAGCCTCATGTTGTCCTTACAGTCGACGAGGAGCACAACCCATGGGTTGTCTTGGCCCCGCCTCCCATGTAAGGCTCCTTTTTCCTGTTCAGGTTGCGATGTGTCCGGGTTCCCCGTTTTCAAACTGTTGCTTGTATCCAATTTTGATTTTTCTGGAATTTCAGCTTTTGTAATTTCGTGTCTCACCGGATATCCTTCCTTCTCTGTTTTTACACTGTTTGCCCCTTCGTCCTTTCGACATTCGCGTGTTGTCTTTCCGAAGCTCCGATTCAGCGATTCAAGTTTGCTTACCCTCCCACGTGCCCTTCCCAGTTAACCAATCCGTATGTTTGTTGAATAGCCAGGAGCCCCTTGCAATCCCCTTAGTTAACCCTTGGTGCGATTGAGTTCGATTTACAAGCTGGTCGAGCCACTTTGGATCCTTGAAATGAAAAGTGCCTTGTCTGAAAACCGATTCTCTCTTTTATACTACCGTTTTTTTCCAGAATCGAGTGCACCGACCCATGACTTTAACTTTTATTTTCCCGCCCCCCCGCCAAAGAATGTCCATTCGAAACTTTTTAGCCCCCCGGGTCCCCCCCCACGCTTTCTTTCCTTGCTATTGTTCCAAAACCTCCGGCTCTTTTTCAATGGAACTTCTTGTTCCTAGGTACGGTGACCCTTAACTATCGAGTCGGTCGCTTCTCCTTTCAAGTTCACCCTCTGACGTCCCGACGGTATTTTCCCCCAGGCCCCGTCACTCGTTTGTACTGGATGACCCCCGAATTACCCCCATTCCCCCTAAGACCCTTTTTCCTTAGCTTACCATTCCGAATCCTTCCCTTCCCCCTTAATAATGGACAGGGAGCGGCTCCACCTGTTTGCCTCCCATACATTTTTTTCTGGTATTAATTTTGCTCATTTCCAGTTCCGGCCCTTCTTTTTTCTCTTCTCCCCGAACTCCAACGGGGACCGTTTTCGGTCCCTAGTGACCTCTTGAGCGCCTCTCCTTCTGCTGACGTTTCAATTTAGTAGTCGGTTTTTTCCCCCCGTTTCTTTTTGTTTGCCCTGATCCCCGTATTCGGACCCATCAGTTCTGCCCCCCCCCGAGCGCTTCTTTTTCTTTCCTTTCCTTATTGAGCCTCCTTTCTCCTCGTCGGTCTCCGGGGGTCTTATCCGCCACCCCGCCACCAGGACGCGTTCCCACGGTACCGTGCGGCACTTCCCCCCCCTGCAAAACACACACTGCGTCGTCCAGTTCAAGATCGTGTTGCAGGTGTGATATCGAGTTAGTTTTTTGTGGGGGCTCCCCAGTCAGCGTGGCGTTTCAAGTGGTTTTTTAGTGACGTGTCCCGAACTGTTTGCCTTCCTCATTTGGCGTGAGGCGGTGTACCTTTTCACGGAGGGATCACATTCCTCCCTGCTTTGCTCCTCGTCAGTTTCGCTTTATTTATCGCTTGTTTCCCCTGACTTACTACTGATGCCACGTACTCTCACTTGAAGCACTCGCCCAGCTTGACCCCCCCCCTTCCCACAGCTTCATTTCTCGACTCGCCCCTGGTCCGCTGTCGCGTCCACCATCTTTACACGTCACCAAGAGTCATTTGGTTCCTTTTCGCGTCCCGTTTCCCCCCTCGCCGCAGAATTTCCCCCTCTCCGTCATCTTTTGAACAACTGACCTGGAATGGAGGAGACGTCGTTCGGTTGTTCTTCTTTCTACCTGTCGTCGGTTGTCTTGGTTGGAGCGTTCCTCTTTTTGTTCAAGGTTTAGCACATGCCCCTAAAGGTCTTCCCTTTGATTTTTATTCCCCCAAACCCGCTCCCCGATTCATGTTGTTTTGGTCGGAATGTATCTATTTTCTGGTCTTCAACCGAATCCTCGTTCCCCAGGAAGTCCGGTCCTCCATTTTTCAGGTTCTTTCGATCCACGTATCCTTTTCCGATGCGACGTCGTCGTGACATTTCTCACAATTTCTCAAGCCGTCCTTTTCTTGGCGAGTCCCGAAGGCGAAAAGACGCCCAGCGGAAGCCCGCCAAAGCCCTTGACCCCGCTTTCTTTTCATCTTGGAATTTCCTTTTTGCGACCCACTTGTTTCCTCGCTCTTTCATTGACCTCGTCCTCTTTTCATACGCAGCCAACATTCCCCGCGTAGCAGAGGCTAATCACTTTCGGCGTCGTCCTCAGCTTTCGTCTGTTTCCTACAGTGCCCTGGCCATCTTTTTCTCCCTCTCTCGCAGACACACGACCTTTCTCGTGAGGAAGCACACCGAAGCGACTCCTCTTCCAACTTGTCCCCCGTCCGCTTTCCCTGAATTTACCATGAATGCAAGCCGTACCGCTCGGCGTCCGCGACTTTTCTGGCCAATTCGATCCTTCCCCCCAAGGTCCTCTCCTTCTTTTCCCAAGAACCCTCATAGAATTGACCCTTCGCCATTACCGCATGACGGAGTGCGCGCCGAACTACTGTTCCATTCCCCAGTTCCCCCTTGATGTTCCCCGGGTTGTATCAGCCCCGTATTTTTTTCCCAAAGTTCTTTCCTCCTTCTTCCCTTTCCAAAGTTTAATCTTCGCTAAACGTTGTTTCACCCCAAAGATCAGGCTTCCCGAATTGCAGTTGCCTGTGTGCCTTTCACCCATTCCCTTCACTTAGTGGGTTTTATTCCCCCTTTCAGGTCCCGTGTTTCTCTCGCTCCCCGGGGAATCTTTGAATCGGTCCCGTCCGGGTATCCAGCCCCTTTCTTTTCTTCTTTGTTGTTGGTGATCAGCCGGGTACCGGACGGCCGGACTCTTCCCCTGTGATGCGTTCGCTCCAAAGGGCACCGTTTCTAGGGCCCAAGAACGCTTTCTTAAATGCACAAGGGAGAATGTCTACCCCGGCAATCTAGTATCCGGCTCTTGATATTTTTTCCCCCTCCTGAGTAATCTTCTTCCTTCTATTGCAGACGAGGATCCGACCCTGTATCCTTTTGGATGAGACTCTACCGCCCCACTCTTGCGCTCTCGTTCCTGAAATTTTTTATACCTTCGTTCCCCCTATTGCAGCTCCCGCCTCTTCCCTTTGGCTTGATGGCCCGTGCTTTTGTGTCTTTCTTTTGCTGTTTCCCCCGTGAGTTTGCGGGATTTATTCTCTTTGCCTCGCCCGAATCCCTGGCTCGTCTCCCCTGAAATTTACTTCCTTTGGGCGGCCTGGTTTGAACATTTTCTAATTTCAGTTGCGGACAGGTGTCTTGAGCTTTAGGCTTCATTTTTTTCAACCTTCCTGCTACGTTTTGGTCTTCTTCTTTTTCGACCTCCGGTTTTCCCGATTTGAGGTTTGCAAGTTCCTCTTGGATTTCGTTCAGTTCTTTTGACTCCTCCTTTGAAATCCGAGCTCTTCCACATTTCTTCCTTCCTCTTGGGAGGTTCAATAGTAAGCAGCTGGAACAGTTAGAAAACTTTTCCCTCCGAGCCGCGATCTTTAGCATGCCTCCTGATGATTATACGTCTGATCTTGCTGGCTGTTCGTTTGTTGGCTTTTTCCGTCGATGTCTACCTTTTCCCAACTCAGCTGGTTGAGTGATCGACTGCCTTTGCTAATTTCCGGACGACGTATTCGAGCTTTTCCGGCTCCGTTTCCCCCTGGGGAACGTCTCCTTGGCTTTCTCCTTTTTTGATCCTGGAAAGTGACTCCAACATTTCCCGATCTTTGTACAACCCGGGCACCTCTCGTGGTTTTTTCCTTGTGCTGGCGCTTCCATTCTCTAAGGTTTTGACTTCTTCGGACCTTAACATGTAACACCCGCTTTTGAACTTTAAACCGTTCCATCAACGAACCCTTGGCCATCCGGGGTCCCGCCTCTCCTCACGCACCTTGCACCGGTCTCCTATGAGAGTTCTGAGGTGAGGCCTTCCAACTCAGAGCTATGCAGCTCCCCTGATTGGATGTTTTTTGTACGTGGACCTGGTTCAACTTTTTTTTTTGCGGTTAACCGGGGGGGCCAGTGTGCGCGTCAGGGACTCCAGGACGTTTCTCCGTTCTTTCGTCCTCTCCGGTGGCTGGTTCTCTCTTTTCTATTGCTTCCGGGGTCGTGGACCGCGAGCCCACCCTCCTGGCCGCGACCTTTTCCAATCACGCCCTTCCCATTTCTTTTGTGTCTATTCTTTTTTGCCCGTTTTGTGCTCTTGCCACTTGACCCTCCTAGCGCGTCCTACACTCCTGAAAGGAAGATTGTCGTAGTCCAGTTGAACCTTGGACCGTCCTATAAACCGTCATTTCGGTCCTGAGAACTCTCCCACACAAACAGTTCTGTTTTCCATACAATTTTGACCTCCCGGCCTCACCAGTGTAGTGTCATTGTGTTCATGGTTTTTGACAGTCTCTTCCCCTTACCAATTGTACTTCTTCTTCTTTAATTGTGGGTTTTTTTGTCTTTTTCCTTCCTGAGAAAAGGATCCGCATCCGCCCGTCTTTATTAACCAAATGCCCCTAAGCTCTCGCTTGCAGAAATGTTGTTCGACTTCCTTTCAAAACACCTCTAAGATTAAGCCCGAGATTCAAGGTCCGCGAAAACTGACCGGTCATTTCGGTGACCCCAATTCTTCCTTGCCGCGCATTCCTTCTCTGACATACGCCTGTTCCATCCAAGTGTGGGAAATTTTGGTTCCAGACCTGCCGGCCTCCATGTTCTTAAGCCTCACCCTTACTATCGAGGAGAACGCTTTGATTATGTCACCAGCTCCTTTTTTCCTCGTAAAACTGTTGCCCTTGTTTAAGGTTGAGGCGACCGCTGCGTCAATGGTACGTTTGCTTGTTCCACGTTTTTGTTTTTTTTGTCATTTCCCTTTTATAAGTCTTCTTCCTCTGTAATGGCCTGTGGTTGTGCCAGTACTTCCCAATCGCTCCTGTTACTTCCAAACCGACCGCCAGACTTTTTTTATATTTCCACTTTGCCTACTCGACCACTTGCCTCCCCTTTTTCCAACAAGCCTTGTGATTTTCCCCGCCCGGCCACTACGGTCTTTCTGAGTAAATGGGACGTTGTTAGTTACAGCTTGGCGTTTTTTCGAGCCCTTTTTTGTAATTGCCATGATGGCCGTTCGCCCTTTCTCTTACTCCGTCCTTTGTTGTTTTGTTCTGTTTTTCCCCTTTGTGCAAAGGTTTTTGATTCCTCAGTGCGCGACCCACTCTTGTCCCCTCGCAACTTTCCCCTTTTTTCCTCACCCGATTGAGTTCTTCCTTTCTCTTCCCTTTTGTGACCTTTTTAATGGATTTCCCCTGACTTCACCCTCTCTTTTTTCACTCTGCGTAAAGGCCCTCCGACGTTCGACGTACAAGGCCCCCGGCCTACAATCCGCGAGTCTCTCCTTCTGACCTGGCTACCGACGTTCCCTTTACCCAATTGATCTACCCGCAGGACCGTCTTCGCCGCTTTCTCGCCCTTTTGACCCCGCTGCGCTTACCTTCCTGCAATCCCATGTTTTTGCCTCCTGTATGTAAAGCATTTTTCTGGCCTGCTTGCCGTGAGGCCGATCGTCCCCCCCGCGTGAACTTGCTTTGATCGTTTTACTTTTCTCCTTTTCGGAGCCCCCTCCTCCTTTTTGCGGAAGCGACTGCCCCTTTCCCTTCTCTTTTTTTTCCAATGGGGCACTTCTCATATTGATTTTTTTTTGCTCCTTATTCTTCCCAACCCCTCATTTCGCGGCCACTTTTTTTGCATCAATTGCTGATTCATAAGACGGATGGTCTTACGGCGGTTTCCTCGCCCCACAAAAAATTATCAGTTAACAGCCGCCGTCACGTCAACCCGTGAAGTCTTTCCTTCCCACCCACCCTTCCTCCTTTCCTGAGATCTTTGCTTGCTTGTTCCGATCTTTTTTTGGTGTAGGTGGCCTTTGAAATGGCGGAGTTTTCCCAATGTTTCCGCCCCTTTTTTCCACTGCCTTGCCGGAGTTTTCTTTCTGCGTTTCGGATTTATGGTCTCTCTTTACAGAGGTTGCCCCTCCCCCGCTCTTAAAACTCCAAGGGTCTGCCGTCCTCCTCTTCTTTTTTATTTTAGACTGTTTGGAACGATTTTCGGCTGTTAGCGATCCCCCTCTCATTGGCTCTCCCCCAACGGCTGAACCCGTGCCCCGGCCTCCAGGTTTTCAGACACTTAGCCTTCCGATCCTCCACAACCCCCTTCACCTTTTCCTCCCATTTCAAGAGGACTGAGCCCCACCACCCGACAATGACCCCTGGACATGATTTCCCTTTTTTTCAAATTAAGACCTGGAAGGTAGGTGATCGTCCTTATTTCACTTTTGTCTGTCTGGCAAGGGCTTATTGCCTTGGGTCTCCTTTCCTCTGGTTTACCATGTTCTTTCCCCACTTTGATAAGTTCGCCGTGTTCGCCGTACTCGCACCCTGTAAAAAGAAAAAATTTTTTATAGACGGAATGTAGACCTCGCTGTTGTGCTTCCAACCACCTTCCCCTTTAATTTCGGACAGGTCCCCCCTCCTCCCTTCAAGAGGGAAGTTTTCCCTCTTTAATCTAGCATGGACCCCCCGACGTTCGTCGCCCTCCTCCCCCTTTTTGACTCACGGCCCAGGCTGGACTGCAGCTATGCCTCGACGGCTCAGACGTGAAATTCTCCTACTCCTCCTGACCTAATCATTTGTTGGCAATTCCGAGGTTTAACTGCCTGGTTTCCCGCTATTAGTTTGCTTTTAGCGTTCCAATCTGCCTCATCCGTGTCACAACCTCACCCTCCCCTTGACTATTGCTACGTCCCATTCAGTCATTGGCTGTTTTGGCACAGTTTTCCTCTGATTTGTTGCCGCAACTACCTCTTCTTTTGGCAACAAGCTCACGGCACGCTTTCTTGCTCGAAGACACCCCTTCATCCTGATTTGAGAATTTCCCCGCAGCATCCAGTCAAATACCCACCGTTTCCGGCCAAATTTCCATTCCTCCTGTCTTCTTTGCCGTTGGCAGTAATTGTTTAGTGGTCGCATCGGTTCTCTTTCACGTGTAGGACTTCACGCCCTCTTCCGGCGCCCCCACCCACCCTCTCCGCCCCTGATCCCCCCCTTTCCACAAGCAGCCGCGTTTTCCCCTCGCGACTCTGTTTTTACCCGGTCACGGGTTAGGTCCTTTTTATTTCTCCAATGTCGTGCTCGTAGCCTTCTGCCGGGACACACCGTCCTACCCCCCCTTTCGCTGCCCCCCAGCCGCTTTTTCCTCCGCTAATACTTTGCACAACTCTCTCGAGTCGCCGGACTTAGATTTTTCATTGAAGAAGTCCCCCCAGGTGGCCCTGTCACTTCCCTTCGTGTCTGTTATTCACATTTCAGGCATTCCCTGGTGGATTCTGCCGTAACCCTACGCCTAAGATTGTCCCCCTTTAATCCAACAAATTTTTTCTTTTCCTTCCTCCTGTGTTTCCTAGTGAGCTTGGGCTTTTAACCCGGCCCGCGACTTTCAGTTCGACGGCTCTCCCCCACCAAGTCACCCTTTTTTGACAATTCTATTTGGGATAGACCCAAAAGTCCATTTCTGATTTTGTCCTTCCCCCTTTGGTTCTTTTGCTGCAAACTTCCTGCCGGTTTTCGTGAACAATTGCTCCTTCTTGCGCGGCTATTTGAAGTCTTCTTCCCTCTTTGTACCTTTTTCGAACTACGATACCCCCCGCGATTCCTACTTATCTACTGAATGGACTTACTACCGGCGTTCCCAGTCGGCTTCAGCTCAGGAATCTTCTTTTATATCTGGGCTATCGTTTTTGCTAAGCGACGAGATGAGGACGTATCTGCCAGTCCTCCGGCGCTTACGGGGGGCCACCCCTGAAGCAACCTGCCCTGCGCCTTGCAGGAGGAATTAGGCTCGACTTCATTCTTGGCGGCGTTTGGTCTTGAGCTGTCTGCTTTTTTCCAGATCCCCCCTTAACTTCTTTGGTTTCTGATGCCCCCAATGAGGACATGAGGTTTCTCCGTCTTTTTTTTTTGCGTTCATAGCCACCCCCCATTTGCCGCTTACTGTCTTTGAGCCCTCCTTCTCTATGCTATGACTGATGTTTTTCACCTGTATGATCGCGATTGGTCCGCAGTCAAGAACCTTCCAACTCCTGCTGCGAGGCTTAGTACGGTGAAATTTTGTCCCCCGATGATTGTCCCGGGAGTTGTCGTTGCTTTCCGATGGGCTTTTCCCGCCTCCCCCTCTATAACCTCCTACCCCTCCATTCGTATTCGGTAGTTTGAGCAATTTGTCCTTTTCAACCTAGGAGAGGTTATTCCTGGTCATAGGGACGGTTTCTGTAGGTTTTATGCCCCCCATTTCTCTTTTTTCCGGTGGGAATCCCCCCCCCAATTTGACGGCCACATTCCCCCCATTGAAATATGGGAGAGGTGCGGTAGGCAGGTGAGTCTCCCTTTCAGCTGTTTCGCCCTTATAGAATGGTCCCCATCACATGACCACCCTTTCAAACCTGAGATAACCGCCCCATCCCGACCCCCGACCGCCTTACTCCCCTCACCCCCGTGAACTCACCTAACCCCGAGTCTGAGTTATCCCGGCATTGCGCTCTTTTCCTCCGAGTCATGGTGCGCGGTGGGTCTCCGGTGGTCGGGTTCAAGGTTTTAACCTTCTCCTTTTGCCGTGTACTGATTTCTTGGAACGTGCGCTCAATGGTGGAGTTGCGGACAGAACTGGAGATACCCCGGTGTTTTTGCCCGCCTAGCTAGTGCTTGGGCGTCTGTACGTTTCTCCACTCTCCTTTCCCCTACGTTACCTGTCCCCCCAACTAATACATAAGCTATTCCTCCTCCCAGCCCATCTACGTTGAAGGTTTCGCTGCTGGGTTTTTTTTCACCTTTTTGACCCTGAGGACAAGCCCACCTTCACTCCAGTTGAACTCCCCTTTCCCTGATAGTGATTTTTTCCTTTACCTAGACCGTTCGGCCCCTTTACCCGTCCTCCCCCCCATTTCCCCCCCTCCCCTTTGAATGCTCCCCACCAACACATTCGAACTGCGATATAATCCCCTGGCAAACGATCTCCTTTTACGGCCTTTTGTATTTTGGGTCCTTGAGTTGGTCCCTCTCATGTCGGTCCCGTTTCCCGGCATGGTCCTTGGGTACGTTTTTCGTTTTTTCTGGGGACTTCTGCCCTCCCGCCCCGCCGCATCCCCTCCTTCTTTCAATCATCACTGTTTTGTCCCAACCCCGCTCTCTCTCGCGTCCCCTGGGTGCCGAATTTTTTTTCTTTCATACGTGATAAGCCCCCCCCCACGATCAACCTGCTTTTGAGGCCAAGTGCGGAATCACCACTCCTTGCCTAAATAAGTATGCGCCGGCTCAGTCGTGGTCATTTTTTTTCCCCTCCTGGCCCCATCCCTTGGTTACTCTTTTTTTTTCCGGACCCCTTTTCGTGTGCCCCCTTTTCTGGTATCGACATTCCCCTCATTCTCACCAAGATTGGGAGTCTCAACTTCGACATGTAAGCCGCCTTTCTTTCCCTTCGCTCGTCATGTTGTCTTGTGGAGGCTACCGTTCGTTTGTCTTCCAGTATTGTTTTTGACGGAATTGGACGATTTCTCTTTTTTCTCTTCTCTCTCCCGACCTCTTTTTTTCCCTGTCTCCATGCGTACCGTCGACTCCTCGGTTTCGGCATCCTTCCGACCTCTTCCCGCCTTCACGCACTCACCCTTCCTCCATTTTGCCCCTGTAACCCCTGATGGTGGTGGAGTACTCCCACGGAATTTTTATTCTTCCCCCCCCCCCCCCCCCCCCCCTTTTTTGGTTTTTTGCCAGAGTTCCGAGGTAGCTTTTTTTCTCTTTCGCGGTCCTTATTCCCCTCCATTGACGGCATGGCGTTCGAACTGATTCTTTCTTCCCTTCCCCTCCTCCGTTTTTGTGCTAGTCGTGCTCTCCCTGCCTTTTTTCCCCCCTATAACTCAGGGCTTCCGACCATTGGTACTGCAACTTCCCCCCCCTTTTGATACCTCTATTTTTTGCTTCCGGGTCTCTTTTCCCCACTAAGTTCTTTTTCCCCCTTTCCCTGTCTGCCCTTTTCGGCCCTTGCCCCCTTTTTTTGAGATTCTAGGCAGCACCTCTCCCCTTTCTCCTTTGACCAGTCATTCTGAACCACCTTACCCCATAGCGAACTTTTTCTCCACGCATTCACCTCTCCTCCCCCCATCAATTTGAGTTACCCGAGACTTACCTGTTCAGCCCCTTTCCTCCCCCTTTCACACCGTGACCGCAGAACTCTTCTTCTTCCGGTTCTCCTTTTACCCATCCCCCTTTCATATATTTATGTCTCCTACCTCCGGCGGCGCATGCTTGTTCCCTCCCCCTCCCCCCCATGATTTTCGTCATTCCTTCTTCTTGCTTTTACCAAAGCTGAGCCGCCCTCCTATAATAGTTGTACCGACGTTTCCCTTTTCTTTTCTTGGTCCGTATGTATGATCCTCTTTTATCTTGTTTTTTCTTGCTCCTTCGCCCCCTTCTTGCGGAACCCTTCTCGCTTTTTTTTCCTCTTTTGCCATAAAGCGGGCGTTCTTATCTTGTCCGGGTTTCCTTCTCCTACCCGACCCCCACCCCCCCACGGAACAGCCGCCGGGTCTTACCTTGACGCTCTCACCCTGACCCCACATCTTACACTGGTTAGCGTTCGATCCTTTGAAAATGTTTCTGACAGTCTCTCTTTTTTTTTTGGGTCCCGTTAAGCGTGGCCTGACAAGGGCTTGTTTTCTCTTTCCTACCCTACTGTGAACTGTATAGCCCTTTTTCCTCTCTTCGCCTTCTTTTTCGGGGATCTTGTCTCTTTTCAATTCTTTCTTCCAAGCCCTATAACTTCAGTGAGTCACGCTGTGCCCTCCCTTCCTGTCTTTTTGTAACAAGTTTCTTCGGCCCTTTTTTTGTTCATAGCTCTCATTAATCGCCATTTCCCCCACCTCGTAGTAGACCCCCCATTTACACGAGGATCACCCGTTGACGCTCCCCTCCCCGGGTCTTTTCCCGCTAAGTCAAAAGTTCGAGGTTCCGACCAGTTTTTTCCCCCTGAAAATGCCCCCTCAAAATGACACCGGACGTCCGAGCTCATTCCTTGGCCAGAACCCACTCTTGCTTTCTCTTTCCCGGTGCCGGGGTTGAGGAGGAGGATTGGTCCTTTCTTCTTCGGCCAGTTGTCCTTGGCGTTTTTTTTATCGTTTTCAGCAGGTTATTTCTTTTCTTTCCAATTGCCCTAATTCAATCCCCTTTTCGCTGTACGCATCCCCCCCCTCCGCCTCATATCTGTATGTTTTACTCTACTTACCTTCATGGTTTTTCAATGTGATTCACCCCACTCCAGATCACATCGCGAGTTTCACCCTAGAGCCTTCCCACACGATCCTGATCCTCGATTTCCCTCCTCGTCCGTGGTAAGAATAAGCATAGCCTACGCCAAGGGCTTTCTCGAGGACTCTGACCTCCCACGTCGCCCGCGGAACGCCTTCCGTAAATAGACATGATAATATTGGTGGTTCGCTGGATACCCTGGGCATCTATCACGAGCCCATTTTTTCTGCCGAGCTTTTCCATTAATCTTCACCCGTTTCAAAACCGCGGTCAAGCATTTATCTACGATTCTCGGCTGTAATCGGCAAGAGCCGGAGATGTTTCCTGGGAACTCCCACCAAGGTTACTTTCGTCCCCCAAGCCTCATGTCCGCAATTGCTCTACCTCCCCCACGCGTCCACTTTTGCCGAGCTGTGGTGACACGAAGCCCTGAAAGATCATCAACCACTCCCCGACTTGAATAGAGCATTGTCCTTCACTGCCCGCCGCAATTCTGCCCTCCCCAAATGGTTTACCCCCCGAATTCGTCGTGCCCCCATGTGTATTTCAGTCCACTTCGGGCTCAGAGTTCCCAATGATAGCCCCGCAGCAGGGCAACGCCCAGTTTTCCAGAGTCTGTCTCCTTGTCCCTCTCAGTGATCGCACCGGCAGGGATTCCCCCCCATTAGGTACCATTTTCTAGGGCGACCGGTTCTCTTTCTTCTCGCCAGAAACCCCCCAAGCCTAATTCTTCCCCCCCGCCGCGCCCCTACGGTCGAACTCTTTTAACCCCCAACCTCGGTTTCTCTGCCGTTTTGTTTAACTCAGTCCTTTTCACCTCCACTTTGTGTGGTCATATTCCCCCTATTTAAGGAATACGTTTGAGTGCTATTGAGCCCCCCCCAAGCCTCAGAAGAGGAAGAGCGGTTATTTCCTTGTAACTGGCCACCGTTTCTCTCGCTTGTTTCTCTTGTGTTGAGCTCGATAGGTGGGCTGTTAACCCGGATGTACCCTTCCCCCTTTTCTTTTTCTGCCACGGCGCTAGATTTCTCCCCCACACCCGGGCACCTTATTCTATAGGGGCCTTTTCACGACCGTGGCCTTTTTTATTCGGAAGGCCCCTGGAGTTAATGCGCCCCCGCAATTTTTCCGTCCTTCCGGCTTGAAATGTTAGTCTTGACGTAGGGGAGGATTTGCATCCTGATCCGCTTGGGATCTTCTCGTCGGAGAAGTTCTACCTTTCTCTCCAACACGGGCGTTTCCTTGGGTACTGAAAGCCTTGGTGACCCTTTTCCCCTAGATTTCGGCGATGCTTCGACTCTGCTTTACGTCGATTGAACTTCTATGCTTCTCGATTTATTTTTTTCTCCGGACCCTTGCGTTGCCGGCCGACCGAAACAAAGCCAGCAGAATCCTCTCTCTAAGAACCTGCATTTCCGTTTAGAATGGTAGTTCCGGGAAATTCCTGCTTTTTTTCTCATTCTGTGCGATTTTGGTCTCTTTTTTTTTCTGATTCGTTTCTACGGGACCCCCTTTTTTGGTTTATTCGATCAACGGCGATGCCTGGTGCGCACTTGGGCTTGGCTTCATGGAGAACCCTCTCCTTCCCCGCCTTTGCCCATTTTCCGCGCGTCCGACTTTCTGCCCCTCTGCGTTCTTTTGATTGTGTTAAACCGTGATCCTTTGCCCTTCCCTTTTCGACACTTTCAAAGCGTTTGGAGGCTTCTTAGGAAATTTCCCCGGTAAAGATGATTAGGTCCGGTTCGGGGATTTCCCGCTTCTTCGTTAGTGGCCTCTGCAAACAGTCCGCTTGTTTCTCTCCTTTTTTTCTTCGGGACGTCTGTGGTCTGCCGATCTGATCCGTCATATGCCTTTCGTGAAGGGACTTATTTTGCCTGTCGCGCCTAGAGACGGTCATCCAATTCCTGTCCGTCATACATTCTTTTTTCAAAACAATCCAGCCCTTGATTTTCAGGTTGAGTGGAGTACAGATCCCCCCCCAGGATTTCCTCATTTTCTAACATCCTCCCCATGAGTGGCAAACGCCCACCGGCCTTGCACCTTCCCCCCTTCCCCTCCTACCGGTCAGAATTCTCAACCGCCCCAGTTGAAAATTCTTCTCCAGAGTGCGGAAGTTCCTCCCCGATGCTGCTTTAATTTTTAGATGTCATTGTTAGGCGATTGTGCTTCTAATTTGGCCCTCTTTTACCAGGGTAGTAACAATGATTTGACGTGGCCCGCTCTCCAGGAAAAGTACTGATGGGCCTTGATTGGAGAGGCTCAGGGATGCCGACCTTTTGTGTTTTTTTTTTTTCCTCCCTCTTTGGCGAGTGCGTTACTTATCGCCTCTCTACGGTCAGAAGACCTGTCAGGCGTCATCCCTAAGCTGAGTCGATATAAGCGCTATCATGCTCTTTATCTTTCCTCACCTTGCATCGTCCCATAACTGCGCCTGCCGAACTCCACCTCCCTTCTATGCCGTAAATTGTTCTCCCTTGGACATTGACGTTCAAAACCTTCTTTTTCCCTCCCTCGAAGACTCCCCCCAACTCTAACCTTACTCTGATAAGCCCCCCCCTGAACCGATCCGGACGCCAGTGAAGTCTTGCGTGTTCCCTTATTTGCATTCTTCCGTCACGGTTGTCCCGGCGGGCTGTACTTTTGCTTGGTTTGTGTTCCTTGGAGCCCGCGAAACCCTTTAGCATCGCCCGTATTTATTTCCATCTCCATGGCCCCCTCCCCTCTCGATCTCCGGCGTGAAAAGGGGTTCCGCACTTTCGTTTTTTGACGACAAGGTATCAATCTCCTATTAGACGTTTCCTTTTTCAATTAAGAAGGATTTGACCCCCGGTTTTCCTTTCTCCCCCCCCCCCCCATCTTTAGATGCGGCAGTTTTGTCCCATTATTCTCTCCCTGGCTTTTTGGGTCATTTTTTTCGTTAGGGCTTTCGGAACAATGCAGCACCCGCCTTTTTCCCTTCCCGGACATTCACCTCCTAGGATCAACCGAACCCTTGCTATCACCTTAACCCTTTCCCTCTGCTTTTCTCTGCGGTCCGGGGTTTTGATTTTTCTTTTTTCTGAGACAGGAAGTCTTTTCCGTCACTGGTACGTGTGTATGTCACTTGTTTTGTACTTAGGTCTCCCGCATAGCTCAGATTTTTGTACTGCTGTCTGCGTACCGTCCCGAAACGCATCCCTTTACGGCATTCCTACAGCTTCTAATCACGTTCCCCTCCCAGTCTTTCCCCTTCCACACTGGTCAAAAGCCTGGTCTTTTTGGGGCAAATAGCCGTCCATCACTCACGGTACTGTTTCACCCCCCCTGGTTTTGATCTTGAGATTTCGCTTGTCCGGTCCTTCTTTTCTAATGCAAATTTCGTTCTGCGTCGCATTTCTCTCACCTCCCTGGTTTGAGGAGATCGAGTAGCTCCATTGGGCCCTTTATTTCATTCCCTTCTTTCTCCTCTTTCACCTAAATTGCCCGGGTACTTCCCCCTGCTACAGTTTTTCGGTGCTCAGGTTCCCCCAAACTTGGTTACCCTTTCTCTGGAGGCCGTTCTAGGTACGGCACCTTGAATCTTAGCGTAGTTCTTCCTTTTTTTTTCTCAGGCAACCCGCGAACGTCGGTAGCCCCCCTTTCCCCCAATTCCCTTACAACATCGGGACACGTACTCCGAGTTCCAATTCAGCAAAAGTCACCTTGCTAAAGAAGATTCCTTTAGAACCTCCCACCTTCCCCCCACTAACTTTACATCTTGACATGTTACTTCGGCACCCCCTGTAGACTTCACTCCAACGTTTTTTTCTTCCCCTAGTGAATGTATATTTACAGGGCCCTTGCAGGGGTTTGTTTTTCTCCCTAGAAAAAATGAGAAGGTGCCCCCTTGTAGCTTCAGTCCCCCGTTTCCATACTGCGGAAGGAAATCTCCTTTCTCCGAATTTGCCCTTTTCTCAGGGAACACTTTCTTCATTCTGTTTTTTTTTTGCTTCTCCCTTCCGTTCCCGAATGGAAACCCCTTTTCCTCCTTTTTGCGCTTCGTATTAGTTGGCTCCTTGCTTAGTGAAATTCCACGGATTTTCTTCTTCCTTAGGTTAATACCCCCTCCCCCCCCGTCCTCCTGAACAGCCGACGGTTGGCCTACCACTTTTTCCCCCTTTTTTTTCCCCCTAACCCCCCCAAAGGAAAGTCTTGTTTCCCCCCCCGTTATGATCTTTTAGGTTGCCTGATATCGCAGGATTCTAGGTTGTTTTTTTCTCCGCAGTGGCGTTTCCTGTTTGTGAGATTGTCCCTTGCCCCTGCGGTTTACAAGTGACGATCTCTGCCCTCCTGGAGTGTTCGGGTTAGCTTCACATCTTTTCTTCTTACTCATCTCCGGAAGTTTCATCGCTGATTTCCGCCATTTCGCTTTAGGTCATGTTGGGCACACTGGTCTCCTTCTTCTGTTGGATCGAGCACGTAATATGCCAGGGAAAGACTCGCCGAGATCACCCGGCCCCAAGCGGAATCCCTTCTTTTTCACCGCCCCTCAACGTCCAGGTCTCTTACGCCTTTCTTTGAACACGCCACCCTTTTGAGGGTCCATTCGCCTTCCCCAGGAGCCATCTTAACACCTTTCCCCCCCCTTCCGGGAAGCGCGTTTCTACATCAACTTCAGACCTGGAATGGATGATCCAGGTTTTCTGTTTTTTTGAGCGGTCTTACAGGGGAGTGTCCTGTTCGCCTGGTTTTTTTTTTTTTCCCTTATGTTTATTTCTGTTAGACCTGACGTCAGTCGACAACCTTGTCTTCATCGCACTCTTAACTCCAGATTACTGTATGTTTTGCCCTTATGTATGACTCGTCCTTTTCTCCCCACAACTTCCGTCTCACCCCTTTCGACAGGCAAGCCTATTCCCGCGGCCCGTTTCATCCCCCCGGATCTTATCCCCGGCAGCTAGTCCTGCCCCCCCTTTAAGATTCCCCCCCGCGGATTTCTTTTTTGGCGATTCATCGACGTCCTCCATACGGCCCAGTTTTCCCTCCCGCGAAAGTCCTAACAATTGGATTCCCTTTCACGCCCCCTTTTTCCCTTCGCTCCCTTTGCCGAGCGTTCTCCTTTTCATACTGAAACCCCCTCTAGCTTTAAAGACACTTTCCGGCGCTCCTTTCTTCCGTAGCGGTAGGTTCCCTGCAACATGCTCAAGCCCTCCCCCCTTGCCATCGCCGCATTGCTCTTCACCCATCCCGTTACGCCGGTCTCTGGAACGCAGCCGCCGTCTTTCCACCCGGAGCAAAAGCATGCCTTTTCGGAGCCTGCCTCTTTGCTCGCATTCTGCAGCCTTTTCACTGCTTGTACCGCAGATTCTTTTTTTTTTTCGTTCGTTCTCCGTCTCCCGTTCCTTTTGCCCCGCAACCGTCTTTAAAATGCCGTTTTGCCCTTCCAAGCCCTAAGGCCCGAGCCGTACTTTCAGTTCTTTTCCATGTCGTTTTCCAGGAGAGCCCCCGACTTATTCGTAGCCTTTCCTCCAACCCACCCTTAATATACAAGCGGCGGATGCCCCCCCCCCTAGTTCCCCACTACGTTTTTTGTGCTCCCTACGTTAAGATGTGTTCGTACTGACCCGTCTTCTTATCAACCCTTTCACCAAGTTAACTTACGTTGTCATCCCTATTCATTCTTTCTCCTGTGCCCTGGTAAGCTCGCCCGTAACCAGCTAGAAGTTTA
>Ga0179593_1551453_pt1 | contig 23868 bp, 28 predicted proteins | sample CZODoug2_1_08_16_FD_185931 | JGI IMG/M metagenome (GOLD analysis project Ga0179593, IMG submission 185931) | Vadose zone soil fungal communities from Angelo Coast Range Reserve, California, USA - CZODoug2_1_08_16fungal (PacBio error correction) | ecosystem: Environmental > Terrestrial > Soil >... | reverse complement strand
ATTCCAAGTATGGGAGTTTCCCTCGTTCTTACTTCGGCGGTAAGATTGTGATACTGTACGATAGGTCTCTTCTTATTTTCTCGCTCCCTACCGAGTCCTTATACGGTTCTTTTCCTCTAGTGCCTTGGCATGGAATAAAAGATTCCCGAACGCTCTGGATGGTTTTCTCTTCCATAGGCTGTTTCATGTTTGTACGATCTCACTCTCTCACTCTTGACCGTGACCCGTAGGTGGCGCAGGTTTTAATTAACTTTTTTTAAAATATGTCTGAGTTTCCTCCAGAGGAGCATAAGTTCTCCCCAGGTAAGGGATCTGTTTATGCTTGTAATTTTCGTTCTCTGGTTGTTTGTGTGGTTGTTTTGGGGTTTGTTGGTACTTCTTTTTCCCCTTTGTTTTGGTTTCTTTCTTTTTGTGGTAGTCTATATGAAGAAAATCCCTTACCATTATGAAAGCCTTCTCAATCCTGCGCCGGCAGGTTCTTCCGGTAGGTGCATGAAAGCACACCCTCCTCTTAGCTACCTTTTTGGTCTGCTTCGGGATTCCCCCCTACGGAATGCCATCGAACCCCGACCTTTTTGTGGGACAAGAAGAGTTAGGGCATGTTTCGTTTTTTCCTTTCCATGACGTGAACTGGTTCACATTTTTTTTCAAGAGTTTAGTAGTAACCGATCATCATGCCCGCCCTCCAAGTTCACGGCTACTTTTTTACTCAAAACACCCTCTCCTCGACTCTGTCCCCCCTACTCGTACTTGGAGCTTTTTTCTTTGCGGGCCTTCCCTGCCTAGTTTCCTCCCTTCCTCCTGCCAGAGAATTAAATGCAGCTCGACATGTCTCTCGTCGCTCACCCTCGACCTTCTTTCCGAGCCGTTTATCCCCTGGATCCGAGGAAAGTTCGCTGCTTCGTCCGCCTGTGGAATCCCCGGGAATTTTAGAGCCACCTTTCCCCTTAACCGGACCTCCGAGTGACGTCCGAGTCCGGTCGCCCTGAAGACACTATAGAGCACATCCCCCTAAGTCTTCCGACTCTGTAGCGAGACCTTTTTTTAGGGTTGTTTCACGATGCCCTTTCCTTTCCCCTGAGTGTCCCCGCTTCTTCCCTTCCCTTGTTTCCCTCTTATCTTAGCTTCCCCCCCGCCTACTCGCCGGCAGAGAGCCCTCCGGGTCTTTTTCTTTTCCTAAGAAAGCAGCCTCCAGGGAGAAGGAAGTGCCGTTTTACCTGGCAGGCCTCTTTCCTGTTTTTTTCGCCGTCCCCTGAGACAGCGGGGCGGAACACGTCCTCGCCAGTTTTCGTGAACCCGGTACCGTTTTTATTTCTTTTCATTGAAGAAGTTATGACCGGTGGATTGATAGGTCATTTGCTTACGCTTTACCATCCCTCATGTCTTGGAATTTTTACCCGGCCATTCCCATACCCCCCTCGCCACGTGCTGAGGCTGGCTTCGTTCGGTGGGTCAGTTCAGTTCCTTTACCCTTTTATTCTCTCCGAAAGTAACCTGGTCTAGATCGTAGAAGGCTTCCGTGCCTTGGAAACTGTTGGTTTATGGAGATGGTTGTCTCCCCCCTATGCTCACGACGTTGAGTGGTTGGTCTTTCGGGTATTCATTCCCCCCTTCCCATCTGGTTAGGACCCTTTTATGCCCCTCTCAAGGCCTTCTCCCCCTTTTGTACGGGAAGCCGGGTTTCCCCCTTTTTTCGCATTCCGCGTACGGATCCTTGGTGGTCACCCCTTTAACAAGTTGTGTCCGCTGTAAAGACCACACCCTTTCTCCCTGCAGCTGAGAACCTAGTCTGTAGTGCACTGGACGTCTTCCCCGACGTACCCAGACAGACGCAGGCCTTTCTTTCCCCCCCCCCACCCCTTAACACCCTCGTCCCCATAGACATCCTGGTCACATGCGATGCTTCATTTCACCCCTTCGCGGGAAAATTCATTGCGTTCTGTTCCCTGTAAACTTTTTCCTTTGTCATTCTCCTCCCAAGCGCATAGAGTTTCCTCCTCTATTCCCCGCCCCCCCCCCTATGTGTTGCGGATTTATTTTGTCCCCTTAAGTCAGAAACCCCAGGGGCTTCGCGAGATTCCTCCCCCCCCCAATACGGACTGCCCTGATCACCTTTCCATTTGTGGCTATTTAGGCATTCTCTTTTCCAATTTTTCCCTCGATTGACACTCTAATCCACCCTTTTTTTCTTCAGGCTTTTGCACCAACGAGGGGAATTGTCGCTTTGTCAGCCCTTCTGCCTCTATTTGATCCTTTCCTTCACCTAAGTGTTTTTTCCCACCTTGTTTTCACCCCCATCGCTCAGCCTGGTCCCGGATGGGGAACCATTCTTCCGGATGACCCTCGTAATATGCCCTTAAGGCATTCCGTCGCGCTCGCGTGAAACCCCCCCCCCCTCACAGTTTACCCTCCATTTTCCTTCCTTAGTCCCTCCTGCCCCCTCCTTTTTTCTCCCCAAGATAGGACTACATCGGCGCATAGAACCTGGGTGCAATTTGATTGGTCTTGCGGCACCGTCACAGGTTTTCTTTCCCGTACCACCCAGTGAGACTGAAGTTTTTTCCATCTTCCCTCGATTCTTTCTTGCGTGGACCCCCCCCCCCTCCATTCCTCGCATCCCCCTCCCCCCCGTCGACCCCTGTCCCGGCTTTTTTTCCAAGATACAGTTCCCCTTTTGTAGCAAGGACTTGCCCACCCACAGCCCCTTCCCTATTTCACTCCCCTTTCGTCACCCCCCCTCAGATGATACATTTTTCCTCCCCCTGTGACGTTTCCCGCCGCAGTAGGCCACGCTCGACAGGGAAGTATGGGATAGGTTGAATTTCTATCTTACCCTCCTTTTTGTGTGGTCTCTCTCTTTATGGATGTCAGTCTGACCATGGCGGTGCCCTCCTGTTTGACGTTCTCAGCGATTCCCACTAGCTTTATCTAGAGGTTTGTGATTGCCTCCTTCTTCCCGAAGAGAAGTTTTTTTTTTGTTTGGGACCTTCTCGGAATAACATGATTTTCCCCCTCTTTTTTCCAAAGCGGAGGTCTAGAAGTGTTCTTAGTCTTCTATTTTTCCCCCGAAAACTTTCTCCTCCTTGAGATTCCCCCCTTCTAATCGGTTTTTCCTTTTTTCAGATAGGGCTTAATGACCTCGATACCTCTCACGCCGGAGGTCTTCCCTTGTCTGGAAACCCTCCCTTTGGTACCGGCTGTGGATGTCGGAATTATCTGTCCTTGGTCTGGTGAGTGAAAAAGAGTCCAGATAAGACGTGAAGTGTGAGGCCTTCCCCCCCTTCAGACGTTGTCTTTCCTCTAATCATGGAAGCCTCTTCTGTACGCTTCGGTTCACCAGACCTCTCTTTCTTGATGAGTTTTCCCCTGTAAGGTTCTTTACCCCGTTATTCCCCATCGGAATCAGGGCTGACAGCAGCGAACCCCTCTTCCGCCCCAGTAATGAGGTTCCTGCCCCACCTTTCCCACTTGAGGCAATTTGCTCTTCCCGCCTCTTCCTCGCTCTTTCCGTTTCCCTGCCGTGTCCCCCTTTCGTGCCCCAGGTTCCCCCGTTTAGTCTTTACCCGTCCTTTCGAGAAGGCTTCTTTTCCCGGAACCTTTTGGTCGATAGGAGCAACAAAGGAACTTTCGAGGTTTTTTTCGATCCTGACGATGGCCCCCAACATCTTTCCTCTGCGATGTCCTCTTTCTTGTCCCCCTTCTCTTACCTTTAACTCCCCCTCCTTTTATATGGCGCTCCTGTACATCAATGTATCTTTGAACACGCACGACTTTGTTGTCCTGATGGTGTATTCCAAGTGGTTCTTGTGGTTTTAACAAAGTGCGGGATTCTCTTATTTTGACTTTCCCCCCTTCCTGCACGGCCAGGGCATTCTCCTTCTTTTACAGATTGCTTTTAGGTTTTTTCCATCCTGTTGTCCGTCCCTGAAGATCCCCCTTTCGACTGTATTTCGTCTTCCTCTGCGAGCGCGACCGCCGGGATCCTCTACAATGCGACCGTCCCCCTTCGGAAATGTTAATACAAGACGGTTCCTTAAGGATTCCCTTCTTCCTCCCAGACCCGCCTCGAGCATCTGCGTCAAATCTCCCTGTAAACCCCTTTCGTCCTTTCCCCATCCGCAGCCCGTCCGGTGATACGCGTCCCCCTCCGGACCTCCTCTCCTCCCGGCTTCCATCCCGTAGAAAACACCCCTTCCCCCTTCCGATCACAGCCCTCAGCAGTGTGAAAGCGTTGACGTGGTCTTCTCCATTTTCCTTTTTTCGCACTACCCCTTTCAGCATTCCCTATACTTGCTTGTCGCTATTTAATTATCTTTCTTTCCGGAAAGACTTTTAATAGGGCGTTTTCCTGAAAGATTCCTTCGTGTCGGAGGTCCTCTTCTCAACAAAGTAGGCGGTGCCAGGCTCCTCCGGGCCCTTCCTTCTGGCGACATTGAAGGTGCATTTTTTTTGTTACCTCATCCCAATGCCGTTGAATCCGCAGATTCATTTTTGAAACTCGGTGTCCTCCTTTCCCTGAGACATTTCCTTTTGCCCGGGCCATCTTTCAGATTTTCTCGTGCCCGGCATCGACTCACCGCCCTTAAGCAGCAGAGGTATCTCTCCCCCTCTGTTCTCCTGTTTTCTCTGTAAGTGGGACGATCTTTTTTTTTTCATGACTACGATCCTCTCTCGAGTTTGCAGCCGCTCCCCCCCAGGGGCCCTTTTTCTTTGCCCCCGAAGAAGGTCCTCTCTGGCCAGGCTAGAAGTTTGAGAAAAAACGTCTCTTTCTTCGGGAAGCCCCTTCCCTTTGAAACCTTACGCTTCCTCTGGATCTCCCGGCGCCCGTCTTTGAATTTTAGGACAGCTGCGCAGTGAGCCTTTAATCTGGTAGAGGCTTAAGGCCCGGCTTGGCTTAAGGTCTGCCTTTCGAATCCCCCCCAGTATTGACTTCCTATAGTTTCCGCCTCCCCGCGGGCCCCTTTGGAACGTTGACAGCGGTGTTGAGCAGGACCCCCCCTCCGTTCGCCTGGGGACAGATTCGTTTCTTCTTTTCTCTGAAGGTTGATTCGCCTGGATGTTTGTCTTGTGTTTTTTTCCATCCCCGCGACGGTGAACTCGGCCTATTGGGTTTTCCAAGTTCCCAATTCAGTATACAAATTCCCGTGATCTCGGCTGCGTTTCAATTCTGTGGGTCCGGTTCTTGTCCCATCTCGGCTACATCCACGTTCGGCCAGACCTCCCCCCTCCCAGAAAGAAGAAGCCCGATCCGGCCACCGCTTTTCCTTCCTTCGTCCCCTTCCCCCCTTGGCACAGTACCCCTGCGACAGCATGTTCATTCTTACATGACAGGATCCTTTTTCCCGGGGCATTCCCCCAATTTCTTGTATCCCTCCTTCGATCCCCAAGGACCAACATCCTCTTTCCCCCCTTTTAGCAGTTTGCTTTGAGTAGTCCATCACGGGGCCTTTTTTGTAGATTCCCTGGTTCGGTCCCTGTCTCCTCAGAAGACGAGTCGCAGCAGTTAACTTTTAAGCGGACCGTACGATGTGACCGCACGCACGTCCCTCCCTCTCCAGACGTGGCATACCCCCTTCTTCCCTCTTATGTTCTCCTTCCCTCGGTTTGAGATCCCGTCGGCATCCTGACTGTGAGCCCCTCCCTTGGAGTGCGTTTTCCCCATCTCTTTCCCTCGTACTTTGCTACTGAGTTACCCTTATTTGTGTGACCTGCCGCAGTCCGGCCTGACTTTCTCGTGGGAAGTTTCTCTTTTTGTCATTCTCAAAAGATCCCCTCCGTTCCTACTTGTGGGCCCCCTCTCAGGCGGCGTGGTACTGTCCGGCTTCTCTTTCACCCCTTTCCCCTGTCGGGACGTTTTGATTCCCCCCTTCCCCTTTTCGTGGAGCCCGGTTGATACAGAGGAACTTGCCCCTTTTGCCCTTTCCCGGTGCGCCCTCACGTTCCCTGCTTTGAAGGGTAGCTTCTTCTTCATGTCGTCCTGGTCTGTCTCTTTTTTTTCCCGGTGCTGGGCCCGAAAGAGGACCCCTTTTCCGAGGACTTACCGCCCTTCGAGCCTCTGAAGGGTCCCTCTTTTTTCCTCTTGATGCAAACTGCCACCCCCAGTTCACGCCACCGGCAGATTTCTTTTCCCCTTTCTTGATTTCAAAGACTTCCTTTTCTCTCCCCAGAACAACCTGCGAGATGTGGTTCCCTCCCTAATAGGCCCTTACTTTTGAGAGGGTGGGCTTTAAACCGGCTTCCCCTTGTTTTCACCTTTTGGAACCAGTTTTCTTTCATTCTCCTCCTGCCCCCAGCCCGGTTACGACGGCTCCCCCCCCCCCCTTTAAGCAAAAAAAGCTGCATGCGCTTCGCCTACTCAACTTCGCGAAGCCGCAAGGAGTCCCTCTTTCCGGGAGAATGGCTTCCCTCTGCTGGAACTGCAGCTCCTTTGTTAATTCCCGAGTCGGTAGGTTTTTTTTTTTGTTCCGGCTACGCTGGGCCCCCTTGAAATCTCCCGCTTCGCCCCCCCTTTTCAGGGGGAAGTGTTCCCCTTTTCAATTGACCCTTTGGCTGACTCACCCTTCTCCGGAAGGAGTCTGGTCTCCTGCTGCTCCCTCCGACTGACAAGCGCCCCCCCTTTCTTCCTCCACGAGACAATCTGGCGCGGTCCTGTGTTTCTCTTCCGGTTGCCCGAGTTTCTCTTTGCGCGGGCTGTCATACGAAGTTCTTTGACAGCGGAAAACGATTCTCTCCTCTTGTCTTTAGGCGCGGTAGCAGAAACTGACAGATTTGAAGGGATCTCTCATGTCGGATGCACAGTTGCGCCACGGTGTTTCCTCCGCGCCCGAATTTTGATGGCTTCCCCCCTTTCCTAGCTAATGTTGCCGGGCCCCCTCTCACCCTCCTGGAAGGCGTTTTAACAGTGAGAGACAGCCCTTACCTTTTAGGTGATCTTTCTGCCCGACCGGAACGAGTGTCCTTTTTCCTGAATTCCCCCCCCCCACATGATCATCTCTTGAACCGATGATTTCTGGCTTCGTCCCCCTGTTGGGGCTTTAAGTCGCTCCCTTCTATTAATCTCCGTCTTCCTGCCGGGGACCCTCCTATGGTCTTTTCCCCCCTTTGTCGGTAAATTATCCGGGGTATTCCTTGATATGGGAGCTTATGATTTTTACCCTCATCAGGTCCGACATACTTCCTCTTGAACCGTTTCTGTTATGATTCCTCCCAGGCAATGTACACGTCGCCATAAGTTGATCCAATTCCCCTGTCTTCCTAGCGTATGAGTCGAGTACCCCTTCTAGGGTGGTAAACCTTACCGGCCCCCTCTGCTACCTTTTTTTCACGAAGGTAAGGGCCTTTCGTTCCCGGCACTTCCTTCCCTCCGTAAGCAAGCTCTTTTTCTCCCTCAGTTGTACGAAACCCCCTTGCACACTCGACATTTTCACCAAGAAGGTCGATCCCGATCATGAGGGTCGGTGGAATTAGAAACTATCTTCCTCTTTTCCAGTCCCTTTCTACTTGCTGCAAAATTCTTCCCTGCTCATACAGTCCCCTTCGTCCATTTCTCTTCAGACACCCCAGCGGTTGAAGATTAGTGGGCGCCCACGTCTCTTTCTGTCAAAGCATTTCCCTCGCAAGGACTGGATTCCCCTACATCTTTTTCCCCTGTTTCAACGTTTCTTGGGAGAGGTTCCTTTCTCCCCTAAAACGTGAAGAGCGAGTTGAGCTTACAGCGCTACGCCCCCTGGGTGGGACGGTGCAGGAACTTCTGGAAGTTGGGCTGCTGGTCATCCTGAGTGACCCCGGGAAACCTAAGTTCCCCTTTAATTCATATAATATTCCCCTAAGATCTTCTTCTGTCGTTTCCACCTCAGTTCCCATAGATGTTTGTCCCCCCTCTGCCCCTTTTTTTTCTTCTCCGAAGCACTCTGACCCCCCCTAAATATTCCGTATAGACGCCGCCCAACCAGCCGATTCCCATCTCTAGAATTGGACCCCCATCAGAGCTGTCCCCTTCTTTCTTCCTTTTTTGGTTCTTCCTCGGCACCGTCCCCCGCGATCTAAACCCCTCGACCTTGTTACTATTCCTCGAGGTCTTTGTGATACCAGCAGATCGCCCATACATTTTTTTTCCACCCTCGATCCCAATAGTCGGTCTTTTCCTTTAAGCCCCCCCCGTTGTCGAGTGCAAGGCCGCTGGCTTCCCCCCCCCAAAAGCTTCTCTTTCTTTCCAAGCTCACACCTAATACAGATGAAGCTTGAAGGAATTCGCTGAGCTCCCTTCTTTCCCCCGAATCTGTTTTTCCTTTGGTGACTATTCAATATTTTCACCCTAATACCCCGTGTTTTTGTTGTTCTTCAACCTCGTAACATACATGGTCTTTATGTGGAAATCCTCCTTCGCCCACCCACCCCCACAAGCGATTCCCTTTTCCTTTTAAATTCAGATTTGTTTCCCCATCGAGTTTTTTTATCTTTTCTTTGATTGAATTGGTGGTGTTTGTTGCGACCCATCCTTGGAATGTAGGCCTTCCCCTCTTTTTGGACCTGCTAGCATACGAGATCCTGACGTGTTAAGTGTTCTGTCCCCACGGCAACCTTCGATTTTGAGAGGACCCTTCCTTTCCCTTTTTTCCGACATCAGTCATCTTTCAGGTGAACGGCCCCATTTTCCTCCGCAAGAGTGGGGACTCTTCTTTCATCTTTTCCTCCCCCCTACGTTTCCCCTTAGGTTTGGATCCTAGGTTAGTGAATATGGTTGTTTTTGCATCCGCGCTTCGATCCCCCGACGTTCTCTTCTTCTGGAAAAACCCCCCCCTTTCGTCTCCTCCGAAGGTACAATCAAGGAAGGAAGCCTTTGCTTTTCCAAGATTAGATGATGCCCTGGGTTTTTCCACGTTAGTGTTTTCTCCCCTGATCCTCTCCCCATCGTTCTCCACGCCCAGACTCCGATTTTCGCTTTGTGTTCACTGTTCCATTTTCGCGACTTTTTTTCGCAGTTCCCTCTATTGCCCTTTCCCCCTCCCCCCTTTAGTCTAACGGCGAAACCCGTTTTACCGTGATCTGTAGGTCCACTTTCTTTGCGATAAATGGTCAGCGTCCCCTTTGCACCTTTTGTGGAGACTTCTGCGCCACCCTCCCCCTTTGTTTGCTTCTCGACCGTTTCTGCGGCCCCCATCTTCTTATGAATTGAATGCCCAAGGAAACTTTCACGCAAGATATGTTCTAATTCCTCCCCGTAAATGAATCGGTCTTTGTTAACGACCTCCTTTGCCAATGCGAGTTTTTGCCCCTCCCCGTTTTTAATTTTTTTGGGGACACAACGTGAGGACGCCGCTTTGGACGGACAGTACGCTCTTCTCCCTTCCTCACCGAAAGAGTCTTTATCCCTCTTTTTTTTTAAACGGTTATTTCCTTTTTCGCATGTCCCCGACTTTGAAAACCACGGCAGCCTCATTTCGAATACTTTGACGCTCAGGATCCTTTTTGCCCGACACTCCGTGACACTTTGCGCGTTCCCTTGCATGTTTCTTTCCTGACCGTTTTTCCCCAAGCTGGGTCCAGACTAGTTACTCCTCTACGGATAGGACATCGTCCCCCCTCTCCATTTTCAAACCCCCCGCATTCCCCTTTTTTCCGTTTACCAACTCCGCTCAACGGTGCCCTTTGGAGCTCCCTTCTCCTATAAAACTTCCCTTCCCTTGATACTTTTTCTATTCCATCCACGGCCGTCTCATTCCGCATCCCCACATGTCCACAACCATCATCTTCTCCATCCCCGATGGTGTGCATGATTAACTCCCGCTCCTTCTGTCTGATTTTTCGCACCTACAGTCTACAAGTCACCCAAGGCGCCCCGTTTCCAGTTTCCCAATTCTTTTTTTTCCTTCCCGGGCCCTTCGCTGGAAAGTGTTCCGCCCTCGTCTTCTGGTGACGACACGTTGGATCAGGTGAAATGCCCCCCCTACAGGGCCCTCCCTTATACTGGTCCGTGGACGGTCTTTTGGTTCATCTCCCAATGCGGGCTCCTTCACTCCCGATCACTAAATTCGGTGTCCGCTCGAGACCCTTTTTGCGAAGTGTCTCCCTTTTTGGGTATAGTTCCCCTCCCTTTCCGACCCCCAACGACCCGGGGTAACTCTCCTGAGGGTCTCGTATCTTCTCCTTTTCATTAGCATTTTTTATGTGCCAGGTTCCTCCTTCCGTTCGCCGAGTCCGGCTAACACTGTGGCAGACTCTTAAATCCCTTTTGGCTCCCAGACCCGGTAGCGTATACACTCGGGACCGAGTTGCGAGTTTCCCAGCTGTACAAGTGTGCCCCCGCGCTTTTTTTTTTGTGGACTTGACGTCATCTAAGAACATGTTTATGCTCTTCCTTCTATCCCCTCCCCCTTTTTCAGGCTTCCCCCGAGAACCTGAGGACTCCCTTCCCCTCAGTCCAGGAATAGAGCGTTATGCACATCCTTTTCGTAAGTCCTTTCAAGTGGAGTCGTCGACTCCCCCTTTTGCGGGCTTATCGATAGGGTTTTCAGTCCCCCGACTGGTTTGAAACCTTTTTTTGACCATGTGTAAGTTCTCCCCGCAAAACCAAGAAACAATGTCCTCTCCGCTGGTGGAACCACCCTCTCGGCAAGTCTTTTTTTTTCCAGTTCGGGAATCCCGAACTTCTCCCTTTTTCTCCTGGTCTGTTTTTCGTCCTTCAGAACTTTTGATGATTAACATGCAGGCCGCTTGATCGTTCCGGGTTCCTTTTTCTGTGGGCCGTCTCTTTCGGACTCTCCCTCCAGCCACCCGGTCCGGCACAGACCGCCCCTTTTAAGGAGGAACTTCTACTGAAGACTAGACCCCTCCAAGAAGTGTACCGACGTAGGCAGAGAATCCGTTGTCCCCCTCCCCCCCCCCTCCTCCCCGGCATGTTTTCTCTTCCCCCAGAGACCACTAGGCGCCGGAGCAACTTTGGTTCGTCCCATGTGTGAGCGAAAGCCGGACCAGGACCCCCCGACGTCTTCACCCATACCAGAGCTTTGGTTCCTCCTACGTCTTCTACCTGCTTCTTCTTCCACCTTCCCCTCTTTTGCCGCTCAGGTCTTTCTCATAACTGAGTCCTCCAAAAAGTCCCATTCCCGGACCGAACGCTCCCCACTACGGATTCCTCACCATGTGGCCTTCCCTCCTCTGTCTCCTTTCTATTTCTCCTACGCGTGTGAGAGTCTCATCTTGTCATACGTATGGGAGCGAAACTCGGGCGGTTCCCCGTTACCTTCTTTTTCGAGGAATGGATTTCTTTCTTCCTCTCCTTTGCATGTAGTGTCTTTCTCCCCCGAGACCCCTCCTGATCCAGGGTCATCTTTTAGATGGATGGACCCCTTCCAACCTCCTACCCTCTGTTGGAGCTACTGTATCGTTGTCTCGTCTCTCCGTCCATTGCTAACGAATTGTTTGACCTTCGCGTCTCTTCAACCCCCCACCCTGGCGACTTTTTCCCCCTTTCTTTTATACGATTACCCTGTCGCGGGACTTTTTTGCTGCGAGGTAGCATATTCCTTGCTTTTCCTTTCCCGGATTAGTTATTTTGTTGAGTTGGCCCTAACCCGTTTTTGCGGTATCCCTGATATCCTCCCCGAACGACCTTTCCCCTAACGGCTTTTCCCCCTTTCTTTGAGCAGCGGCAACGCGTGGCTGCCTGACCCCCAAAACCCTTAGAGACGCTTCCCTTCAGATCTACAGGCTCAACGCACAGCACCTCCTCAACGTGAGATTGGTTTCTGACTCCTTGGGCATTATGGGGTTTTTTTTTTTTGGAGAACAATCCTTTCACGTTCACATGTGGAACCCCCTCTTAGTTTCCCTCTTAGACTCATCAGCTTTCAGTGGTTATTTAGGAATGCTCCCTTTTTTTTCCCCAACAAAGTTCCCCCCCCCCCATGATTTAATACGCGTTCGTCCTCTGGTCGGGGCAATACCCAGGGAATTGCGAAAAGGGAGAATGTTCTTTGAGAAATTCACTCCATTTTCTGCGACGGAGGTAATCTCCGACCCACACCCGGTTCCCGCAGACTGTTTTCTCCCCTTTACGTTTTTTTAATCCTAAGATCCATTCTTTTTCCTCCTTTTTCGCTGAATTGTAGTCGTTGGTCTGACGGGCGCACTTCCCTTGCTTATAGAAATTATCCTCCCCACGCGACCTTCCCCCTCTCAGCTTATTAAAAGAATATGAGAACTATTGACGCTTTTCTGGTTTCTTCCGCTCCTGGCTGGCATTCGGCTGTTCCTTTTTCCCCTGTGCATTACTGCAGTATCTGAACGTCTTTTTCCGCTTTTCTTCCCGGAGTGACCCCTGCGCATTTGTAGAGAGACCACCTACTGCCCCCCCCGGCGACCAGGTCATCCGTCCTTTCTGTTTTCGCATTCCTTTCCTCTTTTCAGCCTGGTCAACGACGGACGCACGTACTGTCCGCCCCTTTCTTGACGAACGTACCCCAGCAAGTTTACCCTGTCTGAGACACTTATTTCTCGTCTGTGAGGTAAGCTTTATCATACCATCTGTCTTTTTCAGGACATGGAACCCCCCCCCTTCGTCTCGTCACTTTTGGCTTTCCCTTGTTGCGTTTCTTCCCTCGTTAACGGTCGTGACTTTTTTTTTCTTCCCCTCAGTATCGCCCTGAGACTTACGTCAGGTGTCGTTCAGGAATTGGTAACTTACACGGTCGTGGGTCATTACTTTTCTTCCTCTCCCCCGATTCTTTCGAGATATCTCCTTCTCCATTCGGTCTGGGAGGAAAATGTCATGACCCGCAAATTTGAACGTAGATTGTAAAGCGGTCCAGGTCGCTCCATCGCCGCTCCTTTCGTTGAACTCTTTTCTTTTTGTATTTCCTTCACCCCCTAACGCCAGGAAAACCGTCTTCTGAATCCTCTAACCGAAGGTCGTTCGCTCTCAGGGAGCAGACCAGTCTCTCCTGACGTTTTTTCCCCTTTGTCAAAACCACCTCCCCCCACTTCGCCCTATCGAAACAACCTCCTTTTGTGAATATTTAAACCTACGATCTTCTCCCTAGGGAGTAATATTCTAGGCGTTTTTGAATGTTCAATTTACATTTCATTTTCTGTCAGGAGTATCATATGGCTCTCTCCCAATTTCTCTTCAAGACCGATGTTGCCTCTTATGGCGCCTACTGTCCGCCCAGGTGACAGATTTACGCCCTCTTAATGGGCATTAACGAAAGATCACGTTTTCACGTGGTTTTCCGGGCGGTCCCCAACGGCTCTTAACGGGGGCCCCCTTTTCGAGAGGATGCGTCCACTTTCACATGAGAAATGGGCACGTTCTGCCAACTTCCCGTACCCTTACGTTCCCTTCTGGTCAGCCCGTGGAGACCGATGTACTTTTCCTCCCCCCTAGTTCACCTTGGTTTTCATCATCTAAATCGGGGAAACCTCCCGATTTCTTTTCTGGAGGGCCTTTTTTTTAAGGCTTGCATCTGCCTTCCACGTAGGATCTAGCTTTGAAACCAACATATCCTGCCTCTCCCAGAAATCCCCCTCCCCCCCCGAGTACACGCGGATACTAATTCTTGTTTTACCTCGTCGTGCCTTTAGTTCTAGATTTCTAAAGTAAGAGACGTTCCCTCCCCCCGTTGATACTGCGGTCCCCCTGTTTTCTTCCTCGAAGGCGAGGAGTTGCTTTGGATCCTAGACATCTCCCTTTCAACCCTTTCAATTAACTGTTTGAAAGACCAACGTAAGTTCTGTCGAGCAATCTCCCCCACAAAAACTTATCTTAAGCCCCGCTTTAACACTCGAGCATACAAGTGATGTAGTACCCCTTTTTCCTTCTCTCTTGAGATTCCCTTTTTCCCCCCTATAAGAGGGGGCCTCTTTCTGGTCCTTAATATATATATTTTACTCCCCCTTAATTCTTTTTGTCTTCTATCTTCTCTGAAAATCTAAAGCTTCCCCCCTGTAGGGTTCCCCTCAAGGCGCCGCGATTACCGTCACTTGTGAACCCTTCCTTGTAGCAATCAGCCTTTTTTTCTTCTGTTTACCTGACCTCGAGTTTTGTTTTTCCAAGAGGAATTGATAGACGAACTCCGGCTCTTGGAAAGGGACTATTATCTCCTTTTTAAGGATGAGCTATAAGGACACCAATCACTTATCCTAGATTCTTAGTGTACCTCCAGTGTTATCATCCCTTCTTTTTCTTTTAATAGAAGACATCCTCCCTCCTTTTGTCAGTATTTGAATCGTAAGAGAGCGTTGTGGGGGATGTGGAGGCTCTGATTCAGATGAAGATGGTTGAGTGTGTCCGCAGCTCGGGATCCCCCTTAGAAGATTCTCTCTTTGCAAAACCTTTTCCGTTCCCTTCCTGGAACGTCTCAGGGAGGCAGGCTGGATCTCTCCTTTCCTTTCTGAGTCTCTTCCCCCCCCTTTCCTTTGTTTTCCCGTGATCCAGCTAGATAAGTTGACTTTTCCCCCCCCAGTCCAAAAGACTTCAGAAATGCCGTGGGCCACCCCTTACCATGGCCGGCCTTTCCTTCGTCGACTTTTTTCCATGTCTTTTCCCCCCCTCGCTCTTAGTTGACCACTCTTGGGACAAGGCGTAAAAACCCCCTTTAATTTCTTCTTTTTCCCCCAGTTCCTTTAGGACATGGCTCAGTCCCTTTCTCCTTTTGGCTTTTTTCTGCCTCCTAATCCGCCAACTCATTGTGGTGCTTTTAGAGAAATATGAGATTCTCCATTCTCTTTACAGGGAAGCCCACAAACGGAATTCCTTCCACCATTCCTCGAAGCTCTTCCTTTTCTAATAGGTCCCCTTTCCCTTCTCTGTGAAGATAACGCCCCCTTGACATGGAGTCTAGTTTGGCTTTAGTTTTTCTTCACCCGTGTCCCTTGAGCTGTATTCCTTACCTTACCATTTTTCCCCTTCTTCGTTATTACCCCCCCCCTTCGGCTCATGGTTTGCGGCTCAAGTTGACCACCACTTTTTTTTAGACGTATATATACGCTCTTTCCCGCTTCACAGGCGCCAATGGTCTTCCTTTGAATTGTCAGGACCTGTTATCCTCCTTTTTCTTTCCCTTCTTCCTTGAATCCTACCTCCCCTTTTCTTTCTTTACGCATTCTGATCCCTTCTTCCCTTCCAGCTACCTGTGTCCGTACACAATCCGAACGCCCTTGCAGGTTTTACGATCCCCCCCACGCAGGACGAGATACTTCGTCCGTCTTCCACACGTCCGTTTGCGGACTTACGAAACTTTGGACCCGTCTCAGCGCTATGACAGTTGGTCCTGCCTCTTCCCCTCCCAATCATTCGGCACTTCCGCACCTACGAGCACAGCAACGGCGTCTCCCGTTCCTAATTTGCCTTCCTCTGCACTTCTTCTCGCCTTCTCCTTAGTACGGCTGGACGCGTCTCCATTTTAGTTTCCCTTCTCCTCCCGTTTAAAGGGCCTTAATTTGAAGGTCTGGCATTTTTATTTAGAAAGACCTCACCATGCTTGCCTCTCGTCAGTTCCTTCCCCTCCCTGCAGGTTCTAAGCGACAGTTAGCGACCAGGGCCCCGCACTGTTTCCATCGTGCAAGCACGGTACTTTCCCCCCCCTCGCCTCTCAAGTCTGATCATCTTTCTCTTTAGAGAAGCTGTTTCGCTCGGTGGAGCCTCATGGGGAGAAACTAAGTCCGCGTCGCCGCGTCGGTCCTAATTTTCTTTATCCCTTTCTTTTCCCGACACGTCTTATTCGCCTCTGCTTTCTCCTTTTCCCAGAGTAAGACGTTCTAACTGCAGGGCCCGTTCGTCGCCTCCATCGAGATGTTGACCATCCACAAGTTGCGCCGAGGCCCGGCTCGACCCGCCTTTTCGCTTCGTACATTGGCTCGAGTTAGGCAAATACCTTCCCCCTCCTTCCTCGGTTGTTGGTTCATGTGCCCCCCCCAACTTGTTGAGGAGTCATTATCTCCAGGGGCGACGAAACGCGGTTCACATTTGTTTTTTTCCACTTCCCTTCCCATGTGTTTTCTTTCCCCCCCCGCCGTCCGGCCCGCTGCTCGCGCCCACATCTGCGGCCGCTTCAGGCAGAAAATGGTCCGCACGTCTGCGTGTTTTCCTTATATTTTCTTTCCTGCACCATCTCTTCTCCCCCTTCGGCCGGTTGGTCATTCGAAGTGGGCCCCTTGCTTTTTCTTCGGCATTTTCGGAAAGCCAACATTAAACGTTTGTTTTTTTTTTGGTTTTGTTTGGTTTTTTTTTTTTGGTTTTTTGGTGTGGTGGGTAAGGACGACCACGATCTCCCCCCTCAGGACGAGTAGGTCTCAGAGACTTCCGGGACAGTCCCCTGCCGCATTTCCTTTTTATTCAAACGGATATTGGTGCAGGGGTTCTCTACGGGGTCCGGTCAACATGGCGTGATTCCCTAACCCCTGACCACGATTTGGTCTTTCCTGAGCGTCGGGAGTTCCCCTTCTCCCCGGGCCCTTTATTCCAACAGAATTGACCCTTTATAAGCCGTTCGTTTCCTGTATCTCCCCCCCCTCGAGGAAGCTGTAGTTCCGTATCCAGACCGATTATCGGACTCTCCTGGTAACGCACTTTACTTTTTTTGACTCTGATGAGCTTGTTCCCCTCTTCTTTCCCTCCTCCGTTGTTTTCTTCCATCCCTGCGGCATCCTGAACTATTGGTGAGATAAGGGAGCTTTACCCCTTCCGCCGCTTGACGTTGTATCTTCTAGGTTCCCAGCTGAGCTCGCCTGACAGGCCTTCCCTGTGGCCTCTTTCTTTCTCCTCGTATACTCTGTTGGCTTTCCCCGGTATCCGGCGTAGTCTGTCCTTGAAGTAATGCTCACGCAATTTGTCACAGGACCCCTTTCGAGCCCTCTCTTTTGTCCCCGAGCCTGTTATACCGGAAGGAACATTTTTTGTTCATTAGTTGAGCGATTCCGCCTGCATGACGCTTCTTTCTTCTTTTCCTCTTCTGCGTTTGGTCCCGAAAAAGGTGATGGAGGCCCTAGAAAGCCCGGCCACCTCCGGGACTGTGAATGCGAGGTGTCCTTTTATGAACTCGATTTTCTGATGAACTGCACCCCCTCCGTAAGACAAAGTTGCCCCTCAGTCTTTTCTGGGATCCGCCCTTTTTCAGCGAAACAGCCAGAAAGCTTTTGGTCCGTCCGTCCGATCGCCCTGGAGATTGGCCCCGGCGCAACAGGACTGGCACCTGACCGTGGGACGATTTTTTTTTAGTTCTCCCCTGCTACCCTGGTTATTCCTCACCTTTTTGAAGCCAACAACCGAGTCCTTAGAAATTGCATACACTCGTCATTCATGCGCGGACTCTGTCGGGCAAGAGGCTAAGGTCTTGTCCGAGAAGTCATCCTCTCGACATGTTCTGCCCTCTTTGCGGTTTAACGGGAAGGTCCCTCTCCCTCATGCCCGTCTGGGCCCTTTCGCCCTTTTCCGCGGAAGAAGTGTTCGTTTTTTTAAGTTTTTTTCTTGACCCAAGGTTCCCTCTTCCCGACGCATTCGAAGATACTCTCTGCCCTGACCAGCACATTCTGCTTCTTACGACAGACTTTCGCTCCCCCTTCCCTCTTGGTCGACAGTCGGCTTTGCACGAGTTCCCCTGCGGCTGGTCGCACCGCCTGAGAGGAAAAAGTTCTTTTTCTTCTCACGGTCCGAGCCAGCATGGGGATTGCTTTCCGCAAGACCTTTTCCTGGCGACCCTTTCTTTTTCCAGTGTTCCCTGGTGTCTCCTCCCCGGCGCATCCTGTTTTCAGACGCGCTTTTTAACGACCTCCTTAGCTGCAGGTCCACGTCTCTCCTATGTCAAGGATAAGGAGGCGACACTGTGCGACACGGAGCCTGTTTTTTTTCTTTTGGCGGGCCTCGTCCCTCACTCTGAGGAGCGGGTTCAGTACTGCCAAAAACTGATTTCTTTACTTTTACCTCTTGATTAGGTCTCGTAATTTGCTTAAGCCGGTGGAAGCGCCCCCCCCCCCCCCCCCCCCCCCCCCCCCCCCCCCCCCCCCCCCCCCCCCCCCCCCCCCCCCCCCCCCCCCCCCCCCCCCCCCCCCCCCCCCCACCCCCCCCCCCCCCCCCCCCCCCCCCCCCCCCCCCTCCGTATCGCTCGATCTTATCCGTCTTGGCGTTCGGGAATTTCTTGAAACCGTCCCCAGATGGGGGATGCACTCCGGAGGGCGGTTTTTTCATCTTTTCCCCCGCTTTCAAACGGTTTCCCCCAGGTCCTGACCCTGCAGTCCCTTCCTGGGATAGTTGGCATCGGTGCCGTTCCGAGAGCGTTGTATTCGAGCCGTCTCTTGTGGTTCCTCTTCCCCCCGATGATAAAAAGGAACCCGGAGTGCACGAGAAAGCCTGCGGTCCCCCCCCCCCTTTCGTTTTTCAGCAGAGCTCTCGCACGTTGTTCAACCCCCCCTACTCGGCAAACTCGGCCCTCCTTTTAACCCCCTCTTCCTTCTCTTCACCGTTTATGTCGAGAGTATTTCGACCATATCTTCCTTTTGACTTTCTCCTTTTTTCAATCCTTTCTTTTTATCGGCAAAGCTTCCCGGCTTTCATCGTCCCCTTCTATTCCCCCTCAACCGCCCCTTCATGTTCCAGGATTTCGCTTCTTTTCCTCCCCAAGAAAATGAGCCCGTCCTCGCCAGGCATTTGTCACTCCTCTAACGGGCCATTTGTGTCGCCGGCCGTCCCCTCTCCAACGGGGTCCAGAGCGAGAGCTGTTCCCGATACCGCTACCTGGCCCTCCCCCTTTGGTGGAAAGAACCTTAGTACGTAGTGGCGTATGTTGTCATTCCCATGAGGTTCTTGGTCCCGGGGAGAACTTTCCACGGTTGTGATCACTACCTTTTTTCAAACCTCGCTAAAGAATGAGTATTTTCTTGGGGCTCCCTGAGGTTAAGGATGTTTTTTTCCTATTCCTCCTGCAGTTCGGATCTTGCCTCTAGCCATACACTCCCTCCGCTATACGAACGCCACCCCGTTTTTACAAGATAGAGGACTTGGAAAAGAGCATGACCCGTTAGGGTAGATTGCACCTCCAGATCTTGATGTCTAAACACTTTTCTTCCTTTTTATAGAATGGCCTTTTTTTTGTTTTCGCCAAGAAGTTTCCTCCCTCGATCAATAGTCCAGGATTTGGCTTCTTCCTTTTCTCGTGCGAGCCTTGATCGATACCCCCCTCACTATCGGGCAATCCTCCCCCCCCCCCGTGACCCCCCTCTTCTCTTACGTGAAGCCCTTCCGTCAGTAGGGACAACGCTCGAAAGTGGGGCGCTTGGACCGTCGCTATATATTTTCATAGTTGTTGTTTCGATGAGATTCTGGGACTCGTCCCAGACGGCCCCCTTTTCCTTTTTTCTTTGGACATGTCCTTTGACAGCATTCCTCCCCTTACTCCATTGTAGTGAATCACGTCGTGTGTTTTGCTAGAGTATTGCCCCTTGATTTGGGGTGCAAGAGGAATTGATCCCACGCAACGACGGGTCCTTTCAGCTCCCCCGATTTGAATTTTCTATCAGTTAAGTTCTATTTCTTTTTCCACGATCCTCGCATATCTGCTCCGGAAGGAAGTAGATTGTTGTTTCGACCTGGAAGGTGTCGTTTCCCTTTCTGCACCTCATCATCCGCGTGCATGCCCCTCTTTCTGGCTTAGTCTCCGCTCTTTACTCGGTTTTGTTTTCGCCGTACCGTCGGAGTAGATCTTTACTCTGGCGTGTTCCAGCATTTCGACCTTCCCTAACTCTTCATGGCAAACAACCCCCGGTGTAATACGGTCCTCAGTTTCAACCAGGCGAAGGGCGATCGGTCACCCTATTTTAGTATCTTCCCTTTGGCCCTTTTGTTCCGTGATCCATCTAGAATTCCGGTTGACAAGAGCCAACGACTTTACAGCCTCTTTTGTTGGGACAAGGGCGGAAATTTGCCGCTTATCGCTTTCGAAGATCATTCGACTCTTTCTTTTTCCCAGCTAAGTTTCTGAAAGGACGCACCGTTGGACCGTGTAATCTTTTCCTTTTTTCCAGTTCGGCCAGATTCTTTTATTACTTTCCTTGTGTTCTATCCTCCTCGTCAACTGCTTTTTTTGCGTTAAGAGACTAGGCCCCCATCTGTCCTCTGTTTTTTTTGCTGATCAGTCACCTGTTTTCTTCCCTTCACAAGATTTTTTATGGTACTAATACCTGCCTTCCCGTGGTACATTCAATGATCGGCTTGTGAACCTTCTTTGCTTTGTGACCATTTTTCGATTTCCTCCTTTCGTTTTTTGTTGAACAACTTGATACCTCCTCTATGAGGTCCGGTCCGAAAGCCAGGTCCCCCTCCCTTTTTTTTTTATTTGAATTAAAGGTGTATGGGCGTTTCCGTTGCCGATCCCAGGAAGAGCTTTGTATCCATGTTTTGACAGACTCTCGTCCCAGATGGACCATGCCCCGGCTGGCTCCAGTAACCCTGCCTCCTTTCCGTTTTACTTGTACTCCCGACGTTCCCTTCGAGAGATGCATACTCTCATCGAATGATAAGATCCATTCATGCATAGCTTTCCTCACAAACCCGATGGGGGTAAAATTCAGACAACGCACTCCGCCTTTCCCTATCTTCCCTTTTTGACGAATAATTCCCCTTCCTCTCCCACGGCCGTGAGGCAAGGACACCACTTCCCCGGTCCCCCTTCGTCATTTGCCTGCTGATCCGAATTTTTTTTTGGTTGAAATGTCCTCGACTCTCCTTTTTCTGTAATCGTCTTTAAAGACGGTTCCCCCGTGTTTTTAGTCCATTTTTTTGGACGTGGGTTTACTTTGAGTCCGTGTTAGACCGACGTTAGTTCTTTTTGAGGAGGTCGACCCCCTTCCAAGGCCCAATCAGGGCTCGCTCCTTGGCGCCTTTTTTCCTTTTTGGAAGTTCTGCTTCCCTGCACAATCTGTCGATCCTTCACGTTTCATTCCCCAGAACTTCAGGTTTGTTCATTCCTCTGAACTGAACATTTCAGCCGGCACGTTAACTCGTGCCCTCTTAATCTCTTCCGGAAGCGCCTCTTTTTCTAGGAGTTTTTTCGGAGAAGCTCGTTTCTTGGTAGTGGTTTGCGTTTTTTTTTTTTTTGCGACGCTTACCTTTCCCTTCCACCCCGCTGTCGTAAGAAACGTGGCTACCTCAGGGATAACTTTATGAAACTTCAGGTGCGAGATGCTGTGTCCTCCGGGCCGAATTGCGACCAGTAGCTTTTTTTTTTTTTCGTTAGATTCCGCAGGGATTGAGCTGCATTTCATTCTAGGCATCCCCTGGGCCCAGAGGCCGTCTGAGGCCCGCAATCCATTTTTTTCCCGGGAATACGTAGGCAATCAGGTCGTACTTCCATTTTATTTGTAAGGCTGAATTCCCGGAGTGGGCGGCCGACGGGGAAGAAGCCCTTAGGTTTAAACATGGGTAACCCAGCACCTTCCCCCTAGACACAGCGCGGGCCGGCCGATGCGGCGCTACCCCTTAGTCATTTAGTTTTTCTTTTGGCATTTGATCCCATCTACGCACGTTTTCTTAAGTTTTGTTTTATATTTTTTTTTTGGCAGGTTCATTCCCTCTCTTTCCCCCCCCTTCCCCAGCCTTTGATCCCCGTCCTTTTTCATTTCAGGATGGGACTGACTTAGTTCTTTCCCCCAAGCACAGCCCTCCCCCACCCCAGGAACGACAGGACGCCTATACCCTTCTCAATGAAACGAAGTGACGACTCGCGTCCCTAGGATGTCATCCTGTTCATTCTCGGTATCCCGGGACCGATCCTTTGTTCTCGAACTTGGCCGGTTCCCTTGGGTGAGCGTAAGGTCTCAGCAGTCCGTGGATAAAGGAAATCAGAGCTTTACCCAGGGAATGCGTGACGGAGTCCATCCACGTTCTGCTACAAAGTTCACCTGCTCCCCTTCCTTCCCGCATTCTCTGACCATCATCAGAGGCCGAGCGTCATTTATCAAAGCCACTTCCCCGTTGCCGAGTATTGTTCCCCGACGTCGTTCAACTACTGGCTTTGTCCGCCGATGGGATCTCTCTCCTTTCCTTTTTTTTTTTTTGTTTTTCTTATGATCCCCCCCCTTCTTCTTCACTTATTGTGTATGAGATCCTTTCTTTATCGTCCCTTCGAGGAATGTCACTTTATAATTCCCCCCCCCTTCCCACGGCTCATGTTTGACCCCCTGAATGATGTGTAATTTTGGCTCCTAGGGCCCGTGGATTGCCTAATCTTCCGATATGTTCTCTTTTTCTTGGGATCAGGGGGTTCTCGTACTTTCTAAGCCATGTTGACCGACCCCTTCGGTCACACGGTCCCGACGGTCAGCTACTTCCCATGAGTGAGGCACGCTTGTCCCGGCGCCTTACTTTCCTTTCAGGCTTCCTTTTTCTTCCTTGTTGGTTGTCTGGCCGAACCGGGTGCTTTTCTTTTGAGCGCCAGAAACCTAGCGGAACACCTTCCTGCTCCGCCGAGCCTCGCGCAGGGATACCGTAGGGCTCCGTAACTCCCCAGCATGAAGCTTCCACTTGCAGACGTTGCGTTCTAGGGTCTCTTTACAAGCGGCCCCCAAACGATCAGTGGGGAAATGCGCTTCATCGGGTCTGACCCTTGGGAGTGGGGCGCTCCCCAGCCTTAACAACTGGTAACTTTTCCAACCTAGTTTAGTTTTCCGCCAGAGTAGCCAGACCCGGTTCATTGACGGGCTCACCCTGAGCCCCAAATCGAAATGATTTTTTCACCCCTTCTCTTTTACGCTTGCCGCGCTCTTTTGAGCTCTTTTTGACCGGGTCTTCCTTTCTACCCCTAGAAATGGCCTTGTCTCTCGACTCGCCGCCCGAGAAAGAGCGATGTTGTTAGACGGCTACTCTGGGCCCTGTCTCCCGCTTTCCTTTTTGGGGGAAGACGTCTCCCGGGCTTTACGTTCTTAAGGACGCGGCGACTTCCGTTTGTCTTCGCACCTGATGTCCCTCACCTCCACATCCCCCTGATTCTTCCTCCCCCCCTATATGAGCGTCTGACCCTCTTGCGCGGCCGGGTCTTTTTTAGTTCCTTTTTCTGGCAAGTTTTCCTTCTTGCCCTGTAGCATCCCGTCTGACCGCGGACACCGCCTGCTTCTCTCCCCGAGCTCCTGTTGAGGATTAACGAAACCAGCCCTGCCACGGCGCCCAGGTCGATTCCTTTTTTTCGGTGGCTCCCCTTTCCCCCCTGCGCGTCCGGTTCCGCCCTCGACTGCTTGCGGCGGACACTAATACCTTCTTGAGTTTCCCTCACGTCTATGGAAGGAAGTCAAAGGCTCTTCCCGTTGTTTCTCCCGGTACTCCTGCCAGCTGCTTCCGCATTTCCCCAACCTTTATCATTAATCACGCTGCGATGGTCTGTGGTTGGCTTTAAGTCGTACGCGTGGCATGGAAGTCTTCCTTTTTCCAGATTCTCTTCCAGTGGGATGATCATTTGCGTTCGTCCTTGGTAAAAGGACACATTAGCTTTATGTTCGATGGGATTCTTCCCCTTCCTCCTTTCGGGAGTGGATTCTCTCCTTCTCCTTTTCCCCGTTGGAGTTTTTCCAGGTCCTGACGGTTAACGTCATCACACTCGTAGCGGAACGCCTCCTTCGCTGAAGTTTGCTGGCAAAATCTGCTAAAGCCAGGAAACCCCTTTGAGTTTTTTTCAATCGCGGTCTTTCTCTGTGTTCCTCGTCTGATTGCTTTTTTGACGGTCAGGCAACGCACCCACAAATTTTCCCTCGGACCCTCCCTCCCCATCCCTGGTAGTTTATCCCAAGCCCTCATTTTTTTTTCCAGACTTTAGCCCCACCTTTCTTTTTCTTCTTCTGTGACATTTCTTTTGCACGAGCCACAGCAACGCGCCGCCGATGTTGGGCCGA
>Ga0179593_1280319_pt1:12500-23874 | contig 23874 bp, 29 predicted proteins | sample CZODoug2_1_08_16_FD_185931 | JGI IMG/M metagenome (GOLD analysis project Ga0179593, IMG submission 185931) | Vadose zone soil fungal communities from Angelo Coast Range Reserve, California, USA - CZODoug2_1_08_16fungal (PacBio error correction) | ecosystem: Environmental >... | reverse complement strand
CCTATTTCCAACTGAATGTGAACTCGGCTAAAAGAAGACCTCGCGTTTGCGAGCATCGCAACTCCGCCTGCCGCTTTCCAACAAGCAACCTCCACCTCCCTTCCAAGCCCCAACAGCCCAAGCACTCTCTTCTGCAAAGCGTATGCGGCACCTTGTCGAAAGCCACCTGGTTCCCTTCAGTCTGAATGTTTTAGTTAGGAGCTCTGAACATCAGGATGGTCTAACTTTTCCTCTTAACGTCTTTGATCCTTTCCTCGCAGTTGTGGAGGACTCCCTTCCCAATCCCCTCCCTGAACCAAATACCATGACAAAACCAGATTTTGAAAAATTAAACTTACAGATTGGACCCAAGATAAATTCTTTGGACGCTGCCTTCTCCAACCTTCCTAACTCCCCCCCGACCGTTCTTTTGGCCCTTTGGCATCGGCCCTGAATTGGAACTTTCACTGGCGAACCGAAGCTGATTTTTTCGATCATGGACCCATAGTGGGGAACGGAAATCCTAACCCCCCCCGTCCCCCGTGTTTTTTATTGATACCCCCTCCTACCCTCCCCCTCCCCCACCCCCACCCCCACACAACCCCCCCCCCCCGCCCGGTCCCCATTTCTACCAACGCCCCCACTCCCCCTCCTTCGCGCCCCCCGCCTTCTGAAAGCGCCCGTTCCCTCTAACAACACGCCCCCAAAAGGCCTTACAGAAGGAGGACCCCAAATGGGACGTAACACCCCCCCGCAGCATCCGTCCTCGCGTTCCTCAGCCATCCTCCTCCACTCTTTTTCTCTGCCTCCAGCCCCTCAAGCTCACGTCCCTTCCCTCCAGAGAACTAATACCGCGGCATTTGACCCAGAAGGAATATTAGTACGTAGTTGACCCGGTTAGTACGTCCAAGTCACTGCACTTCCCTTTTCCTTTCCCCCTTTTTGCCCCAGCACTCGCTTTTGCTAGCGCCCGAGGCTTTAACATATTCCATGCTAACCCGGTGTATAGCCGCCTCCCCCAGAGAGATGTTTTTATATCACTTTCCCTGACCTTGATTGCCCCCCCCCCTCCCCCCCCCCCCCGCTTCTCACCCCCCACACCCAGAGCGCCCAATAAATCACTGGGACTCTCCCAAAAGATTTTTCAAAAGAAAATCCCGGCAAGGGACCGCCTGCCATTTTCCCCCCCCCCCCCCCCCCCCACCCCACCGCCTCTTTGATGAAAATAGTAACTCCTCGTCTGATGCTGTACGGCACCTATCCTGATCAGCTTTTCACTTTTTTTTCCCCGCACTTTCTTTTTGAGACCCGCAAGACGCTGCAGAGCGTGACCCCCGAGTAACCTTTTTTTTAATGAAAATGATCTTGTCCCCTGTTAAACGAAACAGACCCATTCTTCCCTGCCCTCCCATTTCTTCCCTCAGTGCCTCATCGCGCCTCCTGTCTCCCCCCCCTGTTTGTGGAAAACAAGGGTTTTCAGGGTCCTTTTTGATACCGCTTTAGGCAGAAACTCTTTGAATACCTTATCCCCCCTGAAACCTGTCTATAATCACCTCCCCCCCCTTGCGCCTCCGCCCTTTAACTGCCGTTTTTCTCTTTCTAAGCCCTCGCGCCCTTTTAACACGCCACGCGAGCCCACCCTACAGTTCTGATCCCCCGTTTCCACGGAAACCGCAAGCAAAACACGGTCTCCCTCGGTCTTCTCACTCCCTCTCCGCACCCGCCACCCCACCCCCCTCCAATAGACTGTGCGTACAAAGGAACTTGGTTGCCTACCTATCCGAACCCAGATGATGGTTGACCCGCACCGGACGCTTCCTCCGACCCTCCACCCCTCTCCCCACTGCCCGTGTGACCCCACCGTCCTCTTTCCCTCCCCCTGATTACAGCCATGGACTCAACAATTGGGCTTTTGTTTAGAACCAGCACATAAAATCTTCCTGTGCCGCATTATTCTATTACCTACCTTGTATGTCCTTTCCTCCTTTTCTCTATCTCCCCTGCCCCACATTCCAGGGCCTCCGTGCGGTTCCCCTTGACCTCCCTCTCTTGAAACTTTCCTGAATTATGCCCGGTGCGCTATCGAACATTAAAGGCCAGAGCACCCACTTTTTTGCCGGTGTGTTGTGTTTTTTGGGGTGTTGCGTTGCCTGATTCACGCACTTTTCCCCCCCGGACCTTTTCCTCCCCTCCCCCGCGAGTTCTTCCTCCGCCCTCGCGCAGGTCCCCCCCGACTCAAGTCCCTTTTTTGTTCATTTATAAGGAGAAATGAATTATCCGAAGTAAGACTTAGTTGTTTAGTCGAACTTTTTTTTTTTTTTTTTTTTTTTTTTTTTTTTTTCTTTTTTTTTTTTTTTTTTTTTTTTTTTTTTTTGACTGTCTAAGGAATACTCCGTAAACCCTTTGGAAACCCCCTACCGAACTTTTTCTCTCTCACATCCTCCTAAGAGCGCCATTCCTACATCCTTCCTCCCTCCTTTTTTTCTTTTCCCATTTACCGCATTTTAAGACCCTCTGATGATGTAAACAGACAGCCCGCCCATGGGGGAATCCCCCCATTAAAAAAGCTAAGATGAAGCTCCTTTTCGATTGTGAAGCCATTTTTCCTACCTCCGAACACTTCTCTCCTCATTATCCACCCTCCTTTCCTCCTGTAAAGCTGGACGACTCAAAAATTTTGGACGAATTCCTTTTGCAAAACCACTTGACCCACTCCTTTGATACGACCCTCCCCTGCCACTCTACCTCCAACTGACCTTTTTCCCCCCCCTCATTTAACGACGATTTTTTTTTTTTTTTTTTTCAGTTTTCTATCCAGAAGTAAGTACCTGCACCTTTGAAGAAACTGAAGACCGAAATGCACCAGCCTCTTCTTTTCCTTTCTTCCCCTCCTCCTCCCTCCTGTCTTCTTGTTTCTGTTTGTCTTTGTTTTGTGTTTTTTCTGGGGTTTGGTTTCTTTTTCTTCTTTTTCTTTTTTTTTACCTCCCCTTTCCCGGTCTTCTTTGTGTTTTCGTGGTTTTTTGTTTTTGGTCTCTCTTTTTTTTTTTTTTTTTTTTTTTCTTTTTTTTTTTTTTCTTTGTGGTTCTTTTGTGTTGGTTTTTTTTTCTTTTCTTACCTTTCTCCTTCTTTTCTTCCCTTTTTTCTCTGTCTGTTCTTTTGTTGGGTTAGCTTCGTTGGATACTTTCTTTTTCTTCCTATCGTTTTGTTGGTGTCCCGTTGGGGAGGATTTTTTTTAATTTTTTCCTCTTTTGTTGCGGGTTTGGAGGGGGGGTGTTTTTGATTTCTGTGTGTTTTTTTTTTCTCTCGCTGCTTCTTTGGTTGGCGGGGGTTTCCGTTCTCTGTTGGTGTTTTTTTTTTTTTTGTTTTCTTATTTGTATTTTCTTGTGTGTTTTGGGCTGCCGGTTTTTTTTACCTTTTCTTCTTTTTCTTCTCTTTTCTTTCTCTCTTTTTTTCTCTTTTCCTTCTTCGTTGTTGATTTCTCCTGGGGGTGGTGTGGGGTTGGGGTGGCTCTTTCTTTGTTTCCTTTTTTTTCTGCTCTTCTTTCTTTCTTTCTTCTTTATTTTTCTTCTTTCTCTTTGGCTTTCTCTTCTTCTTCCTCTCGTGGTGTGTGTGGTGCGGGGTTCGGGTTATTTTTTTCTTTTTTGCTTCTTCCCCTCCGTGTGTGTGTGGTGGGGGGGTGCGTTTTGTGTTTTTTTGTGTTATTTCTCGTGATGTGGGGGGGTCTCGAGTGGGGTTTTTTTTTTTTTTTCTTTTATTCTCTTTGTTGTCTCTTCCCCCCCCGTTTGTTTGGTTTTTTTTTTTTCTTTTCTTTTTGGTGGGGTTGGTGTTTGTGGTTCGTCTTTTTTTTTTTTTCTCTTTTTTTTTTTTTCTTTTTTTCTCTTTCTTTCTCTTTTTGTTTTTTTCGTCTTTTGTTTTCTTTTTCTCTTCCCTCCCTTTCTCCCTTCCTTTTGTTTCCTTTTTCTTTCTCTTTCCTTTCTTTCTTCTTATTTTTTGTTTTTTTTTTGTTTTCGTTTGTCTTGTTGGGTGTGGGTGGTTGGTGTGTTTTCTTATCTTTTTCTCTCTTTCCTTTTCTTCCTCTTTTTTTTCTCCCTTTTCCCTTTTCGTTTTTTCTTCTGTTTTTGTGGCTTTTTTTTCTGTGTGTTGGTTTCTTCTGGTTCCTCGGCTTTTTGTGGTCTTTTCTCCTCTCTTTTTTTTTTTTTTTTTTTATCTTTTTTTTTTCGTTCCTGTGTTCTCATTGTATTGGTGTGGGGTTGTTGTGTTTTTTTTTCTTTTTTTTTTTTTTTTTTTTCTTTTTTTCTTTTTTTGTGTGTGTTGGTTTGGCGGGGTCGGGTTTGGTTTTTTTTTTTTTTTTTTTTCTTTCCCTTTTTTGCCTGTTTGGTGTGGGGTGTGTGGGTTGTTTGTGTTTCTTTTTTGTTTTGGTGTTGTGGGCTTTTTTTGTTTGGTGCGGGGTATTCTTTTTTTTTTTTTTTTTTTTGTCTGGTGTCTGGTGGTGTGGTTGGTTTTTTGTTTGTTTTTTTTTTTTTTTTTTTTTTCTTTTTCTTTTTTTTTTTTTTCTTTTTTTTTTTTTTTTTTTTTTTGGTGTTTTTTTTTCTTTTTTCTTTTTTTTTTTTTCTTCTTTTTTTTTTCTTTTTTTCTTTTTTTTTTTCCTCTTTTTGTTTGTTTTTTTTTTTTTTTTTTTTTTCTTTTTCTTTTTTTTTTTTTTTTTTTTTTTTTTTTTTTTTTTTTTCTTTTTTTTTTTTTTTTTTTTTTTTTTTTTTTTTTTTTTTTTTTTTTTTTTTTTTTTTTCTTTTTTTTTTTTTTTTTTTTTTTTTTTTTTTGATGTCCCGGTCTCCCTGTCGCACAGATCGCCAAGACACGTCCCCCCTCCAATTCCCCTCCTTTTCTACCGCCTCACCACCCACGTCGGGTGTTTTTGTCCCAACCCCCCCAACCCCCCCCCCCCCCCCCCCCCTCACTGGCGGTTCCTTTAACTGGGAAAATAAGTTTTTACCTTTCTCCCCCCCCAATTTACCCGCGGGGCAACCAAAAGGCAAAACATGTAAGAAAATGTATTTGTACCTACTCCCGGCTACCGCCGATCCTAAACTGCACAATTTTCCCCCTCCTTTCCCTTCCCGTTTTTTTGTTTCTTTCCGCAAACGATCTGACTTTTAATCTTCCCCTTGGGACATCAGTAGTCTGAGGGAGTTCTTGCGTTAAAGGCCTGCACTCCCCGACATCTTACTACTTCTTCTACCCCTTCCGGAGCCCCTATCCTCTTTTTTTTCCCTCTGAACCCTTGGAGCATAACGCTTTTGACCGCAGTTAATGATTACACTCTTTAGTTCCCTATACGGTGTTTTAATTTGACGTCTTCTTGTCCTTTTTTTCCTTTTTTTTGCATGAGACGAGTAGGTTTCCCCCTACTGGCGACCCCACTCAAGAGTTCTTTTACCAACTTTTTCGACCGCCCCCACCTTTGATTGGACGGCCTGCCCCGCACCCGGCATCCCGGTTCGCACCCGCTTCCCCTGCCCCCCTTTCTCCCTTTTCGCCTGTCCGCCCCCAAGCGGTTCCTCTTCTCCCGAAGCCCTTGATCGTGAAGCTAGACGGAATTAGGCCGATGCGCGAAAAGTTCTGTAGGAGCCTCCCAGACCGAGTCAAATGTACTTTCATCGACCTCTTTGTCCCCTTCCTTTTTCCCCCTTTTTTCCTTCTGCGCATCCGCACGCTAATTACTTCCCATACTGAGCAGCACGGCCGCCCCACACCAAAACCCCCCAACCCCCAACCCCCCCCCCACCCCCCCCCCCCCCCCCCCCCCCCCCCCCCACCACGAAAGACCACACCCCCCCCCCACCCCCCCCCCCCCCCCCCCCCCCACCCCCCCCCCCCCCCCCCCCCACAACCCCCCCCCACCCCCCCCCATGTGCCCCCCCCCCCCCCTCCCCCCCCCCCCCCCCCCCCCCAGGTCTTTCAAAACCCCACAACAAAACCCCCTTTGCAAAAACCAAGCCGCCCATAAAACCCCCCCTTTTCCTCCCCACTCCCCTGTTCCTCGAGAGATCTGCCGCCACGTTTCCTGATCGAAAAGACCCAAGGTGACGTCTTTTTTCTTTTCCCCCCGATTGATGCTTACTAACCGAAGACTCTTGTAATCTCTTTTTCTTTTACACCTCCTTTCCTTTTCTCCTGTTTTTTTTTTTTTTCTCTTGAGATTTACGGGCAGACACAAGACAGACCCATCCCCCCCATGGCACCTTGTAGATAACTGAAGTATTCCAACTTTCCCTCCCATCACTCCCAGCATAGTTAACCGATCCATCCAGCTTTAGTCCCACTTCCCAGGACTTGCCCGAAGCCTGCCCCCCTACCTTTCCATCTCTTTCTTCTCGATACGTGGAAAAGGTGAACCTCCCCTCCAAAGACTGGAGATAAGGTATACTCTCCCCTAGTTGCTCCTCGAAGTATGCATCCCCCCCCCCCCCCCCGGGCTCACCCCTTACCGCTCCCTTTTTCTTCCCCCACTCCCCCCTTCCCACCCTCACAGCCCCCCTTTCCTTCAACGACCTGAGCGCAGCCGTGAGCCAAAATGGAGACTAGTAAGCATGGTATTTCACTTCCTTGCAGTGCCCCCCCCCCGAGAGTCCCCCCCCCAGAGTGCATAAGAACTTCTCAGTAAAATGACTTTTTTGTTTGCCAGAATTTCCCCTATGAACCCCGGCCCTTCTGATCCCCTTACCCTCCACCACCCCAATCGTACTTTACATACCCCACAAGTCCCACCAAGCGGAGTTCCCGAAAAACAACCGTTTTGTGCACCTCTCCCACAGCTCTCTCATCCCCCCTCTCTTCCCACCCCTTCCCGCTGGTCAACTTCTGAGGTTTTTCCCCCCCCGCGAAACCCACGTAGGCACCTCTTTAGCAATTAATGAACCTCCCTCTGAGGCCGTCTGACCCTCAGGATCCTCTCGATTCCTCCTTCCCGAAGGGCAAGGATTCTTGCCGACTTTCCTCTGAGATCCATGGTGAAACAGGCGGGAGTTTGAGTCCGGTATCCCACGAAGAGACAGTTCCCTTTTTTTGATCCCCCGCACGCTGCTTTTCTTTAGCGCCGCGGCTTAGCCCGCCGAAGAAGGGATATTCCACTGCCTCCAGTGTTTGCTTAAGAATGAAGCCCGAGTCCTTGCAACACAGTCCGATATATCGAGATGCTCGAAGGAACGCCTGCTACCCCCACACCTTATTCCCCCCCGACCACAATGCCTGGCCCCTCAGCCCCCCTTCTCTCGTTCGGACGATCCCTTAGGGGGGCTGTGGGGGGGGTTTTTTTTTTTTTTTTTGTAGGGGACGTGGGTTTTTTTTTTTTTGGTGTGGTTGGGTTGTTGTGAAGTCGTGCCCTTCCAGCCCTTGCCTAAAAAGCCCATTCCTCCCTCCACTTTTCCCTTCTCTCCCCCTCCTCTTCTTTCTTAGAGTGCGCTGCGCGAGTCTGTCCGTTTCTTCCAACTAGGTGGTATCGCAGAGTCACCTTGGTAACCCCTTGTCAGTCACCAATCCATGACCCCCTAATAAAAACCCTTCCCCCTCCCTCCCCCCCACATGCGGCCTTTTTCACCCCTCTTTTTTCCGCGTCTTTAACCTTAGGTATGCGAGATGAGCTCATGCCGGCAAAAGTCCAGTTGTTAGGTTAAGTGAATGCTACTTCCACCCCCCCTTCCACCCCAGGGTCATTTGAGTCCCCCGCGTCCCTTTCTTTTTCCCCCGCCTTTGTCCTGTAGAGGGAAAGCTGATCCTTCCCCCGAAGACGAGCTCAGAAGTGTCTTCACCCTCAGACCTCCAAGAGGGAACCACCCCCGGGTTGTGGTGTTCTTCCTCCGCGAACGCGCATACTACCTGATAGAATAAGAGTGAATCCTCTGCATTCGATAAAGCTGCACCCCCCCCCCCCACACAACGAACCTTTAAGTCTCCTTCTTTCCTTCTCGCCCAGCGGAACTCATTTGATAAAATTTCACACGCGCCGGATTATTAGACAACTCCTAGTCACTGACTCTGGCCTAAGTCCAGCCCCCATCAAATAGGAACATTTGCTTTCCAAATCCATGAATATGTTCCCCTCTACCCACACTCCATTTTGTTATATTCCTCCCCCCCCCTTATTGGGGTGGGTTGGTGTGGTTTTTTGTTGTAAGGAAGTCCCAGTGGCCCCAGCAACCGCCCCCTAATTAGAGCTTCCCCCCCCTCACATATTTTACCGAAATTGTTGGTTGAGGTTTCCCTTCTCCCAAAGGGTGGTGGTGAGTGGAGTTCTTTGTTTTAAAAACCACCCCTAACCCAAAACCAACCCCCCCCCCCCCCCCCCCCCCCCCCACCCCCCCCAAAGGCTACTGCCAATTAACCCCACAAACTACCAAAAATAATAAAACCACCCCTGTCCCCCCAAATCCCCCACCCAAACTCCCCCCCACTTTTCCAACTGCTGATTCTACCTCCTTTTTTACCCTTTCTTACTTTTGACCCCATTTTTCATCCTGGTTCTTCCCCACTTCTTTTTTTTGTTTTTTTTTTTACGTCGGAGTCTGGTGAAAAGAGTGAATCCTTACCACCCCTACTTTTTCCCCCCCCCCCCCCCCCCTCCCCCCCCCCCCCCCCCCCCCCCCCCCCCCCCCCCCCCCTACCCCATCTCCTCCTTAGTTTACCCCGCGCCAGTGCCTTGTAGACAGTTACAGACAACAGTATCTGAAGAAGCTTGGCATAACGTACTTTCTCTGTGAATGTAGAAGTCATCATACTCGAATCTTTCGAGCCCCCCTCCCTCTCGCCCCTCCCTCACACACAGTTGCTACCACCTTTTCTCTTTCCGCACCACAGTCTGTCAGGATGACACGGCAGGCTTTTTTTTTTTTTTGTGTTTTTTTTTTTTTTTTTTCCCATCGTCCACCCACCGGTCCTGTTCAGGCATGATTTTTTTTCATTCTTTTTTTTTTTTGTGTGGGGTGTGGGTTGCGGGGGGTGGTTTTTCCCGTCAGCATACCACCCCCCACCCCCCCCCCCCACCACCCCCACCACCCCCACAACCCAACCAACCCCACACCAACCCCCCCAACCCCCCCCCCCCCCCAACCCAACCCCCCACCCCTAACCAACACCCCCCCCCCCCCCCCCCCAGAATAGTGGGACCGCCTCAGTTCCCCCTTCCCACCCTTGACAACCGCCGCGGCCGATGTCCCCTTTCCCCGAGCCGTCCGCCTCCACTTGCCGACCCCTTGTTGAGTTCCCCGACCCCATGTAAATTTCTTTTTTTTTTTTTTTTTTTTTTTTTTTTTTTTCTTTTTTTTTTTTTTTTTTTTTTTTTTTTTTGGTTTTTAGAGGACATGGGAAGAATCTTCAGGCCTTAGTAACAGGGTGACGCCCCCCTTTCATTTTTTATCCTTTTCTTTCCCTTTTTTTTTTTTTTCATCCCCCCCTCGTTTCAAAGCTAGAAGAAGAAGTAACTGTTTGAGACGGCAATTCCCCCCCCCCCCCCCCTTGGGTGTTTTTTTTTTTTTTTTTTTTTTGTTTGTGTGGGTGTTTTTTTTTGGGTGGGTTTTTCCCCCAGGAATGTCGAACATACAAGTCTTTTTAACAAGACTACCTTGGCCCGTCCCTCCTTCGTACCTCCCCACACTATCTCCTTGCCAACCGAAGAGTCTTCCTTTTGGTTTTGTGGTGGGGGGGTTTTTGTTTTGTGTTTTTTTGGTTTTTTTGACCTTTTTTTTTTTTTTTTTTTTTTTTTTTTTGTGGTTTTGTTTTTTGAGCCCTTTGAGCCAAGACACCACGGGCCCCCCGTCTTAGTCGCAGTCCTCTCCAACCCCCCCCCCCAACCCACCCAACCACCAAAAACCAAAAAGCAAAATTAAAAAACCAGCAATGACGCAACGCCGCCAATTACCAACCCTTCCTCCCAATCTCCTTTTTGGTTTTTTTTTTTTTTTTCTTTTTGTGTGTGAGGTCTTCCCCACAAACTCGCCGAAGTAAACTTTTGTATGTTAAAGTACATCGCATGTCTTTTGAAAACATACCTGCTCTTTTTTCTCTGTCTGAATAAGAGAGTCTGTTTCCCCCCTGTCGTCCTTTCTCCTCGGAACTCTCACCTCCCCATTGCCTCCTTCTTAGGCAAGCCAGTTGACTACTTTTTTTTTGTTTTTTCTGTTTAAAACTGAATTTGAACCTGCCCTTCGCGCACCCCCCCCCCCCCCCCCCCCCCCCCCCCCCCCCCCCACGTCCACCCCACAGTAATTCTGGCCCCCCCCCCCTGTTTGACTGCTAAAAGTTTCATAGTGAGCGACAGAAAATAAATCTTTCAAGAATTTGCCTTTTCTCTTCCCTTAGTTCATCTTTCTTTTGGGCGTTTTGAGTTTGATTACTTTCCCCAGATTAACCTAACGATGACTGAAAAAAACACTAGTCTCCAGGCCCACGCTGGCGAAAGCCGGAGAAGCCCTGACCCCCCTAACGTCCCGTTCCTCTAAACCTTTACCGACCCTGGCTCCCCCTACTCTCGCCCGCGCTTTCCCCACCGCTTTTTCCCCTGAAATAGGAGAGAACTTTTTTTTCGTATGCCGATGTTGAGATGTTCTGTGCCTCCCCATTTAACCTCCCCACTTTCCCCAGATCCTCATCTATTGTTTTTTACGCAAACTCCGTCGACCTTTTTAGTTTCCCCCCCCCCCCCCCCCCCCCCCCCCCCCCCCCCCCCCCCATTATTTGCTAGCTCGACTAAGGAAACACGAACGCAGCCCCGGCCAGGATCGTCCTTCTCCACCGTTGCTGCCCTGAACCACTCCTTTTCGCCCGCTGTTACCTTTCTCTACATGACATTGTTCGATTCCTTTTTTTATACCGCAACCAAGTTTTTCGTAGGAGCCTGCCGTAGTTCCGGCGCCCCCCCCCCCCCTTTTCCATGGCGCATCTCTTTACCTCCTCCCCCCTTTTTTTTCTTTTTTCTCATTCCAAGATGACCGGCTAGAAAGCCAGCCATTTTCCCCCAATCCCGAAAAGACCGTTGCTTTATTTTCCCCCGATCGCCCGCTTCCTCGTTTTTAAAAGTCACCCTCCCAGTCCTCTTCCCCCGTTTTTTTCAACATCTCTGACTCCCTTTTCCCCATGACCAGGAACCGCCCCGGCGCTGCCCGTTCATGACTCTTTCGCTCTCTTTTCTTTTTTTAGCCCCTGGTCGAACTACCTCTCTCCCCTTGTCTCAGGGGATGATTAAGAGACCCCAGATTTTGGTGTTGTGTTTTTTCCTCCCTTTGCCGCCTTCACTGAACCCCGCGCCATATCAGGCTCCCGAACATCAAGCGAAGAAAGACGCCAACTTGTTTTGCCGCCCAATACGGTGCCCTGTTCATCTGCACTGGTTTGTGCTTGCTTAGTC